>Ga0207683_10002605_pt1 | contig 15751 bp, 16 predicted proteins | sample KBSM73metaG_FD_184333 | JGI IMG/M metagenome (GOLD analysis project Ga0207683, IMG submission 184333) | Miscanthus rhizosphere microbial communities from Kellogg Biological Station, Michigan, USA - KBS M7-3 metaG (SPAdes) (version 2) | ecosystem: Host-associated > Plants > Roots > Rhizosphere >... | reverse complement strand
TCTGCACGCTCCTCATGATGCGGTTCATGCCGAAGACGGAGACCCACCGGCGGAGCTTCGACGCGTTTGGCTTCATCCTGCTCGCGCTCGCTCTTGCCGGCCTTCAGCTGTTCCTAGACCGCGGTGAGCAGGAGGACTGGCTGCATAGCTGGGAGATCAGGGTCGAGCTCGGCTTGGCGATCGCGGCGTCCTGGATGTTCGTGGTCCACATGGTGACGGCTCAGCATCCGCTGTTCGACCGGAGCATGTTCAAGGACCGTAACTTCGCGACAGGCATCCTGTTCATGGCGGTGACGGGTGTGCTTCTGCTCGCAGGTCTCGCGCTACTGCCGCCGCTCCTCCAGAACATGTACGGTTATTCGGTGCTGCAGTCGGGCTTCCTGACCGCGCCGCGCGGTGTCGGGACGCTTATCTCCATGCTGATTGCGGGCCGGCTGACCGGCAAGATCGACGCGCGCATCCTCGTCGGCATCGGCGTCTGCCTGATGGGCGTGTCCCTCTACATGATGACTGGCTTTGCCATCGAGCAGCCCGCCCGGCCGGTGATCATGAGCGGCGTCGTCCAGGGCCTTGGCCTCGGCCTCATCTTCGTACCGCTCCAGAGCCTTGCGTTCGAGACGCTCGCGCCGCGCATGCGGACGACCGCGGCGGCATTGCTGAACCTGTCGCGTAACATTGGGGGCTCGATCGGAATTTCCGTCGTCAGCACTCAGCTGGTGCGAATGACCCAGGTCGCGCACGCCGACATGGCGCACAACATTACCGAGCAGACGATCCCGACATTGGATCCGTCGACGCTCCAGACCGTGTTTCCGGTCGCTGGGCCGGCAGCGCTCGCCTACATCAACCTCATGATCAACAAGCAGGCGCTCTTCATCGCCTACCTGGACGACTTCAAGCTGATGATGATGGTGACCTTCGCCGTGCTTCCGCTGCTGCTCCTCATGAAGCGCGGCAACCAGGTGGGCGGTGGCGGTCCACCGGTGCACATGGATTGAGTGGCGTCTTGCCGATCCGCGTGACTGCGCGCTCGGCAAAGCCGGGGGTTGGCGGGTGGCGCAAGGACGCCGGCGGGCGCGAGGAGCTCGAAGTCCGGGTGGCCGAGGCTCCGGCGGACGGCGCGGCCAATGAAGCAATTGTGAAGTTGCTGGCGAGGGCGCTTGGGATCAGCCGTTCCGAATTGGAGATCATTTCGGGCGCGGCATCTCGCCACAAGAGACTTTCGATCCCATTTGATCTCGCGGAGGCGAGGGGGCGGCTCGCAAGCTAAAGGAGATTCTATGTTCCAGGTCGGCAAACGGCGTCTTGGCAGGAACGGCCCCGAAGTCTCGGCCATCGGCCTAGGCTGTATGGGCATGAGCGAATTCTATGGCTCTGGAAGCGAGCAGGAATCGATTGCGACGATTCACCACGCCATCGAGCGCGGCGTGAACTTTCTCGACACCGCTGACATGTATGGCGTCGGCAAGAATGAGGAGCTGGTCGGCCGCGCCATCCGCGACCGCCGCGACCGCGTCTTCCTCGCGACCAAGTTCGGCAATGTGCGCGGCCCCAACGGCGAGTTTCTCGGCGTGAAGGGCGATCCGGCCTATGTCCGATCCGCGTGTGAAGAGAGCCTGAAGCGGCTCGGCGTCGAGGTGATCGATCTCTACTACCAGCATCGCGTCGACCCCAATGTGCCGATCGAGGATACGGTCGGCGAGATGTCGCGCCTGCAGCAGGAAGGGAAGGTGCGCTACCTTGGCCTGTCGGAGGCTGCGCCCCGCACGATCCGCGCTGCTTATGCGACCTCGCCGATTGCGGCGGTTCAGACCGAATTGTCGCTCTGGAGCCGCGATGCGGAAGCCGAGATCCTGCCGACGGTGCGGGACCTTGGCGTCGCCTATGTCGCTTATTCGCCGCTCGGCCGCGGGTTCCTGAGCGGCCGGTTCAAGTCGCCCGCCGACTTCCCCGAAGACGATTTCCGCAAGAACCATCCGCGGTTTCAGGGCGAGAATTTCGAAAAGAACATCCAGCTCGTTCGCGAAGTCGAGGAAATGGCGAAGGAAAAGGGCTGCACGACCGCCCAGCTCGCGCTCGCATGGGTTCTCGCGAAGGGCGACGACGTCGTGCCGATCCCGGGGACCAAGCATATCCGCTACCTGGACGAGAATATCGGCGCGCTGGACGTGAAGCTGACAGGCGAGGACCTGAAGCGGCTGGACAAGATCCTGCCGCCGGGTGCCGCTGCGGGCGAGCGCTACCATGCACGCGGGATGGAAGCGGTGAACCGCTAGCCCAAGCTAATCGAGGTGCGTTGGTCCGCGTTGACAGCCGTTCGTCGACGGACGGCTGGCATGTGCGAAACAAGCATGCAATCGCTGCCCCTTCAATGGGGGAGAATTTGCAATGATCGATGTTTCGCGGCGTGAGCTGATGGTTTCCGCGGCGGCTGCGGCAGCGCTTGCCGGCGGCGTATCCTCGATCGCCGTTGCGCAGGCCGCAACTTCGGCCGCCGCCTGGGATCTTAAGGACCTCTACCCGAGCGATGCGGCTTGGGAGACGGAGCGCCAGGCGCTTCTCAAGGCAATCCCGCGCCTCAAGGCGCAGAAGGGCACGCTCGGCCGCAGCGCCGCGGCCATGCGTGCGGCTTTCGAAGCCCAGTCCGACATCAACAAGCGCGCCTCGCGGCTTTACACCTACGCCTCGCTCAAGGCGGATGAAGATCGGCGCGTCTCCGTGAACCAGGAGCGCAAGCAGCAGGGCCAGGACGTGTTCACGGCGCTCGGTGAAGCGACCGCCTGGACCAACCCGGAAATCGTCGCGATCGGCGCGAAGAAGGTCAACGCGTTCATCGCGGCGGATCCGGTGTTGAAGAAGAAATTCGCTTTTGCCCTCCACGATGTGCTCCGCCTGGCGCCGCACACCTTGTCGTCGACGGAAGAAGCGTTGCTGGCATCTGCGGGCACCCCGCTCGCGGGCCCGCAGGACATCCGCGACCAGCTCGCGGCGTCGGACATCCCCCGTCCGACCGTGAAGCTCAGCGACGGCAAGGAGATGAGGCTCGACGACCAGGGCTATACGATCGTGCGCGGGACGGCGAACCGCAACGACCGCAAGATGGTCTTCGACAAGTTCTGGACGAGCTACAAGGCGTTCGAAAACTCGCTCGGCGCGTCGCTTGCGGCGCAGGTCAAGGGCGACCTCTTCCGCGCCAAGGCACGTCATTACGACAGTGCTCTCCAGGCGTCGCTCGACGGCGGCAACCTGCCCGAGTCCGTTTATCGCTCGCTGATCGCCGAGACCAACCGCGGCCTTCCGGTGCTGCACCGCTATTTCGAGCTTCGGCGTCGGATGCTTGGTCTGCCCGACATGGGCTATTGGGACATCTATCCGCCGCTGGTGAAGTCGGACCGCAGCTACTCGCTCGCCGAAATGCGCCAGCTGACGATCGACGCTGTGAAGCCGCTTGGCCCCGATTACGTGCGCGAATTCTCCGATGTGACGACGCGCAAATGGATGGACCCGCTACCGAGGCAGGGGAAGGCGTCGGGCGCGTACATGAACCCGGGCGCCTACGACGTTCACCCCTATTTGCTGCTGAACCTCAGCGACAAATATGATGGGCTGTCGACCTACGCGCATGAGTGGGGTCATGCGATGCATTCGCTGCTCGCCAATGCCGCGCAACCGTACGAGCTTTCAAACTATCCCACCTTCACGGCCGAGGTCGCGTCGACGGCGCACGAGCTGCTGCTCGTCAACATGATGGTCGAGCGGGCGAAGTCGAAGGAAGAGAAGCTCTTCTACCTCGGCCAGGTGATGGAGAGTTATCGCGGCACCTTCTACCGGCAGGCGATGTTCGCGGAGTTTCAGCTCGCGATCAATGATCTCGCGACCAAGGGCGAGGGCCTGTCCGGCGAGAAGATGTCGGCGATCTACCTCGACCTGTTGAAGCGCTATCACGGGCCGAAGGTGCAGATTGAGCCCGTCTATTCGGCCGAATGGGCGTACATCCAGCACTTCTATTTCGGCTTCTACGTCTGGCAGTATGCGACCTCGATCACCGCAGCGAACTTCTTCGCGCAGAAGGTGATGCACGGGACCACCGCCGACCGAGACCGTTACCTCAGCGTGCTTCGCGCGGGCGGGTCGGACTATGGCTACAACCTCTTGAAGATGGGCGGGCTCGATATGGCGACGGCGGAGCCTTACCGCCTGATCGTCGACAGCTTCAGCAAGGTGCTCGATCAGGCCGAGGCGCTGATCTAGCGCTCGTCGATCAGGCTCATGCAGGTGACGCCGGACTCCGCCTTCTGAAGTTCGGACACGTCGACTTCGACGACGGTGAACCTGCGCTCGCGGAGGCGCGCGGCGGTTCGGGGGTTGCCCGCGGGCAGGATGATGTGGTCGCCTGCGCGTACGCAATTGGCGGCAGGCGCTTCGGAATCGTCGACGGCTATGGGCTCGATCCCGCTGAACTGGGACGGATCCACCGACCGTGTGTGGTAGAGAAGCACCGGTGTCCCAGACGCGTCCGGACCGGCGTTTGTGACCCCTGTCTTGAGGTGCAGGCAGTCGCGCAGCTCCGCCTCGATCACCTCGATACCGAGCGGCGCAGCGAGCTCCGCCAGTGAGCGCACGCCTTCCGCGTTCGTGCGGGTCGATAGGCCGACGTAGAGGCGACTGCCGATGCGCAGCACATCGCCGCCGTCGAGATGCCCACGCTCGATCCAGTGCAGGTTGAAATGGTTCTTGAGCCCCTCTGCGGTGGATTTCGTTTCTCCGGCGCGCGAGGCTGCGCCGGGCCGTGTGATGACGGCGTGCTCGCCCATCAGGATTGCAGTGTCCTCGACGAAGACGGCGTCGGGGTCCTCGGCGAGTTCTGGCAGGCGGACGATCTCGAAACCTGCTCCTCTCAGGGCCGCCTCATAGGCGGCATGCTGCCGGGCGGCCTTGCGGGCGTCGATCGGCGAGCGCTGGAGGTGGGTCAGCTGGCACTCCGGAAGCCGCGGGCTCACGGCGCGGGTGAAAGCGCGTTTCATGCGCCGTGCTTTCGCATCCAGAGGGCGAACAGGTCGGGCCAGCGTGAGCCGGGCAGGTCCTTCGGCAGGTGTGTGCCGAAACCGTGCCCGCCTTCGGAAAATAGATGGGCCTCGACCGTGACCTTTGCGCGGCGGCAGGCGTCGATCCAGGCAAGGCTGTTCCCCGGGGTCGCGATGCCGTCGTCGGCCGCTGCTGCGATGAAGCTTGGCGGTGTCATCGACGTTACGTGCAGCGCTGGCGAGCGAGCCTCGATCTCCGCCGGGTTCGGGCTGGGGCCGAGCAGGTTGGGACTGGAGACACCGGTGCTGATCTTGGTGTCGAGGCAGATTACGGGATAGATCATGCCTACGAATGCCGGCAATTCAGAGAACATGTCAGCCTTGTCCAGGGGCTCGTAAAGGTGCCCCGTATGGCCGACCGCAAGATCGGCGGCGAGATGGCCGCCTGCTGAAAAGCCGAGCACACCGAGGTTGTCCGGCCTGATCTGAAATTCGGAACAGCGCGACCGGATGAGCCGCATGGCGCGCTGCGCATCCTGGAGCGCCACGATCGAGCGGTTGCTCCAGCCGTCGACCGGCAGGCGATAGGTCAGGATGAAGACCGTCGTCCCTTCGGCGTTGAAGCGGCGGGCAGGGTCGAGACCCTCATTCTGAACCGACAGGAACTCGTAACCGCCCCCCGGAAGGACCAGCAGCGACGAGCCATCGGGTCGACCGGGCCGATACACGTGAACCTCAGGGAAGGGGACGCCGCGGATCCACAACTCCTGGTTCGAGGGCTGATTGTTCATGGACCAATTTCGTACAATGGGTTTGGTCAGTGTCCCCGGCGGCTTCCCGGGCCAGAGTGGAAACCGCTCCTTCGACGGAAACGAGCGGGCATCCGGTGCGCCAGCAGAGGGCGTGGGCTGGGCGGCACTTGGCGAGGCGGCGAGCAGCGCGACGCTGCCGAGAAAAGTCCTACGGTCGGCGGACAAGCTGCCCGCCCTTCATCACCATGCGGATATGCCGGACGGCGCTGACGTCGCGCGTCGGGTCGCCGTCGACGGCGACGAGATCGGCGAGGAGGCCGGTTCTGACGGCGCCGCGATCGCCGAGATGCAGGATGCGCGCGTTTCCGGACGTCGCCGCGATTAGCACCTGTGCCGCAGGCATGCCGGCGCGCTGCATCGCATCCATCTCCATCCAGTTCTGGCCATGCGTATAGACGCCGACGTCGCCGCCCATGCAGATCGGGACGCCCGCCTTGATCGCCATCTGGAAGGAGCGGCGGTTCTCCTGAACGCTTTCGGGCGCGGGCTCCTGGCCGTTCCAATGCTGGAAGTAACGGGCATAGGCTTCGGAGGCGGCGATCGTGGGGCAGAGCGCGATGCCTTTGGCCGCCATGGCCTTGAAGACCTCCGCCGTGCCGCCGTAGCCATGCTCGATCGTGTCCGCGCCGGCGCGGACGGCACGCATCATGCCTTCCGCAGTGCTGGCGTGAACCGCGACCAGCCGACCGGTGTCGTGGGCCGCCGCCACGCCGGCATCGAGTTCGGCCTGGGAGAGGGTGGGGCGGCTCGGCTCGCCTTTGCCCCAATGATAGTCGGCATAGAATTTGACGATGCCGGCGCCTCCAGCCACCTGGTCGCGGACCGCGCTGATGGTTTCGTCGACACCGGCAACCTCCTGCGCGCCCTGCGGGATCGGGACGCCTGGCTCATAACCCTTGGGCCCGTAGGCGCCGCGGGCAACGATCGCCTTCGTCGCGACGAGCAGGCGCGGGCCGGGGACGATGCCCTGGTCGATCGCCTGCTTCAGGCCAACGTCGGCGAAGCCGGCGCCCTCGGTCCCGAGGTCGCGCTCGGTCGTGAAGCCTGCGTCGAGGGTGCGTTCGGCCTGGACGACGGCGCGCGCGGTGCGGAGCGCCAGCGGCTCGTGCAACACCTGATCGTCCCACAGGGTCTCATTGTAGGGGTGCAGGAAGAGGTGGGAGTGGCCCTCGATCATGCCCGGCATGAGTGTCGTGCCGGGCAAGTCGATCGTCTGCGCGCCCGCAGGGGCGTTGAGATTGGCGCCAACGGCCGCGATGCGGTCGCCCTCGACGAGGACGGACCATCCCTCGTGCGGCTGTGCATTCACGCCATCGAAGACGCGGGCAGGCCGAAGGAGCAGGGTCTCCGCGCTTGCCGGAGCGGCGAGCAGGAGGGCGACGAGGAGGGTGATCGGGCGGCGCATGCGCGCAGCCTAGAATCGAAAAGGGCGGCTCGAAAGGCCCTTAGCCCGCCGCGAAGCCGCCGTCCGCGAGGTAAAGTCCTCCGGTGCAGTAGGATGCAGCGTCGCCCGACAGGAAGGCGACCAGCCGAGCAATCTCCTCGTTGGTCCCGTATCGTTTCATCGGGACCATCGATTCCAGCATCGTTCTGAAGCCCTTTGAGTCGCCCCCGCCGAGTTGGTCGCCGAGCGACTGCATCATGCGATTGTCGACTGGGCCCGGGGCCACTGCATTGACGCGGATGTTCGCCGGTCCGAGTTCGAGCGCGGCGGTCTTCACCAGCCCGAACACGGCATGCTTGCTCGCAACATAAGCGGCCATTCCGGGGAAACCGACCGCGCCGGCGACGGAAGAGAGTGCAACGATCGATCCGCCGCCCGCCGCCTTCATCAAAGGGATGACGTGCTTCATTGCAAGCCAGACGCCGATCACGTTTACCCGCAGGACTCGTTCGAACTCCTCGGCGCCGAGGCTCTCCACGCCCCCAAGCACGCCCTCAATGCCGGCATTAGCTACGAGGATGTCGATGGTGCCGAAGCGTTGAACGGTTGCATCGACGACGGCCTTCATGGCGCTCTCGCTCGTGCAGTCCGCAGCGACGGCGGCCACTTGCGCTTCGGGAAGACCCGCCAGCGTCGGTTGCTCGCGATCGGTCAGCATCACCTTGGCGCCCAAGTCGACGAAAAGTCGCGCGCAGGCGCTGCCGATACCGCCGGCGGCGCCGGTGACGATCGCGACTCTTCCGTCGAGACGGCTCAATGCCTCCGCCATCTCGCCAGTCTAACATTGTCAGACAGCCATGAAAAAGGGCGGCTGGGATAGTCCCAACCGCCCTTTCTGTTTCGGTTCTGCCTGTCGCTTAGCGCTTCGAGAACTGGAAGCTGCGGCGTGCCTTGGCGCGGCCGTACTTCTTACGCTCGACGGCGCGCGGGTCGCGGGTCAGGAACCCGGCCTGCTTGACGATCGAGCGGAGCGCCGGCTCGTAGCGGGTCAGCGCCTGGGCGATGCCGTGCTTGACCGCACCGGCCTGGCCCGAGAGGCCGCCGCCGACGACGGTGGCGACGACGTCATACTGGCCGTCGCGCTCGGCAACGCCGAACGGCTGGTTGATGACGAGACGAAGCGTCGGGCGAGCGAAATAGACTTCCTGCTCACGGCCGTTGACGACGATCTTGCCCGAGCCCGGCTTCAGCCAGACGCGCGCAACGGCGTCCTTACGGCGGCCCGTCGCATAAGCGCGGCCGTGCTTGTCGAGCTGCTGCTCGCGGAGCGGTGCGCTCTCGACGGGCGGCGGCGCGGCCGGAACCTCGGCTTCCGGAGCCTGGGCTTCGGTGGCCTCGGCGGCGGGAGCCTCGGCGGTCGCCGGCTCCTTGGTCAGCTCGGCGAGATCGGAGAGTGACTTCTTGTCGGCCATTATGCGCCCACCTTGTTCTTGCGGTTCATCGACGCGACGTCGAGAGTCTGGGGGTCCTGGCCGCCGTGCGGATGCTCGGTGCCGTTGTAGAGGTGCAGGGCGCGCATCTGGTCACGGCCGAGCGGACCGCGCGGGATCATGCGCTCGATCGCCTTCTCGAGCACGCGCTCCGGGAAACGACCTTCAAGCACCTTGCCCGCGGTGGTTTCCTTAAGCCCACCCGGATAGCCGGTGTGCTTGTAATAGATTTTCTTCTCGAGCTTGCGGCCGGTGAAGCGCACCTTGTCGGCGTTGACGATGACCACATGGTCACCGCAATCGACGTGCGGAGTGAAGCTCGGCTTGTGCTTGCCGCGCAGGATGTTGGCGACGATCGTCGCGAGCCGGCCGACAACCAGGCCGTCGGCATCGATCAGATGCCACTTCTTCTCGACCTCGGCCGGCTTTACCGACTTGGTCGTCTTCATCAGCGCCTTCATGGCTGAGAACCTCTTTCTAACGAAAATAGCGGCTCACCGGAGGAGCCGCCGTCGGGGCGCTAATTGCGGTTGGGGGGCGGAAAGTCAAGCAAATCCGGCGCTTTCCGGACGGGTAAAATAATACCCTCATCTACGTCACGCCCCCGAAACGACCGGAACGGCAGGGGGTCGCCAACGTTTCACAAGCAACACGAAAACAGGAGGAATCCATGTACATCGGACTTGGCGGGCTGCTGATCCTTATCCTTATCCTCTGGTTGCTCGGCGTCATCTAGCGCGCAACCGTCTTATCAGTTGATTGAGTGCCGCGGGTCGGAAGCTCTTCCGAACCGCGGCATGAGGCGTGAACCCGAACGTATCACGGCTGTACATGGCCGGTGACGACGTAGTGCGATATATCGAGCGACGAATTGCATAAGGGTGAGCCAGGATGGCAGCGCCGAGGTCCACGGTGGGGGCCTCAATTGTCGGGCCGACCTCCGCACTAGCACTAAAGCTAGCCGCGTTTACCAAGCTGTCAGAAGATGATCGCCACGCGCTTGCGCGGGCGATTACCAACGTTCGCACAGTCGATGCGCGGCGCGACCTTACGACCGAAGGCGAACGGCCGCGGTTCGTTCATGTCATCCTTGAAGGATGGGCGTCGGCATACAAAACGCTGCCGGACGGAAAACGACAGATCGTAGCTTTCTTCGTGCCCGGCGATTTCTGTGACTTAAACGTCTACGTCTTGCGGCAGAGGGATCACAGCATCGGCGCCGTGTCTCGACTGAAGGTCGCCATGATGAGTCCGGACGAGATGGCCTCGTTAACGGTCGGGCGGCCTGGGCTCACCCAGGCGTTATGGTGGGAGGGACTCGTAACTGCGGCGATCCAGCGAGAGTGGATGTTGAACCTCGGCCAGCGCACTGCGCGGGAGCGGATCGCGCACTTGCTGATCGAGCTTTACCTGCGACTGAGGACCGTGGGCCTGACTCGAGACGGCGGATGCGATTTTCCATTAACCCAGAACGACATCGCCGACGCGACAGGCCTCACAGCTGTTCATGTCAATCGCACGCTTCAGGAACTTCGGCGCGAAGAGTTGATCGAGCTCGAGCGCAAGCAATTGCAGATCTTCGACCTGGCGCGAATGATGGACGGCGCGATGTTCAATGCGAACTATCTCCACCTCAACCGGGAGGGTCGGCACCTGGACACGAACGAATGATCACGGGGCGACACCCACCGCGTTTCCCGTCCAAGCCGTCGCGACAAAGCGAGATTCAGCGTCAAGGACGTTGCCCCGATGATAGCTGAGTCCTAAAACCTCAACATTGGCGCAGCGGGACACGCCGCGCGCCCTTCGTCATCCCCCGGAGCCGAGTCCAAGTGCCGAGACGCGTCAAGGATTTCATCGACATCAGCGAATATACGTCGCTCGACGACCTCATCCGCTACCTCGAGACCATCCGCGACAATCTGCCGCCGGAGCATCAGGCCGAGATGAAGATCCGCGGCGATGAGATTTTCGGCCGGCGGCTGACCATCACTTACTTCCGCGAGCAGACAGCGGCAGAGGCGGAGCTGGAGTCGAAATATGCGGACGGCGATGCCGCCGGAGCCGAGATCGAAGAGCTTCGCCACCAGCTGGACGAAGTGCCCTTCAAGCGCGGTCAGGCCAACGACGGCTGAGGTTCGCCCCCCGGTATCGTCGGGCAGCTGACAAGGCGTTTGCCTTCCCACAATTCGAATGAATGGCCGTCGGCTCGCTCGCTGGCATGACGCAGTGCGTCGGCGTTAGCTGCGGCTTCGATCCAATCCGCACTGTCAATCTTCCCCACTCTGTCGAGACGGTACAGCCGATACGTTGGCAGCGCTTTACACCCCGGTTGAGCGTCGCCCTTTAACGCAAATTATCGGCGGAGAAATTCACTTGGATTACAATGGCCTAGGCTCGACATGTTCTTCGACCCAATCGGCATAGTCGGCGAGGATCTTGTCGATCGGCCAGCTGGCGATGCACGGCACTTTGTAGCTGTGAAGCGCGGCGATCCGTGTGATCAGGGTGTCGGCCAGCGAGTTCGTCGTCTTGAAGATTGCAGCGACCTCGCCGGCGACCTCCAGCGTACCCTTCCAGCGATAGATGGAGCTCATCGGCGCCATGATGTTGACGCAGGCGGCAAGCCGCTCCTCCACCATTGCCTTCCCGATCCGCTCAGCCTCGTCGGTGTCGGCAAAGACTGAATAAACGGAAATGACGCTCATCGCGGCTGCCTCCCTAGCTCGTGTGCACCCCACACGGTCGCGGCGACGAGAAGGGCGCCGGTCCCCTGATGAAGGACGGCCAGCCAGAGCGCGATACCGGAAAGTACCGTCAGGATGCCGAGGATAATCTGGGTTCCGAAGGCCGAGTGAATGGCGATCGAGGCCCGTCGGCCGCCTTCGGCTTTCTTCAAGCGGCGGGTGAAGACGACAAGGACGGCGACTACGATCCACGCCCACCAGCGATGCATGAAATGGAGGAGGAATGGATCGTGGGTGAGCGCGAAGCCGGTCCCGTGGGACCAGTCGATCCCCTCCGGGACGAGATGTCCGCCCATGTCGGGCCAGCTGTTCGAAACGTAACCGGCGCGAAAACCCGCTACCCAGGCGCCGAGCATGAGCTGGATGAAGAGGGTGCCGAGCGCGAAAATGCCCCAGCCGGTGAGACGCGCAGGCTTTGCCGCCGGCTCCGATGCCAGACGCCGCAGATCGAGCGCGGTCCAGATCAGCGCCGCGAACAGGAATAAAGCGAACAGCAAGTGCGCCGAGAGCCGGTAGGGGCTGACTTCAATGCGACCCTCCAGGCCCGACATGACCATGAACCAGCCGACAGCGCCCTGCGCTCCGCCCAGGATGAAGAGGGCGACAAGGCGAACCGTGAAGCCCTGAGGAATCGCTCGCTTGATCGCGAACCAGGCGACGCCGACGAAGAAGATCAGGCCGAGCACGCGGCCGAGGAGGCGGTGCACCCATTCCCAGAAGAAAATGAACTTGAACCCCGACAGGGTCATTCCCGCCGGACCCGCGACCTCGCGATATTGCGGTGTCTGCCGGTAGAGGTCGAAGGCGTGCTGCCAGTCCGCGTGCGTCAGCGGGGGCAAAGCGCCGCTGATGGGCTTCCACTCGGTGATGGAAAGCCCGCTTTCTGTCAGCCGGGTGATGCCGCCGACGATGACCATCGCGAAGACGAGCCCGGCGACGAGCAGCAGCAGGTTCGACAGTGCGAGCGGGCGCTTTTCGGCGGTCGCGGCCGCCGTGGATGACCGGTCAGGGATGCTCATGAGACGGCGCGCTATTCGCGCCTGACGGCAGCGAGGGCAAGCCGAAGATTAAAGCCGATGTTATATTGTAACTTTCAGGGTTTGGCCCTATGTCTTGTCCAGCATGCTTCAAATGTCGCTCTCGGACGGTCGGCTCGACCGTATCGCGATGGGCCTTTCGGGCCTGTGCGTCGTGCATTGCGTGGCAACCGCGATCCTGCTCGGCCTGCTCGCCTCGGCCGGCGGCTTCCTTGGGAGCCCGCTGATTCATGAGGTTGGGCTGACCTTTGCCATCATGATCGGCGCCGTTGCGCTGGGCCGCGGCATTTTCGAACATGGATTCATGCTTCCGAGCGCCATTGGCGGATTGGGCCTGGGCGTGATGGCGGGAGCGCTCAGCCTGCCCCACGACGGTCGCGAGCCGATCTACACAATTGTCGGCGTCATGATCGTCGCTCTCGGCCACCGGCTGAACGTCCTCGCCAGCGAGTGATCCGCTTGCCCGACCGTCGGTCGGACACTATCTATACGTTATCTCATGACCAGTCATGACCATCAGCTCCACGAGGGCGAGTCGCTGAAGGCCGCGGCCGAGCAGCGGCTGACCCGGCAAGGCGAACAGTGGACGGACATGCGCGCCGCTGTGTTCGACGCGCTGGCGGGTTTCGACAAGCCCGCGAGCGCCTATGACATTGCCGAGCAGGTCTCCAAGGCGCAGGGTCGCCGCGTCGCCGCCAACAGCGTCTACCGGATCCTCGACCTGTTCGTGGGCGCAAACCTCGCGCGCCGGGTCGAAAGCGCCAATGCCTATGTCGCCAACCAGCATCCCGGCTGTCTTCACGACTGCATCTTCCTCATTTGCGATACTTGCGGGCAGGCGGTGCATATCGACGACGACAGCCTGACCAAAGGCGTTCGCGAAGCTGCCAAGGATGCCGGTTTCTCGGCCCCGCGTCCGGTGATCGAAGTTCGCGGCACGTGCGGCGAATGCGGCGAGGATCGCTGAGCAAAGTCTGAGGAATCGCTGAAATCGACCGGTTTTTCCGGTTGGACCCGGCCATGTTGGTGACATCCGCGCGCTGTCCGCGTAAGTCGCCCTCCGATGAGTGACCGTCCCGAAACCCCGCTGCTCGACCAGGTGCGAATCCCTGCGGATCTGCGCGCCCTGAGCAAGGAACAGCTGCCCCAGCTCGCCGAAGAGCTGCGTCAGGAAGTGATCTCGGCCGTTTCGGTGACGGGCGGGCACCTTGGCGCCGGTCTCGGCGTCGTCGAGCTGACGGTGGCCCTCCACTATGTGTTCGACACGCCCGAGGACAAAGTGATCTGGGACGTCGGCCACCAGGCCTATCCGCACAAGATCATCACCGGCCGGCGCGACCGCATCCGTACCCTGCGCCAGGGCGGCGGCCTCAGCGGCTTCACCCGGCGGAGCGAGAGCGAATACGACCCGTTCGGTGCGGCGCACAGCTCGACTTCGATCTCCGCGGCCCTCGGCTTCGCGATCGCCAACAAACTGTCGGGATCACCGGGCCGGGCCGTTGCCGTCATCGGCGACGGCGCCCTCAGCGCCGGCATGGCCTATGAGGCGATGAACAACGCTGCCGCAGCCGGCAATCGTTTGATCGTCATCCTGAACGACAACGACATGTCCATCGCGCCGCCAGTCGGGAGCCTGCGCAACGCGCTCGCGCGGCTGGTGAGTTCGGGCAAATATCTGACCCCGCGGAAGCTCGCGCAGAAGCTTGCGCGCGCCATGCCGGACGGCCTCCACAGTTCGCTTCGGCGAATGGAGGAATATGCCCGTGGAATGCTGACCGGCGGTACGCTCTTCGACGAGCTCGGTTTCTATTATGTCGGCCCGATCGACGGACATGACGTCCGCGCGCTGGTCGAGGTGCTCGAGAACGTCCGCGACGCCGAGGACGGCCCGATGCTCGTCCATGTCGTCACCAAGAAGGGCAAGGGCTACGCGCCCGCCGAAAATGCCGCGGATAAATATCATGGCGTGGTGAAGTTCGACGTCGTGTCCGGCGTGCAGGCCAAGCCGGCCGCGGGCGCCCCGAGCTATACGGGCGTCTACGCAAAGGCGCTGGCGGCGGAGATGGCGCGCGACGACAAGGTCGTTGCGATCACCGCGGCAATGCCTTCGGGCACCGGACTCGACAAGGTTGCCGACCAATTCCCCGATCGGACGTTCGACGTCGGCATTGCGGAGCAGCATGCCGTCACTTTCGCCGCGGGCCTCGCAGCGCAAGGGTACAGGCCGTTTGCGACCATCTATTCGACCTTCCTCCAGCGCGCCTACGACCAGATCGTCCATGACGTGGCGATCCAGAACCTTCCGGTTCGCTTCGCCATGGACCGGGCGGGCCTGGTCGGCGCGGACGGCGCGACGCACGCGGGGAGCTTCGACCTCGCTTACCTCTGCACCTTGCCGAACCTGGTGGTGATGGCCGCCGCCGACGAGGCGGAGCTTTGCCACATGGTGCATACCATGGCGGTGCACGACAGCGGGCCGATCGCGGTCCGTTATCCGCGCGGCGAGGGCAGGGGCGTTCCGCTGCCGGAGCAGCCGAAGGCGCTGGAGATCGGCAAGGGCCGCATCGTCCGCGAGGGTAAGACCGTTGCCCTGCTGTCGCTGGGCACACGCCTCGAGGAGGCGGAAAAGGCGGCTGACGAACTGGAGGCGAGGGGGCTTTCAACCACTGTCGCCGATTTGCGTTTCGCCAAGCCGCTCGATGGCGATCTGATCCGCAAACTCCTGACCACGCACGAAGTCGCAGTCACGATCGAGGAGGCCGCGGTCGGCGGGCTTGGGGCGCATGTCCTGACATTGGCGAGCGACGAGGGGCTGATCGACGCGGGTCTCAAGATCCGTACGATGCGCCTGCCCGACCATTTCCAGGAGCACGACAAGCCCGACAAGCAATATGATGAAGCGCGGCTCAACGCGCCGCATATCGTCGAGACGGTTCTGAAGGCGCTGAGGCGCAACAGCGTCGGCGTCGAAGAGGTGCGGGCGTAGCCAAAATCCGTGCAGACCAGTTGCTGGTGAGCCGCGGCCTCGCGGAGAGCCGGACGCGGGCGCAGGCGCTGATCATGGCCGGCGCGGTTTTCAGCGGCGAGAAAAAGCTCTCCAAGGCGGGGGATATGCTCGCCGATGATGCACCGCTCGAGGTGCGCGGCAAGGATCATCCCTGGGTTTCGCGGGGCGGCATCAAGCTCGATCACGGGCTCACACATTTCGACATGGACGTCGCGGGCGTCGTGGCGCTCGACGTAGGCAGCTCCACGGG
>Ga0207683_10002598_pt1 | contig 15767 bp, 18 predicted proteins | sample KBSM73metaG_FD_184333 | JGI IMG/M metagenome (GOLD analysis project Ga0207683, IMG submission 184333) | Miscanthus rhizosphere microbial communities from Kellogg Biological Station, Michigan, USA - KBS M7-3 metaG (SPAdes) (version 2) | ecosystem: Host-associated > Plants > Roots > Rhizosphere >... | reverse complement strand
GCGTCTTCCTCAATTTTGATAGGTGGGCCGTTGCCGACCTCCCACCGTGCACTCGCACCTCGGCCGGCTCTTTACCGACCGATGCCGCAGCTGGAATTGCGAAATACAAGAGCGAAGCAATTGCAATAATGAGTCTCTTCATGGTCGAACTGCCTTGTTGATCGTGGCCCATCGGTCCCAGTCATTCGGAGACTCAATCGACGTCATCCTTATTCCGCTGGTAGCTCGGGCGCCTGTTCACTTCGCCGTGAGAACGGCGAGAAATGATCTGGATATTGTTCATAGCGTTCCTGCGCGGGCCGGCGCGGGCGCGGTCACTCCATGCTCTTTGGGGGATGTCTTTGTGCCCGCTGCGACAAATTGGCTGCTGGGGAATAAATAATTCCAGGCAGCTGTTTCCTCCTCGTGATCCCCATGGCGAGTGAAGGAGATGATGATGCTTGATCTCTCCTTTAGTTGATGGCCTTCGAACGACTCCCAGCCGAAGTGACGGGCGCAAGGAAACCGCGAATCGGAGTTCAGCTATGAGCGAAAATATCGATGGCGCGGAACGCCGCTCTCCCGGTCCGAGGCTGCTCGTGCGTCCCCTCCTGCTTTTCGCTAGCGTCGCGCTTGTTATAGGATTTGTGGCGGTCCGGACGGATGTGGAGCCCTACAAAACACCGTTTTTTCGCCTCTTCTTCAGTAACACAGTGCATATGAAGGCTTGGCTGACGACGGCCGCATTGCTGCTGGGATTGGGTCAGCTGCTGACGGCGGCACGCATTTATGGAAAACTGCGTTTCCCGCCAGAAGGCCGCCTCTATCCCCTGCTGCATCGCTGGTCCGGGCGGGCGGCCATTCTGCTCACTGTGCCGGCCGCTTACCATTGCATCTTCAAGCTCGGTTTCGGGACAAACGATGCCCGCGCCTTTATTCACTCGTTGTTGGGCGCCTCTTTCTACGGTGCCTTTTCCGCCAAAGTCCTCATAGTCCGCACAAGCGGCTACCCCGGCTGGGCGCTGCCCATGGCGGGAGGGGTGCTGTTCGCCATTCTTATGGTGTTGTGGCTCACTTCGGCGTTTTGGTTGTTCGGAACCCACGGTGTGAGCCTATAGGATACCCGACCGGCTGTCGCATGCTGGCGCAGACTGGGCAATTGATTAAAAGCACTTTAGCAGGGACAACCTTCGCCTTCACCTTCATGGAGGTGCTCGACAGCACCGTTGCCAACGTGGCACTGCCCTACATCGCCGGCGGCATGGGGGTCGGTGAGGATGAGGCGTCTTGGGTGGTGACGACCTATCTCGTCTCCAACGCCATCATCTTAACGGCCAGCCCCTTGGCGGACTTAAGGTCTGGGGTATCGAAGCCTTCGGCGAACCAACCGTATATGTCGGAGAGCAGTCGGCTTGCTTCGTCGTGTCGGCCGAGCGGTCTCACATCTGAGCAGTCACATGCCCAGCGGTTTTCAATGTTTTCGCAGCTAGGGCATAGCCCTGCGCGATGTGCTGGTCGATGGACTTGCGAGAGAATTCGTAATCTCGAGCCGCGGATTCCCCCTCGACAGGTTCGCGGGTTATGCGTGTGACCGACAGCGGGCAGGCCTCACCAACAGTCTCAATGTAGCGCGGCCGTTTGCTAATCTGATCGGCCGTTTTTGGGTCTAGGCTCGCCATAATCTCCTCGACGAGCTTGCGGCAGTTGTCGATATATTCCCAAGTGCGAATGTTCCGCCTGATCTTTTCAGCAAACACGATCTCATCGCGCCTGGCTAACACTTCCGGGATCGAACGTGGCAAAGCCCTTTTGTCCGCCCATAGGTTCACGACAAAGACATTCTTGCCGGTCAGTCCCCCGACTTCGACCACCTGATCGAGCGGTGAGTTGCTCACTAGTCCGCCGTCCCAATAGTGCCTTCCCGCGATCGTGGTCCACGAAAACCCTGGCGGCAAGCTCCCGCTCGCCAGAACGTGCTCAGGCGTGATCTCCTCGACATAACTATCGAAAATTGTCAGCTGTCCCGTCTCGACATCCACCGCGGTGAGCAGGAGACGGACCGGACTGTCCCTCAGTTTCTCGAAAGCAACATACTTGCTTAGAGTGGCTTTGAGTGGAGACGGGTCATAAAAGCTGGTCCAGCTTGTTGGAAGCTGAGCAGGGGAAAGCATTGGCTCGAACCAACGCGGGCGGAAGAAATTGGGCGAGCCAAACGCCAGTGATTGCAAGGACGAAACAGCTCGTCGCAACTCTTCATTGGGAATGTCGGGGGTGTCGAGGCTCAAGTCGCGCCAAAAGGCTTCAAGCGCGTGCGTGGCCTTACCGGGATTGGCAGCGATGATTGCAGCATTGAGCGCGCCGATCGATACCCCGGCGACAAGGTCCGCATGAATGTCCTGTTCCTCTAGTGCCTTTACCACGCCGCATTCGAAGGCTCCGAGGGCTCCGCCACCCTGAAGGACGAATACCGTTTGCACTGCTGCTCGGTTTAGCGGGAAACCGGTGTCCGAAAGTTTGGCTTTTGTTGCCGAGATATCGCTCCGATTAGCGATCAACGCGCCGGCCGCTTTGGCTTCCACCAGAGATTGGTCAAGGAGAAAGGCTCCGCGCAGCCTTTCCTTATCGAGGTAGAGGACAGAGAACGATTTATCTTTGACCGATCCCCTTACTACCCGTTCGTCTGCTTCTTCGGTCGATCCCACTACATTGAAAGTTAAATCGAACACATCAGAGAAGAAGTACGACACCGTTCGCCAGGATTGCCGCCTGGCGAGCATGTTCCAGGCGGCGAGTCGGCCCTGCTTTACGGCATTATCCCAGTGCTCCGCGCGGTACCTGGTGCGCGAGATCGGATTATAGAAATTTGCGACATCCCCCGCCGCGTAGATTCCTGGTTTGTTGGTTTCTAGCTGCTGATTGACGAGGATGCCCCCATCCACGTCGATGCCGCTGTTGCCGAGAAAATCGACTTCAGGCCGAACCCCAATTCCGACCGCAACAATATCGCAGGGCATCCTTTTGCCGCTGCTTGTCACAATGCCTTCGACCTTCGCTGTCCCCCAAAACTCTTTGACCTCTTCTCCAAAAATGAAATCCACGCCGCGCGCCCTGAAATATCCGGCGAAGAAATCGGAGACCTCCGGCGAGCATAGCTTCTCGTAGACGAGGTCCTCTTTCGCGATCAAGGTCGTCGCGACTCCCCTTGTCGCGAAAGAGGCCGCGATCTCCATCCCGAGGAAGCTCGCTCCTATGACGATCGCTCGCTGCGCATGCGCGATAGCTTGATATAACGAAAGCGCATCATTAACCGTGCGCAGATAATGAACACCCTCCAAGTTTGCGCCCGGTATAGACAGCTTATGCACGCTCGCTCCGGTCGCGATCAGCAATTTGTCAAAGCGGAAATGAACACCACAATCGGTTTCGATTGTACGCCTATCGGCATCGACCCCGCACACTCGCGTCCCTAAGTGCACGTCGATTGCGCGGTCTCGGTAAAACGAGTGGTCATGGATCAAAACTTTAGTCTGGTCAGGACCCTTGAGAAGAAACTCTTTTGATAGCGGTGGTCGGTAATAGGGGAGCATGGTTTCCGCGCACAGGATTGCAATACTGCCCTCGACGCCGGCCGCGCGCAGGGTTTCTGCGGCCGTGGCGCTCGCCAATCCGCCGCCAAGCAGCAAGAAATCAACCAGCTGTGCTTCATTGGTGGGCATCTGCTTCGACCTTAACAATTGTGCGAGAGCATCGCTCTTCAATCACAGTGCGTGGGGGTGCCGGTCACAGACGAACTCTACGATCTCGTTTTATTCGTGGTGCATTCGTTTGTTCGACTGATTGCAACCGAACTTTATGCACTTAAGCACCATGATTTGTCCAAGTACTCGAACTTCTCGATCGCATGGTGATACCCAGCGTCGATTGCACAGTCGACGATCGGTGGGATCCTTTCACAAGGCTGGGGCGAGGCGCCCCGCACGAGCGGGGCCCCTGCTTATTAGCTTTGAGAGATATTGCGTCTCTCTAGCTACGCGAGGTCAGTAGTAGTTTTCCAGGCAGGCTTCATAGCGGGCCCAGAAATGGCGCCGCAGCCAATAGCAGTCACCATAGCCGTAACCATAGAAGCCATCACCGATGAAGGCATCATTGTCGAAAACACGACGGTGACGGAAGTCGTGGTCGAACCGGCTATCACGATCGAACCGGCCCCCCCGATCGAAGCCGCGGCCGGCATAGGCGTGGAAGCCACCGCCGCCGGCGAATCCACCGCCGCCTCCGCCGTGGCCGCCGGCGAATCCGCCGCCGCCTCCGCCATGCCCTCCGCCGCCACCGCCACCGCCGCCACCGTGGACAAGCATAACGGCGCCATCATGAGTGGCGATGGCAGCATCCTTGAGGTCAGACGCGCTTCCCGCCTGAGCTAGCCCCAACATCAAAGGGGCTAAGAGCAGGCTGCCCGCAAAGGCAGTCATCACGTTGGCTACAATCGTTCTCATTGATATCTCTCCTTTTCTTGCGAGATGTGGTTGGCCAGGCGACCCCGGTCCGCCGCTCCATTCGCTAACTTATGCGTGATGCGGGCTCCGACGCCCTGATCACCAAAGGTGACTCGATGGGAGACCGCTTTATTCCCTCATGCCGATCGGCGGCGCGATCACTTTCCCGTGCTCTGCATCGGTGCGGCAATTTGCTCTACGTTCTCGTTGATTTAAGCGGAGACAGCCTGGGGTGCGGTCGCCCAAGGTCCATCTCGGCGTTTTGACGGGGCCTGCGGTAATCAATCTGCACAGACGAGCTGTTGAAATAGAATTGGCGGCCCCGGTATCGGCGAGGACCGCCTCTGGAATCAAACTCTACAAATCGACGCGTCAAAGCGATTCATAATTTGGTGCTTAAAGCGGCCTTCGCTCGCCTTATGGAACTTGAGCGCAAAGCCGCGCACGTCGCGCTCGGCATCCGCCGCGCCTGGTTCGCCTGCGACCGTCGAGAACCACGCCAGCATCGGCGTCTGGGCGCCCTTCTGCAGCGCCTTGGCGCGTGTCCATGTTTGGGCGGAGGGTAGGTGTTGAGAAGAACGCGGCCGAGTTTCCATCTTGAAAGCACACAAATGTGATCGCGTCGAACGTCTCGGCGGGGAATAAAGCGCCGGACGCGCAGGTCTCCTTTACCGATCATGTCAAACATGTTCGAAGAGGAGAAATGTGATGGAATCTGCACGCGCGATTAACACCGAGCGGGTAGTTGAGTGGCCTCACACGAGCATTGGAGAATTTTGATAGAGAAGATCCGATCGATGCGTGGTTCGGCCGTTACTCTGCATGAGGACTAGTCATCCGATGGGAATAAGCTGGTCGCATATCCTAATTGCCCTGATGGTCTTCGTGCTCTTGTTCGGGAGCGGAAAGATCTCCGGTCTCATGGGCGACGTCGCCAAAGGCATCAAAAGCTTGAAGAAGGGCTTGGCCGAAGGAACAGAGTACGAGGGGGAGCCCGAGTCGGAATCCATTGTCTTTCGAGACAACAACCCGGCTCTGAAAAGCGTGCGGCAGGAGCTCGTTCAGAAGTCTCGCACGGGCTTGTAGGGTGGCGAGGGCTTGCGCATGTTTGGCATCGGATGGGCGGAGCTTCTTATCATCGCTGTCGTGGCCACGGTCGTTGTCCCGCCAAGGGACCTACCGCGCCTGATGCGCGGCTTCGGCCATTCCGTCCGCAAGCTCAGGCACGTGGCCGACGACTTGCAGCACCAGTTCGAGCAGACGATGCAGGAGGGTAAGATCGAAGATGTGCGTGGGGCGATGCAAGGCATGCGCACGGCTAACGACCCGCCCCTCTTGCCAATACCGGCCGATCCGGCAGAGCCCAGAAGAGCCTCCAAACCTGCTTCGCGGCCGAGACCCTCAAGAGCCAGAGTAGGACAGACGGCCCCTCCGCGAGGCCGAACGAGCAAGAGCATCAGGCGAAAGCAGCGGCGGACAATCGCGGCTAAGTAGAGGACATGGTGAAGCGGCCTACCGCGACGCCCAGAGTTCGAGGCGGCTGACCCCAAGTCTTGCTATTGGCGCGAACAACCACCGCTCACCTTCCACTAAAGCCTACTCTAGGATGACCTAATAAAGCCTACTCCAGGATGACCTAAGGCGTGTACTCATAAACCGACAGCCAAATGCTGACTTGGACTAACGTCCGCCAATTGGGGTAAAGCGGACCGGGCGCGGACTTGTCAGTATGTCCGCTTATGACCCAAAGCGGACATCCGCCGCCTGAAACATGACCAACTGCTCGGGCCGTTCGGCGAGGAGATCAACACATGCTGGCCGTAGGCCTTAATCACTCCATCCCGACTAATGCGCAGGTAATCCGCGAAACGTTGAATAAGACCTTCGAGGAGATCAATTAGGCTGACTCCAGCACGTCAGGGTTAGCGCTTTTTTGGTCGGCTTTGTCGCCAAGCAGCCAAATTCTGGGCTTCGACTGCTTGACGACGAGCATCAGCAGAGATGCAATGCTCAATGTCGCATTGCTGCGGTAATGCGGGTGCCATGACTTTTGTGGACTCGCGGAGCTCGATGGCGGAATCCGACCACTATCTGCTAGGTCGCGGCGAGGCGGAGGAGGCACGCCTTAGGCGCCAGATCGCCGACCTCGCCCCCGATTCAGACGCGCAGTTCGAAAAAATTGGGATCAAGGCCGGGGAGCGCATTCTCGACCTCGGTTGCGGTAATGGCGGGGTCTTGCACCTCCTTGGTAAGCGCGTCGGTCCCACCGGGTCAGTTCTTGGAATCGAGCGGAGCCCGCATTTTGCCGGCTTAGCGCGCCGCTTTGTCACGGATCACGCGCTGCCGCAGGTCGAGGTCCGCGAGGGTGATGCGTATGACACGGGATTGCCGCGAGCGTCATTCGACGGTGCCCACATGCGCTTCGTTCTGGTCAACGTACCGGAGCCTGAACGCATTGTCCGCGAAATGGTGTCCCTCGTTCGCCCTGGTGGCTGGGTCGCAAGCTTTGAGGCGGACTCCGTCAGTCTCATCTGCGATCCGCCATCGCCCGCGTGGACGCGACTGCTCGACGCCTACATCGCCTATTCGTCCGCGCAAGGAATCGACCTCTTTGTCGGCCGACGCACCCACCGTCTGTTTCGTGACGCAGGAGTCGTTGACATTCGCGCTGACACAGTGGTCCATGTTTATCCGCCGGACCACAACGGGCGACTTATTCTGAGAGACTTCATCAACAACGTTCGCGAGAAGATGATTGAAGGAGGCTTCATCGATCGCAGCGTTCTCGAGAAGGATGTGGCGGATCTTGAACGCCACTTATCTGATCCCGCAACACTTGTGACTTCGCACTTGTTTTTTCGCTTATGCGGCCGAGTACCACAGGTAGGTTGACTCGCAACTGTGTCGGCACCGCGCGGGTGGAACCTCCAAGGGCGTGAACAGCGCTCCTCCAGGTTAGACCTCCAGGTATTGCGGGGAACGTCACCCAAATTGGCCCTGCGTCTGCTTTTGGCACTAAGCAGACATACTCAAGCGCCGACGAATGTCTGCTTCTGGGGGCAAAACGGACGTTGGCCAACAACCCCGATTTATGAGTACACGCCCTAGGCCCAGAGGAACCCTCTGTCGTTGTTAAACCGCTGCCGTGGTCGCCCACTTGATCCAGCACGCGAATTGAGTTGCCGTTTACCTGCCATTGCAAATCCACTGCTGCGTCCAAACAGCGCGGCGCACTGACGAACAAAAAGAAAAGCCAGAGCGTTCTTAGACAGCAAATCACCAAAAGGGAGAACACCAATGAAGGCAATCGTGTCGATGATTATTGCCGTCGGTATCGTCTGCGCGTTTTCAGGCTCCGCGTTGGCTGCTGGCAAGACGATTCATTGCGGGACCAGCAAGGATTGCCCGTCGAGCATGCAATGCAGTACTAAAGGGGTTTGCGTTGGCGCTCAGGCGAAGAAAAAAAGCTTTTACTATTGATCGGCCTATTCTGGCGGTCGCCTAGTCCCGCTTAGACGCTGGTGTAGGCGGCGGGGGTCATGCCCTCCGTCAGGACTGTTTTCTTCACAGGCGTGCTGGCATGCCGAGGGCAAGGTTCTAATCCGCCGTAAGTTGAAGCGCGCTATGGCTCGAGTTGAGGACAAAGTTACGGTTTCGAGATCGTGGCCGAGCCTTTCTCGGTCAAAAGGGATTCTAGCTCCGCGAGTCTGGCCTTAGCGCGTTTCACTGAGTCGCCGGTAGCATCAACCCAACCTGATCCGAGGTTCTCTCCTGTGAGCACTTTGCCGCTCTGCATCAACTCAAGCTGCTGCTGTATGCTCGCTTGCTCCTGCTTGCACCAAGCGACAAAGCGACCACGTGCTGACGAGGCACGCCTTCCTTCCATACGACTGAGCTGTGCCTTACTCTTCTTTTCCCGCTCAGCCGCCTTCTGACCTAGGTTCGCCTCAGAACCAGCACGCCGAGCTTGGTCGCGCGATTGTCGTTTGCTCGTCGTCATCGCTCTTTGCTCCAATCTCCTCAATCTCAGGGTAACGCGCGAAGAGCGACTTTGTTGAATAATCGAGCGCTAGTTGGCGTACAAAAGCAGCAATCGCCTTGTTGATACCAGTGCGACCATAAAGGTGACCTGCAGACGGCGGGCGAGTCGTGGCGGTTCATGCGTCAGTACTTCCTGTCTTGCGTCCAGATCTCCACGTCCAGAATGTCCGCTTATGGCACATAGCGGACATGCTCAATGGGCTGACGAATGTCCGCTTTTGGGAGCAAACCGGACATTTGACCCACCGCTGCTTACAATCTCGATTTATGAGTACACGGCCTAATAAGGCCTACTCCAGGATGACCTAAAAAAATTTGCTCGGGCCGGGAATAGAATGGCTCGAACGGCGGTCTCCTTCATGTAGCAGCAATTGCCAGCGTGAAGGAGACAGAGCATGGACAAAACGAAAAAGCGCAGATCAGAAGGCCTGGAAGTGGATCGGCGGGGTGCCCTCGAATGCATGATTTGGGCGGGTACGGGCGTGCTGTGGGCATTATCGGGCGGGGTACCGAAGTCGGTGGGACTGCTGGGTGAGGCGTTGGCCGCAGAGGCGTCCGGCTTCACCTTCCTGCAAATCAGCGACAGCCATATCGGCTTCAACAAACCCGCCAATCCCGATGCACTCGGCACCTTGCGCGAGGCGATCGCCAAGGTGAAGGCGGTGAAGTCGAAGCCCGCCTTCATGATTCACACCGGGGACATTACCCATTTGTCGAAGCCCGATGAGTTCGATAGCGCCGCGCAACTGATCGGCGAGTCGGGCCTCAACGTGCACTACGTTCCCGGCGAGCACGACTTCATCGACGAGGGCCTGGGCAAGCTCTATCTCGAACGCTACGGCAAAGGCACCAAGGGTCAGGGCTGGTACAGCTTCGACGACCACGGCGTACATTTCATCGGCCTGAACAATGTGGTGGACCTCAAGGCAGGCGGGCTCGGTCGACTGGGATCCGACCAGCTTGCCTGGCTCGCTGACGACCTCAAGGGCAAGGCAAATTCCACCCCGATCGTCGTTTTCGCCCACATCCCGCTTTGGACCGTCTACGCCGATTGGGGCTGGGGCACCGACGATGGGTTGCAGGCGCTCGATATGTTGAAGCGCTTCGGCTCGGTCACGGTGTTGAACGGGCACATCCACCAAATTGTGCAGAAGGTCGAAGGCAACATGACCTTCCATACGGCCCGCTCCACCGCTTTTCCCCAGCCAGCGCCCGGAACCGCACCTGCCCCGGGCCCGATGACGGTGCCGGCCGAGCAGCTCCGCTCCATGTTGGGCATCACCAGCGTGGATGTGCGCTTTGGCAATAAGCCGCTCGCCGTAACCGACACGACCCTTGCGGGCTGAGACAGAAACCATTGGTACAGGACAACAAAGATGACTCAATCCTATGCAAGGCTTATCCCCGCCTGCGGTGCTCGCGTCAGCTTTGCGCTACTGCTTGCGATGGCAGTCTTTCTTTCGGCATCGAGGGGTCACGCGCTCGCTGCCGACGCGGAAATCAAGATCGCCAATTTCACCTTCGATCCGCCCATACTGACGATGAAAGCGGGAACCACGGTGACCTGGGTCAACAACGACGACATTCCGCACCTCGTGTCAGAGAAGGACGGCAAGTTCCGCTCAAGTGCCCTCGACACCGGCGACAAATTCTCGCAGACCTTCTCGACTGCCGGCACGGTCGAGTATTTCTGTGCCATTCATCCGCACATGACAGGAAAGATCGTCGTCGAGCCATGAACCCATCAAATTCCTCCAAGGAGGCGCTGCGACCGACTTGAATGTGGACGAAGCAAGCGACCAGGCCCGCTTCACAGAGGTGTTTGTGCCATACCTCGTCGATGCCTTCCGCCTCGCCCGCTGGCTGGCCGGCAGCCGTGCGGACGCCGAGGACATCGTGCAGGAAGCCTCGATGCGCGCCTTCAAGTACATCCGTGGGTTTAGCGGCGGAAACCCACGCGCCTGGGTACTGACGATCGTGCGCAATACGAGCTATAGCTGGCTTGCCAAGAACCGACCCAAGGACGTGGTGCTCAGCGATGACCTCAATCAAGATGACAGAGAGCAGTTTGAGCAGGCGGGGACCCAAGAGATGCAAACGCCGGAGACAGCGCTGATCGCTAAGCTGGAAGCTGAACAGGTCCGCAAGGCTATGGCCTCGTTGCCGGCACCTTTCCGCGAGATCCTGGTACTCAGGGAAATACATGACCTTGATTACTGCACCATCGCCGAGGTCGCCGCATTGCCAATTGGCACTGTGATGTCGAGGCTCGCGCGTGCCCGTCGCCTACTCTCAGCGACAATCGCGAACGGCATACCATGACCCTATCTTCGCAGGACGAGTTGCTTCTCAACGCCTATGTCGATGGCGAGCTAGATCCCATCGAGGCCACTCGCTTCGAGCAGCGCTTGCGAGCCGATGCTGCGCTGAATGCTCAGGTCGAAACGCTTCGCGCTTTGCGGGGGGCGCTTCGCTCGGACCTAGCTGAAGACGTTCCCTCTCCAGAACTTCGGCGCCGCATCATGGCCAAATCAAACCCCCCACCTCGCGCCGATCGAAATTCATGGATGGCTTTGGCTGCATCGTTCCTGATCGGTGCCGTGCTTGCCGGCGCCACGAGTTTTGGCGCGCTAAACTATCGGAGCAGCGACGACCTGGCCGAGCAGCTCGTTTCGGCCCATGTTCGGGCGTTGATGGCGCCGCAGCCGACGGATGTGGCATCGTCGAGTCACCACACAGTAAAGCCTTGGTTCAACGGTAAGCTTGCTTTTGCACCGACAGTCGCCGATCTCGGGGCGCAAGGTTTTCCGTTGGTAGGTGGCCGTGTTGATGTTGTACGGGTCGAGCCGGTGGCATCACTTGTCTACAGCCACGGCAAGCATCTCATCAGCCTGTTCGAGATGCCAAACACAAGCGGCGCATCCGCACCTGTGACAAGCCATAAGAAACAGGGCTATCTAGCGCTCTCCTGGAGCGAGGGAGGGATCAGTTATTGGGCAGTCTCAGATACGGCACCCGATGAACTGGAAAATTTCGTGAAGCTCTTTCGGGCCGCTACAGCTAATCCCTGATCGCCGGATCGAGCTGCTAAAGCGGTATCCGCGCGGAACGACCGCACCAGCTTTCGGTCATTAGCTCACCATGTGATGATGACTTGAGAACGTCCGCTTTCCGCCCCTAACCGGACATCGTCGGCGGTCTATCGAACCATCACGCCGTCCAACAGCTTTGGAGTTGCCGGGCAGGGTAACGGTGTGATGATGGTGTTGCGGTGTTAGAGGGTGTCTATTCAGCATTAGTGGGAAAAGCGTGCCGAAGGGGTCGCCGTGGACGGTCTTAAGGCGTGGCCCTTCAAAACATCACACCATCCTGGACATGCGCACTCATGTACAGCGAGTAAAGCTGTCTGTGTTAAGCGTGGGGAGTTACTTAAGAGAGTAACCGTTGCATGGTGTGATGTGCGGGAGAGGGCAGTGCCGGGGGCTCAGGTCACTATGCTAAAGCGGCGCCTCCCAGGCTCGGGAAGTGATTTTTTCACAAATCAACCACAACCCGACCTCTGACTCTACCTCCAACAATTTCGGTAGCCAGGCGAGGCACGTCATCAAGTCGGGCGTGTGACGTCATAACGTCGAGCTTGGCAAAATCGAGGTCCCTGGCCAGGCGGACCCACGCCTTTTCGCGCTTTTCTCTCGGCGTTTCGACCGAGTTCACTCCCGAGAGCGTCACGTCGCGCAGGATGAATGGCATCACCGTCGCCGGGAGGTCGGGACCTTGGGCTAAGCCGCAAGCTGCCACTGCGCCGTCATATCTGATCTGCGACAGCACATTGGCCAAGGTCTGACTGCCAAGTGAGTCGATCGCGCCAGCCCATCGCTCCTTGGCTAGAGGTTTTCCATTTCCGGCGAGATCGCCAGCATTGATGATTTCGTCGGCACCCAGTCCCCGCAAATACTCAGCCTCCTGCTCGGCTCGACGGGACGAGGCGATGACGCGATAGCCGAGCTTGTCGAGGAGTGCGATTGCGACCGAGCCCACTCCACCAGCAGCCCCGGTCACCAGCACGTCGCCTTTGTCGGGAGAGATCTCCTCCTTTTCTAGCGCCAGCACGCAAAGCATGGCGGTGAACCCGGCGGTACCAATCGCCATGGCGTAGGCCGTCGAAATATTATCGGGAAGCTTGATGAGCCAGTCACCCTTGAGACAAGCCCGCTCCGCGTAGCCGCCGTGATGCGTCTCGCCGAGACCAAAACCGTTCGCCACGACGCGATCTCCAGGCTGGAAGCGAGGATCCTCGGAGCGCAACACCCTGCCGGACAAATCGATGCCAGGGATGAGGGGGAATTTGCGGATGATGGGTGCTTTGCCGGATATGGCGAGGCCATCCTTATAGTTCACCGTTGAGTGCTCGACAGCTACGGTGACATCCCCATCCATCAGATCGGTCTCTGCTAGCTCAGTTACAACGACGCTTTGCTGGTCGCCGTCTTTGCTTACGAGCATTGCTCTGAAGTTGTCCGCCATGTGCTGGGCCCGAGAGTTCCGTGTCGTCAATCAGGTAATCTTTCAGGGAAACGCGCAGAAGAGCCGTCTATTCCCCAGTTTCCCGATAGAGAGAAGCTCGTTTTCCTAATCCAACAACCCTGCCACCTCGCTTATTATTCTTTCCACATGCACTCGAGTTGCGCTGGGCGATCCCCCGGATAGGGAAGATGTGAGTCAGATGCTGTTAAGCCGCAGCCTTCATTGAGACCGATGCGCGCCAAAATTTAGCTGCGTTCCGGCGCTACCTTAAGAAAAGGATATCTACCTGCGCGCGGCAAGAGGGATAAGGCGCTTGCCTCGCCGGGGAGGGGGACTCCGAATTTGATCTGCATGTGAGGGGGACGTCTCATGCCATCTTTACGCATGCTCGCAGTTTCGGTTGGCTGCTCAACTCTACTGGGCGTCGGTGGTTGGCCGAGCACGCCGGCCGGCGCACAGGTGCTGGAGCGAGGCGTCGAAGGAGCGGCCGTAGGCGCCATCATCGGCGGCATTGTTGGCGGTGGCAAAGGTGCGGCTACGGGTGCGGGAATTGGCGCAGGTATCGGAGCGTTGAGTGGCGCGGCCGAGGCTAACGCGCGCGCGCAGGGTTATTACGGGCCGCCACCGCCCTATGGCCCGCCTCCTCCGGGTTATTACGGTCCGCCGCCCAGGTACGGCTCGGCGCCGCGTGGCTACTATGGGCCATCCCATGGTGGTTACGCCGCGCGGCCATCTCGCGCAGTCGTCGCAATCAGTGTCGCTCCGCCTCCTCTTCCGGTTTACGACCAGCCGCCATGTCCGGAACCGGGCTATGTGTGGACGCCCGGGTACTGGGCTTACGCTGCGGGGGGTTATTACTGGGTACCCGGCACCTGGGTTCAGCCGCCCGCTGTCGGGCTAGTGTGGACCCCAGGCTACTGGGGGTATGAGGGCCAGCGGTACCTCTGGAATGCCGGGTATTGGGGACCGCACGTCGGCTACTACGGCGGGATCAACTATGGCTTCGGTTATTCAGGATCCGGCTATGAAGGCGGCTACTGGGACAATGGAGTCTTCTTCTACAATACCGCCGTTACACGAGTGAACACGGCCGTCATCACCAGGACCTACAACAAGACGGTGACCAGCACCGTCACGGTGAACAGTGCCAGCTTCAATGGGCTTGGGGGAATTGCAGCCCAACCGACGGCCCAAGAGGTGGCTTGGTCTCGGGAAAGACGCACTCAGCCGACGTCCCTGCAAGTCAAGCATCAGCGCGCCGCGAGCGCTAATCGGTCGTTTTTTGCTGCGGTGAACCAGGGTACCCCTACGGTAGCAGCAACGGCCAAGCCTGGAGTCTTCAAGGGTCCAGAGATTGTCGGGCCAAAGTCTGTTCTTGCGACGACCAACCCAACCGTCGGCACCGGATCAACAACGCCTGCCGGGAAAGCTCTCCCGGATGTTGAAAAAAGAACTGTCCCTGCTGCCAGCGGAGAAGCCGGATCAGGCGCCGGTAAACATGCTCCTGCTGGTCCTAACGGCACCACTGCTCCTGTGGCCAACGCAGGAGCAGCGTTCGATCAACCCACTCCCGGTCGCCCACAGTGGACTAATGCTGCCGCTGTGAACGGAGGAGCAGCCCCCGCTCAACCGGACGCTCCTGCTGCTGTTCTCGGGGACGGGGGAGCAGGACCGGGCAAGGGTAAGCATGCCCTGAGTGGACCAAACAGTCCTCGCGGTGCTGCCAGCGGATCAGGCAGCGGTAAACAGGCCCCTGCTGGTCCGAACGTGACCGCTGTTCCTGTGGCCAATGGAGGAGCAGCACCCGATCAACATACTCCCGGTCGCCCACAGGGGGTCGATGCTGCCTCTGCGAACGGAAAAACAGCCCCCGCCCGACCTGAAGCTCCTGCTACTGTTCTCGGGAACGGAGGAGCAGGACCGGGCAGCGGTAAGCAAGTTCCTAGTGCTCCGCCTGGCGCCGCTGCTGCTGTCGCGGATGGAGGAGCAGCGCATCAACAAGCTCCAGGCCGCCCGGATGCTGATGCTGCGGTCACAAAGGGAGCAGGACCTAATCAACATAGTCCCGCTTCAAAGACAGTTGGCGCTTCGAGCGAGCCTCAGGGCGACCGCTCTGTTGCAAAAATCTCACCCAAACCGCAGGTCAAGAAAAACAAACCTGACCCAGATAGCCCTGCTGAGACTGCGCAGAGCATGTAGACAAGAGAAAGGAGCCTACCCTCATCACACCATGTAACCATCGCGCCTCGCTCACCGTGCGTCGAGGAGGTGGTAAGGACGAGAGTTACTCACCGAGTAACCGATGTGACGGTGATATGGTTTATAAGGGAGTGTTCTGGCCTCTCGAGCATATCCGCGAACTTGATCTTTGAAGCCAGTCTGACTTAAGCCTCGAGCCTTCATTGGCGTCCAGCCGAATTCTCTCATCAGCGCCGCTAGTCGCCGGCAGGCACCGGCACTGCGAGCTCGTTGGGGCACTTCTAAGATATCAAACAGATCCTGCGTGCTGATTCTCTCCACGCCATCATAGCCGGTCTTACCACGCACGCGCTCTAGCCGGAGGCTCCATGGGTCAGCAGATCGCGCAAGAGCTTCATCTGTCGTTTTTCTCAAAAGTTCGAGGAATGTCATGAACAGGCGTCCTGAAGATTCAGCGGAGCGGTTTTTTTTGGGAAATGCCGAGAGCTACGATCATATTGCCCGCGTCTCAACGCTCGGGCTTGATGG
>Ga0207683_10002597_pt1 | contig 15769 bp, 17 predicted proteins | sample KBSM73metaG_FD_184333 | JGI IMG/M metagenome (GOLD analysis project Ga0207683, IMG submission 184333) | Miscanthus rhizosphere microbial communities from Kellogg Biological Station, Michigan, USA - KBS M7-3 metaG (SPAdes) (version 2) | ecosystem: Host-associated > Plants > Roots > Rhizosphere >... | reverse complement strand
GGTCGGCCGCGTCTACTACACGTCGTGGTGCAACGAGGACGGCCGCGTCGTCGACGACGGAACCGTGGGCCGACTCGACGAGCAGAGGTACCGCTGGACGGCCGCCGATCCTTCTCTGCGCTGGTTCCGGATGAACGCACGGGGCCTGGACGTCGAGATCGAGGACGTGAGCGAGCGGCTGGCCGCACTGGCGGTGCAGGGACCGCTGAGCCGCGACGTGCTCGAAGCAGCTACCGGGGCGGAGTGGGGTGACCTCAAGTACTTCGGCCGGCGCGCCGCGCAGGTGGGGCCGATCCCGGTCGACGTCTCCCGGACGGGCTACACCGGCGACCTCGGTTACGAGGTCTGGGTGGACAGCGACCACGCGGAGGAGCTCTGGGACGTCTTCATCCAGGCGGGCGCTCCTTACGGGGCGCGCCCTGCCGGGATGCTGGCGCTCGACATCGCGCGTGTCGAGGCGGGGCTGATCCTGATCGAGGTCGACTTCGACTCGGTGCGGCGGGCGCTGATCCCGGAGCAGTCCTACTCGCCATTCGAGCTCGGCATCCTCGGCCGCTTCGTCGACTTCGACAAGGAAGCGAACTTCGTCGGCCGCCGTGCGCTCGAACGAGAGCAGGAGCGAGGCGGGCCTCCGCGGCGGCTCGTCGGGCTGGAGCTCGACTGGGAGCCGCTCGAGGAGCTGTACAGCACGAGAGGGCTGACCCCGACGCTCGACCCGGCGGCCTCGCGCGTCGCCGTTCCTCTCTACACGCGGGGACGCCAGGTCGGCAAGGCGACCAGCACGACCTGGAGCCCGATCCTGAAGAAGGTCGTCGCGCTGGCCTCGGTCGACGCAGGACACAGCGAGACCGGGACGACGATCGAGGTCGAGTGGACGGTCGAGGCCAGGCGCAGCCGTGTGCCGGCCACGGTGGCGGAGCTGCCGTTCTTCAACCCGCCGCGAAAGACGGCGACGGTCGCTGCCGACGGCTAGAAGACGGCCAGCGGGTTCAGCGGCGAGCCCGTTCCGCCGGTGATGCGGAGCGGAGCGGCGACGAACAGGAACTCCCAGCGCCCGGTCCGTTCGCAGGCAGCCAGCAGGTCCTCGAGCTGCAGATAGTCGAGCAGGTGGACGCCCATCGCGTTGAGCGCGAGGACGTGGATCGGGAAGTCGACTCCCGCCGTGCTGCTGGGCGCCGTGTCGCTGTTGCCGTCCCCGCCGAGCACCGACACGCGGCGCTCCGCGAGGAACGGCATCACCGTGGGATGCAATCCGGACTTGGCGGCGGCCGTGTCCCACGGCCCGAGCTCGGCCAGGCGGCGGGTGTGACCGGTGCGAACGAGGAGCACGTCGCCCTCGGCCACGGCGACGCCCTGCTCGGCTTCGGCGGCCTCGAGGTCGTCGCGGAAGACATGCTGGCCCGGCTCGAGCCAGGGGACTCCGCGGAGGCGGGGGACGTCGAGCAGGACGCCTCGGGCGACGAGGCCGTTCGCGAGCACCTCGATGGAATCGGCCGCGGCGCCGTCGCCCGTCACCACCGTCGCGGGAGCGCCGTTGTAGAGCGAGCCCTCGTAGATCACGTGACAGAAGGCGTCGATGTGTGTGTGGCCGTCGTTGTGGTAGTCGGCGCCCACGAAGTCCTTCGCGAACCGCAGCTCCCCAGGGGCGCTGTCGGCGCCGTCGGGGGTGGTGGTCATGTAGTGCACCGCCGGCTCAGGGTTGTCCGCCGCGGCCTCCGTGTTCATCGGCAGGCTCAGCGTGATCGTCGTCCCCTCCTGCACGAGGCGGGCGGCCTCGACGACACGGCTCGGCTCGAGGTAGTTCAGGGCGCCCCGCTGGTCGTTTGAGCCCCATCGTTCCCAGGCGCTGACAGCGCGGAAGAGCTCGGCGAACTGCGCGGCGGAGACATGGACGTCTGGCGGAGCCGGCTCGGCCATCGGCCCAGGGTACGCTCACGGCGTGAGCGGCGAGGCCACGGCGAGCGGCGAAGCGACCGGCGGCTGTTCGTGCGGCGAGGTTCGCTACCGGCTCGCCTCGGAGCCGCTCTTCGTCCACTGCTGCCACTGCCTCAACTGCCAGCGGCAGACCGGCAGCGCGTTCGTGATCAACCTGCTGATCGAGGCCGACCGCGTCGACCTGCTCTCCGGCGACCCGGTGCCGGTCGACGTGCCGCGCGACGACGGCAGCAGCCAGCGGATCTTCCGCTGTCCGACGTGTCAGGTCGCTGTCTACAGCGAGTACGGCCGGCCCGAGGTCCTGTTCGTCCGCGCCGGCACCCTCGACGACCCGTCTGAGGTCGAGCCGGACGTCCACATCTACACGCGGTCGAAGCTGCCCTGGCTCGCGCTCCCCGACGGGGTGCCGGCCTTCGACGTGTACTACGACAGCAAGCGGCTTTGGCCGGCGGAGAGCCTCCAGCGGCTCGCGACCGTGATGCCCGCGCGGGCATGACCTTCCAAGGCCCTGGCAACAGGGCCTTGCTTCTCGAACTGCGCGACACTACGGCGGTGCCGCCGGAAACGCGCTACGCCAGGAGTGGCACCGTCAACATCGCCTACCAGGTGGTCGGTGACGGCCCGCCGGACCTGGTCTCGGTCGAGGCGATCTCCCACATCGAGCTGGACTGGGACGTTCCCTCGAAAGCCCGATTCTTCACCAGGCTCGCTTCTGTCTGCCGCGTGCTGAGGGTCAACCAGCGCGGGACGGGCATGTCAGACCGGGACGTCGGCGTCCCCACGCTGGAGACGCGGATGGACGACATCCGCGCCGTCCTCGACGCGGTCGGGTCGGAGCGGGCAGTGCTCTTCGGTCTCGGTGACGCCTCCCCGCTTTCCGTGTTGTTCTCTGCCACGTATCCCGAGCGGACCGCCGGCCTGATCCTGATGAACGCATCGCCGCGCTTCGTCAAGAGCCCTAGCCTGCCCTGGCTTCCCGCCCGAGAGGAGACCCAACGACAGGCCGACGAATTCGAGCGTCGCTGGGGGGATCCCGCCTTCGCTTACGAGTTCATCGGCAAGACCAACCCGAGCGCGCCCGAGGACGAGCGCCAAGCCATTGCCCGCGTCTTTCGGCTCAGTGTCAGCCCCGGTTCGGCCGCCGACTACGTCCGCATGAACATCGACGTGGACGTGTGCGACGTCCTGCCGCTGATTCGCGTCCCGGCGCTGGTCATGCACCGGAAGGAGGGGGGAGCATGGGACCTCCGCGGCGGCCGATACATGGCCGAGCACATTCCCGGCGCCCGTTTCGTGGAGTTGCCCGGCGCGGACTTCGTGCCCTCACTCGGAGAGCAGGAGCCGTTGTTCGCCGAGCTGGAGCGCTTCCTTGCCGACGTCGTCCGGGGGACCCATCCCGACATCGAGCCCGACCGGGTACTGGCCACGATCCTGTTCTCGGACATCGTCGGGTCGAGCGAGAAGGCGGCAGCACTCGGCGACAGGGCCTGGCGAGAGCTCCTGCTGCGTCATCACGAACTGGTCCGGCGGCAGCTGGTTCGCTTTCGCGGCCAGGAAGTCGACACGGCCGGCGACGGGTTCTTCGCCTCCTTCGACGGCCCGGCCCGGGCGATCCGCTGCGGATGCGCCATCGCGGAAGCGATGCCGGAGCTGGGACTCGAGGTGCGGGTCGGGTTGCACACGGGCGAGTGCGAGCTCGTCGACGGCAAGGTGGCCGGCATCGCCGTGCATACGGGGGCCAGAGTTGCCGCCAACGCGCAGCCGGGTGAGGTGCTCGTGTCGTCGACCGTCAAGGACCTCGTTGCCGGCTCGGGGCTGAGCTTCGACGACCGCGGCTCGCACGACCTCAAGGGGATTCCCGGCGAATGGAGGCTCTACGCCGTCGCGGCGACCAGCTAGCTCCCTCGCAGCGCACCTCGGAGGGCGCTACGGTGGCGCCGTGTCGTTGCGCCTCGGCGAGGACCGGCTCCTTGTAGCGGGGCTCCTGACCTGCTTCGGCGCGGCCGCCGTGCCTCTGGCTCTCGCCGGTCCGAGTTTCGTGCCGGCCGCGGCGCACGCGAAGCCGGAGTGGCTGCTCGGCCCGTACGGGAACGGCCTCGGGCTGCACGGCCCGTGGTTCTTCGTCTGCCTCCTGGTCGCGTTCGTCGCGTACCTCGGTCTCGTTGCGCTCGCCGACCGGATTCCGGCGCGGGTGCTCTGGAGCGTGGTCGCGGGCGCCGTCGTGCTCTTCCTGCTCGCGCCGCCGCTCCTCTCCCAGGACGTCTTCAGCTACATCGCCTACGCGCGCCTCGGCGCGCGGCACGGGCTCGACCCGTACGTCGTCGTTCCGGCCGCGATTCCGCACGACGCTGTCCTGCCGTTTGTCGGCTGGCGCGAGGCGGTCAGCGCGTACGGCCCGCTGTTCACGCTGGCGACCTACCCGCTGGGGCTGCTCGGCGTTCCGGCGGCGCTCTGGCTGCTGAAGTGCGTCGCCGCCGCGTCGGTCGTCGGCATCGCCGCGGTTGCCGCCCGGGCGGCGGGACGGCGCGGGGCCGATCCGATGCGCGCAGCCGTGCTGATCGCGCTGAACCCGATCGTGCTCGTCGACGTGATCGGCGGCGCGCACAACGACGCGCTCACCGTGCTGCTCGTAACGGCCGTGGTGGCGATGCTCGGCCGGAACGAGATCGCGGCCGGCGCCTCGGTCGTCGGCTCCGCGGCGTTGAAGGCCTCGGCGCTCGTGGCCGCGCCGTTTGCGCTCCTCGCCTCGCGTGGGCGGCGGAAGCTGCTGGCGGCGGAGATCGGGGCGCTCGCGCTCGCCGGAGCCGTCAGCTACGCCGCGTTCGGGATCACGCCGCTCGACGCAGCCGGCGTGGTCGGCCTCGACCAGTCGCTCACGAGCCGGCACAGCGTCCCGTCGACGCTCGCGCGCGTCGCCGACCTCGGTGTCTCGCCGGTGCGGGTCGCGCTCGAGCTCGCCTACGTGGTGCTGCTCGTCGTGCTCCTCGTCCGGACCGCGCGCGGCGGCGACTGGGTCCGGGCCGCCGGGTGGGCGGCGTTCGGCCTCCTGCTCGCGACGAGCTGGCTGATGCCGTGGTACGTGCTCTGGGTCCTGCCCTTTGCGGCCGTCGCCGGGGACGGACCGCTGTCGGTCGCGGTGCTCGCGCTCTGCGCGTTCCAGCTCACGAGCCGCGTGCCGATCTAGCTCATGTCGACCGGGTAGACCTTCTCGGGCTCGATCGTGATCACGACCCGGCCGTCCTCCGGCGCGTCGTACGCGCCGAGGTCGGCGCCGTACTTCTCGCCGACCTTGCCGGCGAAGGAACGGTCGTCGTCGGGCTCGAGGCGGGCGCGGCCGCGCACCTCGAGGTACCGGTACGGGTTGTTCAGGTCGAGCACGAGCAGGCTGCACTGCGGCCGTTGCTCCAGGTTGCGCAGCTTGGCCCGGGTCGTGTTGACGGAGACCTTGAGGTCGCCTTCGTCGTAGAGGAACCAGACCTCGGTCAGCTGCGGGAACCCGTCGTCGTCGATCGTCGCGAGCGTGGCGACCTGGGAGTCGAGCAGGTCGCGGTGGGTTTCGGGAAAATCGGCCATGGCAGCCCTTTTTACCCGACTGTCGTCGCCTTACGCCTGAGGTACGAGTCGATCCGCGCCATCAAGGATCCACGCGCGCGGTCGCGGCGTAGTGCCGGGCAGGAGAGCGACCGAGGGAGGCCACATGAGACAAGGCGTGGTGATCATCGCGGGCGCGCTGCTGCTGCTCGCGGCTGCGGGCTGCGGGTCGAGCTCGAGCGGCTCCTCCGGCAGCACGAGCGGGAGCAGCGGCAGCGGCGGCCAGCGGACGATCGCCGGCGTGATGGCGAACGACCACGGCACGAAGACGGTGTCGAAGGAGACCGAGGTCGAGCTCGACGACTTCTACTTCGAGCCGACCGTGATCCAGGGCAAGGCCGGCCAGAAGGTGACCCTCGAGCTGAAGAACGAGGGCAAGGTCGAGCACAGCTTCACGATCGACTCACAGGGGGTCGACAAGACGCTGTCCCCCGGCGCGGACACGAAGGTGACGGTCACGATCCCGGCGTCGGGGTCGGTCTCGTTCTACTGCAAGTTCCACAAGAGCTCAGGCATGGCCGGCGCGCTCGCGGTCGAGGGCCAGGGCGCCGGTGGCAGCATGCCCGGCAGCGGCACGACGACGAACACCACCACGACCGGCAGCTACAAGGGCTACTAGGCGGAGGCGCCGCCGTCGGAGCGGCCGGCGATCTGCTCGAGCGCCTGGAAGAGCGCTGCCAGGTCGCGGTGCTCGTAGCCCAGCGCCTCGGCGACTTCCAGCACCTCGTCGGCTCGCTCGGCCGTAGGTAGCGGAAGGCCGAGCCTCTGCGCGGCTGCGAGCGCGAGCTCGATGTCCTTGTGCATGAAGGCGAGGTCGAACCAGGCGTCCTCGGGCGGGTCGAGGATGATCGACGCCCGCGCCTTCAGCATCGGCGACCCGATCGGGCTCGACTCCATCACGTCGAGCGCCCGCTGCCGGTCGACGCCCGAGCGCTCCGCCAGGAGCAGTCCCTCCGCGAAGGCGAGCATCTGGACCCCGAGGCTGATGTTGATCGCGAGCTTGAGTGCGAGGCCCTGCCCGTTGCCGCCTACGTAGGTCGGCGTCCCGAGCTCGCGCAGGACCGGCTCGACTTGCCCATACGCCTGCTCGTCGCCGCCGACCATGATCGTCAGCGTCCCCGACTGCACCTGGGGGACGCTGCCCGAGACGGGGGCGTCGAGGAGCCGAGCGCCCCGCTCGCGCGTCCGGTCGGCAAGCTCGCGGCTCACGTCGGGGCTGACGGTGCTCACGTCCACCCAGGTCTTGCCTTCGGCGAGCCCGTCGAGCAGGCCCGTCGCCACCTCCTGCAGGGCGTCGTCGTCCGGAAGCGAGGTGAAGACGACGTCGGCCGTCTCGGCCACCTCGCGCGGCGTGTCGCGCCACTGGAGGCCGGCTTCGATCAGCTCGCTCGCGTTGTCGCGCGTCCGAGCGCTGCCGGTAACCGTGTAGCCGGCGTCGAGCAGCCGCTTGGCCATGTTCCCGCCCATGTGACCCAAGCCGACGAAGCCGATTGCCGGCCGCTCGTCGTTCATGCCGGCCTGCGTCGTTGCCGCGGATCCGCGAGCCACGGCGGGTCGTAGCCGGTGTCGGCCGGGTTGATGTTCGTCCCCGGCGGGACGATCTCGTCGATCCGGTCGAGCACGTCGTCGCTCAGCTGGACCTCCGCGGCGCCCAGCTGGCTCTCGAGATGGTCCATCGTGCGGGGGCCGATGATCGCGGAAGTGACCGCCGGGTGGCGCAGCACGAACGCGATCGCGAGGTGGATCAACGACATCCCGGTCTCGTCCGCCAGCTGTGCGAGTGCCTCCGCAGCATCGAGCTTGCGTTGGTTCTCGGGCAGCGAGAGGTCGTAGCGCCCCGGCAGGCGGTCTGCGCGCATGCTCTCGGGCTGGCTGTCCTTGCGCCACCGGCCCGAGAGCCAGCCGGCGGCAAGCGGGCTCCAGGTGATCACGCCCATGCGTTGGCGCTCGCAGGTCGGCAGCACGTCCGTCTCGATCGCCCGGATCAGCAGCGAGTACGGTGGCTGCTCGGAGACGAACCGGCCGAGCCCATGCCGCTCGGCGACCCACTGCGCTTCGACGATCACCGACGGTGGGTAGGTCGAGGAGCCGAAGTAGCGGATCTTTCCCGCGCGCTGGAGGTCGGTCAGTGCGCCCAGCGTCTCCTCGTGGTCGGTGCCGGGATCCCAGCGGTGGATCTGGTAGAGGTCGATCCAGTCCGTCTGCAGCCGGCGGAGGCTGTTCTCGACCTCCTGCACGATCCACCGGCGCGAATTGCCGCGCTGGTTCGGGTCGGTGTCGTGCATCGCGCCGTGCGCCTTCGTGGCGAGCACGACGGAGTCGCGGCGGCCGCGGAGCGCCTTGCCGACGATCTCCTCGGACTCGCCGCGCGAGTAGACGTCGGCGGTGTCGACGAAGTTGATCCCCGCGTCGAGCGCGCGGTGGATGATCCGGATCGACTCGTCGTGGTCGGTGTTGCCCCAGGAGCCGAACATCATCGCGCCGAGACAGAGCGGGCTGACTTCGACGCCGGTGCCGCCAAGCGTCCGATAGTCCACGGCTCGACTCTAACGGCGATGAGTTCTCGGCCGCCGGGCAGTCTTGCTTACGATGGCGGTCATGGAATCCGTCGCCCAGACAACCGAGTTCGCCGAGCTCGAGCAGCACCGGCGCGAGCTGACCGCGCACTGCTACCGGATGCTCGGCTCGCCGTTCGAGGCCGAGGACGCCGTGCAGGAGACGCTGCTGCGCGCCTGGAAGAGCCTCGACCGCTTCGAGGGCCGTTCGTCGCTGCGCTCGTGGCTCTACCGCATCGCGACCAACGTCTGCCTCGACCTGCTCGATGGCAAGGAGCGCCGCGCGCGGCCGATGGACCTCGGCCCGGCCGGCGAGCCTGTGATCGAGAACCTGCACACGCCGGAGGTGCCCTGGCTGCAGCCGGTGCCCGACTCGCTCGTCGCCGACCCGGCCGAGGCGGTCGCGTCGCGCGAGACGATCCGGCTCGCCTTCGTGGCGGCGTTGCAGCACCTGCCGCCGCGTCAGCGCGCCGTCCTGATCCTCTGCGAGGTGCTGCGCTGGAAGGCCTCCGAGGTCGCCGAGCTGCTCGAGACGAGCACCGCCTCGGTGAACAGCGCACTGCAGCGGGCGCGGGCGACGCTCGAGCAGGTCGAGCTCACGCCCGAGACGACCTCCGGCGAGCCGGACCGGGAGCTGCTCGAGCGCTACGTCAAGGCCTTCGAGGACTACGACGTCGAGGCGCTGACCGACCTGATCCACGAGGACGCGACCCAGTCGATGCCGCCGTTCGACCTCTGGCTCAGCGGCCGCGACGACATCTTCGCCTGGTGGTTCGGCGCCGGGATCGGCTGCAAGGGCTCGCGCGTGATCCCGGCCGGCTCGACGGCGAACGGCTCGCCCGCGTACGGGCAGTACAAGCCGAAGGAAAACGGCGAGGGCCACGAGCCGTGGGCGCTGATGGTGCTCGAGGTCTCAGGCGGCCGGATCGCCGAGTTCACCTTCTTCCTCGACGTCGAGACGCTCTTCCCGCTCTTCGGGCTGCCGCTTCGGCTCGAGGGCTAGCACGGCCGAGAGCCCGGCCAGCTCGATCACGCAGCGCACCTCCTCGCCGCTCTCGACCACCCTCAGCTCGAAGCCGTACCTGCGCGCGACAAGCTGAAGCCGGGCGAGCACGTCGACGAGGGCGAGCTCTTGCATCTCCTGATACAGACGGCGGCCAGGCCCGGAACTCATCGCGATGAGATCCCGGTGCGCCGCTCGTCCTATTCTCGTGACCGCAATCGAAAGGAGCTCATGACCCTCGACCGCCGCCGCCGCTGGCTCGCGCTCTACGTCCTCTGCCTGGGCGATCTGATGATCGTCCTCGACGCGACGATCGTGAACGTCGCGCTGCCCGCGATCCGCACCGACCTCGGCTTCAGTGCGGCCTCGCTCGCGTGGGTCGTGAACGCCTACCTGCTCACCTTCGGGGGCTTCCTGCTCCTCGGCGGGCGGCTCGGCGACCTGTACGGGCACCGGCGGCTGTTCCTGGCCGGGATCGGCGTCTTCACCGCCGCCTCGCTCGTGTGCGGCCTCTCGACCTCGCAGGGGATGCTCGTCACGGCTCGTGCGGTGCAGGGCTTCGGCGGCGCGGTCGTCTCGGCCGTTGCGCTCTCGCTGCTGCTGACGCTCTTCCCGGAGACCGGCGAGCGGACGAAGGCGATGGGCTTCTTCGGCTTCGTGCTGGCGGGCGGGGGCAGCATCGGCGTGCTGCTCGGCGGGGTGCTGACCGACCTGCTCAGCTGGCACTGGATCTTCCTCGTCAACATCCCGATCGGAATCGCCGTCTTCGTGCTCTGCCTGCTGCTGGTCCCGGGCGGCCGCGGGCAGGCGCTGACCGGCCGGCTCGACCTGGCGGGCGCCGTCACGGTGACGGGCGCGCTGATGCTCGCGGTCTACGCGATCGTGAACGGCAACCAGGCCGGGTGGCTCTCGGCACAGACGCTCGGACTGCTCGCGGCCGCGGTCGCCGTGCTCGGGGCCTTCCTCGTGATCGAGTCGCGCGTCTCGGCGCCGCTCGTGCCGCTGCGGCTCTTCAAGCGGCGCAACCTCGCGGTCTCGAACGTGGTCGGGATCCTCTGGTCGGCCGGGATGTTCGCCTGGTTCTTCTTCGCCGCGCAGTACCTCAGCTTCGTGCTCGGCTACGACGAGCTGCAGGTCGGGCTCGCGTTCCTGCCGGCGAACCTGATCATGGGCGCGTTCTCGCTCGGGCTCTCGGCACGGATCGTGATGCGCTACGGCACCCGTCTGCCGATCGGCGTCGGCATGACCCTCGTCGCGATCGGTCTCGCACTGTTCGCGCGCGCGCCGGTCGACGGCACGTTCTGGCTGGACGTGCTCCCGACGATGGTCGTGCTCGGGATCGGCGTCGGCATGGCGATGAACCCGGTCCTGATCGCGGCGATGTCGGACGTCGACCAGAGCGAGGCCGGCCTCGCCTCGGGCGTGGTCAACACCTCGTTCATGATGGGCGGCGCGCTCGGCCTGGCCGTACTGGCGAGCCTCGCCGCGTGGAAGACCGGCGGGTCGACCGCGGTCGAGGCGCTGGCCGCCGGCTACCACCTCGCCTTCATGATCGGCGTCGCGTTCGCGCTGCTCGCGGCAGGGATCGCAGTGGTCTTCCTCCGCGACCGGCAAGTGGAGCCGCACCTCGAGGCCGAAGCCGCCACGGCGCTCGAATAGTTAGCCTCCCGGCGTGCGCGCGCGCGTCAAGGAGTCGCGGGAGGTCGCCAGGGAGACGTTGTTCGTCGTCTTCGACCTGGAAGGCGAGGAGGTCGACTTCCGCCCTGGTCAGTACTTCTGGGTCGAGCTGCCCGACCGCGGACACCAGGACGACAAGGGTCTGCGCCGGCACATCTCCGTCGCCACCTCGCCGACCGAGCGTGGCGTGCTCGGCCTCTGCACGCGCCTGCGCGACACCGCGTTCAAGCACACGCTCGCCGAGCTGAACGTGGGGGACGAGGTCGTCGACGTCGAGCAGCCGAAGGGCGACTGGCAGCTGCCGGAGGACACGAACCGCGAGTACGTCTTCGTCGCCGGCGGGATCGGCATCACCGTCTTCCGCTGCATGCTCCGCTACATCCGGGACACGGGCGAGCCGTACCGGGTGACGCTCGTCTACTCGAACCGCGACCGCGAGTCGACGCCGTTCCTCGACGAGCTGGTCGAGCTCGAGCGCTCGCTGCCGAATTTCCACCTCGTGCTGACGATGACGGACGACGACGGTTGGGAGGGCGAGACGCGGTACGTCAACGGCGACCTGCTGCGCGACCACCTCGACGGCGACCTCGGCCGCTACACGTACCTCGTCGCCGGCCCGCCGCCGATGGTCGAGTCGGTCGTCGAGCAGCTCGCGTCGGCAGGAGTCCCGGAGGACCGGGTCCTGCCGGACCGCTTCAGCGGCTACTAGGTGTCAGCCGCCGACGTCGCGAGCCAGGCCGACGACGCTGACCTCCGGCTCGTCCGCTTCCTCTGGTGCGGGAACGACGGCACGATCCGGGCCAAGGCCAGCTCGCTGGACGGCCTCGAGGGCCGCATCGGCAGCGGGATCGGGCTCACGGTCGGGATGCAGGCGATGAATTCGCTCGACCAGCTTCAGCCGGTCGAGGGCATGGGGCCGGTCGGCGAGGTGCGGCTCGTCCCCGACCCGGAGACCTTCCGGGTGCTCCCGTACGCGCCGCGCACTGGCGGGATGCTCGTCGACCACGTCGCCCTCGACGGCGCGCCTGCACCGGTCTGCCAGCGCTCGTTCCTGAAGCGGATGGAGCGCCGGCTCGCCGAGCGCGGCGCGAGGCTCGAGGTCGCGTTCGAGAACGAGTTCTCGCTCGCGACCGTCGTGGAGGGCCGGTACGCGCCGATCGACGACGGGCTCTGCTTCTCGACCATCAGTGCGGCGGCCGCGCAGGAGTTCGTCGACGAGCTCGTCGACGCGCTCGACGTGCAGGGGATCCCGCTCGAGCAGTACTACTCGGAGCTCGGCCACGGGCAGCACGAGATCTCGACCGGGCACGCACCGGCTCTGCGGGCCTCCGACGAGCAGCTGCTCGTGCGCGAGACCCTGCGCGGGGTGGCCGTCCGCCACGGCATGGTCGCCTCGCTCGCCCCGAAGCCGTGGCCCGACAACGCCGGCAACGGGTGCCACATCCACTTCTCGCTCTGGGAGGCCGACGGCTCGCGCAACCGCTTCCACGACCCCGGTTCCGCGGACGGGCTCTCGGCCGAGGCCCGGGCGTTCGTCGCGGGCGTGCTCGAGCACCTGCCCGGCTTGTGCGGGCTGACCGCGCCGAGCTTCAACTCGTACCGCCGCATCGTGCCGCAGTTCTGGGCAGGTGCCTTCGTTTGCTGGGGACACGACAATCGCGAGGCGCCGGTGCGCGTGCCGTCGCTCTTCAGCGGGATGGAGGAGGCGTCGACGAACGTGGAGCTGAAGTCGGCGGACGCAAGCGCGAACCCGTACCTCGCGGTGGGCGGCCTGATCGCAGCGGGCCTCGACGGGCTCGAGCGTGGGCTCGAGCCGCCCGAGCCGGTCGAGGTCGACCCGGTAACGATCGAAGAGGGTGAGCGCCGCGACCGCGGCATCGTCCCGCTCCCGGCGACGCAGGCCGAGGCGCTCGACGCGCTCGCCGCGGACGAGGTGCTGACCGGCGCGCTCGGCCCGGTGCTGGCGGAGTCGTACCTCGCCGTGAGACGCTCCGAGTGGGACGCGTACTCCGCAGGAGACGAGGCATTCGAGCAGCAGGGCCACTTCCTGAAGTACTGAGCGGCATCGCGCTTGTCGACCAGCACGCGCACGGGATCCTGCGCGGCCGGCCGGAAAGCCTCGACGAGTTTCGCGGCCTCTTCTCCGAAAGCCCGGACCCGCGCCAGTGGCCGCACGTCGCAAGCGGCGTCACCTACCGGCGCGCGATGCGAGAGCTCGCGGGGTTCTTGGACTGCGAGCCGACCGAGCGCGGCGTCTACGAGCACCGGCTCGCGGCCGATCCGGCCGAGTACGCCTCGACGCTCCTGCGCGCGACGAACACCGAGGCGCTGTTCGTCGACGATGGCTTCCCGCCGCCGGGCGAAGGGACGAGCTGGGACGAGCTCGGCGAGCTCGCCGGCTGCGAGGCGCGGCCGGTGCTGCGGATCGAGCGGGTCGCCGCCGAGGACGGCGCCGACGCCGTCCCCGAGGTCGTGGCGGCTGCCCGCGACAATGGATTCGTCGGTTTGAAGACGATCGCCGCCTACCGGACGGGCCTCGAGCTCGAGCGGCTCGACCCGATCGTCGTTGCCGCGCTCCAGGCGAACGAGGGGACCGGAAACCCGCTCCCCGTGCAGGTTCACTGCGGCTTCGGCGACTGGGACCTCTATCTGCCGCGCGCCGATCCTGGGCATCTGAAGCCGGTGCTCGAGCGCTTCGCCGAGACCCGGTTCGTGCTGCTGCACTGCTACCCCTTCGTGCGCGAGGCCGGCTGGCTGGCGCACGTCTACGGAAACGTCTGGCTCGACCTCTCGCTGACGATCCCCCACGTCTCACGTCCGGCCGAGATGGTGCGCCAGGCGCTCGAGCTCGCGCCGGTGTCGAAGCTGCTCTACGCCTCGGACGCCGCGCGGACGCCCGAGCTCTACTACCTCGCGGCACGGTGGTGGCGTGAGGCGCTGGACGAGGTGCTGCCCGAGCTGCTCGGCGACGACGAGGCAGAGCACGCGACGCGCATGATCCTGCGGGAAAACGCGCTCGTCCTCTACGCGTAGCTCCGGATGCCGACGCGGTGCGCGATACCGAGACTCGGGGCATGGACGACTTCGAGCTCGACACGCTGGCGTTCAAGTGGCGAGGCGCGCTGGACGTCGCCGCGAGCAGCCTCGACGAGCTGAGCGGCAGCCGGCACGCGCTTCGCCTCTCGTCGGCCGAGCTGCGCTCGAGAGTGGCCAGCCTCGACCGCGAGCGAGACACGACCGAGCTCGATCTCGGACGACTAGCTGCTGCGACGCACACGCAGCTCCATCAGCACATGCGAGGCGTCGCGCTCGCGGCGCCAACCGGCTCGGAAAGGAAAGCGCCATGCAGACCATCTTGATCGCAACCGACGGCTCACCCTCGGCCCGCGAGGCTGTCGAGTTCGGGCTCGACCTGGCGGACGAGCACGACTCCGCCGTGACGTTCGTCACCGTCGTTCCATCGGTGGACATCGCGCCGACGAGCGGCTTTGGGATGACCGCGGCGGTGCCGCACCACCTGCGCGAGGAAGACGAGGAGCCACTCGAGGAGGCCCTCGAGCTCGCCGAGCAGGCGGGCATCAAGGCGCACCGCAGGCTGCTGCGTGGCGACGCGGTCGACGAGATCGTCGCGTACGCGGACCTGATCGACGCCGACCTGATCGTCGTCGGCTCCCGCGGCCACGGCGCGCTCGCGAGCGCGCTGCTCGGCAGCGTCTCGCGCGGGATCCTGCGAGAGGCGCGCCGGCCCGTGCTCGTCGTTCGCGGCCTCGCCGCACGCGCACAGGCAGTCGCCGTCTAGCGGAAAACCCGCAACGCGAGCCGGGATCGCCCGCACCAGGATCCCGGCTCGCTACCGATGGCGCCGCGACGGACTCCTTCGACACTCCGGCTACAGGTCGCAGGCACAGAGGAAGCGACCGCGACGGAAGGAGAGAACGATGAGAAAGTTCTTCGAGATCGGCGGAGTGGTCGCCGGCGCGGTCCTGATCGCCTTCGGCATCGCGGCGATCGTGATGGGCATGAACGGCCGCTCGACGGTGAGCGACTCCCTCAAGCAGGAGCAGATCACCGGCACGCCGGACATGACCCCCGCGGCGATCGCCGGCGAGGTCACGGCGGCGAAGCAGGCGCAATCGAAGCTGTTCTCACAGCTGAAGGCGGCGGGCTCGAACCTGACCCCGTCTCCGATCGAGACGCCGACCTGCTCGGTCGCCAACAAGCTCGTGGACACGGGCTCCGAGGCGCGGTGCTTCGCGAAGTACATGCGGATCCACACGTTCGGCGCCACGTCGGGCCTGACGTACTCCCAGATGGGCCGGTATGTCGCCAAGCCCAACACGCCGCTGCAGTCCACTGACGGCCTGGGGGCCACGAATGACCCCAACTACGCCGTCACGGATCCGAAGACGCAGCAGCCGGTCAGCAACGGCCGCCGCGACATCTGGGTCACCTACACGGCGCTGACGACAGCGCTCAACACGAGCTACTTCGCCACGCAGATGGCGCTCTTCGGAGTCGTCATCGGGATCGCCCTGCTCCTCGCGGGCATCGGCTTCGAGATCCTCGCGATCGGCGGAGCGCTCGAGAGCCCCAAAGCAGCGTTCGGCCTCCAGCGCGGCGCCAAGCACGGTGGAGTCGCCGCGAAGGCATAAAGCTCCTCCGTCGCACAGGGAAGGGCCGCCTCCGCGCGGCCCTTCTCATTCCTCCAGCAGCCCCCGGTCGAGCGCGTAGCGGACGAGCTCGGCGCGGCTCGAGAGGCGGAGCTTCTGCATGATGTGCGCGCGGTGCGTCTCGGCCGTGCGCACCGAGATGTAGAGCTGCTTCGCGATCTCCTGGTTGGTGTGGCCGAGCGCCAGCAGCCGCAGCACCTCGCTCTCGCGCTCCGAGAGCGGGTCCTCCTCGGCCCGCTTCCGCTCGTCCGTCTCGGCGGCCACGAGGCGCGCGCCGAGCTCCGGGTGGACGTAGCGCCCACCACCGGCGACCTCGCGCACGGCGGCAACGACCTCGT
>Ga0207683_10002595_pt1 | contig 15776 bp, 14 predicted proteins | sample KBSM73metaG_FD_184333 | JGI IMG/M metagenome (GOLD analysis project Ga0207683, IMG submission 184333) | Miscanthus rhizosphere microbial communities from Kellogg Biological Station, Michigan, USA - KBS M7-3 metaG (SPAdes) (version 2) | ecosystem: Host-associated > Plants > Roots > Rhizosphere >... | reverse complement strand
AGTCTGCCCGCTCCGTTGTAGGGTGGAAATCCTTAAGTCTCCGCCAACTTTGTTAAGAAGCGCTTTGGCATTGTCCATCTTGGAAAAAGCGCCCAACTGAACATAGAGATGGGTCACGGGCGGCACGGGAACCCGGGTCACCTGCCCGGTCGGCTGGCTGTCGGTAAACATCTCAGCCGGGATGGAGGTGGACGAAGGCAAGGAAGCGGTGCGCCGGGTGGGCGCGACTCTGGCGCCAGACACTTTCCCCAAATCGGCGACAACGACCTTGCCGCTGGGCGCGGCGGGCAAGGCATTGGCGATTTCGGGCGGCGTCTCGGACGGCGGTGGCGCACCGTTCAAATCGGCGCGGCCCAGATAGGTTACCCGCACCCGTGCGGTGCCGGACTGCACCACATCCAGCAGCTCGGCGGCGCGCTTGGAGAGATCGATGATACGGCCGCGCGCATAAGGCCCGCGGTCATTCACCCGCACCACCAGCGACTTGCCATTGTCCAGATTGGTGACCCGGACATTGACCGGCATGGGCAAGGTCTTGTGTGCCGCGGTCAGCTGATTGCCGTCATATTTTTCGCCATTGGCGGTGGAGCGGCCGTAAAAGGTCGGGCCATACCAAGAGGCGATGCCGGTTTCGTCATAATCGGGCTGCTCGCGCGGGTAATACCAGACATTGTCCACTTGATAGGGCTGGCCGATCTTAAAGACCCCGGCGCTGGGCGGAACTGTGACGGCCGGCACGGGCTCGGGCGGCGGCGATTTGGGCGCGGTGGAACAGGCGGCGGCCAAGAAGGCCAGACTGAAAGCCAGATTGGCGGCAAAAGAGTGGCGAACAGCGAGTCGCATCGAATCAAGTCCGGATTACCCGGAAACGCTAGCCATCATGCGGCTTTGGCTCAACCTGGGTTGCCCTGTCCTGCCCTTAAAGCTAGGAAACCCGCCACGGAAGGGTGGCCGAGTGGTTTAAGGCTCCAGTCTTGAAAACTGGCGTGGCGGCAACGCCACCGTGGGTTCGAATCCCACCCCTTCCGCCAACGCGCCCAAATCACCCCTCCTCGCCGAACTGCCCGAATAACAGCGAGATATTGATGCGCTGCGACAGGTAATCTCTGCGAAAGCGGAATCTGTCGGTCTTGTGGAATTGGGTAGACCTGAAAATCACGCCCCGGTTGGCGCGATGGGGAATGACGCTGCGCTTTGCGCCTGTTTGTTTTAGAAATTCATGCACCAGCGCTTCATTGCCATTCAGCCGCCGCATGGTCTGGATGTTGGGAGCCGCCGCATCCCATATTTCCATGCCGCCGCTTTCGGGATCCAAATTGGCCTCGTCCGGCGCGATATAAAGATTCACATTCACGTTGGAATTGTCGGCATGAGTATTGGTGCCGGCCGACAATTCGCTGTCGTATTTGAACGCACCCAGGTAACGGAAACTTTCTCCCGCCAGTATGGGGGCGAACACGGCTTGGATTTCCTCGATGATCTGCACCAACATCGGACAGGAAAATCCATCCTCCGGAGCAGCGCCGAGATAGCCCGCCGGATAGATCTTCTTCCACACCGTCGAACCCGCGCAATAAGCGCGAAGTTTCTCCAGCGCCGCGCCCGTAAGAAAATCGTCAACCACAACCATCTGCGGCTGGCTGGTTCGCCACGCCTCCAGCAACGCCGGGGTGCAGGTGCCGGGATTGACAGCAGGGCCGGCAATCCGGCTGCCGTCGGCCAGATGAAACATGCCGGCGCCGCCAAGGTATTCGCGCTGCGCCAAGTCGTGCCTGGTTTTGTGCGGCGCCTCCTCGGCGCGCGGCGCTTTTTCATCGCCGTAAACCAAAGCCGCGCGGCGCATATAATGCGCAAATCCTTCCGCGACCCGGCCGTGTTGCGAAAGCACCGCGCCCAAATGGAAATGGGCTTCCGCGAAATCTGGTTCGTGAGTCAGCGCTTGGCGATAGCAGGTGATGGCTTCTTTCACATGACCTTGGGCCAGCAGCGCCGTTCCCAGATTGTCCAGAACCGTCGCATCTCCTGGGCGGGCTGCCAGCGCCTGGCGATACAGCGCCACGGCAGTGCTGCGAATTTCCGCCTGCAGCGGTTCAAACCGCTTGTCCGCCAGGCCCACTTGCCCGGCCTGCCTTAGAACCGCGCCCGCTTCGGCTGGATGGCCCGCCGCAAGCAGACCCTTGGCGAGCGAAAAATAGTAAAGCGGTTCTGCGCCATTTGCAGCCAGCGCGGATCGCAAATGGCTGGTGCCCTCGTCCGCCCGTCCGGTCTGAACCAGAAGCACGCCCAGGTGATGATGGGCCCCGGCATGTTGCGGGTGAGACTGGATCAAGACGCGGTAGGCAGTCTCCGCCTGGACCAGCCGCCCGGCGCGGTGATCCGCCAATGCAGTGTTAAGTGCGCCGGCTAGCGCTGCTTCCTGTGATGATGAAGACGAGGACATGAGCGAGGCCACCATAAAAGAATTCACGGCAAAAGGCTTGCGCCCTGGTTGACCCGTCACTCTCCCAGGGTGTCCCATGCACGGTGGAAACGTAAAGCGCTTTTGAGATGACCCGCCTGTCTGTTCGTATCCTGGGTGTCGCAGCGAGTCTTGGGATCGCGGTTGGGACCGCAAATCTCGCCCGCGCCCAGACACCGGACTCGGAGCTTGCGGCGCTCAACGCCAAGGCGTCGGCGCTGGATGCGGAAGACTACCCTTTTGTGCAGCCGGTCTGCACCCGTTGCCATTCGCCGGAAATGTTCCTGCATTCCCGCACCTGGTCGGGGTGGCAGGGCATCTTTAACCAGATGAGCGGCTATGGCGCCGCCGCTTCCCAGGATCAGTGGGACCATATTCACAAATATTTCCAGCACAGCCTGACATTTATCGACGTCAATCACGCCGGTGAGGACGAACTCTCCGCCATCCTGGGGGTGGATGAAAGAACTGCCATCGCGATTGTGCAGCGCCGCACGGATCGCCGGTTCGCTACCGCCGCCGACCTGGAATCCGTGCCCGGCGTGGACAAGAGCCGGGTTGAGGCCATTGCGCCCCGGCTGTTGTTTGACCCCCTGGCGGAGGACCAGTAGAATCCCGGCAATCGTTGCGTACCCATAAAAAAATTCAGCGGGAGAAAACGATGCAAACTCGTAAAGCGCTTTTGGCAACCGCCAGCTTGGCCATCATGGCCTGTGTCACGGCTTCGGCCCAGCCCCAGCGCAGCGAAAGTCCAGCGGCCCGGCCGGCCGCGGCGAGTGGGGGACTTGTCCCCTATCAAAGCCGCCCCCGGCATCTGATCTATATCGCCACCCCCGGCGACGAGGGCGCCGACGACCAATCGGGCGTCATCGTGCTGGACGCCGACCATGACTACCGCTTTGTGAAGCGCATTCCTTATGGGCTGGCTGCCAGCGAACTGCCTGGGCCCAAGATTTCGGGCATGACCTCCAGCATTCCCGCCAACAAGATTTATGTCACCACCGACGGCGGCAGCATGATCGCCTTCGATCTCAAGACCGACAAGATCGCCTGGACCTTCAAGGGCGAAACGGGACCGGTGACGCTTCAGCGGCGCGGCGCGGCGGCGGATGGCTGCTGCGAGCGGCCTTACACCCTGCCGGGCGGCAAAACCCTGCTGGTCGCTTCCGCCTATAACAATTGGTGGTACCTGATAGACGCGGAGACCGGCAAGAAGCTGGGCCGCATTGACACGCCTCAGACGCCGCACACCCACAATGTGAACGTCACCGCCGATGGCAAGCTCGCCCTTCTGGCAAGCATTTCCGGACCCAAGCAAGGCTCCGCCGGCGTCGCCGTGGTGGACCTGCCCAACAAAAAGGTGCTGCGCTACATCACTTTCAGTGACGATGTGCGCCCGATCACCATGAATCATGACGGCAGCCTGGTTTATGCCAATGTGAACAATCTCGACGGCTTTGAGATCGGTGATACCAAAACCGGCCAGGTGATCAAGCGCGTCGAACTGCCCGGCGAAATGTGGAAAGCCAAGTGGGCCGATCCCAATCACCAGCATTTCGGCCACGGCTTGCCCAGCCACGGCATCGGTATGACCCCGGACGAAAGCGAGATCTGGGTGACGGATGCCGCCAACAGCGCCTGGCAGATTTGGGACAATCCCGGCGATGGGCGCAATCCGGTTTATAACCCGTCCAAGACCGTGCCCATCCAGGCCGGCATCGACTCCAGCTGGATTTCGATGACCAATGACGGCAAGACCGCTTTTGTCGGTGACGGCAGCGTCATCGATGTGCGCGCCCACCGGGTGATCGCCACCCTGAAGGACGAGTATGGCCGCCCCATTCATGCCATGGAGAAAGTGTTGGCCATGACTTTCCAGGACGGCAAATTGGTGGAGACCACCAACCAGTTCGCCATTGGCGATGCCAAAGCGGTCGAAGCGCGCGTGGCGCGTGAACGCAACAGGCAGGCCAGCAACCAGAATTGAGAATAGAGCGGCGGGTTGCCTACTTTCCGCGACAGGATTCTCCTGTCACGAAACTGGACAACCAGGTTCTACCACTTCAGCTGAAGCTTGAGGCCGCCGTCACCGACACCGCCGCGGAACAGCGGTTTGAAGTCGCCATTCTTTTCAGGATGGGTGGAGAAAAAATCCAGCCGGCCGTTTTGAACGCCGAACTTCTGTCCCAGCACATCAAAACCGGAAACAGCAGAATTGTTGGTGTCCGACAACATGGAGTTCAAAACAGAAGGCGGAAGAACCGTCGGCAGGACAACCGTGCCGCCATTGCCCGGCATGATCCCGTTGGCACAAGCGGGCACCGAAAGGCCTGCCAGTGCAAGGCCGATCAAAACCCCTTTTGTAATCCGTGGCATAAAGGTCATGCCCGTCTCACCCCCGCCGCCTGATCGGCGGTCTGTTTACCAAGGTAACATTTTGGCAAAGGACCGCAATGCCCGGTGGGGCCTTTCCGCTGGATAAATTGGGGGTGGGGCCGGTTTTTCGGGCTTGAGCCGGGCCAACGGTCCCGGACGTACCCCCAGGGCTGGCCAATGGGGATCAGCTTGCCCCATTCTTGGGCCCATCCCTGCCACGGAGGCAAAACTGCCAAAGATCATTTCCGTAAGCGTGGCCGCCGAACGCGTCCCGCTGGACCGGGTCACCTATTTTTCAAACCGCGCCGTGACCCACCGCGATTACGGGCTGGTGAAAATCGCCGCCGACAATGGCATCGAGGGAATCGGCTTTTGCTATGTCGGCACGCGCGGCGGCGAATTGCTGCCGCTGGCGGTGACCAAACTGCTGGCCCCGCTTCTGATCGGCCGGGACTCATGCGACGTCGAAGCCCTGTGGCAGGAGCTTTACCAGGAAGTCCTTCTGCAAGGCCGGGCGGGCGTGGTGATGCGGGCGCTTTCCATTCTGGACACCGCGTTGTGGGATTTGAATGCCCGTTCCGCCAAGCTGCCGCTGCACAAATATCTGGGAGCCTCGCAACCCGACAGCGTCGCGGCATATGCCAGCGGCGGCTATTACCTCGAAGGAAAGACGCCCGATGATCTGGCGGCCGAAATGGCGGGTCATGTCTCGCGCGGCTTCAAAGCCGTCAAGATGAAGATTGGCCGCCTGTCTCCCGGCGGAGAGGAAGACCGGGTCAAGGCCGTGAGAGAACGCATCGGTCCCGATATTCTGTTGATGATGGACGCCAACAATGCCTGGCAGGACGTCATCACCGCCTTGCAGACCGTCCGCCGCCTGGAAAAATATGCGCCTTTTTTTGTGGAAGAGCCTTTTTCTCCCGACGACATTGACAGTCATGCGGCGCTGGCGCGCGCCACCTCGATTCCCATCGCGACCGGCGAGATTGAAGCCGGACGTTGGCGGCACAAGGAATTGCTGGACAAAAAAGCGGTCGCGATCCTGCAAAGCGATGCGGCGGTGTGTGGCGGCGTCACCGAATGGCGGCGCATCGCGGCCATGGCGGCGGGCTATGCCATTCCGATGTATCCGCACTGGTTCCACGATCTCCATGCGCCCCTGGTCGCCGCCACGCCCAATGCGCGCATGGTGGAATGTTTCCCCGACAGCCAGGTGCTGAATTTTCGGGAGTTGTTGGACCGGCAGTTGGACTTCAAGGACGGCCGCCTGATCTTGCACAAGACACCGGGACTGGGCTTTGGCTTCGATGAAGCGAAAATAAAGCGCTTCGCCATCGATCCCGCCAATGTCTGGACCAGCATAAAAGGCTAGGCAATCAGCCATCGCGAAAGTCTCGCATCATTGGGGGCCTTGCCTGCCCGCAGCCTTTGATGTTCCCTAGGTCCTAACAAGAACAATAGGGGGAAACATGCGCGCGCCGAGAGCCCGATGGACCATGATGTTCATGGGCTGCGCCGCAATGGCGGTCAATTACATCGATCGCGCCAATCTTGCCGTCGCGGCTCCTTTCATCCGCAAAGAATTGGGTATCGATCCCGTCGTCATGGGCGTGATTTTGGGCGCCTTCTTCTGGACCTATGCCATCATGCAATTGCCGTTCGGCTGGTTTGTCGACCGGGTGGGCGCGCGCATCGCCTTGGCCGTCGCCGTGTTGTGGTGGTCGATCGCCACCATGCTCACCGCCACGGCAAACGGCATCGCGTCCTTGACGGGCTACCGGCTGCTGCTGGGCGTCGGCGAAGCGGGCGCTTATCCGTCAGGCGCCAAAATCAATGTGAACTGGTTTCCCAGAAAAGAACGCGCCATCGCTGCCAGCATCTTCGATAGCGGCTCGCGCATCGGCAACGCCCTGTCGCTTCCCGTGGTTACCCTGATCATCGCCAGCTTCGGCTGGCGGATGTCCTTCGCGGTAACCGGACTGCTGGGCGTTGTCTGGGTGGCCTTCTGGTTGTTCATCTACCGTGATCCGGAGAAGCATAAGTCGGTAACGCCGGAGCAGCTTGCCTACATTCAGGCGGAGCGCGGCGCGGCAACCGGCCCCAAGGTGCCCTGGGCCTCGCTGTTCGGCTATCGCACCATCTGGGGCATGATGATCGGCTTTTTCTGCCTAAATTTCGTGATCTACTTTTTCATCACCTGGTTTCCCACCTATCTGGTCGATGCCCGCGGCTTCTCGCTGGCGCAGTTGGGCACCCTGGGCCTGCTGCCGGGCCTGTTTTCGATCCCCTGCGGCTGGTTTGGCGGATTTGCTTCCGATGCCCTGTACCGCCGCGGCTGGAGCCTGACCAAGGCGCGCAAGACCTGCCTGGTGGGCGGCATGCTGATGTCGTCCGTCATTACTTTGTCCGCCTTCGCGCCCAACATTTATGTCGCGCTGTTCTTCTTTGCGGTGTCCTATGGCAGCCTGGCCTTTACCGCCGCCAGTATCTGGTCCCTGCCGGCCGATGTGGCCCCCACCCCGGCCCATGTCGCCTCCATCGGCGGCATCCAGAATTTTGCCGCCAATCTCGCCGGCATTGTCACAACCTCCTTCACCGGGCTGATGGTGAAAATCACCAGCGGCTCCTTTGTCGTACCGCTGCTGGCGGCGGGGGGATTTTGCCTGCTGGGCGCCGTGGTGTATCTGTTTGTGATCAAGGAAATCGCGCCTTTGTCCGCGCCGGAAACGAGACCTGCAGCCTGATCCCATGAAAATTGTCAATTACGCCGGCTTCCGCGACGCGGCCCAAAAGCGTCTGCCCCGCTTCATCTTCGAATATGTCGATGGCGGCAGCTATGACGAGCACACGCTGCGCCGCAATGTCGACGACTTCAAGTCTGTCATCCTGCGCCAGCGGGTGCTGCGCGATGTCTCGAACATCAACACCGCGACGCGGCTGTTTGGCCGCGACATGGCGCTGCCGATTGCACTGTCACCAGTCGGGATTGCGGGCTTCTACCGCCGCCGGGGCGAGACCCAGGCGGTGCGGGCGGCCGAAGCCACCGGAATACCTATGGTGCTCTCCATCATGTCCTGCTGCCCCGTCGAAGAAGTGCGCGCCGCTTCGGCATCACCCTTCTGGGTGCAACTCTACATGATCCGCGATCGCGGTTTCGTGAAAGACATGCTGGCGCGCATTGAAAAGGCCGGCACCGATACGCTTTTTCTCACTGTCGACCTGGCGATCAACGGCATTCGTTATCGCGACCGGATTGGCGGACTGGCAGGGTCGCAAAGCCTGTTGCAACGCCCTGACCGATTGCTCGACATCCTGTCCCATCCGGCCTGGGCCTGGGACGTGGGGTTGATGGGCAGGCCGCATACCATCGGAAACATGGCGCCTGCAATGCCGAACGGCGCCGGCCTCAAGCAATTCCAGGCCTGGGTGGCGCGCAATTTCGATCCATCCGTCACCTACAAGGACATCGCCTGGCTGCGTCAGCATTGGAAAGGCAAGCTGGTGCTGAAAGGGATCACCGACCCGGGCGATGCGGTACGCGCCGCTGACGAAGGCATGGACGGGATCGTGGTTTCCAACCATGGCGGGCGGCAGTTGGACGGATCGCTGTCCAGCATCGCGGCGTTGCCGGCGGTACGGGATGCGGTCAAGGGCCGGATGACCATCATGCTGGATGGCGGCGTGCGTTCGGGTTTGGATGTGTTGCGCGCCATGGCGCTGGGCGCAGACGGCGTGTTGTTGGGCCGGGCCTGGGCCTATGCACTGGCGGCCCGGGGCCAAGCCGGTGTTTCCCAAATGCTGGCCATCATGAAAGAAGAGCTGGAAGTGGCCATGGCCCTGACCGGCCAAAGCGATGTACGCGCGCTCGATAGCGATCTCGCCATTTCGTCTTAGCTATCGCCTCCCCATTCGCCTTATAATTGGAACGGGCATGGGGACGTCTATCCTTTCATCACGGTCCTTCTTCGCCCGCATTAGATCGCGGGGCTTTCCCCGCGCAACAATAAGGGAGGAAGCGCCATGCGTATCAAATTTATAGCTCTTGCCACCTGTTTCATGGTCCTGCCCGCACTGGCACAAACCACCTTGCGCGGCACGCCGGATGAAACCTTCACGTATCTTTCCCATGACGAGATCGCCAAGGGCCTGATGAAGACCTGGCCGGGCAAGACCTATTCTTCGGTGTTCGGCTCCGACCACGAATATTTCTTCGTGGAGTTCGTCAAGCGGCAGGACCATGGCAATTATGTCGAGCATCACACCCACTGGATCGACCAGACCACCATCCTGTCGGGCGAAGGCATCCTGACCATCGGCGGCACCATCACAGACCCTGAGAAAATCGCGCCCGGCGAGGTTTGGGGCCACAAGCAGGTGGGCGGCAAGACGTTCCATGTCCGTCCTGGCGATTTCATCCGGATTCCGCCTTTCACGCCGCATCACTTCGATGCCCTACCGGGTACGGTGCTCAATTACGTGGTTTACAAGCACCGGGTTTAGGCTGAAGCGAACGCCGCTTTGACGCGCTGGGGCGTGAAGGGAACTTCGCGCAGCCGCACGCCTGTGGCGTCGAACACCGCATTGCCCAGCGCCGCCGCCACAGGCGCGGTCGCAGCTTCGCCTACGCCTACGGGACGCTCATGCGGGCGGTCGATCAGGGCGATTTCCAGCTTGGGCACATCCGGGAAGGCCAGAATCGGATAGCTCGACCAGTCGGTGGTGGTGACGCGGCGTTGATCGAACTTCACTTCCTCCAGCAAGGTGCGGCTGATGGTCTGGATGATGGAGCCTTCGACCTGCGCCCGCACCGCATCGGGATTGATCATCAAGCCGCAATCATGGGCGCAGGCCACCCGCGTCACGCGCACATGGCCGGAAGCGCGCTCGACTTCGACTTCCATGCCCATGGCGACATAATTTTCGGCCTGCTTGTAGCGCATGTAGGAAATGCCGCGGCCGCGCAGCATGGCGCCGGTGCGACTAGCCGGCGCCGTGCGCGGTTTCCAGGCCATCATCTGTCCCACCCGCGTCAACACCTCGATGGCGCGCGGATCTTTCAGCCGGCGCAGGCGGAATTCCAAAGGATCGGCATGGGTTTCGTTGCAAATCTCATCGATGAAAGACTCCACCGCAAAGACATTGCCGATCTTGCCGGGCGCGCGCAGCGCCGAAGGACGTAGCGGCGTGGCGGCGAGCCATTTGATGTCGGTGCGCGCATTGGCAAACAGATAGGGCGGATCGGCATTGAGCGATGTCAGCCCGGAGGACATGCCCGAACCGTCGACAAATCCGCCCGCCACCGCGGCCAGCAGCGGCGCGCCGGTCGGGGCGGGATTGTTCTGCGGCACCATCGCCACCGTCTCCCAGGCCAGCACCTCTCCGCTCCCGTCCAGCGCCGCGCGCAGGTCCAGCAATTGCGGCGGACCTTTGGGGTCCCAGCCATGCTCATCCTCGCGCATCCATTGCAAGCGGACCGGCTTGCCCAACTCGCGCGAAATCAGCGCCGCCTCGAACGCGACGTCGTCATTGCCGTTGCCGCCATAGCTGCCCGAACCGTCTTTGTAGATCAGCCGCAGCTTGGCCACATCCAGGCCCAGCAACTGGGCAATGACCTGTCGCATCCGGTGCGTGCCTTGGGTCGCAGTCCATACCGTGCCGCCGCCGTCACGAATGTCAGCCACGGCGCAGGATGGCCCCATGGAAGCATGCGACTGGATCGGCCAGCGATAGCTGGCCTTCAACACACGCCCGCCTTGCGCAAAGACCGCCGCCACATCGCCAGTGTTGCGAAGGGTCTCGGTTCGCGCCACTGGTGTGCTTCGCACCGTGTCGAACAGTTTTTCGCTGCCCGGCAAGCTTGCCACTTCGCTCCAGGTCGCGCGCAGCGCCCGCATGGCGCGGATCGCGTCCCATTCGCGCGGCGCCGTCACCGCGAGATAGTCCTTGACCCGCACAATGCGAGCGCCCGGAATCTGCGCGATGGACGTTGCATCCACGCTCTGCAACTTGGCGCCGATGGCGGGTGGGCGGATGACCCGGGCGTGCAACATGCCATCGACCCGGATATCCTGCACATAATCATGCCGGCCGGTAAGTTTCGCAGGCAAGTCCGGCCGCGGCAGCGATTTGCCGACAACGGTATAGTTATCTGGGTTCTTGGGCTTTGCGTTCTTATCGACGGCAAGATTGAGCCTGCCATCCTTGACCAAGGCGCCAAAACCGATACCCGGACCGCCGCTGCGCGGGATCACCGAACCGTCTTTGGTGTCCAGGCTGTCCGCAGGCTGTTTCAATTGGGCAGCGGCGAGATTTATCAGTCCTTGCCGCGCCGTCGCCGCGGCCTGGCGTATCTGAATGCCGCCAACCATGATCCCGGTACTGCCCCCGGTGCCGCCCTGGTTGGGGGTCAGCGCGGTGTCGCCTTCCACCAACGCGATATGCTCCGGGTTCATACCCAGTTCTTCCGCAACGATTTGACGAATGGCGGCGCGGGCGCCGGTGCCGATATCGACCTTCCCGGCATAGACCGTCGCGCTTCCGTCGGGCGCGATGGCGAGATAGGCGTCTACGCTATCGGTTTCGACTGTCAGTGGCCCTGCTTCGGCGCCACGAGACAGCGTGAAGGTGACAACCAGGCCGGCGGCACCTGCCAGGAAGGAGCGGCGTCTCATCTCAGCCCTCCTTCGCAGCACGCAGCACCGCCGCGATAACCCGCACATGACTGCCGCAGCGGCACAGATTACCCGCCAGGGCGGTGCGAATGTCGGATTCTTTGGGATGAGGATTGCGGCCGAGCAGCGCCGTTGCCGTGATGATCATGCCGTTGGTGCAATAACCGCATTGCGCCGCCGCTTCCGCGATAAAGGCAGCTTGAACCTTGCTCGGCGCTTCCGGGCTGCCCAGCCCTTCCAAGGTGGTGATCTTCCGCCCCGCCACGGACGCGGCCTTGGTCGTGCAGGACCGCACCGCCTGCCCGTCCACCATCACGGTGCAAGAGCCGCACTGCCCCAATCCGCAGCCGAATTTGGGCCCATGCAGCCCAAGATCGTCCCGCAGCACATAGAGCAGCGGCGTTTCCGGATCGCTCAGGCTGACAGCCTGGTCGCGGCCATTCACATGCAGGGTGATATCGGTCATGTCGCTTCTGCCTTCAGGGAGTGGCGACGAGCAGCCGTAACGATGCCATGATGGAGCCAGGTGCTTCAAGGGCCCCGTACATTTCAGGGAGCGGCCCCGTTATCTCCCATCATAGTCGACGTGCCTGCTGGGGCATTTCAAAGCTGACCGCCTAGACCAGCGCGTATAAAAGCCAAACCAAGCCGAAAACCGCTGCCCACAAGCCCAGCGACGCGCCCAGGATAAAGGTTAGGCTTTTGCGCCGCGACCACAGCGCGGGTTTGGCGCGGTGCCGCTTGCCGAAGGGTTTGTCACTGGAACGCGCGCTATGCGCCTGTAGCGAGGCGATGCGCGCGCTTTGTTCGACCGCTTTTCGTTTGCTATTGGCCATCGCAGACTCCCGCCATTGGCGGGGAGCCTGCTGATCACAAGATTAATCGCCGGTAAAAACCTGCGAAAAAGGCTGTGGATGAGCCTCACGAATAATCACAAAGGGAACAAACGCTCGCGAAAGTTTGCGTACGGAACAACTGCAACTTCAACTCTGCCCGATTGCATGTAAGCAGTGGATACCCGCGCTATTGCGCTCGATTTCCCAACACCAGCTTGGTTCCCGGACCATGAACCGCCGCGAAAAATAGTCCGGCGATGAAGGTGAAGTGATCGATGAAAAATCCGAACTCCGCCTGATTGGCGTTCCAATGCGACGGTCCGTGAAAAGCAAAGGCGAGAAACAACACATAGGCGGCAGCCAGTACCGCGGCTTCGGAAAAGAACGCTCCAGTCAATAATGCCAAGGCGAGCGCGCTTTCAAAGAAGGCCGCGATCCAGGCGAGCGCCAGCGCCATGGGAAAGCCGGCGGCGGCGATATAGCCCGCAGTGGCCGTCATGCCGGCGAATTTAAAGCCGGCAGCCATCACAAAAACTCCGGCGAAAATCAGCCGGGCGACAAGCACCGCAATCGTCTTGGTCATTGAATATGCTCCCTCGTAAAGCCTTCAAAGGACGATACAGGAAGCAGGATCCCGACAGGGGAAACAAAAAAATGAGTGCTAGGCCGGCTCTTTGGCGCGCGCCTTTTTGCTGCCGGCGGAAACCATGGCGGGCCAGTTGCTGAGGGCAATGCCCGCCACTTCCTTCAATTCCTTTTCCGAAGCGCCCGCCGCGGCCTGGACGCACAGACCATTGGCCATCACCATCAGATAGCGCGCGAGGGCAGCCGGATCGCTGGCCTTAGGCAAATCGCTCGCCTTGCGTGCGGCCTCAAATCGGGTCCGCAGCATGGCCTCTTTCTCGGCGCGGTGACGCGCCAGCATGTCGGGAATATCCTTGACGCCGCCTGAGAGCCCGCCCTGTACCATCAGACAGCCAGGAGGGTTGCGTCCGCTGGTGTCGGCGACAAACGCTGCCACACCCATCAGATAAGACTCAGCCACTTCCGCCGCGGTAGGCGCCGCCAACACACCCGTCATGAAAATTTCACGGCGCTTATCGTAACGCTCCAACACCGCTTTGAAGAGGCCTTCCTTGCTGCCGAAACAGGCGTAAAGACTGGGCGAATTGATGCCCATGGCCTTGGTCAGGTCTGAAAGTGATGCGCCTTCATAGCCTTGGCGCCAAAACACCGTCATGGCCTTGTCGAGGGCTTCTTCCTTGCAAAAACAACGGGGCCGGCCGGTCCGCAATTTCTAGGTTCCTCGAAGTTTCCTGGGGGGTCTTCTTTTTTGTACGGATCGATATATAATTCCCTTGACGCGGGAAGTCCAGGCGAATATCTGTATCGATCATTACAGATATCCGGGGTTTCCCATGACGCATCTCGATCTTGCCCAAGCTCAACACTTCGTCCGCCAACAGGCCAATTGGCCTGCCAAGAGGCTGCGCCGCCAGCTGATGGGCGCGGCAGTCTTTCTCTTGATTGGTGGCGGCTATGCCGCCTGGCATGCCAGCGCCAAGCCGGCTGCCCCGGCAGCCCCGCCACCGGCAGCCGTGGCTGTGGCCACCCTGCAGGCCCAGATGGTCAAGCCCTTTGCCGAATTTTCCGGCCGCATTGATCCGGTCGACTCTGCCGAGATCCGTCCCCAGGTCGCCGGCCGTATCACCGAGATCCGTTTCAAGGACGGCCAACAGGTGAAAGCCGGTGACGTACTGTTTGTGATCGATCCCCGCCCCTATCAGGCGGCGGCGGCCAAGGCTGCCGGCGACCTGGCCAGCGCGGTCAACAATGCCAAGCTGGCGCAGATCGAACGCGACCGTGGCGAGCGGCTGATCAAGGCCCAGGCGCTGTCGCAGGAATCCTATGACCAACGCGTCAATGCCGACAATGTGGCGCAAGCCGGGGTGAAGTCAGCGCAAGCCGCCTTGGCCGCGACCCAGGTGGATGTCGATCACGCCTTTATCAAGGCGCCGATCTCGGGCCGCATCAGCCGCGCCGAAATCACCGTGGGCAATCTGGTGGGTTCGGCCACCTCCGCGCCGCAGCTTCTGGCCTCCATTGTTTCCGACAATGGCGTCTATGCCGACTTTGAAGTGGATGAGCAGACCTATCTAAATATCGTCCGCGCCGCGCACACCCAGGATCAGCAGCAGGCCATTCCGGTAACCTTGACCGTCCAGGGCGATGCGGAGAAGCACGCCTATCAGGGCCGCATCGAAAGCTTCGACAACCGCATCAGCAGCGGCTCAGGCACCATCCGCGCCCGCGCCCGCTTCGCCAATGAGGACAGCTCGCTGATACCCGGCATGTTTGTGTCGGTGAAGATGGGCGGCTCAACTTTGAATAATGGATTGTTGGTGCCGGAGACCGCCATTGGCAACGACCAGAGCAAGCGCTTTGTCTTTGTCGTGGGCGAAGGCAACAAGGCCGAGTATCGCGAAATCACGTTGGGCTCCAATGTCGATGGCAAGCGTGTCGTCCTTTCCGGTCTTCATTCCGGCGACCGGGTGATCCTGGACGGCTTGCAGAAACTGGCGCCCGGCGCACCTGTCGCGCCGCAAAACGTGAAGACGGCGGCCAACTAGCCGGCCGATCGTAAGACCTGGAGGGGTCAAACGTGAATCTGTCGAAATTCTTCATCGACCGGCCGATTTTCGCCGGGGTGATCTCGGTCATTATTTTCCTGGCCGGCCTGATCGCCATGACCAGGCTGCCGATCTCGGAATATCCCGAGGTCGTGCCGCCTTCGGTGGTGGTGACAGCGCAATTCCCCGGCGCCAATCCCCAGACCATTGCCGAGACGGTGGCGACGCCGCTGGAAGAACAGATCAATGGCACCGAGAACATGCTCTATATGGGCTCCTCGGCCGCCAGCGACGGGACTTTGACTCTCACCGTCACTTTCAAGCTGGGCACCGATGCCAATCTCGCCACCCAGTTGGTGCAGAACCGCGTCAACCAGGCCCTGCCCCGTCTGCCCGAAGTGACGCGCGCTTTGGGCGTCACCACCGTCAAGTCGTCGCCCGACCTGACCATGGTGGTCCATTTGAAATCGCCCAATCACCGCTATGACATGCTGTATCTGCGCAACTATGCGGTGCTGAACGTCAAGGATCAGTTGGCCAAGATCGAGGGCGTGGGCAGTGTGCAGCTGTTCGGCAGCGGCGATTATGCCATGCGGCTGTGGCTCAATCCCCAGCGCATCTCAGAGTTAGGGTTGACCGCCAATGATGTGGTCGCCGCGGTGCGCAAGCAGAATGTCCAGGTCGCCGCCGGCGTGATCAACGGCCCTCCTTACGGTGCGGACAGCCAGCTCCAGCTTCCCATCAATGTGGAAGGCCGCCTCAGCGATCCGGAACAATTCCGCCAGATCGTGATCAAGAATGACGG
>Ga0207683_10002592_pt1 | contig 15788 bp, 11 predicted proteins | sample KBSM73metaG_FD_184333 | JGI IMG/M metagenome (GOLD analysis project Ga0207683, IMG submission 184333) | Miscanthus rhizosphere microbial communities from Kellogg Biological Station, Michigan, USA - KBS M7-3 metaG (SPAdes) (version 2) | ecosystem: Host-associated > Plants > Roots > Rhizosphere >... | reverse complement strand
CATGGCGGCGAGCGACGCGAACCTGTACGCGATCACGCCGGCGATGCGCGAGGGCTCCGGCCTCGTGCGATTCTCGAAGGAATTCCCGCAACGCTACTTCGACGTCGGCATCGCCGAGCAGCACGCCGTCACCCTCGCCGCGGGCATGGCCTGCGAAGGCGCGAAGCCGGTCGTCGCGATCTATTCCACGTTCCTGCAGCGCGGCTACGACCAGCTGATCCACGACGTCGCGATCCAGAACCTCGATGTGACGTTCGCGATCGATCGCGGCGGCGTCGTCGGCCCCGATGGCGCGACCCACGCGGGCAGCTTCGACCTGACTTACCTGCGCTGCATCCCGAACATGGTCGTCTCCGCGCCGGCCGACGAAAACGAATGCCGGCAATTGCTGACGACGGCGTTCGAACACGCCGGCCCCGCCGCTGTGCGCTATCCGCGCGGCACCGGTCCCGGCGCGAAGATCGAAGCGGAACTGAAGGCGCTGCCGATCGGCAAGGCTGAAATCCGCCGGCACGGCAACGGCGTTGCCATCCTCGCGTTCGGCAGCCCGCTTGCCGCGGCTCTCGAAGTCGGCGCGGAACTCGGCGCGACCGTCGTCAACATGCGCTTCGTCAAACCGCTGGACGAAAGCCTGATCATCGAACTCGCACGCACGCACGGCATGCTCGTGACGGTCGAGGACAACGCGATCGCCGGCGGCGCGGGGAGCGCGGTCGCCGAATTGCTGATCGCAAGAAACATCCAGCTGCCGTTGCTGCAGCTCGGCCTGCCCGATGCATTCCTCGAACACGCCAGTCGCGAGCAGCTGCTCGCCGAAGCCGGCATCGACGCGGCCGGCATACGCGCGGCGATCCTCAAGCGCTGGCCGCAGGTCACCGCGAAGCCGCTGAACGAAGAGCGCAACGCGGTCTAGCGTTTTGAGACGAGTGGCCGCTGCATTCTTGACGCCGATTCGCGCACGCACGAAACTGAACGCGACGTGCCATTGCGGCCCCTGTAATTCAGTCGCGCATTCGCCTAATCTACGGCGCATGGGCAACCGACGGGGGGATCCCATGAACAGCGCAAGAAGCGGCAACCGCACGGTGCGTTCGGCTCTCGCAACGATTGCAATTTCGCTGCTGGCAGTGACCGACGCGATCGCGGCAGACATCATCTTTGTCGACGATTTCACCAGCAGCCACCTGATCCAGTGGGTGCGGAAACATCCGAAAGCCGGTGGAGCATCGATCCTGCTCGATCCGGCCTACGTCACGGCTTCCAGAGCCTCGGGCAGCGGCGGCATCTACCTGACGATGTACCTCGAGGTTCCACCGGCGCTGAACGGCAATGACGACTATCCCAAACGCTCGGCTCTGAAATTCTTCGGCAGTTCGAGCGGTGGCATTCCGGCCGCGGGCGCGTGCGTGATCGCCGAGGGGGTCATCGGCATGTTCAACGGCGCCACGCAACTGAATACGGCTACGTGGACGCCCGTGGACAGCGCGATGTGCGGTGACTCGCCAATCGTTCCGTATGTCGTTTCCGTTGCGGACGTTGCAACCGATACCGATACCGGCACGGCCGGCAACCAGCCGGCGGCGACTGCCGAACCGTTCGAGAGCGTGCTGGTGAAATTCAATTCACCGTACATCCTGACTTCCAACGGCGGAACGGGTGCGTTCAAGATCGGTGACGACTCGCTGCAGACGGGCGGGTACCTGTCCGTTGCGCAGTTTCAGTATCAGTACACCGCGGTGCAAGGCAACCAGCCGGCATCGATCACCGGGGTGCTCGATGAATTCGACACGATGACCGACATCGTATTTCAGCTGCTGCCGCGCAGCGCCGCCGACATCGTCGAGTAGGTTCGCCGGCGTGGCGCAATCTGGAATGAATCCTTCCCCCGCATGCGGGGAAGGTAGCGGCAGCCGGAAGGGGGCGCAATGCGACCCCGAGCCGATGCTAGCGCACCGCCCCTGAAACTGTCGCCTCGCCCCGGCGCCCGCCGCTGACGCGCTCGCGTGCCTCGAGATCGAGTGCGCTGAAGACCTCGGCGAACCGACCATCCCGCAACAGCGCACGCGCCATGTCGCCCTGTTCGTGGCCGTGCTCGAAGAGCAGCCAGCCGGACGCCTTCAGGTGCGCAGGCGCGTCGCGCACGATCGTGCGGATCGCGTCGAGTCCGTCGGCACCGCTCGCCAACGCGGCGGATGGTTCGAAACGCAGGTCGCCCTGGGCGAGGTGCGGATCGGCAGCGGAGATGTACGGCGGATTCGACACGATGAGATCGAAGCGAGCGTCGCCCAGCGCAGTGCACCAGTCGCCTTCGGTGAATTCGACGTTGCGGATACCCAGACGCTCGGCGTTCACGCGCGCAACCGCGAGCACGGCGCTGCTGCGATCCGTCGCGACTACTCGCGCCTGCGGGCGCTCGTGCGCGAGCGCGAGCGCAATCGCGCCCGAACCGGTGCCGAGATCGGCAATATCCACTTTGCGACCTTGTGGAATACGCTGCAACGCGAGTTCGACGAGCAGTTCCGTCTCGGGGCGCGGTATCAGCACGTCCGGCGTAACTGCAAGATCGAGCGACCAGAATTCACGCCGGCCGGTGATGTAGGCGAGCGGCTCGCCGGCGGCGCGGCGCAGCAGCAGCGAATGGAACGCGATCGCCGCGTCGGCATCGATCGCGTCGTCCGCGTGCGCATACAGCCACGCGCGCTCGCGTCCGAGCGCGTGGCCGAGCAGGATTTCGCTCTCGCGCGCTGCCTCGTCGCTGGCCAGTTCGCCTGCCGCTGCCGCCAGCAGGCCGCGCACGCTGATCGTCGCGCTCACGTGGCTTCCGCGTCGCCCGGCAGCGGCGTCGCGGCAGCGAGCGTCGCCGCCGTGGGCCTCGGCCGCCAGTAGCCGTCGCGCGTCCACGCGGCGAACGCCTGACGCAACCACCCGATCAGCGCATTCGCGAGCCAGATCGCCCACGCCAGCATCAGCACCTTGTACACCCACAGCGGCACGCTGACCGCGCTGGCGGCCGGCAGCGCGTCGCTGCTGCGATCGGCGAACCAGCGCAGCGTCGTTGCGTACGAGCCGTTGCCGGTCACATGCATGTCGGGTTGGCCAAGCAGTCCCTGCGGGATCGCCGATACGAGGCACAGCACCGCCACCGCCGTCAGCGCGACGAGCGCGGCCTGCAGCAGGTTGAACTGCCAACGTGGCGCCGGCGGCGCAGCACGAGCGCGCCAGTCGAACGCGAACAACCACGCGACGACGACGATCAACGCGATCCACGAGAATGTCGAAAAGCCGAGGCCGAGCAGCAGCCAGTCGCGGAACCCCAGCCGCGTGCGACGCGTCCGCGCGAGTGCCCATGCGATCGCGACCATGACGATCAACTCGCCCCAGTACAGCACGGCCGGGCCGACCGCCGGACCGAACGCCGCGAGCAGCCAGCGGTCACCCGGCAATTGCAGCGTCAGCGCGATATTCGCCGCCGGCAATCCGAGCGCGACGTCCGGCGTGCGCGCGATTGTGCCGATCGGCTCCGTACTGCGGAAACGCACTTCGTAGCGTTGCGTTCCGGGCACGACGGGCAGGCTGAGCCTGCCGTCCAGCGGGCGCACGTTGAGCACGAGGCCGTCGCGCTTGACCGCGAGCACCTGCGCGTCCTTCGCCAGAATGATCGCCTGCTCGCCGCCCTGGCTCGCGCGCAGGTTGAAGGTCAAGACATGCGTCGCCGAACGCTGGCCGGCGTCGGACGCGAGATTCACCGCATCGATCGCGCGCGACGCGCCCTGCGCGACGGCCGGCCGCGTGATGCGCAGCGTCAGCGATTCTCCCGGCAACGGATGGAATTCGAAATTCCTGAAGTCGTTGACGTCTTCGCCGACGTCGACTCCCGTTTCGGGCACGCCGCTGAAATCGGCGTGCCAGGTCGGGCTGACGATCACGCTCCAGACTTCCGCGTGATCGGCCAGCAGCGGCGCCGTCAGTGTCAGCGTGTCGGCCTTGTCGACCGTGCTCTGCCAAGTTGTGGCTGCGCCTTCGTCGGGAATTGCAATCTGCGCCTTGCCGTTCAGCACCTTGATGCCCGTGGTGCCGATGTGCTCGCCGGGCAGCAGCGGTATTTCGACGGTGAAGCCGCCTTCGGCGGGCGAAACGCGCGAAACGCTGGTCGAGGCGCTCCACTCGAGGCCCAGGCTCAAATGGCGAGTGACGCTCACGTATGGAGGAAACTGCTGCACGGCGGCGCCCTGCGTGCTGCTCGCGTTGTCGTGCGCGCGCACGAGCGTCAGCATTTCGGTCATCAGGCGATCGTCGGAAAGGCCCGAAGCCTCCCAGCCCTTGCCCTGGAACAGCACGCGGCCCGGCTCGAGCGGAAATGCCAGCGCGAACTTGTCTGCCGGTGCGGTGAAATCCAGCTGCACGCGATGCACGCCGCGGCCGACGGCCAGCCACAGGCGCCCATTGGCGTCGCGCGCGACGCCGTCGGCCGCCGCGCCATCGACCTGCACCGACTTCAGGATCGCGGTCGCATCGTCCGGCAGCGGAATCGCGACGCGCTCGCCGGCGTGCACCTCGAGCGCGACGCCGATCGATTCGCCGCTGGCCGTGACCTGCGCCTCGGCGAGGCTCGCACAGGACGGCGCGCATTTCGGCGCCTGCTGCAGGCGCTCGCGCATCTGCTGCAGCAACTCGGCAGGCGGATAGCCTTGCGCGTGTGCGCTCGGCGGCAGCGCGAGTGCGCCGATCAGGAGCGCGCCTGTCACCAGCCCGGCGGCGCCGAAGGCGGCGGCCCGCGTTGACGGCCGGTTGCCGCCGGAACGAACCAGTCGCCATATCAGCCACGCCAGCAGCGCCGCCAGCACAATGCGCAGCGGCCGGACCAGCCACGGCGGCGCGATCAGCAGACGAACCTGCTGCGTCGCGAGCACGGGGCCGCTCCACGACAACCACGCGGTGCTTCCGAGGTTCCAGCTCGGTGCGCCGTGACCGGTCTGCACGACCGTCGTGTCGCTGTAGTGCTCGATCAGCTGCGACCGGTCGATGCGCGAACCCGTGACGGCGATCGTTTCCAGCGCGCTGGTCTTGTCGAGCGCTTTCGAGGCGGGCTTGCCCGCACTCTTGTATCGCGGCGGCGGCGAAGGCGGCGGCGAAAGCATATCGGCCTCGACGGGAACTTCAGCCACAGTCGGCGGCGCTGCGGGCTGCGGCGCATTGGCCTCCATCGTGCGCAGGTCGCCCGACTCGTCCTTCAATTCTTCTGCAACACGAACACGCCCGGCCATTCCGCCGACCGCCTGCGCCTGGTACGCATCCTGCCCCGGAATGCCGTAGCCGGCGTAACCGCCGCCTTCGAGCTGCGGATACAACGCATAGCGAACCTGGTTTGCGGCGAATGGCAGCGCGACCAGCGCGAGCAGCAGCAACGCCGCCCGACGCAACAGCTGCGCGACACGGCCGAGTTTCCCCGGCGGCAGAGCGCGCGCGATCAAGCCCAGCCCGAGCGCCGCGATCAGGCTCCACAACGGCACTCCGGATTCCTGGTAGCCGAGCAGCAGGAACGCGACGGCCACGAGCGCGCCGACGATGCCGAGCAGGCGCCAGGCCAGCAGCACGGCGATCGCGCAGACGAAAACATCGAGCAGTGTCCAGCCCGCGGCCCAGCTGCCGCTGGCGCCGTCGGCGCCCGGCGCGCCGAGCAACTTGTATCCAAATGGAAAATGCAGCGTCGCCTGCACGCTGTCGAAACTCTGCTGCCAGCCGGTCACGGGCATCGCCGCGGGCGCGGCGATTCGCACGCCGGCGGAAAGGTCGACGTGCGGCAGGCGCCATTCGACACCGGTCTCGTCCGGTTTGGCGCCGCGCGTGATCAGCAGTGCTTCGCCGCCGTTGTTCTGCGATCGCGCCTGCTCGAGCGCGAACGGCGCCGCGAGGTCGAGGCGCCATCCCTGCGCCATCGTGCCGCTGACGTGGTCGCGTGCATACCAGCCGTCGCCGGAGAAATCGAACCAGGCTTCGCGCTGCAGCGTCAGCCGGTTCGCCTCGTCGGCCGCGAGTCCGCGCGAGCGTTCCTCGATCGCGAGCTTCGCGCCGTCGCCCAGCGCGAACGCCGGCAGCTGCTGCCAGTCTCCCGGCACTTCCGCCTGGCGCGGATCGACTTGCACGGCGCTGCTCGCGACGGTGACGCGCAACCGCGGCGCGGCCGCGTAGCTCCAGATTTCCTGCTTCGGCCACGGCGGCGCCGGCACCTGGGCGGTTATCGCCACGAGCGGCGTGGTCGCGCGCGCGTCGATCGTCAACGTCGCGCTTCCCGGTTGAACCTGTACGCGCAGGCGGCCGTCGCCGTCGAGGCGCGCAGGCCACTCGCCGTTCAACGCGATCGGCGCAAACCCGGACGGAAGGACCGGGCCGATGACCTGCTCCCGCGCCTGTCCCGACACGGCGAGGACGATCTGCGTCGTCAGCCGCGCCGGCACTCCGTCCGCGAGCATGCGATAGACGCGCAAGTCGATGCTGTCGGCTTCCGGCGCCGCATTCGCCGCGCGACCGAGCGTTACCTCGGTACCTTCACGCTGCACCGGCGCGACGGCCTTGCCGTCGACGGTGAGGGTGATCAGTCCGATCCGGTGCGGCACGGCGATACTTTGCGGCCGCTCGCGCCACGCGATGCGGCCGTTGATCTCGTAGCTGCCCGGTGCGAGCAGGAGCGACGGTCCGTCATCGCGCGGCAGCACCGGCTGGCGCTGCCCGTTCACGGTCACCTGCTGCGGCCAGTGCTGCGTGTCTCCAGGGAGCGCGACCCAGCTCGACGCTTCGACGCGCCAGTGGATCGCAAATGTCGCGCCATCGGTCGTGCTGGACAGCGTCAATCGCCCGGGCCATGCGCAGACGAAATCCTGCGCCGCGTTCGGCGTCGCGTTGGCCAGGAACGGACAGGCGCGGTATTCGAGGTCGATGAGAGCCCACGCACGCCAGTCCTTGAGCGCCGCCGGCAGCGGCGGTTCGGTCTGCGCTTCCGCCGCGAACGCGGAGCAGGCGAGACATACGGCCAACGCGAAAAATCTGAGCATGAGCTTCTCCATGCGGGAATGCCGCGTGCATCGGTTCAACGCGGCACAGGCCGAGCCGGGGTCACGCGCCTTTCCGCCAAACTGAGCAAACGGGCGCTCAACTCCTTCAAAGTGCGCATCATGCGCACAAGGCGCAAATGGAACATCGGCCCGCCTTGCAGAATTTCCCCCGGCGCGATCAGCGCGCCAGCAAGTGCCAGAGCTGGATCACCGACGCCGCGATGAAGCCGGTCAGGAAACAGATGTAGCTCAGGCGCAGGTATCGATACTTGTGGTTCGCGAGATACGTGCCGAGGCTGTAGATGTCGTTCGCCATCGCGGCATAGATCGAACCGTTCGGCTGCAGCGTGCGCGCGACCTCGGCGAGATAGCGCTCGCGCGGCAGCTCGGCGAAGTGGCCGAAAAACAGCAGGTTGAAATTCGGCGGCAGTTCGACGGTCGTCAGGCGCAGCGGCCGGTACTTCGGCAACACCGCGAGGATCGCCAGCAACAATGCGAACAGCGTGAAAACCGTCAGGGTCAGCACGCTGATGCGCACGTCGGCCTGATCGAGCTTGCCCATGCTCAGGGTCAGCACGATCGACGACACCGTGATGATGATGTTGGCCTTCGTGTCGGCCATCGTGCTCAACGAGACATGATGCTGCTGTGCCGTGCGCAGCATGACGTCGCTGGTATTTCGCTCGGGGATCTGTGCGAAAAGACTGCCGCCGCGGTCCATATCCGTTTGATCCATCGCTCGAGTCCCCATGCCACAATTGTGACGATGATAGGAAGCAAGCACGCGCTTGGCAATTTGCGTCGCATCTGTGGCCGCCCGGCTCGCGGCGTGGTCGCGCTGGCGGGCCTGTTGCTCGGCGGCTGCGCAGACGTTTTCTTCGCCACGCTGGGCGGAATCGGCCCGGCAAACGGCGTCGACGCGACCCGCGGTGTCGTTTTCGACGCGCAGCACGACCTCGCGCTCGACGTCTACGCGCCGCACGCAGCCCGCGACGCGCCGGTGATCGTGTTCTTCCATGGCGGCAGCTGGGAAACGGGCAAGCGCCGCTGGTACCGCTATGTCGGCGATGCGCTGGCAAGCAGCGGCGTCGTGACCGTCATCCCGGACTATCGCAAGTTTCCCGCAGTGCGCTTCCCGGCCTTCATGCATGACGCCGCGCATGCTGTCGGTTGGGCGCGCGAGCATGCGCGCGAGTACGGCGGCGATCCCGCACGCGTATTCGTCATGGGCCATTCCGCCGGCGGCCACATCGCCGCATTGCTCGCGGCCGACCCGCGCTATCTCGCCGAGGTCGGGCTGCGTCCGCGCGAGCTCGCCGGCATGATCGGGCTGGCCGGCGCCTATGCGTTCCTGCCGTTCGTCGGCAACGAGGCAAAAATCTTCGGCGACGACCCGGACGGCCGCCACGACTCGCAACCGATCAACTTCATCGACGGTGACGAGCCCCCGCTCCTGTTATTGCACGGAGTCGACGACGACGAGGTTTCCGCGCACAACGCCGAACTTCTCGCCGAACGCGCGCAGACGATACGCGATAGCGTCGTATTGAAACTGTATCCCGGCGTCGGACACGCAGCGATCGTGCTTGCGTTCGCACGCGGACGCTACAGCAACATTCCGGCATTGAGCGACACGCTTGACTTCGTCCTTCATCCGCCGGCGTTGCCGGTGCGATCGGCTGGCTCGAAGACCGATCCCTGAAAACCCGACGAGAAACGGCGGAGACCTAGCGCGCTGAATACTCCGCGACCCGGTGTTGCAGGAAGAAGCGCACCATTTCGCGACTGGCGTCCAGGCCGCGCGGATCCGCATACGAACCGTCGGAACTGCCGCCCGACCATGCATGCGCCAGGCCATGCAGGAGCCAGTGCTCGACCGTAGTGATGCCTCGCTCATCGATGTATGTGGTGCGCGTGTAGGCCGATCCGGACGGTGAACGGCCTTTCTCGACGGCGCCGCGTGTATGAGTTCCTGCGGTCGCCTGTGCGATCACATCGTCGGCATTCACCACGTTGACGGTGCGATCGCGATCGCCGTGCATGACGATCGTTGGCACGGAATGCGTTCGCTCTGCGCGTCCGACCGGACTGCCTTTTTGCATGGCGGCAAATGCGGAGGCCACGTCATTCGCCGCGCCGCACGCCAGGCCCGAGTGCACGCCGACGGCGGCGTAGATGTCCGGATATGCGGAGCCCATGATCGCAGCCGCTGCGCCACCCGCTGACAATCCTGCCACGTAGACGCGCGCCGCATCGGCGGCGAAATCGCGGATGACTTCACGCGTTGCCGCGGCGATCAGCGCCGGTTCGCCCTTGCCCCTGGCCTGGTCGCCGGGACGAAACCAGTTCCAGCAGTTCGATGCGTTCGCGGTTCGCGGTTGCGCGGGATACGCGACCAGCATGCCGTGCTCCTCGGCGACTTCGTTCATGCGCGTTCCCGCTGCGAAGTCGTCGGGAGACTGGTGGCATCCGTGCAGCATGATCAGCAACGGAGCTCGTTCGCGCCAGGTGGCTGGGACGTAGACCTTGTAGCTGATTTCGCCTGCGCCGCCAACATGTCGACGTGTGTCGAACCGAGCCTCCGCCGGCAACGGACGCGCGGGTGCGCGAGCAGGAGTCGGCGCGCGCAGCGCTGCCGCATTCGATGACGCCAGCAGCCGCTTCAACGGGTTTCCGCCCAGACTGGCTGCGCCGGGCAGCGCGGAGGGAGCACGAACAACGAGCGGCGCAGGCGACAGCGATTTGAGCAGCGCGACTGCCTCGGCAAGGCGGCCTTCTCGCGTAAGGCGCGTTGCGTTCGCCATCGTGTCGTCAGAATCAATCATGTTGGTAGATCCGGGTTGTAGTCGCAGGGCGCGAACAAGCTGTTCAAACGATTCGGTCACTGAGCGCCGCTCTCACTTCGGGGCTCGCGCGCAGTGCGCCGAGGACGTGAACGGACGCAATGGTCTGGCGAGCGAGTTCGGCAGACACGTCGTCGGCAATGACGACCAGGCCCAGGACCCGGATTTCCAGTTTCGTCCCGGCAGCGCGCGCGGACTCGAGGTCCGCCCGCCGGATCTGGCGCATCCCCAGCTCCAATTGGTTGCGCATGACCGAATGCCTGACCGAATCATTCTGCCGGTCGAGCTGGTTGCGAATGGCCGTGCGCACGAAATCGGTGCGATTCGAATAAAAGCCTTCCTGGACCAACAGGTCGATGTGTCCCAGATCCACGTGGCCGAGATTGATGCTCAACTTTTCGCTGTCGGCGTGTTTCTGGCTTTGGACGAGACTTGTGACCATTTCCTTCCGTGTACCTTCCAACTGGAGCATGGATGGCATATTACGCCTTCTGCCCACAAAGTCCAGCGCATCGTGATGCCCAAGGCGTCACAAACTTTTGGCACACGTTGGACTTGGCAATCGCTTGCGCACGGCTGCACGGCTGCGAGTTCGGACTGCACAAAAAAAAGCGCCCCGAAGGGCGCTCATGTGACTGATCCAGCGAATTTCTTATGAACGCGTCACGCGATGCCAGCCGGCGCGCGCAGCACTCTTGGCTTCTTCCCACTCGAGCCGCGACGCGCCTTTCGCGCGTTCCCATTCCGAACGCAGCTTGTCTTCTGCGTCGTCCCAGGTGCGGCCGGTATAGCTGTAGCCGACACGATAGGCAGGTGCGTAGTCGTCATAGCCGTACTTCGAGTTGTAGTACGGTTCATTGAGATACGCTTCGCGCCAGTAGGTATCTTCGGCCGTCGGGTTGACCGCTTCGCCGACACCCTTGCCCGCCAGGCCACCGACCACGGCTCCGACCACACCGCCCACGGCGGCACCGACCGGGCCGCCGGCCGCGCCGATCGCCGCACCGGCCGCTGCACCGCCCGCTGCGCCGACACCGGTCCCGACCGGATGCGCGCCTGGCGCGCCGGTAATCGGGTCACGATTCATGTCGCGCTCTTCTCTTGTCTTGTCACTCATGGGTTTGATCTCCTGATTGTTCAATCGAGATGGAATCCTTTCCGACGTCGCCCGTCGAAAACGACACGCGATGGAAAGTGAATCCATGTTGGTCCAATGCGCATGAATTGCGCCGAAACAAAATCGACGTCGTTCATGAACGCGACGTCGCTTTCATGAACGAAAAAATATTGGAGCGAGACGCGCCGACTCATCGCACACGTGTGCCGCATCATGCATGTCGATTCAGTTCGATTCGTAACACGCGATGCGTCGGCGATTATTTTCCATGCAGTCGTGCAGGAAACGCGACGGACGAAACGCAGTCGCGGAATTTGCGCGCTGCAAGGACTCCGAGTGCAGCAGAGTTGCGAGAGCGCAAAGCCAGCGTCAGGGCGAGCGTTGAGCTTCCGCCCACGTCGCGAGCGATTTCTCGCCGACGTGTTCGCGCAGTGCGGCGCACTGGCTGACGGATTCGAGCGACTGCGCCAGCGCGCGCTTGCCGCCAATGATGCCGGTGATGCGCGGCGCGAGCCATTGGCGCAATTCGTCGGCATCGGCGCGATCGCAGCGCCCGGTCGCGGGCATTCTCGGCAGTGCACGCTGCGACGCATCTGGGAAGCGCGAGCGCAGCGCATCGAAATGACTCTGGTACCACGCCCAGAACGCGTCGCGGTTCTCGGGTTGCTCGACCTGGGCGGAATACAGTCGCGCCATTTCACCGACCGCGACGTCCCCTGTCAGACCGAATTCGCGTGCGCGTTCGCCCAGATCGGCGGCGCGCGTCGCGCCGAGAGCCGCGACCAACTCGTAGCGTTCCTGCGTCGCGTGATTCGTCCGCAATTCTGCGACGATCGCGTTGAATGCGGGCGCGCCGGATTCCTGCACGCACACCTTGAGCGCGAAACCACGCAGGTCGGGATCGATACGCCGCAGGTCGACCTTGCCGCTGCCGTCGAGGCCGAGTGCTACGCGGCCCTGGGCGTTCAGCTCCTTGCGCACGCCCGGATCGCGCACGTCCATGGCCAGCAGCGCGACCACGCGCTGGCGCATGCGCGATTGCGCGTCGGACTCGCCCGGCTTGTGCCGATAGCCGAGCGCGGTCAGGCGCGGGCCGTAAACCTTCGCGGCATAGGCGTCGAGCGCGGGCCGCGTCGCTGCGGTCGCGAGATGCTCGCGCATCCAGACCAGGTTGCCGCTCAGTGCAAAGGCAACTTGCGGCAGATCCGACGCGGCAAGCGCGGGCAGCGCATCGAGCACGGCCCCGGGGCCCAGGTCGCCGCGCGCGAATGCGCTCTTGATCGCGTCGGCGAAGATCATCTGTTCGGCCGGCGCCAGCGACGCGACACGGCGCTCGAGCGCGCGAGCGTCGCTGTCGGAGAGCGTGAAGCGGTAGTAGCCGGCAGCGTCGGCGTTCGGCAGGAACCAGTCGGGGCAACCGCCATCGACGTCGAAACTCTGCCGCGGCCGATCGACGAGGAAACATTGCCGGCTCGACTCGTCGCCATGGCCGAAGCGCGCGCACAGCGGCACGCTCCATTGCAGGTTGTCGTTGCTGAGTACGCCATACGGCAGGTAGCGCGACTGTTCTACGGAGAGCGACGCCTTGTTGCCGTTGCAGGCCAGCGCGGTATGCAGCAGTGGAATGCCCGGTTGATCGAGGAAGCTGCGCATCGCGCGCGCGAGCGCGTCGCCCTTGCCGCTGGCCTTCGCGATCGCCGCTATCAGGTCATCGGAACTGCCGCTGCCGAACGCGTGCTGCGCGAGATAGTCGCGCATCGCCTTGCGATACGGTTCCTCGCCGATCCATTCCTCGAACATGCGCAGGACGGCCGCACCTTTTCTATAGGTGATGCCGTCGAACGCATTCTCGATGTCGCCCTGGTCCTCGACCGGCTGGCGTATCTTGCGCGCCGACAGCAGGCTGTCGTTGGCCATTGCCTCGAACATCGCTTCGAGACGGCTCAGGTCGCCGAGGAATTCCGGCTTCAGCGCGATCGTGGCCTTGCCCTGCGCCCAGGTCGCGAAAGCCTCGTTGAGCCAGAGGTCGTCCCACCACGGCACCGTGACCAGATCGCCGAACCACTCGTGCGCGACTTCGTGCGCGGTCACGTCGAAACTGCTGCGCGACGTGCCGGCCGGCGACGTGGCGTCGATGCGCAGCAGCACGTCGCGGAACACGATCAGCCCGGCGTTCTCCATCGCGCCGGCGGAAAAATCCGGCGCGCCGAGCAGGTCGAGCTTGTCGAATGGAAACGGCTGGCTCGTGTAGTCCTCGAAGAACTTCACCAGCGCCGGCGTCTGCTCGAGTATCCACTTCAATTGCGGGCCGGTGCCGCGCGGGCCGATCGCGCGCAGTGGCAGCGCGTGCTTGCGCAGCTCGCCGGCTGGCAGCAGCGGGCCGGCGACGACATCCCATGGGCCGACCGCGATCGCGACGAGATAGGTCGGCAGCGGCCGCGTGCGGGCATACGAGATCGTCTTCCATTTGCGGTCCGCAGAAACTCGTTCGACCTGCGGACGCGAGTTCGCGAGCGCGACGAGATCTTTCGGCACGGTCAACTCGATGTCGAACGGCGTCTTGAAACGCGGCTCGTCGAAGCCCGGAAACGCATAGCGCGCACTGATGGCCTCCATCTGCGACGTGATGTAGGCGTCCTCGCCGACATTCACCTTGTAGAGTCCCTGCAGCTTCGTGTTGAACGGCGCGCTGTAGTCGATATCGAGTTCTATGTCCTGGGCGGACATCACCGTGCCGAATCCGATTTCGGCGACACCGGAGGCGTCGCGCGGCGTGAACGTGCCGGCGTGATGCACGCCGTCGGCTCCGGTCAGCTCGACTCGGCCGACATCGAGCTGGCGCGCATGCAGCCACAGATGATCGGCCGCGCTGGCCAGCTTTATGCGAATGCGTACGTGCCCACCGAATCTCGTCGCGTGCGGGTCGATTTGCAGCTTCAATGCATAGGACAACGGGACAGCGGCGTCGGGAAGCTTTCCGGCCGGAGGCGAAGGCGCTTCGACGGCGCTACCGGTCGATGTCGCAAGCAGGAAGACGATGCCGAGCAGTAGTGTCAGTCGTCGCACGCGACACGCTCCATTCCGATTCGCGCGCGAGCGCGTTCCGGTTTCGAGCGTACCACGGCGAAAATTGCAACCCGAGTAGTCGCGTGTAAATTTATGCAACCGCAGCGATCGGAACGATATCCGCGGCGTGCGCCTGCTCGAGTGTGACCGCGACCGCATGCACTACCGCTGCGATTCGCACCGCGCCCTGGATCGCCTGCGCGGACAGTTCGTGTTTGCGCAGCGTCTTCTCGTGCGAGTCCATGCACATGCCGCAGCCGTTGATCGCGGATACCGCGAGCGAGCACAGCTCGAAGTCGACCTTGTCGCACCCCGGATTCGCCATCGCATTCATGCGCAGGCCCGCGCGCAGCGTCTGATACTCGCCGTCTCCGGCGAGGTGCGTGAACCGGTAGTAGACGTTGTTCATCGCCATGATCGCCGCCGCCGTGCGCGCTCCGGACAATTCCTGCGCCGTCGCCACCTTCGCCGCCTCGGCGGCAAGGACCGCAGTCAACGGCTCGTGCCGCGCGGCGATCGCGCTGGCCAGGGCGACCAGCCCGATCTGCCGGGCCGTCAGGCCCGGTGCGCCGGCTTCGCTCAGCACCGAGTCGAGATTCAGGCGCAGATCCTTGGCGTAGTCGGGAAGGGCCGACTTGATTTCGGAAAGTGTCATTGTGGAATTCTCCAGTTGCTTATTCATACGATCGCCTCTCCCGCTGGCGGGAGAGGCCGGCGCGCAAAGCGCGTCGGGTGAGGGTGGCGCGAGGTATGCCTCCCGAATAGGGAGAAATCACGGTGCAACACCATCCCCACCCAACCCTCCCCTTGAAGGGGAGGGCTGAAGCGACTCCGACGTCACGGTTTCGTGATGAACCGTCAGGCGGCCTTCAACGTTTGCTCGCCAGAAGTCCAGTTGCACGGACAAAGCTCGTCGGTCTGCAACGCGTCGAGCACGCGCAACACTTCGGCCGGATTGCGGCCGACACTGCCATCGGTGACGTAGGCAAAGCGGATGACGCCCTGCGGGTCGACGAGGAACGTCGCCCGCTTCGCGACGCCTTCTTCCTCGTCGAGGATCCCGAGCGCAGCAGATAGGCGCTTGGCTGTATCGGCCAGCATCGGAAATGGCAGGTTGCGCAGGTCCTTGTGGTCCTTGCGCCAGGCCAGGTGCACGAACTCGGAGTCGGTGCTGGCGGCCAGCACCTGGCAGTCACGGTCGACGAACTGGCTGTTCAGATCGCCGAAGCCCTTGATCTCGGTCGGGCAGACGAACGTGAAGTCCTTCGGATAGAAGAATACGAGCAGCCATTTGCCGGCGTACGTATTGTTGTCGACCGGCGCGAATGCCTTGTCGATGCTGTCGATCGCCACGGTCGCCTTGAGGTTGAACTGCGGAAACTTGTCGCCAACGGTAAGCATGGATGAATCTCCTGGGGTCATGAGTAGTAGCGGCCCATTGGCCACACCCGGAAAATAGGGCCATGCTGGCAATCGTTCAAATTGATTGATAGGATGATTGCGATATGTTCGGTCAATGGCTCAAGAGCGTGAGATGTGAGAGGTGAGACGTAGGAGCGGCGCGCCAAATGATCGGATAGCTATTAGCGAGTCTTTTCGTCTCACATCTCACATCTCACATCTCACATCTCACATCTCACATCTCACATCTCACGTCTCAAGTCTCACGTCTCACGTCTCACGTCTCACGTCTCTCGTCTCCCATCTCACCTC
>Ga0207683_10002590_pt1 | contig 15792 bp, 18 predicted proteins | sample KBSM73metaG_FD_184333 | JGI IMG/M metagenome (GOLD analysis project Ga0207683, IMG submission 184333) | Miscanthus rhizosphere microbial communities from Kellogg Biological Station, Michigan, USA - KBS M7-3 metaG (SPAdes) (version 2) | ecosystem: Host-associated > Plants > Roots > Rhizosphere >... | reverse complement strand
GGACATCGGCCCAGCGCGCCTTGGCAGTTTCCGCCGCAGTCGGGACGGAGTTGATCCCGCAAGCCGACAACATTGCCATGGCGGCCAGCACGATCATCGCACGAAACTTCATCGAGATATCCTCCAGTGCCCCTTGCGTGGCGGCAATGTAGTGACGCCCGGCGCCGTCGTGAAGCGGATTCGGTTGCGCGGGCGCAACGGACCGCCGCTTGCATCCATGCGATCCGGGCTTAGGCTGTGCCGCGCTGAGACAGGGAAAGACCGGATCATGTTCAAGGAATTCAAGGCGTTCATTGCCCGCGGCAACGTGCTCGATCTGGCGGTCGCGGTGATCATCGGTGCAGCATTCGGCAAGATCGTCACCTCGCTGACCGACGACCTCATCATGCCGTTGATCGGCAAAGTGTTCGGCGGGCTCGATTTCTCGAGCCATTTCATTATCCTGTCGCCCGAAAAGGTGCCGCCGGCGCTGGCCGGATCGACCGACTACGCCGCGCTCAAAAAGGCCGGCGTCGCGTTGTTCGGCTATGGCGAGTTCATCACCGCCGCGGTCAATTTCCTGATCGTCGCGTTCATCATCTTCCTGATGGTCCGCGCGGTGAACCGCGTCGCGCCCAAGCCCGAGGAAGCCGCGCCGGCGGATCCCGCCGATGTCGTGCTACTGCGCGAGATCCGCGACGAATTGCGCGCGCGCAAGGGGGCGTAAGGCTTCATACCCTAACCCCCCTCCCGCTTGCGGGAGGGCGTGTCGGGGGAGCAGTGAACAAGCCCTCCCCTAACCCCTCCCGCAAGCGGGAGGGGAACTCGCCCGTTCAAGCGGCCGCGAGATCCTCGCTGACGGCATCGGCCAGGCTGGTGCCGTCGAGGATACGCGCGGTCTCGTCGCGGACGCGCGCCATGGCGTGGCGGATCGCGCAGGCTGCTTCGTCCTTGCAATCGGCGCAGCGGCGATAGGCGGTGCGGCTGACGCACGGCACCAGCGCCAAGGGGCCTTCGATCACGCGGATGATCTCGCCCAGCGAGATCAGATGGGTCGGACGCGACAGGCAGTAGCCGCCGGTCTTGCCGCGATGGCTGTGCAGAAAGCCCGCCTCGCGCAGATCGGCCAGGATCAATTCGAGGAATTTGCGCGGAACGTTGGCGTGTTCGGCGATCCGGTTCATCGGGATCGGGGGCCCGCCTGCGGGCGCTTCGGCCAGATAGAGCATCGCGCGAAGCGCGTAACGGGAACGCTGCGTCAACATAATAGGTAACCTTATTACCCAATAATGTGGCGACCGAAAGGCGGAAGCGCGGAAAAACGGCGGTTTTTGGCGGTTTGGCACAGCGCGTCCGCATCAGCGGATCAAAACCCCCACTTTTCTTTAGTTGCGCAGCCCCTATATTGGTCGCGCCGGGCAACCGGCTATGGCGATAAATGATGGCGTGCAATAGACGCAGCGGACCCGGGGGCAGTACCCGGCGGCTCCACCAGAAATGGTGGTGGATCTGGACACCGTTTCTGACGGGGCCGAACCAGGATCGACGTGTGTTGAAAAGCGCCGACGTTCGCTCAGAACGGGCCACTGTGACGGCTCATTACACAAGTGCCAACGATAACGAAGCACTCGCTATTGCGGCGTAACCCCAAGGCCTAACGGCTTAAGGTTATTCTAAAATGCGCGGTTGGACCGCACCGGGCAACAGAAGCGGATTCCAGCGGTACGGGGAGCACCGGGCAACAGAAGCTCCCCACTAACCCCCTATTTCTCCGACATCGCCTTCTGGAACTGCGCCAAGGTGCACAGTCCGGCGACGCCCCGCGCGCTGCATCCGGCGATCGGCAGTATTTGGCGATAGCCCGGCGCGGCCCCGGCGCGGAGCTGATCGAGCGTCTGGGCCCGGTAATAGGCACGGACATAAGCGTTACCGCCAGCGTCCTTCAGCCGCTCCAGGATGATCGCTCCGCCCGGCGCGGGATCGTCGGCGGCGAAACCCGGCACGCGCCAATGCAGGCCCAGCATCCCGCCGAGATTGGCGACATTGGTGTCGTGGCCGGAAATCATCAGCAGCTTCGGGCCCTCGCCTGCCATTGCCCGCAGGACCGGCGAGGTCAGCCCGGCCATGTTGGCGGCGGCGATCGGCCGGGGTCGCGCCAGGATGGCGAATTCGAGCGCGTGGAACTCGGACAGAGCCGTGATGTCCGCCGCCGTCGCGCGGCCCCAGCCGACCTCGCGCATTGGCTTGCCGTCGGCATATTCGAGCAACAGGATCTGCGCAGCCGTCGAGGCGCGATCGAGCGCACCGGTCAGATCGGGACGCCTGTTCGACGCGGCGGGCGCGATCGCGCTTTTCTCCACCCCGACTCCGCAGACCGGCTTCTTCGCGCACAGGATCGCGTCGAGCCGGTTAAGCAGCGGCCGCATCCGCGCCTCGACCGCGGCGATCCCGCCCGGCCCGATCGCCTTGGCCATGGCCGCGTTGGCGGCAGGCGCGTCGACTGTGCCCAGGCCCTGCTCGATCGCCGAAAAACGTGCATCGTCGGCACCCTGTGGCTGATGGTCGATCGCCAAGGTGCAGCCCGGCGCCAGCGTGCCGGCATAGGCCTGGCCAGTGGCAATCGTCCGCTGGTCGCTGTCGGCGATCATCGCGGCATCGGGACAGCCGCGCGCGAACAATCCGGCGCGCATGTAGAAAGCGCGGTCGGCGGCGCCGATCGCCGCGACGGCCTGCGCGCCATGCTGGGTCAGCCAGCCCGGATTGACCGACCAGCCCGGCCAGGCATCGGCGGCATATTTTGCGGGCATGGCGGGGTTCTTGGTCGGCGGGCGGACGCCGTGGCGCATCATCACCACGACACGGTCGACCGTCAGCGCACCCGCCGTCGGCTGCGCGGGCGCCGACGCGCCCAGGGCGAACCCCAAGCCGAGCAGCGCCGCCGCTCCGACCATCCACCGTCCCGCCATGTCGCTTCTCCCGCTGTCGCCGGCTGCTTGCCGGGGGAATGTTACAGATTCGAGAGAGGTAGCGCATTATTCCGCGGCCGACTCCGGTCCGCACCATACCCATTGTTCGATTGCGCTCGCCGAGCTAGGTTCGGCCGAACGGAATCGGAGAGGCTGACATGGCGACATTGGCACAAGTCGAGGATACCGGCATGGCCCCGGGCGAATGGGAAGCGCGGGTCGATCTCGCCGCCGCCTATCGGCTGGTCGCGCTGTACGGCTGGGACGACCTCATCTTCACCCATCTCTCGGCACGCGTGCCGGGGCCGGAACATCATTTCCTGATCAACCCCTATGACATGATGTTCGAGGAGATCACGGCGTCGAGCCTGGTCAAGATCGATGTCGAAGGCAATCCGGTCGGCAAGTCCGAGCATCCGGTCAATCCGGCGGGCTTCACCATCCATTCGGCGATCCACATGGCGCGCGACGATGCGGCAGCGGTGATGCATCTGCACACTCCGCACGGCCAGGCGGTGTCGGCGATGGAATTCGGCCTGTTGCCGCACACCCAGACGGCGATGATCGCCAAGCACAATGTCGCATACCATGACTATGAAGGCATCGCGACCGACCTCGACGAGCGCGAACGGCTGGTCCAGGATCTGGGCGACAAGCATGCGATGATCCTGCGCAATCACGGCACGCTCGCCGTGGGCAAGACCGTCGGCGATTGCTTCCTGCGGCTCTATTTCCTCGAACGCGCGTGCCAGGCGCAGGTGATGATGCTGTCGGCGGGCTATGATCATCTCTACAACCCGCCCCAGGGCACGGAGGACAAGGTCAAGGGTCAGACTCCGCCGGCAGGCATGGCGATGGCGGCCGAACGTCTCGCCTGGCCGGCGTTGCTGAGGAAGCTCGACCGGATCGACCCGGGCTTCCGCGACTGATCGCAACCGCGCTTGCCTCGGCGCCGTCGATCGGCGCAGACGGGACGCGTGCCGATCCGCTGGACCGACTATCGACTGATCGCGGCCTTGCTGCTGGCGATGGCGCTCGCCTGCGCGGCGCAGGCCTATGCCTATGCGCCCGGGCTGATGACCTGGGACTCGATCCGCCAATATGGCCAGGCACTGAGCGGCGATTTCGACGACTGGCACCCGCCAGCGATGGAATGGCTGTGGCGGCAACTCTTGCCGATTGCCCACGGACCGGCGCCGATGCTGGCGATCCAACTCGCGCTCTATTGGGCGGCGTTCGCCGGGTTGGTCGTCTGGGCAGCGCGCGCGGGCCGGCGGCGGCTCGCCATTGCGTTCGCGATCGCCTCGCTCCTGCCACTCCCGGTCGTGCTGATGGCGGAGATTATCAAGGACAGTTTGATGGCCGCGCTATCGCTCGCGGCGAGCGCGGTCCTGGTCGTGATCCCGACGCGCGGTCGACCGGTCGCCCGCGTGATCGCGCTAGCGCTGATCGTCTGCGCGGCGACGCTGCGTTTCAACGCCCTGCCCGCCTGCCTGCCGCTGGCGATCGCGCTGCTGCCGGCGTCGTGGCGCGCGACGCGGGTGCGGTTCGGCGCGGCGCTACTGATTTGCGCGGCAGTCATCGCCGCCGCGCTGCCGCTCGCCAACCGCGCGGTCGGCGCCAAGCCCAGTGGCGTCGGGCTATCGCTGGTCATCTTCGATCTCGGCGGCATCACCCGGTTTAGCGGGGTCGACGCCTTTCCCGCGGACGATGACGTCGACGATCCGGTCGCGGTCAATCGCCATTGCTACAAACCCGAGCGCTGGGATTCCTATAGCTGGTGGGTGCCCGATCCGTGCCCGCTCGGGTTCGACGCGATGGACGATGTGTTCAAGCAGAGCGGCGAGAGCCCATATCGTCACTGGCTCGACGCGGTGCTGGCGCATCCGGTTGCTTATGCCGAGCATCGCCTGACGCATTTCAACATCAACATCCGCTTCCTCGTCCATGACGAGGTCGAACGCCCGGTCATGGGCCAGATCCCGCCCAACGACTGGGGTTTCCGCCTCACGCCCAATCCGGTGCTGACCTGGCTCGATCGCGGCGCGCGCTGGTCGGCGCATACGCCGTTGGGCTGGCCGGTCTGGTGGATGGCGTTGGCGCTCGGCCTGCTTGTCGTCGCGCCCGGCTTGCCGTCGCGGCGGCTGGTCATCCCGCTGGCGCTGTCCGGCTTGCTCTACGGGCTAGGCTATCTGCCCGCGAGCGTGGCGTGCGAGCTGCGCTATCACCTCTGGACGATGCTCGCGGTGCTGATCGCCGCGCTGATCGCTGGAGCCGATATGGCGGGCGGCGCGTGGCCGAGCCGGAATCGCGTGCTTGTCGCCGCGGCGCCTGTGGTGCTTGTCACCATCCTGTGTGTGATCTGGCGCCTGACCTGATGCATCCGGTGGGAAAGGAAATGCCAGACCGCCCTCTCAATCCGCCGCGGCGAAATGCGCCATCTGGTCGGCATGGGCCTTGGCGAAGGCCGGCCGCGCGGTGGCGCGCGCGACATAGGCACGGCAGGCTGGGTATTCCGCCAGCCCGTCGAACCGGTCGACCAGCCGCAGCACATCGGACATCAGGATGTCGGCGATGGAGAAAGTCCCGACCAGCCAGTCGCTTTCGCCCAGCACTGTTTCCATATGCTTGAGCCGGGCCTCGAGGAAGTCGTCGAAAAACTTCTTGATCGGATTCTCGCCGGCATCGCCCGAGAACATGAAGAAGGACCAGGGTTGGCTCGCGGCCTCGACCGAGGCGAGCGACGCGAACAGCCATTCCTTGGTGTCGCTTTGCCCCTGAACGTCGGTCGGCATCAATGTGTCGCTCAATTCGCCGAGATGAAGCAGGATGGCGCCACTCTCGAAGATCGACAGGTCGCCATCGGTCAGCCACGGTACCTGGCCGAACGGCTGATGCGCGAAATGCTCGGGCCCGCGATCTTTGAACGGCACGCTCGCGACGCGATAGGGCAGACCGGCCTCTTCCAGCGCCCAGCGCACGCGCAAATCGCGGACAAAGCCGCGCGGCGGCCCCGGAACCCAGTCGTAGGTGAAGAGGGTCAGGTCGCCCATGTCATCAAGCTCCAAGGAACAGGGGTAATTTGTCGAGCAGGCCGCTCCAGCCTTGCTCGTGGCTTTGGCGTTCGGCTTCGTCGGGAAGATGCTCGTGACGCAAGGTCAGTTCGGTGCCACCATCGATCGGCTTGAGCAGGAAGGTGACCAATGATTCGCGCTCGCCGGGCAGATCCCAGGTGAAGGTCAGCTTTTGCTCGGGGATCACTTCCCGGTAGATTCCGGTCGGATTGTGCTCGTCGCCGTTGAGCAAGCGGAAGACCACGCTGAACCGGCCGCCGGGGCGGACATCGACGTCGGCACGCAGCGTCGGCCCGCCATCGGGGCCCCACCATTGGATCATCTGATCGGGCTTGGTGATCGCCGCCCACACCTTGGCCGGCGACGCCTTGATGCGGCGGACGATGGTCACGCTCGGGAGACTGCTCGTCATTCGCCGTCCTTTTCGACGAACGCCACGAGCCGATCGATGCTCACCGTCCAGAGACGTTCATAGCGTTGGAGCCATTCCATCGCCTCCTGCATCGGCGCGACCGACAGATTGACCGACACAATGCGCCCGGTCTTGGCGCGGGTGATCAGCCCCGCGTCGGACAGCACGTCGAGATGCTTCATCATCCCGGGAAGCTTGAGCGACAGGGGCCGGGCGAGCTCACTCACCGACAGGCCGGGCTCGTCCTTCAGCCGCAACAGGATATGCCGCCGCGTCGGATCGGCGAGCGCGGAAAAGGTGCGATCGATCGCGGAAGACTGATACTTCACCATGTAGCGAAGTATTGCCCATGCCGTGAGCGGCGTCAATCCTCAGTTCTCAGCGGCAACACATGGAATGACCGGCATTGGCGGTTTTCTTCCAGTCAGCTTTAGGGATAAGCCCGTGGAGTAAGACGTGGTGTGGGGAACCCAATGAGCCGCAAGGCACGAACTACTTCGCTCCCTCCCCCCTTTCTGAAACGAGTTTGGCTGCCTGGGGATGCAGTGAAGATGGAGTCGGATTGGGATAGCTATCCCTTGTCGCTCCCGATCATCCACAGTGGGGGCTTTGACATCACGTTCGAGAAGCCTGTCACCATCATCGTGGGTGAAAACGGCTCCGGCAAATCGACTCTATTGGAAGCGATCGCCACCATGGCCGGTTTCAGCGATAGCGGAGGCGCACAAGGCATGCGCGCCGTCGAACAATCGGCTGCCTCGGGCGAAGACGCTGCCCGCCTGGGACAGCTTCTAAAGGCGGCATGGCTGCCACAAGTGAGGCGTGGTTGGTTTTTCAGAGCAGAAACTTTCTTTTCAGTCGCACGGTATCTCGATGAAGTGGGTTCAACGCGCGCCGGCTACCTCCGCGCATCCCATGGCGAAGGATTTCTCAGCTTCTTCCAAGAGCGTTTGGCTGAACAAGGGCTTTTCATCTTGGACGAGCCGGAGTCCGCCTTATCCCCGGCGAAGCAGTTTGAATTTCTCAAACTGCTTCGTTCCATGCAGCGCGCCAACAACTGCCAGGTCATTATGGCGACGCACTCCCCCATCCTGATGGCGTTACCTGACGCAGCCCTCTGGCAGCTCGAAAGGTTCGGTCTTCGCGCCACGACTCTCGAAGAGACTGCACATTTTCGGCTCTACCGTGAATTCGTACTCTACCCCCACGATACCGTGGAAATGATGATCGACTAGGTTTCTGCGGGAAAGACTTTGCCGCACGACAGCTCTCGAGCACCGTCCGATCGGTCCTAGTTGTCTGCAATGAGGCATTAGCCGCTATTCATGATGGCCGATTAAAATCACTCCGGCCCAAATGGCAAAGCGGCCCGGGAATTGCTCCCGAGCCGCTTCATCCTCCCCGGCTTTCCCGGTGTTATGCCTTTGGTCGTCCTATCGCCTTTGCGGAAAAGCGGTAGCCGCTTTTCCGCGAAAAGCTCAGTCGTCGTTGCGCTCGGTCAGGAACGCCGGCGCGAATTCGGGTTCGGGGCCTTCGTCCTTGCCGCCTTCGCTGCGCTCGCGGCGCGGGCCGCGGTCGCCGCCACGATCGGGGCCGCGGTCGCGACGCGGGCCGCGATCGCCGCCGTCACGGCGCGGACCACGGTCACCGCCACGATCGCCGCCGCCGCTGCGCGGACCGCGGTCACGGCCGCCTTCGCGCGGCTCGCGCGGGGGGCGCGTGTCTTCCAGCTCGGCGCCGGTTTCCTGATCGACGACGCGCATCGACAGGCGGACCTTGCCGCGCGGATCGATCTCGAGGACCTTGACCTTGACTTCCTGGCCTTCGGAAACGACGTCGCCCGGCTTCTCGACCCGCTCGTTCTTCATTTCCGACACGTGGACGAGACCGTCCTTGCCGCCCATGAAGTTCACGAACGCGCCGAAGTCGACGATGTTGACGACCTTGCCGTTATAGACCTTGCCGACCTCGGGCTCCTCGACGATGCCCTTGATCCAGTTGATCGCGGCTTCGATCTGGCTGACGTCGGACGACGACACCTTGATCACGCCCTCGTCGTCGATGTCGACCTTGGCACCGGTGGTGGCGACGATCTCGCGGATGACCTTGCCGCCCGTGCCGATGACGTCACGGATCTTGGTCTTGTCGATCGTGAACGTCTCGATCCGCGGCGCGTGCGCCGACAGTTCCGAGCGGGTGTGGTCGAGCGCCTTGGCCATTTCGCCCAGGATGTGCGCGCGGCCTTCATTGGCCTGCGCCAAAGCGACCTTCATGATCTCCTCGGTGATGCCGGCGATCTTGATGTCCATCTGAAGGCTGGTGATGCCTTCCGAGGTGCCAGCCACCTTGAAGTCCATGTCGCCGAGGTGATCCTCGTCGCCCAGGATGTCCGACAGGACGGCGAAGTCCTTGCCTTCTAGGATCAGGCCCATCGCAATGCCCGACACCGGGCGCTTGATCGGCACGCCGGCGTCCATCAGGCTGAGCGAGCCGCCGCACACCGTCGCCATCGAGGACGAGCCGTTCGACTCGGTGATGTCGCTGGTGACGCGGATCGTGTAGGGGAACTCTTCCTTCGACGGCAGCACCGCGTGCAGCGCGCGCCAGGCGAGCTTGCCATGGCCGATGTCGCGGCGGCTGGGCGCCCCGAAGCGGCCGACTTCGCCGACCGAATAAGGCGGGAAGTTATAGTGCAGCATGAAGTGCTGGTAGCTCAGGCCACCCAGCCCATCGATCATCTGCTCGGCGTCCTTGGTGCCCAGGGTCGTCGTCGCGATGGTCTGCGTCTCGCCACGCGTAAACAAGGCCGAGCCGTGCGCGCGCGGCAGGAAGTGGACTTCCGCCTCGATCGGACGGACCGTCTTGGTGTCGCGGCCGTCGATGCGGCGGCCAGTCTTGAGGATCGCGCCGCGGACGATTTCCGCCTCGAGCTTCTTGACCAGCTTCATCGCGACCATCTGCTCTTGCGGCGCCTTGTCGGCCATCGCGGCCTTGGCGGTCGCGCGGGCTTCGTTGAGCGCGTTCGAGCGGGCCGACTTGTCGACCAGCTTGTAGGCCGCGTCGATGTCCTTGCCGATCAGCTTCTTCAGCTCGGCCTTGATCGCCGAATTGTCGTCGCCGGTCTTGAGCTCCCAAGGCTCCTTGGCCGACTGCTCGGCCAGCTTGATGATCGCCTTGATGACGTCCTGCGACGCACGGTGCGCGAACATCACCGCGCCCAGCATGACTTCTTCCGACAGCTCCTTGGCTTCGGATTCGACCATCATCACCGCGTCGTGGGTAGCGGCGACGACCAGGTCGAGCTCGCCTTCGAGCACTTCGGCGTCCGACGGGTTGAGCTGATACTCGCCGTCCTTGTAGCCGACGCGCGCGGCGCCGATCGGACCCATGAACGGCACGCCCGAAATGGTCAGCGCGGCCGAGGCGGCGATCATCGCCAGGATGTCGGGCTCGTTCTCGCCGTCATACGACATCACCTGGGCGATGACGTTGATCTCGTTGTAGAAGCCTTCCGGGAAGAGCGGGCGGATCGGGCGGTCGGTGAGACGGCTGATCAGCGTCTCGCGCTCGGTGGCGCCACGCTCGCGCTTGAAGAAGCCGCCCGGGATACGACCCGAGGACGAGAACTTCTCTTGATAATGGACGGTGAGCGGGAAGAAATCCTGCCCTTCCTTGACCGACTTGGCGGCCGTGACCGCGCAGAGCACGACGGTCTCGCCGAGGGTCGCGATCACCGCGCCGTCGGCCTGGCGGGCAACCTTGCCCGTTTCGAGCGTGAGGGTCTTGCCGCCCCACTCGATGCTTACCTTCTTGGTATCGAACATTCTATTTCCTTCGTCCGGCGGCCCTATGCCTGCCGGTTCCTGACGGGATTGCTTGAAAGTTGTACCTTCACGCGAACCCAAAGAAGGACCTGCCTTCAGGTCCTGGTGGCGGAGAGTTCCGCCGCCGGCCCGTACCGAATTGTACGGGGCCGAATAAGCGAAACGGCGCCCGGAGGCGCCGTTCCTGAATTACTTGCGAAGACCGAGCTTCGCGATGAGGGCGAGATAACGATCGCCATCCGATTTGCGCAGATAGTCGAGCAGCGAGCGGCGCTTGTTGACCATCATCAGCAGACCGCGGCGCGAGTGATTGTCCTTCGCGTGGGTCTTGAAATGCTCGGTGAGGGTCTTGATGCGGTCGGTCAGGATTGCGACCTGGACCTCGGGGCTGCCGGTGTCGCCTTCGACGCGGGCATGTTCCTTGATGACCGCTTCTTTGCGCTCGGGGGTAATCGACATTCTGTTTCCTTCGACATCGCGTGACTAACAATTGAACCCACGGACGATGCGGGCTTCCCCGCTTTCGACTTCCACCAACGCCACCGGGGTTTCGCCCAGCATTGCGAAGTGAAGGCCATCGTCTTCGGCAATCCCGACCAGAACGCGCCCCTGTCGGAGCGCTCCTGCCTGGTCGGGGTCGAGGGAGAGAGCCGGGATGTCGTCCAGCCCCGCCCTCAATGGCAGGAGAATCTGTTCAAGGCCGTGGCGCATAGCGGATTCGGTCAATTTGTCCAGCGATATCGCGTGGGACAGGTCGAACGGTCCGGCCTTGATGCGGCGGAGATAGGTGACGTGACCGACGGTGCCAAGCGCATGCGCGATGTCGCGGGCGAGGCTGCGGATGTACGTGCCCTTGGAGACATGGGCGATGAGGGTGATTTCATCAACCGTCGCCCCGGCGGAGGCCGGGGCCGCAGGGTTACCTGGCGATGGCAGTGCGCAAAATCCGACGGCCCCGGCCTCCGCCGGGGCGACGGCTAGAGAGAAGACCGTCACCGCCCGCGTCGCGAGCACCACCTCTTCCCCCGCCCGCGCCAGGTCATACGCCCGCTCGCCATCGACCTTCAGCGCCGAATAGGCCGGCGGCACCTGCTCGATCGCTCCGGTGAAGCGCGGCAGCGCCGCTTCCACCTCGGCCAGCGTCGGACGCACATTGCTCGTCGCGATCGACTTCCCCTCGCCATCCAGCGTATCGGTCTCGACCCCAAAGCCGATCGTGAACTCATACACCTTGTCGCTGTCGAGCATCCGCCCCGCCAGCTTGGTCGCCTCGCCGATCGCGACCGGCAACACGCCCGAGGCGAGCGGATCGAGCGTCCCGCCATGTCCGACCTTGGCCTTGGCATAGCCGCCCTGGCGCAGCGCGCGCTTGACCGCGCTCACCGCCTGGGTCGAGCCGAGTCCGAGCGGTTTGTCGAGGATGATCCAGCCATGCATCCCCGCGCCGTAGCGCGTGGATGGCTTTGGGTCAGCCCCGCTTCTTGGCCTTCTTCGCCTTGGGCGGCGGGCCGTTGCTCGCGACCAGGCTGTTGATCGGACAGCGCTGGCGGTCGACGAGCAACGTGCCGGTGCGGTCGAGCTGGCTGCCGCCGAACCGCGTATCGACGCCGATCCGCACAGCGAACGGCAGTCCGGTGCACGGACCGACCACGGTGGCATAATACCAGCGCCGTTGCTGGTCCTGCAGCCAGACGCCGCGGTCGCTATCGGCCTCGAAATTATAGAGTCCGATCGTGCCGATAAACGGAATGCTGGTTTCCTTGCCCAATTTGTCGGCGGGCCAGGTTCGGTCTTGCTGCTTGGCCGCGGCGGGGACGGCGGTGCCGGCCAGGCTTGCCGCCACCAACATCGCGATCGTCAGGGTACGGATCATGTGCGTTGCCTTTCGAAAACGAGGACGAAACGAACGACTGTTACCCTTGACCCTGCCACGCTGGGGCTGAATTCAGGCTGAAGCCAGACTCACTTGGAAAATAGCCAGCAACAGGTCGACGATGGTATCGGCGATCGGACCGACCGCCCGTGCCACCACGTTGGCGCGCGGAGCGATGGTCGGCAGAATGACGAGCAAGAAGAGCATCACCGGGAAACCGAAACGGCTGAGCTTGGCATATTGCGCGGCGAGGGGACGCGGCAGGATCGCCTCGACCACATGCCCGCCGTCGAACGGGGGTACCGGCAGCAGGTTGAAGATCGCCAGGAAGACGTTGATCTTCAGGAAATTGACCAGATTGGCGGCAACGAACAGACCCGGGCCGGTCTGCGGCGGCCCGCCGCTCGATGCGACCCAGATCCCAATCACCCCGGCCGCGATCGTCGCCATGATCAGATTGATGCCGGGCCCCGCCAACGCAACCAGCGCCATGTCGCGGCGGGGATGGTTGAGCCGTTCCGTGATCACCGGCACCGGCTTCGCCCAGCCGAAGATCGGCGCGTGCGCCAACGCAAGCATCATCGGCACCAGCAAGGTCCCGACCGGATCGACATGGCGGATCGGGTTGAGCGTCAGCCGCCCGCGCTCGGCGGCGGTCTGGTCGCCAAGCATGCGCGCTACATAGCCGTGCGCGACTTCGTGGAACACGATCGCGATGACCAGGGGGATCAGCCAGATCGCGATCCGGTAGAGCATGTCGTTCATTGCCCGGCGGCTTGCCGCGCGGCGACGAAATGCTTGCGGCACAAGGCAACATAGCGGTCGTTGCCGCCGATTTCGGTCTGCGCGCCCTCGACCACTGCCCGGCCCTGCTCATCGACGCGCAGGTTCATCGTTGCCTTGCGCCCGCATTCGCACACCGATTTGAGCTCGATCAGCGAATCGGCCAGTGCGAGCAACCGCGCCGAGCCCGTGAAGAGCTGCCCCTGGAAATCGGTGCGCAGCCCGTAAGCGAGCACCGGGATCCCGACCACATCGGCCAGGTGGGCAAGCTGATCGACCTGTGCCGACGTCAGGAATTGCGCCTCGTCGACCAGCACGCAGGCGATCTTCTCATGCGCGTGGCGCTCGGCGACGATCGCGGCGATGTCAGTCTTGCTCTCGAACGGAATCGCGCTCGCCTCCAGCCCGATCCGCGAGGTGATCGTGCCCGCGGCGAAGCGGTCGTCGATCGCCGCGGTGAACAGCATCGTCGTCATGCCGCGCTCGCGATAATTGAAATCGGCCTGGAGCAGGGTGGTCGATTTCCCGGCGTTCATCGACGCATAATAGAAATAGAGTTTCGCCATCAGCCGATCTTCGTATCGTGGACGCCGACCACGCGCCAGCGCCCGTCGCGATATTCGAACGCCAGGATCGCGCTCGATCCGGACAACCCGCCGTAAGCCGTGCCGCGCGCGACGAAGGCAAAATCGCCTTGGTAGAGCGGTGCGGCGAGCCAGTAACGGCGCGCGCAGCGCTCGGGCCACGGCTTGTCCGCAACCTCCGCTTGCCGCGCTCCGGCAGCCTTGAGAATCGCGGCAGCCGAAACGCCCGCCAACCGACGCTCGACCCCTGCATCGATGGGATCGTAGGCGGTCAGCCCCGGCCGCTGCCAATGGGTCAGCCCGCCGCGCAGGCCTAGGCGCATGAGGATACGGGCGAGCTTGTTGCTGCTCGACGCAAATTGTCCGAAACTCGTCTGCCCGTGATGCAGATCAACGCAGGTCTCGGGCGGATCGGCAAAACGGCGAACGATATCGACCTTCGTCGGCACCTTCCCCAGCATGTCCATCGCCACGGCGTCATGCAAATCGGCTTCGGTAAGTGACGGCGGCGCCGGATGCACAGCGCAACTGCTCAGCAGAACGGCGCCGAGTGCGAGGGATGCGAGCCAGTGATACGGGCCAGGTTGCCTCACCCGATCTTCGCCGGTCCCTCGGCCAGGACTGCCCAGCCCTTGCCGTTGTTATAGATCGCGATCGTGCGGCGGCTGGTTCCGTCGTCCCAGCGGACGAACGCCATGTTGGCGACGATCATCGGTGAGGTCAGCGTCAGTGTCCTGCCGCACGAAGCCGGCTTGTCGCGCTGGACCGACGCGGGCAGCGTCAGCGCGGGATAGTCGCGCACCCGTGCCTGCGCCCAGGCAGCCGCGAGTGTGCTTTCGAGTTGATCGTCGACCAACTGGTACAGGCCCTGCCCGTCGCGCTCGAGATAGGTCCAGGTGACGGCCTTGCCGGCGATGGCGGGCGGGATCGGCTCGGGACCTTTGCGCGCGACCGTCTGCGACGCGACACAGGCATTGCCCGAATAGCGCGCGGCATAGTCACGCACGACCGCGGCTTCGATCGCGATCTGGTCCGCCGTCACCGCCGGCGCGGCAGGTGTGGTCCCCGTCGAATGGCAGGCGGCGAGGAGGAAAGGGGCGAGCGGCAACAGCCGGCGGAGCATCATATCACGAAACTCAGCACGCGCCGTGCCGCGCGTCCACGGTCAGTCGTCACCGTTCTGGTCAAGATCCTGCGCCACCTTGGGCGCGCGCAGCAGCGAATCGATATGACTGCCCTCGTCGAAACTCTCGTCGGCCAGGAACTTGAGCTTCGCAGCGTATTTCGTCTGCACGCGGCTGGCGACCTCGCGCTGCAGATAGGCGGTATTGGTGCGGAGCGCCTTGAGCACCACGTCCTCATCCTTGCCGAGCAGCGGCTTCACGAACACCGTCGCGTGACGGAGGTCGGGCGACATCCGAACTTCGGTGACCGAGACCATGTGGCGCGCCAGCGTCTCGTCGTGCACGTCGCCGCGCTGGAGGATCTCGCTCAGCACATGGCGCACCTGTTCGCCGACACGGAGCGTGCGAACCGATTTTTCTTCGTTGCCCTGTTTCATTCCTGTCCTCGGGACCGCCGCTCCCTCTCCCCTTGTGGGAGAGGGAGGGAGCCGACGAAGTCGGCGGAAGGGTGAGGGGGAGCGGATGAGGATTCCCCCTCACCCTTCCCACTCGCTGACGCGAGCGGGCCCCTTCCCTCTCCCACAAGGGGAGAGGGAGATTTGTTACAGCGTCCGTTCGCGCAGTTCGACCTCGAAGGTTTCGAGGAAGTCGCCCGGCTTGATGTCGGTGAAGTTCTGCGTGAACGTCACACCACATTCCAGGCCCGCGCGGACTTCGGCGACGTCGTCCTTGAAGCGACGCAGGCTTGCGATCTCACCCTGATAGATGATGACATCCTCACGGGTAATGCGCGCCTTGAGCGCCTTGCGGATGACGCCATCGACCACCAGCAGACCGGCCGCCTTGCCGTGCTTGCCCGCCGAGAAGACTTCGCGGATTTCGGCGCGGCCGACCACGGTCTCGAACGCCTCGGGACCAAGCTCGCCCGCCATGCCGGCGCGGATTTCGTCGATCAGGTCGTAGATCACGTCGTAATATTTGAGCGCGACCTTCTGCCGCTCGGCGATCTCGCGCGCCTTGGCATTGGCGCGGACGTTGAAGCCGATGATCGGCGCGCCCGAAGCCCCCGCGAGCGTCACGTCGCTCTCGGTGATGCCGCCGACGCCCGAATGGAGCACGCGCGCCTTGATCTCGTCGGTCGAGATCTTGTTGACCGCACCGACGATCGCCTCG
>Ga0207683_10002588_pt1 | contig 15805 bp, 10 predicted proteins | sample KBSM73metaG_FD_184333 | JGI IMG/M metagenome (GOLD analysis project Ga0207683, IMG submission 184333) | Miscanthus rhizosphere microbial communities from Kellogg Biological Station, Michigan, USA - KBS M7-3 metaG (SPAdes) (version 2) | ecosystem: Host-associated > Plants > Roots > Rhizosphere >... | reverse complement strand
GAACATCCTCTCGGCCTTTTTCATGTCGAGCGCACTTATTCCGTCATTGATCCGCTCGCCGGTGGCGCCGTGACTGGTCCTTGGACACCGCCTTTGGGACGCAAACAGAACATCGACCAAGTCAGACCTGACGCGGGCACGCCGGAAGTTGCTGTTCTTGCCCTCGACTTTAGTGGCCACGGTAGCAACACGATTTTCACTTCTGACGTTGGCGCGAACACATTCGGGCCGGCGTTTGAAATCACCGACAGAGATTTCAACTTTGAGAATACCCCGGTTATGACGTTCGATGGCAAGACTAACCAGGCCATTCTAGGACATAACGCACGGTCGCCGTTCATCGTCCCGCCCATGATCGGCTTTCTTGATCTCACAAACGGCACCTTTACCAAATTCGCCGGGAAAGGTCTTGGTGTTATCAACGGCATGGCGGTTGACTCGGACGACGGCATTCTCTGCACGACCGTTTCATTTGTCCCAACGGTGCAATTCTACGACCTCGCAACGAAGCGCGGATTCAGTGTGCATCTTCCTGGTGCGGACGACTCCCTTTCCCGTGGTCAGACGGTCGTGTTCGATCCGATAAACAAGTTGTTTCTTGTCGCGCAAGAATTTACGAGCACAGGAAGCAGCGGCAGTAGCATTCAGATTTTTGACACCACGGGAACCTTTATCGAGTCGATCGATGGCCTCAACTTCATCAATCCCTCGCGCTTGACCCCGATTCGGATCGCGATCCAGCCATCTCTCCGGCTCGGCTTTGTCGACGGACCGCCGGCGGGAGAGACAATTCAATCCTTTAACTACTAAAACTCGAGTTAGAGCGAGCAGCAACACCCGTGGTGCCTCCTGAGCGACTGCGCTGTTGCGCGCCCTGCCAAGTTCGTAAAGATCCCTCTAGTCTCCAGCCCCGCGACGCAGTAGAGTCGCTAATAAGTGACACCTTTGTTACTTTTGACTTCCGCGATTTGACTCTCTCGCTCTCCTGTCAGTCTCGTTGATGGGAATGACTCATTGGCAGAGTCATGGAAGGTTACGAACGAGTTACCTTTGTTAACTAGCATGAGCTACTCTAGCCTGCATAACCTGCTCTCATGAAAACGAAACAACTAGTTCTACATTCGGCTGTGACAATTGTCGCAACCGGATTAACGCTGCTTTCCAGCAGCACGAGTGAAGCAAGCGGCCGGGGTCCCTCTGGCATGCGAATGAGCGCTGGCCGCGGAGGCATGTCTCACATGAGCGTCCATCAAGGTCTCAGCAACCGTGGAGAGCGCATGGCGACCATGAATCGGATGGAGCGTCGCGATGACCGAGGCGGTCACGGCGAACGCGAACGTCGTCATGGGCACGACGATGGAATTCGTCATGACGGCACTATTAACCGCGGGGAGCGGGAACGTGAACGCCGCCACGGCAAAGATGACGGTATCGGTCACGACTCCAGCGTTAATCGCGGCGAACGGGAGCAGGAACACCGCCACGGCAGAGACGACCGCCGAGGTCACGATGACAGCGTCACCCGTGGTGAGCGCGAAGGCGAGCGTCGTCATGGCAACGATGACGGCAAACGCCACGACAGAGGAGACGATCACGGCCGGCATAACGAGCCGGGCGATCGCTAAGAAAACAACGTAACAAACGGAGGCAAAAACGAATGCGGAGGCGACATCCAGTCGCCTCCGCTTTTCTTTCGTAGCACGTTTCTTCTAGGCCCGTCCAACGGCGGTCAAGAGACGCGCGACGCGCCACTGGAATGCCGGGATTACCTGGATTTCTGCACACTGTGGATTTTCCGGCGGCAATCGATCCCTCTACGCGGGACTTTTTTCAAAGACCATTACACCATACATGTTGCCGGACCCGATTAAGCGCGGAGTCCCAAAATCCGCGGTCGCCAGCAGCGACGTCAGGTTTTCCTCGTTCCGGTAGTCAAATCTCCGGCCAAAGAGCTCGAGGATTCGCGCGCTGGCGTGAGGTAGGTAGGTGTTGACGATCAGGTCGCCTGCGCCCGCTGTCATGTGGCCCAGTTTCGCGGCCAGGTGCTCTGCTTGCAGCGGCTCTTCGAAGTGCTGTAGACCGAGGGATCGCTCTGTCGTGCCGCAGGTGAAGCCTGGAAGGTAATCGAGAATGCCGACGGCCGTTACCACGTGGTACTTTCCTCTCCCAGTCGTATCGGACCCGAGTTCTCCTTCAAAAAGGTCTTCGACTCCGGCGGAGATGCCGCCCTGGGTTTCCGCACCCCCGGTCCTGGTCTGGGTGGAAGCTAGCTTCGCAAGCAACCGCGCCGCCTTTGCGATGCTGGCCGTATCTCGGTCGGTGATTCTAACAGTGATCCGGGCGGGATCGTGGCCCTCCTTAATCAGGCGGTCGTAAGCCAGGATCATACTTAGGCCAGTGCCAGCCGCCACAGCTTTCAGCCGGACGTCACCTCCTGTCTGCAAACGAGACCGGGCTGCGTCATAAGTCGCCCGTGTCTCCCAGATGAATCGCAACTGCACGTCTCTGCTCTGGACCGAGTGCAGAAAGAGCCGATCCCATACGTCGCTGACTTTCAGGATCTCGGGGCAAATCATCATGTAGGGACCATTCATCGGATCCCCGCCCTCCACTAATGACTCGTGTTCCCTGCAAGATGAGTCGAGCAAGACCCGACCGTAGGGATGCCTGCTCCGCTCCAGAATCGGGTTGCGGAAAGCCCCGCCCTCGTAGCCTTCGCCATGGGCTTTCCGGCGGGTCGTGGTCCATTTCAAGACTCGGTAGCTGATCCTTGCCAGGGCCCTCTGCGCCGGGCCCGCTGGTCCTCCATAACTTTCCCCAAAGACGGCGTTGCTTAAACTCGCGATGATGGCTTCCGACAATTCGTGATCGCCTTCCGAGTAAAGTGCTACCACCGCATCCATGGGCCTGATTGCCTTCATGTCGCCCAACCCTCGCCTACCAAGGAGCTTTGAGGAATCTCGCCCCCGCTCTACCGATTCGCTAGATGGTTGGTGTCGCATCAGAGTCAGCCTTCCGAATCCAAGGCACTTCTACGGAAATACGTGAAGCATACCATCCGATTGGCAAATCAGCGAGATCTAAACAGATGGATCAGGCTCGAGCGCGATGCTACGCATGTCCGCAGCCGATAGCCAAAGGGAGCAGAACTCCCTATGTCAATTCCCGCTCCAGGACAGCCCGATATCTGTGATAATCAACCTCGATATTGTGTCGCGCGGTATGCAAGAAGGCCGACTCGGTCGCCTCGATTTCCCGCTCGATGCGTTGCTTGAGATCCGCCGGGCGCCGCCAGCGCCCCGTAATGGCCGCGGCAGCCAGTCGCGACTGCAAATCCGACAGCGGCCAGATGCAACCCGCCGGCTGGACCAGACCGATAAAGAAGAGATCGTCGTAGTCAGGGTGGATCGTCTTGAGATAGAGCGGCACGTTACCGTTACTCCAGTCGACCACGCTCTCATTAAAAAATGGAAAGCTGATGGAATAACCCGTTGCCGCAATGACAACGTCAAATTCCTGTTTACTCCCGTCAGCGAAATGCACTGTCTTTCCGTCGAATCGAACGATATCTCCTTTGGGAAAGACTCGGCCGTGGCGAATGGCGTAGAGTAGCTCTGAGTTCACCACCGGGTGACTTTCGAACAGATGATGATCGGGCGTGGGCAAGCCATACTTAGTCGGTGAGCCTACTAGCAAACGGAGGGACAACTCCATCAGCACAACTCGCAGGCGGTCAGGCAGCCAAAGCAACCTTGCATTGATGGAATCCGACGGCCGCCCGAACATTATCTTGGGAACGAAATAATAACCGCGCCGGAGACTGATAACTGTTCGTTTGCTAACCCGGCCTGTCTCCACCGCAATGTCACAGCTGGAATTGCCTCCGCCAATCACAAGCACCCGCTTTCCTTCGAAACCGCGATTGTTCTTAAAGGTGTGAGCGTGCATCCACTCTCCCGCGAACTTGCCGGGATAATCAGGCCAGCGCGGATCCCAGTGGTGTCCGTTGGCGACCAGAAGATGATCACACTGAATCTCCTTGCCGTCACTCAGTGCGAGGGACCAGCCGCCGCCCTCCCGCCGTTTTGCCTTCGTCACTTCAGTGTGAAAACGGATGGCTGGAGTTACTTTGAAATGCGCGGCGTAGTCCTCGAAATACTGCAGGATCTGACGGTGGGAAGGATAGTCCGGGTAGGACTTAGGCATGGGATAGTCAAGAAATTCCGAGAGCCGCTTCGAACTGATTACATGAGTGGTCTCAAAGACACTGGAATGTCCGGGCGTGGGATCATAGACCCAGTTGCCGCCCAGGCGTCCGCTCTTTTCGAGGACGACGATGTTATCGAGCCCCGCCTCGCGTAAGTTCTTAGCCGCGGCAATGCCGGAAGGACCTGCACCGATGACGCAAATCTGCGGACAGTTTTGCTTCATTTGAATTTAATCGCCAATCAGCTTGTTCCTGGCCTTAATCAGTCGCTGGAGTTCCAGAACCCAATGTTGTTTGACGCTATGCCAAACGTCGGCGGCATATACAATGTGACCGCTGTCGGCCGGCGGCGGTTTCTGCGCTTCCAACGAGACTCCCGGCTGGTAGCGATCAATCCAAGCGCGAGTCTCCGGGTTTTTGGCCAGGTGACCCACGACTGGCGCCGAAAAATGCTCCGCACCAAAGGGTAGGCTGACGGTTCTGACCTTCGCCGAGCCGACCGGGTTGTAATTATTGACGCTTCCGAATCCAAGCAGATCGCCGCCAATCGGGTCCATCCCAATATAGTATCCGACGAAATCTTCCACCGTGTCGGGGATAGTGCGCAACCTGCCGAGCATAATCCAGTGGGACGGAACCAACCGCGCCATGCCACCGGCCGCGAGGGCCGAGGCGTATGACAGCTTAAGACCGACCACCCTTCGCGATGTACCCAGCAAGGGATCGGTGATCTGATCACGTGCTTCGGATTTTCCTGTCTGGGGGTTCCATACGGAGAGGCGGTGGTTGAACTCGCCATTCAGCACATGGAGTATCAGGTTCGTTTGCATCGCTCCCATGCTGTGACCAATGACCATGGGGCGCATCCCGGTCTGCTCATAGTACCACGCCACGTATCCAGCCATTCCGCTGCTGCTCTGGTAAGGGCTGTAACTAAGGCTTCGATGCTGAGGATTTTGCAGAGCCTCTCTCGGATAGCCCATCTCTACCAGAAATTCGCCGAACGACTCCATTGTCGCGCCGGATGCTGGGACTCCTCCGTGGATGAGGAAGATTTTCGGTGCAGGCGAGTGGGCGAGGGTTTCCCGGACATCGGTTTCGGAAACCAGCCCGGGATTGAGGGCGAGAATCCGCTTCTTCAATTCGCCTGGCAGCCGGAGGTCGCGAAGAACCTCTCCGGGAGATGGTGGTTCATCAACGGACGCCCCATTGGCCTGAGATAATGACAAGAGCACTGACAGTAGCGCCAGCAAGAATGGCAGAACGCGCTGTTTGGCCTTTTTCTGAAAGCCCGATCGAAAAGAGGCAGTTGGCGATTTTCTAAAAATGGACTCTGGCGGCACACTGCCCAAGTATCAGAGGATCATGCGTGCATCAATTGAATAACCGGCGCGTTCTTATCGTTAGGCCATCTCAGGCGCTGCTCTACGTTCGCTCGAAACAACAACGCGCGGGTCGTTTCCGCCCGCGCGTTGGTTTGACTTGTTTACGGTCATCAGGCTCGGCCAGCGATGAAGCTGGCCGAGCCACGACGCCTTGCCGGATTAATGGTTCGTTGCCCCGGTGATCTTCAGGACTGATCCGCCGGTGCCGGACGGTCCGATATTTGTATCGATGAGCACGTAGATTTCGTTGCTCGCATCGGTACCGAATCCTTTCAAGAATCCTTTCAACAGGTTTTCCCCAGCGCCCCGGAATTCACGGATAGTACCGGAGCTCAGGTTGGTGTAGAACAGCCGTCCATTAGTGAGCTCGCCGGAAGCGCCGCCAAGATCACCGAAGACATACTTGCCGGACAAGACCGGCAGTGACGCACCGCGATACACCTCACCACCAATGATAGCGATACCGTCGGAATGACTGTATTGGGCGACTGGCTCGGTTAACTTAGGCCGCGGGAATGGATCAACCGTGATGGTTCCGTCGAGAGGGTTGAATAGGAACGTTCCTTCCTTCTTATTCCAGCCATAGTTAGCTCCCGCGACACCTATATCGACTTCTTCGATATTGTTCTGACCCACGTCACCAATAATCAATTGGTCGGTAGGAGCGTCAAAGCTGAACCGGAATGGATTCCTCAATCCGTAAGCGTAGATCTCACCGATCGCTCTATCGTCCGTCAGGAACGGATTACTAACCGGGATACGATACTTCCCATTCGCGCTGATTGGGTCGGGACTTCCCGTTGTCAAGGCAGGGTCGAGCGGATCGATGCGCAGGAGTTTACCGAGCACAATATTCTTGTTCTGAGCATTGCCTCGTTTCGGATCATGTCCGTCTCCCACATCATTAGCGTTACCGCCATCGCCTAATACGATGTAGAGATAGTGATCGGTGGCCCTAAAGGCGAGGTGACCACCATTGTGATTGAATTGCGGCTTATCAATTCGCATCACTTCACGACGCGACGCGGGATCAACCACGTTAGGATCGCTCGCGGACACCTGCCACTCTGCGATCACAGTCTGGCAATCAAACGGAACGGGATCGGGCACGGTAAAATCAGCTCGTGGCCCAACTGGCTCACTTGTGAAGGTGTAAATCTTGCGATAACCGGGAGCCGTCGAGTCATTGAAGTCAGGATGAAAAACCAATCCAAGGAATCCGCGCTCATCGTATCCTGGCATGATATCTACCAGTCTGTCGGTGACATCAATGAAAGGCGTCGGAAGAACGCTGCCGTCTTGCAAAATAACGGCTTTACCGGTTTGCTGAACGATAATCAGACGGCCCGAACCATCAGGCGGAGTGGTTGCATCAACCGGGGCAGTTAGTCCGCTGGCAACGGTTGTGAGACTAAGTTTGATCGGCCCTCTTTCAATCAGTGGGACTGGCGGCGTCGCGGTAGGCGTAGGTGTTGGAGTCGGAGTCCCTTGGCCAACGGTGACTGTGCCAATCATCCCGCAACAAGTGCCGTGCGGCGTGCAGTAATAGTTGATCACCCCAGCTTCCGTAAAGGTGAAACTAAAAGTCGCACCCCGGTTCAGAATGCCGGAATCAAATAAACCATCGGGGTTTCCCGCTGTGCCGGAGGTTGCACTATGGTCATTTGATTCCCAGGTCCATTCGACCGTGTCCCCGACCTGGATATCAACGTTTTGCGGTGTAAACTTCAACCCACCGGCTCCGACCTGTACTTGGAAGGTCGCAGCGTTTGCGCTGAGCAGCGAAAGGAGCGCCACGCAGCCGACGACAAATGCGATTTTGCGTTTCATGGTTTTCAATCCGCGACTTGGCCAGAATCGGCAAATCGTTTTTTGGTAACGATCTTGTTACTATTGCGTTTCCGACACGTCAGACATCGTCAGCCGCCGCGGGGAAGGCTAAGGCTCAACTCCGTCCACGTAGAATCTGCTTGAAGGAGCAAGACGTCCCCACCATGCGCGCGCGCCAACTCCCGCGCGGTGGTCAAACCCAGTCCACTACCGGAGACACGCTCGTCCCCGCGGCCGCGGTAAAAACGTTCGAACAAATGCGCGGCACGCTCCTCCGGAATGCCCTGGCCGGTGTTGCCAACGTTTAGCAGGACCGAGCCGTTCTTGGCCTGGGCCGTCACTTTGATTCGGCCGCCCCGCTGATTGTATTTAATTGCGTTCTCCAAGAGGTTTTGCGCAATCATGCCGACATATACTCGGTCGGCCTTGAGCGGAAGCGTTTCGGGCACATTCGCCTCGATCGCAAGATCAAGCGGCTCAGCTAACGCCCGCGTATCATCGAGCACACCCTCCAGCAATTCGCTGAGATCGAACTCATCAAAGCGAACCTCGAGGCGGCCGGCATCGGCCCGAGCGAGAAGAAGTAGCTTGTCCGCGATGGAATTAAGCTGATGGACTTGATGCAGTAACCCGTCCGCAGCCGCCTGGGTCCGCAGGCTACACTCCGAATCCGACATAATCTCCTCGATACCTGCGCGAAGGACGGCGATTGGCGTCTTGAGATGATGTGAGGCCGCAGCGGAAAATCGCACTGCCTGTTCGAAACTCCGTTGCAGGCGATCAAACGCTGCGTTTAGCACTTCGATCAGCCCGGCAATCTCATCACCGGTCGGCGGTACCGGAAGGCGCTGATCAAGCCGCTGCGCGGTGATACTTGCCGCTGCCTGCCGAATCTCCTCGATCGGCGTGATGGCCCGGCTTGCGACCCAGCGGCTACCAATCAGAATGATGAGCAACACAGTCGGAATCGCTCCGAGCATTGCCATAAAAATGTCACGCCCAATTTGACTGATTGCTTTCAGGTCGTCGCCAACCCGCAAGGTCAATCCACCCTCTTCAAATTCAGCCATGCGGATCGTGTGGCCGTGGATGATGTGGTTGTGGAACTTCTTCACGTCATCGACAGGAAGCGGCGTGTGCACCTTGGGCGAACGATAGAGTAAGGTTCCCTTCGCATCAGTGACTTCTACGAGCTTGTCACGCATTGCCAGCGGGACGAAGATTTCCTTGAAAACGCGCCGATTATTAGCCGGACCGCCGGCAAAATTTTCCACGTCGCGAAAGAACTCCGAGGCATCGGTCGTGAGACGCTGATCGAAAGCTGCGATCTCGTGGTAACGCAGGACATACCACGTAGTGACAGCGCCGCCGATCGTGGCAGCAATCGCGAGCAGCGCCGAATAGAGCGCCACCTTCCACCGCAATGGCCATCTCGTCATGGCGCAGTTTCCCGAATCGTGTAGCCGAGGTGCCTGACAGTGTGAATAAGCGGCGGCACGTCAATCTTTCGGCGCAGCCGGCTGATGAAAACCTCAACGAGTTTCATGTCGTACTCGTGTTCGCGTTCCCAAACTTTCTCACATAACTCAGTGCGAGAAAAGACCCGTCCGGGCTCGCGCATCAAAACGCGGAGCAAAGTCAGCTCGCGGACCGAAACTTCAATGCGCCGGTCGCCCCGAAAGACTTCGTTATTTGTGAGATCCAGCGTGAGATCGGCAACCTGGAGCTTGATGGGAGCCTTTTCCGCATAGCGGCGGCCGAGCGCCGCAACCCGCGCGACCAACTCCTGCATGGCGAAGGGTTTGGCGAGATAATCGTCGGCCCCCATGGCGAGCCCGTTCACCCGGTCGTTCAGTTCCCCGCGTGCGGTCAGGATCAATACCCGACTGTCGACGTGAGCTTTACGCAAGCGGCGCAACACCTCGAATCCATCGATCCCGGGCAGCATCACATCGAGAATAATCAGCTCGTAGGGATTTTTCTTTGCGTCAGCCAAAGCCGCCTCGCCATCATGCACCACGGCCGTCTCATGACCGGCATTGGTCAGAGCACGGGAGACGTGTCGGGCGAGCCGAACTTCATCTTCAACAACTAAGGTGCGCATTGGTATTCAGAATCTTATTAACAGGGAAGAAATCTCCCAAGCATAAAGTTCCACGTTTTGTTTACCTTACGCGAACCGGAAAACGTTACAGGTCTGTTACTTTTGGTTCGCTGCTTGTTGTCAGCCGGAACTTCAAAAATTACGCACGTAAAAATGTTTGACGGCGTGATCTTGGTCGCGCACCGGTCTTTATCGTTAGTTGGCCTAATGAAGCGCTTCTTCACCCAATCAATTTTCGCCGCCCTCGCGGGCATGCCGGGACTCTGTCTAGGCGAGGCCACGATTGAGGGAAAGGTCGCGTTGCCAAAAACGCACCTGGCCCCGGTTATGACCGAGCGCTACGAGATTGTGAGTAAGGCCGGGGTGCTCAAGACAGAGCCGCCGCGGGCGGTTGTCTACCTGGAGGGCGATTTTCCTAAACCAACCATGTTACGGACCCAGGAAGTCGCGCAAAAAGACTTCGCATTTCGTCCCACCCTCCTCGCGATCGAGATGGGAACAAAAGTTGAATTCCCGAACCTCGACGACACGTATCACAATATTTTTTCGTATTCACCGGCAAAACGGTTCGACCTTGGGCGTTATCCGCCTAACGAGAATCCCCCGCCCTCACAGATTTTCGACAAGGCCGGTTTGGTCACACTGCGCTGCGACATCCATGAACACATGCGCGGCCTGATTCTCGTTCTCGACACGCCATATTTCGCCATCACCGATGCCGAGGGACATTATCGCCTACCGAAATTGCCCGCGGGACATTTCACGCTCAAGGCCTGGGTCGACAGCAAGACGACGCTGGAGCGGCCGGTCGATTTAAAAGATGGCGCGGTCGTGCACGCCGACCTTCCGTGAGCCCGTTAGCCCAGCGTCCGGCTGAAGGAATCGGCGGTTTTCGGATCAAGCTCCTTGTCGCCATGATGCTGGTCATCTCGGCGCTGACCTTGTTGGTTATTTTCGTCGCGCAACGTCGCGCGGATGCGGATGCGCAGGCGGGTTTGCAGCGCGATTTCAATCTCGAACTCGCTACCCTTCATCGTCTCCAGGATTCGCGGAGCGTTGCGGTCGCTGATCGCTCCAAGAACCTCGCCCAAAACGCTCGCATCCACGCCGCGCTGGAAGACAATGCACTCGATCTTCTTTATCCCAGCGCGCGCGCCGAGCTGCGCGACCTGATGGCCGAAACAGATCCGAGTCGGGCGGATGCGGCCGAGGTCCTGCAGGCGCGGTTCTACCGGTTTCTCGATGGGAACGGCGCCGTCCTCGAACCCTCAACGGAAGAGGTGGGTGAACTTTCGCCTAACGAACAAGCACAGCTCGCGCTCAATCCTGCTCCCCAGGAAATGCAAACCGGCTACCTCGTCCGGCGAGATTCGGGCGGCCAACCGACTGTCGACGAAATGATCGCGGTGCCGATTCGCTCGACCGAAAGCAACGAAGTCATCGCGGCGCTCGTTCTTGGTTTTAAACCGCTCGAGACAACCCCGCACGGCGTTCTGATTGGAATGAAGAGCGGGATCCTGGTTGGAGGAAAGCTGCATCTTCCAGGCCTGGATGACACCGCCCGCCAACAAATTGCCCAGTCGGTCACTCACGAAATCACACAAGCCGCCGGCAAGGAGCAGAGTTTGCGTACAAAGATCGAAGGCAAACCGCACCTGCTCTTTTTCAAGCAGCTCAACCCTGATTCCCAGTATCCACCGGCCCACGAGGTTTGTATTTACCCGCTCAACCAATTGCTCGCCCGACAAGCCCAGTTGCGCTGGCAGATCCTTGGTGCCGGCGCTTTTCTCCTCCTTGGCGGTTTCATGGTGAGCGAATTTGTTTCCCGGCGGTTGTCGCGCCCGGTCGAAGAACTGGCGGTCGTGTCGGAGGAAAATCGCGCGCAAAGGCAGCGAGTTGAAGCCAAGCTGGAAACAACTGCGGAAGAATTACAGCGCTCGGCCCGCTTCTCCGCCGATGCTTCCCATCAACTGAAGAGTCCCATTACGGTGCTGCGCGCTGGACTCGATTCGCTGCTCCAGCGTGATGAATTTTCTCGCGAGGTCTACGAAGAAATTTCATCACTCATTCACCAGACCTACCGATTGACGGGTGTGGTCGAGGATCTGCTCCTCCTCTCGCGAATGGACGCCGGCAAGTTGCGACTCACCTTGCGTCCCATTGATCTCACCCATCTCTTGGAAGAATCGATCGACGATCTTTTGGCCATGCCGGAGATGACTGATTTGCACGTCGAAACGGATGTTGCGCCGGGTTTGCAAGTTGTCGGGGAAGCAAGGTTCGTTTCTCAAGTCGTGCAAAACCTGCTCGATAACGCTCGAAAATATAACCGGCCCGGTGGAACCATCAGGATTAACGCTCGCCCGGCAAACGAAACGGTCGAGCTACGAGTGGCTAACACTGGCCGAGGCATCCCGATAGAGGAACAACCATATATTTTTGAGCGCTTTCATCGCGCGGGCGCGGGCGAGGATGTCCCTGGGCACGGGCTAGGTTTGAACCTGGCGCGGGAACTCGCCCGGTTGCATGGCGGCGATCTGCGTCTCGTTCGGTCTGATGGAAAATGGACGGAGTTTTGCGCTTCCTTCTGCGCCGCTACTGCGAACGGAACCAGCAGTGACACCAGCGCCGAAAATGCTGCGGGATGAAGGCCTTCTTCTTTTGCGCCTGTTTCCTCGCCGTCGCTTCGCCTGCCGCAGAAGCGGAAGATTTCCTTGATCGCGTCGATCGCAGCCTAACGATAAGCCTGTTCAACGACCAGATCAGGGCAAGGGTCAGCGGACTGCTGGATCTCGAGTACTATCATCTTCCACAACCGCCGCCGGGATTGATCCGCGCCGATGGCCACGATCTTTTTGGCGAGCGGCTCAGTCTGTTTCTCGACGCGCAATTCGGTCCCAACGTTTATCTCTTTGTCCAAACGCGGGTCGATACTGGTTTTGATCCCACCGATCTCGGGACGCAATGGCGCGCCGACGAATATGCGCTGCGCGTCACGCCCTGGAAGGACGGGCGTTTCAATCTGCAGCTTGGAAAATTTTCGACCGTCGTTGGGGGCTGGATTGAGCGCCATCTTAGCTGGGATAACCCGTTTATTAATGCGCCCCTTCCCTATGAAACCGCCACCCTCGTTTCCGACACTGAACTCCCTCTGACCGGCCAAAGTTTTCGGAACGTGCCTGGGTTCGATAAATATGAGTTTTTGCCCGTGCTTTGGGGACCGGTTTACACCATTGGCGTCGCGATCTCCGGCCAGCTTGGAATTTTCGAATACGCCGCGGAGTTCAAAAACGCACCAGTCGCTTCCCGCCCCGAATCGTGGGACGATTACGAATTCGATCATCCGTCGGTAGATTTGCGTGTGGGGCTCCGGCCTAACGAAGCCTGGCGCGTCGGCTTTTCCTTTGCAGAAGGCTCCTATCTGGAGGGTAATGCGAGGCCGTTACCGGTCGGGAGTGATCTTCATGATTACTACCAGTACGTTCTCGGCCAGGACGTAAGTTATGCGCGGGGTCACTTTCAACTTTGGGCGGAGGCGTTCGAGGGCCGCTTTGAAGTCCCCCGCTTGGGCGATTCCAATATTTTCGCCTATTACATCGAGGCGAAGTACAAAATTGCTCCGCAACTTTTCGCCGCCTTGCGCTGGAACCAGGAGTTTTTCTTTGCGGATCGCGATCCGTCTGGCGAGATTGTGGCCACGCCAGACGACGTCAGCCGGGTGGACATTGCGCTCGGCTACCGATTCACCGCCCACTCGCAGTTAAAGCTGCAATACAGCGTCGCGCGTGGTGATTTCACCTCAAACAACCTGCAAGGCACTTTTGCTGCGCAATTTACCGTGCGTTTTTAGCGAATAATGACAGCAAATGTAACAACCGCGTTACAATTCGCGGATGGTTTCGCAATCCGATTTGGCCGATGCTCGGCGCGACCTCGAATCATGAAATCATTCGTATACCGTGCCCTGCTGGGGTGCGCGCTTTCCTTTTTCCTAACTCAAGTCTCGTTCGCGAAGACATATACCGTCCGTGTCGGCGCGGGCGGCAATGCCTTTTCGCCTAGTTCCATCACGATTGAAGTGGGAGACAAAATCGAATGGGTATGGGACTCCAGTTATCATAGCACTACCTCGGGCACTCCTGGCAACCCCAGCGGCTACTGGAATTCCGGTCTGCATGGAATGGGCTATAAGTTCAGCTTCGAGTTCCAGTCGCCCGGTTACTTTCCCTACTTTTGCAGCTCTCATGGTAGCTGCTGCAGCATGATCGGAACGGTGAACGTGGTGGCAGGCTCACCAAGTCCGTCGCCGTCGCCCTCCCCGTCTCCATCGCCGTCGCCCTCTCCCAGCCCGAGCCCGTCTCCTTCGCCAAGTCCAAGCCCCTCCCCAAGCCCCAGTCCGTCACCGAGTCCAAGCCCCTCACCCACACCCATTCTGCCACATATAGTAAGCGGACCGGTTCGGATTGAGCTGCAAGAAATCGCCAGCGGCCTTAATGCCCCTAACGATCTCACCTCGGTTGGCGACGGACGACTCTTTGTTCTCGAGCAAAGTGGCAGAATTCGAATCATCAAAAACAATTCTCTTCTGCTAACCTCGTTCCTCGATGTCTCCGCGCGACTTGTAACTCTTTCTCCAGACTACGACGAACGAGGCCTCCTCGGCCTGGCTTTTCATCCCGGTTACAATGATCCGACCAGCCCCGGCTTCCATAAGTTTTACACTTACACCAGCGAGCCCGTCTCTGGCCCGGCGGACTTTACCGTTCCGAAGTCAACCGCCTTTGATCACCAGAGCGTGGTCGCAGAATGGCAAGTCTCCTCTGGAAACCCGGACATCGCAGATCCCGCCTCGCGGCGCGAGGTGGTGCGAATCGACGAACCGCAAAGCAATCACAACGGCGGCAAGCTCGCTTTCCGACCGGGAGAGAATTATCTCTACATTTCCTTAGGCGACGGCGGCGCTGCCAATGATGTCGGCGATGGCCACAACCACACCATCGGCAACGGCCAGGATCTTACCACGGTGCTTGGGAAAATCCTCCGCATTGATCCGGTCGATCCCGCTCTCACCTCTGGCAGCCCTGACCCGATAAGTGGCAACGGCAAATATCGCGTTCCAGCGGACAATCCGTTCATCACCAGTGGGACCACGGTTCATGAGATATACGCTTATGGTTTGCGTAACCCATTTCGCTTTTCTTTCGACGCACCGACCGACCAACTCATTGCTGGCGACGTCGGTCAGAACAATGTCGAGGAGATCGATTTTATTGAGGCCGGAAAGAATTACGGTTGGAACGCGAAGGAAGGGTCTTTCCTATTTGATCCGAATGATGGGTCGATCATGCCCGATTCATCACCTGATCCAACCCTCATCAACCCAGTGCTGGAATACAGTCACGACGATGGCCAGGCCGTTATTGGTGGATTCATCGACCGTGGCACAACGGTGCCCGCACTAACTGGACTCTATGTCTTTGGCGACTTTGTGGATCCCAGCTCGGGACACGGTCGACTATTTTATTCCGATTTCGCTAACGGTCTCACCCAAGAACTCCGTATCGGTGATTCGGACCGCGCCTTTGTTGGAACTGTTAAGGGGTTCGGCCAGGATGACAATGGCGACGTCTATGTGCTTGGTGACACTGCCGGACCTTTGGGCGGCGGCGGCTCCGTCTACAAGATCATTCCGATTGAACCGGTCCCAGCTATTCAAAACCTTTCGACGCGTTTAAACGTGGGGACAGACGATAACGTGTTGATCGGAGGATTTATCATTGTCGGCAGCGACGATGAAGAAGTTGTTCTCCGCGGGCTCGGGCCTTCGCTAAAAATAAATGGCGTGCCGCTGCCTGGTTCGCTTTCCAATCCAAAAATCGAGCTGCACGACAGCACTGGGGCGCTGATAGCTTCCAATGATGACTGGATGAACAGCCCACAAAAAGACGAGATTATCAGTCGCGGACTCGCTCCTGAGAACGCGTTGGAATCCGCTCTCCTTACAAACCTTGCACCCGGCAATTACACGACCGTACTCCGCGGTGCAGACGGTGGCACAGGAATAGGCCTGGTCGAACTGTATGCGACGGATGCTTCCAACCCCGCCAACCCAGTCAATATCTCTACCCGCGGACTTGTTCAGACGGGAGATAACGTCTTAATCGGCGGCTTTATCCTTGGAGGATCCAATACGCAACATCTCGCGATTCGAGCGATCGGACCTTCTCTTGCCTCCGCCGGTATTACCAATCCTCTGCTCGATCCGTTGCTGGACGCCAG
>Ga0207683_10002584_pt1 | contig 15810 bp, 10 predicted proteins | sample KBSM73metaG_FD_184333 | JGI IMG/M metagenome (GOLD analysis project Ga0207683, IMG submission 184333) | Miscanthus rhizosphere microbial communities from Kellogg Biological Station, Michigan, USA - KBS M7-3 metaG (SPAdes) (version 2) | ecosystem: Host-associated > Plants > Roots > Rhizosphere >... | reverse complement strand
GCGAAATGATAAAGCGTCCGAGCTAACGCGTTGGAATGAGCGGCGGCGTGTGCGCTCGACTGGACAGAATGATAAAGCGTCTGCGTCCGGGACTAGCTGAAGTTGATCGGCATCGTGACCAGCGTCGACTGGCCGACCGACGGGAACTTCATCTTACGGACGGCGCCCTGGATGCAGCCCAGCACGCCGTGCTCGAACATGTAGTGCGGCGCCTGGACCTTGACCTTCGACGGGTGGCCGGAAGGGTCGACGATCATGCGGACGGTGATCGTGCCCTTGAGGTCCGTGTTCGTCGCCGCCTGCATCACGCAGGATTGCGTCGGGCCGGACTGGCCGCTGATCGTGTTCTGGATCTCGCCGTCGTCGAGCGCGCGCGACTCGGCGTTGTTGCTCATGTCGACCTGCGAGGCGGTCTTCGTCGTGTCATCGCCGCGCCACTCGAGCGCGCGGTCGGCCGGGGTCAGCTTGACGAGCTGCGGCTCGGTGTCCTCGGTCGTGTTGTCGTCGCCCGTGGTCCACGAGGAATCATCGCCTCCCGCGACGTTGCCGCCTCCGGAGGGCCGGCGGTGACCGCCGCCGTGGCCGTGCTTCTTCGGCTTGGCCGATCCGGCACTGCCGGTGGCGACCGCGACCACACCCGCGTCCGACGGTGCGGTAGTGTGACTCGCCCACGGTGGACGCAGCGCGAGATACATACCTCCCGCACCGACGACAGCGCCGATGACGAGCCCGAGCGAGCCACGCACACCACGCTTGTATCACGTGGCCACGCCCGGGGCCGCCGCGATCTTCGCGGCCCTCGGGATCGCGACCATCTACGCGGTGCAGATCATGCTCCTGAAGAGCGGCGCGGGCCCGCTGCTGGCATCGATCGCCGGCGATGTCGTGGCCGGCGCGGCCCTGCTGTCGGCGGCCCGCATCAACCGGATCGACCTCGGCTTGCGCTGGCCGGGCGCGCGGTTCGCGATCGCCGGTCTGCTCGTCGGCGCGAGCGCCTGGATGGTCGCGCTGCAGATCGTCGAGTGGGTGCAGCCGACGGAGCAACAAGGCCCCCTCGGTCAGGTCGTCCTGCATGGCTCCTTGTGGCCCCTGCTGGTCGGCCTCGGCCTGTTGCCCGCGTTCACCGAGGAGCTCGTGTTCCGCGGCATGCTCGCGCGCGGGCTCGCGACGTATCTGCGCCCGTGGGTCGCGGTCGCGATCTCCGGCGTCGTGTTCGCCGCCTATCACCTCGATCCGGCGCAGATGCTCGGCGTGCTGCCACTCGCGCTCGCACTCGGCCTGCTCGCGATACGCTCGGGCTCGGTCGTGCCGGGGATGATCGCGCACCTCACGAATAACGTGATCGCGCTCGTGCTGTCGCGCGACGAGCTGCCGGCAGTCTCGCGCGTGCTCGGTGCGCGCCCGGCCGTCACGCTCATCGTCGCGGTCGTCGTGCTCGCCGCCGGCGTGGCGCTCACTGCAAAGGCGCCTGCGTGAGCGACACGAAGCTGCGGTTCACGACGCTCGCGGTGCGCCGCGCGATGGCGTCCGAGTACGACGAGCTCGCGCCGATCGCCGCGCCCGCAGTGTGCGCCTACGGCGGCGAGGACAAGACGCGCGGCGAGCTCGAGCTCGCGCTCTCCGAGCTGCCCGACGAGGCCCGCCCCGCCACGGTCGCGCGCCTGCTGCTCCCCGCCGGCGTGCGCATCGAGCAGATCGACGTCGAGCTGCCGCGCCCCGACCTCGCCGGCCGCCTCGCTCGCCCGCAGCGCGCGCGCATCCCCGCGATCGTGGTGCCCGAGCCGCGCGAGGCTGCCGAGCCGAGCGGCCACTGGGTGTTCGTGCCCGTGATCCTTCACGCGTGCTACGTGGCGCGCGGCGAGAGCATCCAGGAGCGGCTCGCGGCCGAGCTCGCCGTGTTGCCGTCGGCGCTATCGCTCGATCTCGACGGCTGGAAGCGCCTGATGACCTGGGTGCCCACGACGCTCGAGCCGATCGAGGTCGAGCTCGCGACCACCCCGCTCCAGCAGGCGAAGGGTCGCAAGGCGCTCGCCGAGGCGGAGCGCAAGCGCCAGGCCGTCGCGACACTCGAGGCCGCCGGCCATCGCATCCGCGTCCACGATCCGGTGCCCCCGCTCGTCGGCCGCGAGGCCCAGCTCGGCGAATTCTCGCGCGCGCTCGACAACCGGCGCCGCCGCAGCGTGCTGCTCGTCGGCGAGGAGGCCGCCGGCAAGACCGCGCTCGTGCACGCGTGGGCCGCGGCGAATCCGGCGCGCGAGCTGTGGGCGACCTCGGCGGCCGAATTGATCGCAGGCGCGAGCGGCCTGGGCGAGTGGCAGGCGCGCGTCGCCGCGGTGCTCGCCGCCGCCGAGGCCCTCGACGCGATCCTCTACTTCGACGACTACGGCGCGCTGTTCGCCGACCGCCCCGCCGAGGGCGGCATCGATCTCGGAGCCGCGATGCGCCGGCACGTGGTCGATGGCCGCGTGCGCATCGTCGGCGAGCTCACGGCCGTCGCGCTCGATCGCGCGGAGCGCCAGGACGTCTCGCTGATCGGCGCGATGCTCCGCGTGACCGTCGCGCCCACCGATGTCCCGACGACGATCGCCGCGTGCCAGGCGTGGGCCGCGCAGTGGAAGAAGACCCAGCCGCACCGGCCGCAGATCGATCCGGCGATGGTGCCGACCGCGGTCGACCTCGCGCGCCGCTACCTGCCCTACCGCGCATTCCCCGGCAAGGCCGTTCGCCTGCTCGAGGAGCTGCGCGTCGCGCACGATCAGTCGCGCGACGACAAGGGCGAGGGCAAGCTGCTCGGCGAGAGCGAGCTGTACGCCGCGTTCTCGTGGGCGACCGGCGTGCCGATCGCGCTGCTCGACGACAAGCGCGCCATCGCGCAGCCCGATGTGATCGCGGCGCTGCGCAAGCGGATGATCGGCCAGGACCTCGCGGTGCGCCGCGTCGCCGATGCGATCTGCGTCGCGAAGGCGCGCCTGGGCCCCGCCGACAAGCCGCTCGCGAGCCTGATGTTCGTCGGGCCCACGGGCACCGGCAAGACCGAGCTCGCGCGCAGCGTGGCCGCGTACCTGTTCGGCAGTCCCGACCGGATGGTGCGCCTCGACATGAGCGAGTACACCGATCCGTGGGCGGCCGAGCGGCTGTTCGGCGGCGGTGGTGAAGATGGTCGGCTGACGTCGGCGGTGAAGAGTCAGCCGTTCGGAGTCGTGCTGCTCGACGAGATCGAGAAGGCGCACCCGGCGGTCTTCGATCTGTTGCTCCAGGTGCTCGGCGAGGCCCGGCTGACCGACGGCCGCGGCCACACGACCTTCTTCCACAACGCGATCATCGTGCTGACCTCGAACCTCGGCACGCGCGCCGCGAAGGGCCGCCTTGGCCTGGGCCCCCCCGAGGACGACGACGCGCGCGAGGAGCGCCGCTATCGCGACGCCGTGATCGGCGCGTTCCGGCCCGAGCTGGTCAACCGCCTCGATCAGATCGTCGTGTTTCATCCGCTGCGCGCCGACGAGATCGCAAAGATCGCCGACATCGCGATCGCCCGCCTCGCCGAGCGCCGCGGTCTCACGCAGGCCGGCGTGCTGCTCGACGTCTCGCCAGCCGCCACCGCAAAGCTCGCCGAGGGCGGCTTCTCTCCCGAGCTCGGCGCCCGCGCGCTCCGCCGCCACCTCGATACCGCACTGATCGCCCCCGCGGCGCGCCTCCTCGCGAAGGCCGGCGTCGAGGGCCACGGCGGCACGCTGACGGTCCGGGCGCCGGACGAGACGATGGCGCGCGCGGCCGGCTCGCGGATCGGCGAGCACGCCGGCGACGTTCAGGTCGCGCTGTGGCGTCGCGCCGCCGCCACGGGTCGCCGCATGGTGCGCTCGGCCCTCGCGCTCGGCGGATTGCGTCGCGATACCGAGCGCGAGCTCGCGCTGCCGGCTGCGCAGGCCGTCGTCGCGAAGCTGTCCGAGCTCGAGGCCACGCTCGCCACCGCCGCGCGCCGCAATCCCGCATCGGACAACAAGGCCGGCCTCCCGGGCGCCGAGCTCGCCCGGCTCTCCGCCGAGCACGCGCGCCTCTCGGCGATCCTCGGCGCCTGCCGCGCCCACCGCGGCGAGCTGTGCACCGCCGAGGAGCTGTGCCTCGAGGCGCTCGCGAAGGACATCGATGCCGTCGACCTGATCGACGGCGCCATCGCGCAGCGCGACAAGTTCCGCCGCGATCTGTTCTGGCTGCTCACGGCGCTCCGCCTCCGCAAGCCCGGCGCCACGCTCCTGGTCCACACGCCCGATGCGCGCGCCGCCACCGTCGCCTGGATCAAGCTCGTGCTCGGCGCCGCCGCGCATCACGGCTGGGGTGCCTCGGCCCACCTGTGGAACGAGCAGGGCCCGGGCTGGCATCACCCGTGGGGCCCGCCGCGCGACGCCGACTACATCGAGAAGCATCCGCCTGCCGCCGCGCTCGTGCGCATCACCGGCACCGGCACCGACTCACTGTTCGGCCTCGAGGCCGGCCTGCACCGCTTCATCGGGCTCGCCGGCGAGCCGTGCCACGTGTGGGTCGACGCGCTCGAGCCGAAGACCGAATTCACGGCCATCGAGTGGACGAAGCTGCCCGGCCCGCCCACGCCGAAGCCTGCGCGCGGAGCGCCGATCCGCGAGATCACGATCCCGGCCGACCGCGTTGTCGTCGGCGAGGACGAGATCGCAGCGCCATGGTCCGAGCTCGCGACCCGCCTCGAGGAGGCCGCGGTCGTCCGCGTGCTCACGGCCAAGAAGGACGAGCCGCTGTGGCCCTGGCAGCACCCGCTGCAGGAGCCCGCCCTATGATCGGTCGGGTGGCGCGATGATCGGTCGGGTGGCGCGATGATGGGGCGGGTGGCGCGATGATGGGGCGGGTGGCGCGATGTTGATCGACTTCACGGTCGGCGTGTTCTGCGAGAACCGCGACGGCGATGACGAGTATGTCGCGCTCGTCCCCGGCAAGTACCCGTGCGCGCTCTACGACGTCACCGCCGCGCGAATGCCCGAGCGAATGATCGAGCGCCTGCGCGATGCGCTCCGCCGCGCCGCGCCGATGGAGCAGGAGCTGTTCCAGCTGCCGCTCGGCACCGAGCTCGTGCGCATGCCGATCGACGTCAAGGCAAAGGCCGGCCACATCCACGGCCAGATCCCGCTGATCGTCGAGCCGCGCTGGACGAGCGACACCGAGCAGCGCCTGTTCGTCTATCACCCGAACCGCCGCGACATGTGGTTCGTCACCGACGACCGCAGCGAGATTCCAGCGCTCGCCGTCGCGCTCGCGCGCCATCACTGGACCGACGTCGAGGACGAGGAGGACATCGAGCCACTGCTCTGCAACGGCAAGGAGCGCCTGGTCACGCTCGCGTTCTCCGCCGAGCCGCAGTCGCTCATCGATCTGCTGCCGAGCCGCAAGAAGGATCCGCGCGCCGGCGCCGCAGCGCCCCGCCAGGATCGCGTGCTCTACCAGCTCGGCGTCGACGAGACCCAGCGCATGACGCAGGGCACGCTGCGCGTCGGCGTGCCGCGATCGCCGTATCGCGAGCGCCTCGCGTATCTGATGAGCGGTCCGCGTCCGCGCAGCGCCGCCGTCGTCGGGCCCCCGGGCGCGGGCAAGACGATGCTGATCTATCAATGGATCGCCGATCGCCTCGCCGAGGACGGCCACCCGATCCACAAGAACCTCGACAAGTGCCACCACGTGTGGCGCCTCAGCGGCAAGCGCCTGATCGCCGGCATGTCGCACCTCGGCGAATGGGAAGAGCGTTGCCTCGCGGTTCTGGAAGATGCCCGCAAGCGCAAGGGCATCCTGTGGATCGAGGACCTCCACCTGTTCGGCCGGCTCGGCCAGTCGCGCCAGAGCGCGCGCAGCTTCGCCGACTTTTTCCGCGGCCCGGTCCGCCGCGGCGACCTCGCGATCATCGCCGAGATGACGCCCGAGCAGCACGCGCGCCTCGAGCGCGATGCACCGGGCCTCGCCGAGGCGCTCGCCCGCGTCGCGGTGCCGGCGGCATCTCCCGGCGAGACCGCGCAGCTGCTGCTCCACGAGATCCGCGCGCTCGAGGTGCGGCTCAAGACGATCGAGATCCATCCGTTCGTCCCGCGCACCGCGCTCGAGCTCGGCGCCGCATTGTTCCCCTGGCGCGCGCGTCCGGGCGTCGCGATCGAGATCGTGCGCCGCGTCGCCGAGGTCGCCGCCTATACCAGCGAGCCGGACTCGGACGAGGAGCGCCGGCCCGTCACGCCGAACGACGTCCTCGACTACCTCGCGCGCACGACCGGCCTGTCGCCGAAGCTGATCACGCTCGAGGAGCCCCTCGACGCTACCGAGGTCGAGCAAGCATTCGCCGCGCGCGTGATCGGTCAGCCCGCCGCGACGCGCGCCGCCGCCGACGTCATCGTCAAGGTCCGCGCCGGGCTCGCCGATCCGAACCGCCCGGTCTCGGTGATGCTGTTCACCGGGCCGACCGGCACCGGCAAGACCGAGCTCGCGACCGCGATCGCCGAGTACCTCTACGGCGACCCGTCGCGGTTCGTGCGCATCGACATGGGCGAGATGTCGGGCCCCGACGCCGTCTCGCGCCTGATCGGTGATCGCTGGAACCCCGACGGCCTGCTCACCTCGCGCGTGCGCGCACAGCCGTTCTGCGTCGTGCTGCTCGACGAGATCGAGAAGGCGCACCCGCAGGCGCTGCACCTCTTGCTCCAGCTCTTCGACGAGGGCCGGCTCACCGACGCCGCCGGCGAGGTCGCGAGCTTCGCCAGCGCCGTGGTCATCATGACGTCGAACCTCGGCAGCAAGAACGCCGCGCCGATCGGCTTCGGCGACGCCCGCGATCGCATCCTCGCCGACGTCGCAAAGGCGGTCCGCGACTTCTTCCCGATCGAGCTGTTCAACCGCATCGATCAGGTCGTGCCGTTCGAGCCGCTCACGCACGAGGTCGCCGCCAAGGTCGTCGACAAGGAGCTCGCGAAGCTGCTCGGCCGCCGCGGCCTGCGCGAGCGCAACACGTTCGTCTACGCCGGTGCCGCCGTGCGCCGCCGTGCCGTCGAGGACGCGTTCGATCCGCGCTACGGCGCGCGCACGGTCAAGCGCTGGCTCGAGGATCACGTCGGCGGCTCGCTGACCGACCTGCTCGCGAGCGCACCGCCTGCCCGCCTCCGCATCGTTCGCCTCGCCGAGGTCGCCGGGACGATCGAGGCGACGCTCGAGCCGATGGTCGAACGCCGACCCGAGCCAGGGACCTACATCCTTGCCGGTGCGCTCGACCTCGCGACCGCCGGCCTCGAGCCCGCCGCGGCGAAAGCTCTGGCGGCCATCGCACGGATCGAGAGCTCGCCGCATCTGCGCCGCGCAAAAGAAGAGGCGACCGGCGAGCTGCGCTACTACATCGACGAGCTCGACCAGCGCCTCGCCGCGCTCCACCAGCTATTCACAGGTCTCGGGCCGCGCGGCCACGACGAGGACGACGACCCGACGCTGCGCCGCAAACACCACGCGAGCCGCCCGTCCGTCAATCGCGACGCGCTGATCGCGGGCATCGCCGAGGCGCTGCTGATCGAGCGCGCGCTGCCGACGCTGCTCGATCCCGAGGCGCACGCCGCGACCGTGATCCTCTCGCGCGTCGGCCAGTCGACGGCCGCAGGCGGCACGTACATCGCGGCGCACGTGCTCGGCCAGCCGGCGTGGCTCGACGAGTCCGCCTTCCATGACGGCAAGACCGTGCGCGCGCTCGACGGGCTCCACGTGACGCCGCAGGTGCAGGACATGGCGCTCGTGCTCCGCGGCCTGTTCGTGCGCGAGGCGCTCGCGGGCGAGCACGGCACGTGGTTCCTGCGCGCCGCGGCGTCGGAGCCCGACATCGTGCGCGTCGAGGTCCGGTCCGGCGCGCCGCGCAGTGCCGTCGACGCGCTCAAGGCCCACCTCGCCGCTCGCAAGGAGCTCGAGCAGGTGCTCGATCGCGGCGGCGCGCTGCCGGCGAACCCCGACGCGCTGTTGCCGGTCGCGCGCACGATCACCTATCGCCCCTCGCTGCGCCCCGGCGAGCCGATGCACGTCGAGATCGAGGACTTCTCCACCGGGTGGGTCGACCGCGGCCTCCACCGCGACGTGCCGACCGCCGTGCGCCGCGCCTGGTGCCTCGCATGGAGCCGCACATGACGAAGCCCGCGTTTCGCGTGTTCGTCACGCGCCATCACGGCGGGCTCCACTCGGCCGTGCTGCTGCGCCGCTACCGCACGATGTTCGACAAGCCGCCGCCCGCCGCGATGGCCGAGGACGCCGAGACCGCGCTGCAGCGGCTCGCGCCACAGGCCGCGCTCGTCACCGACGACAGCGACGAGGCCGCGCGCTACCTGTGGACCGAAGCCCTCGAGCTGCGCCGCATCGAGATCGACATCCATCCCGGGCGCCCCGATCCGCGCGGCTACGTGATCTCCGGCGCCACCGTGCCGATCCGCCTCGCCTACGCCGCCGCGAAGCTGGACGGCGCCGCGCTCTACCGCGTGATCGTGCCGCGCTTCGACTGGTCGTTCGTCGCCGAGGATCTCGAGGCCGTGCCCGACACGATCCGCTCGCTCGTGTTCGCGGGGCTGGTCGGCGATGCCGCCGCGTCGCTCTACGATCTGCGCCGCGAGCTCGACGAGCAGATCCTCGAGTGGTCGCCGATCGAGGCGCCCGTGCGCACGACGAAGAAGACCGGCGACGAGCGCGCCCCCGCCCCGACGCTCGAGGCCGTTGCCGAGGACTGGGTCGAGCTCGCGCGTGCCGGCCGCCTCCCGCCGACGGTCGGCGTCGATCCGATCTTCGATCAGCTCGCGCCGGTACTCGATCAGAAGAAGCTGCCGAACCTCCTGTTCGTCGGGCCGCGCGGCGCCGGCAAGACCGCGATCGTGCGCCGCATCGCGCGTGCGCTGCTCGAACGCGGCCGCGGCAAGGGCCCGAAGCACCGGCTGTGGGCGACCAGCGCCGATCGCATCGTCGCCGGCATGATCTACCTCGGCATGTGGCAGCAGCGCTGCCTCGCGATGGTCAAGGAGCTCGAGGGCGGCGCCGACCTCCTGTTCGTCGACCGGCTCACCGACATCCTCGCGCCGATGTCCGATGGCGCCTCGATCGCCGATCTGCTCGCGCCGGCCGTGATCTCGGGCGAGCTGCCGCTCGTCGCCGAGTGCGATGAGGCCGAGCTCGTGCGCGCCCGCCAGCGCCATCCCGCGCTGATCGACTCGATGCGCGTCGTGCGCGTCGCCGAGGCCACGCCCGCGCAGGTGATCGCGCTGCTCGAGCCGTACGGCCAGCGCCTCGATCCGAAGATCGAGCTGACGAACGAAGCCGCGCGCCGCCTGATCGAGCTCGCCGCCGCATTCCGCCGCGACACCGCGTTTCCCGGCAAGGCGCTCTCGTTCGTCGACTACTGCTCGCTGCACAAGCACGCGCGCCTCACGCTCGACGAGCTCGTGAAGGTGTTCGGCGCGTGGTCGGGCCTGCCTGTCGATCTGCTGTCGCCGGAGAAGGCGCTCGACACCGCAGCGATCGCCCGGCAGCTCGCCCGCGGCGTGATCGGCCAGGATGCCGCCTGCACGACGGCCGCGCGCGTGATCGCCCGGCTCAAGGCCGGCCTCGACGATCCACAGCGGCCCGTCGGTGCGCTGCTGTTCGCGGGCCCCACCGGCGTCGGCAAGACCGAGCTCGCCAAGCAGCTCGCGCGCTACCTGTTCGGTGATGCCGACCGGCTCGTGCGCGTCGACATGAGCGAGATCACGACGGGCGGCGCGATCGCGCGCCTGATCACGCCGTCGCCTGCCGGCACCTCGCTCGCCGATCGCATCCGCCGCCAGCCGCTCTCGGTCGTGCTGTTCGACGAGATCGAGAAGGCCGCTGACGCCGCCTTCGATCTGCTGCTCGGCGTGCTCGGCGAGGGCCGGCTGACCGACGCGTTCGGCCGCCTCGTCGACTTCCGCATGACGATCATCGTGATGACGACGAACCTCGGCGCCGCCGATCCGCGCCCCGCCGGGTTCTCCTCGGACCCCGACGCCGCGCCCGATCCGACCGCCGCGATCCGCGCGTTCTTCCGGCCCGAGCTGATCGGTCGCCTCGATGCGGTCGTCGCGTTCCGCCCGCTGCCGCCGGCCGCGCTCGAACGGATCGTCGAGCTCGAGCTCGCGAAGCTCCACGAACGGCCCGGCCTCGCCGCGCGCAACGTCCGCCTCGAGCTCACGCCGGCCGCGCGTGCCCGGCTCGCGGTGCTCGGCCACGACCCCGAGCTCGGCGCCCGCCCGTTGCGCCGCACGATCGAGGACCTGATCGTCGCGCCGCTCGCAGAGCGCATGGCGAAGGATCCGACGTTCGGAAATGCGACCGTCCGGATCGGGACAGGCGGGGAACCCGCTGACCTGTCGATCTCCTGAACCAGCTAACGGCGCGGAATCACTAGATCGAAATTGGTAAGCACGACGACAAGGGGCCCTGGAGTTGCGATCCCTGCTACAGTTCGTACGTGCCCGAGCCCAAGCGAGTTCTTTGGTATCTGCGAAAGCTTCCATTGCTCGCGGACCTCGGCCCAGACGCGATCGCGCGGATGGCGGAGCGAGTCGAGCTGCGGGAGGCCCGCAGGCGCGACGTCATCTACCTTCCCGGCGACCCCGGCCGCTCGCTGTTCTTCGTGCACGGCGGACGCATCAAGGTCAGCAAGGTCACGCGCGACGGCAAGTCGCTGACGCTCGCGTACCACGGCCCCGCCGAGCTGTTCGGCGACAGCTGCCTGCTCGACGGCGGCCCGCGCACCGAGATGGCCGAGGCCGTCGAGAACGCGCTGCTCTCCGAGATCGATCGCGTGCACTTCGAGGAGCTGATGCACAGCCACCCGGTGCTCGGCCTCGCGATGACGCGCCTCATGATCGTGCGCCGCCGCGAGCTCGAGAACAAGGTCGAGGCGCTCGTGTTCCGCGACGTCTCGAGCAAGCTCGCCGAGCTGCTCGTCAAGCTCGCCGGCGAGTACGGCGTCGACGATGCGCGCGGCACGCTCGTCGCGCTCAAGATCACGCATCAGGAGCTGGCGAACCTGATCGGCTCCACGCGCGAGACCGTGTCGTTGACGCTCTCGCAGTTCAAGCGCAAGCGCCTGATCCAGACCGAAGGCCGCAAGGTGATCATCTCGGACACCGAGGCCCTGCGCGCGCTGTACTAGCGGCTAGCGCATGCCGTCGTAGTTACCGAAGTGATAGCCGACCAGGATACCGGCGGTCACGTCGCGCGAGTCGTCGATGCCGGCGCCGGCGATCGCGCCGACGGTGAACCGCGGCGTTACCCAGAGATCGAGCCGCGCGCGACCTTCGATCACCGTCGAGTCGCTGCGAACGCCGTCGAGCTGCGTGCCGTAGGCGTCATGCAGGTCGGCCGCATGCGCGCCCGCGGCGAATTCGCCCGCTGCCGAGAGGAAGCCGAACCGCGCGCGCACGCCGATGATCGCGCGCACCGCGCCGTACTTGCCGCTCACCGCCGCCGTCGGCTCCATCTCGCCGCCGCCACTGCTGCGAAACGTCGCAGTCGTCGGGATGCGGCCGCTGAGCGTGCCGGTGTCGAGCTCGGCGCCGATGTAGACATTCCGGTTGATCGGAACGCGCGGCCCGAAGCGGATCGCTTCGCCCTGAACGGTGGCGCCGCCGTCCATGTCGATCTGCGTGCGCAAGACACCGAGCTCGTCCCAGCTCGTGATGTGGGGCGGCTCGGACGCCGCGAGGTCCGCATCGAGCGAGCCAGCGGAGACCACAGCGGGAAGCGCGACGAGAATTGCGACGACAATTGCGTGGTCTCTCACATCCGTCACGATGTCACAGTACGCTCCACTCATGGATGAATTTCTTGTGGCGGCGCTGCTGCTCGCGGTCATCGGGTGCGGCGATGGCGGGAGCGGCGTACTGACGCCGGAGCAGGCTGCAAAGGGCAAGGATGGGCAGAAGGTCACCGTGATCGGCGACGTGTTCGCGGTCACGTTCGACTCGACGCAGACTGCCGCGCGCAAGGCCGAGCTCGCGAAACATCCCAATGATCCGGGCTTCCTCATCGAGGAGGATGCCGAGGAGATCCGCGGCCGCGTGCCGGCGTACCAGGACACCAACGCGAAGTACCCGCGGACTCCCGATCACTACGTACTGATCCGCAGCAAGGTCCCGCCCGAGGTCGTCCAGACGAACCCGCAGTACTCGCACGGTGCGCTCGCGGCCGCGTGGGGGCTCGGCATCCACCTCACCGATATCGATCCGGCGACCCCGATGCCGGAGATCGGGACCAAGCTCAAGGTCACCGGCACGCTCCACAAGATCCCGTGGAACACGCGCGAGATCGACATGCCGGTGCTCGACGACGTGACGATCGAGGTCGTGTCGGGCGCGCCGCCACCGCTCGCGGGGCCCGGCGAGGCATGCACGCTCGATCAGGCGTGCAACGCGCGGCTCGTCTGCGATCGCACGACGATGAAGTGCGTGCCGCCGCCGCGCGAGATCTACTGGGCGGATCCGTGGCGCGACGTCAACGGCGCGTGTGACACCGACGCCGACTGCCCGCTCGGCGAGGTCTGCGATCCGTCGCACTCGATCGCGGCAACCGGCATCTATCAGGCGTACTACTTCCCGGCGCAGGACATCGGCCGCCACCTGTGCACGCTCGCACCGGGCGCGACGGTCGCGTCGCTGTGCCCGCGGATCTACACGATGCGCGACGTGATCGGCGGGCGGTTCGTCACCGGCAAGGAGATCTGCGTGCGCGCATCGCTGCTATCGCCGGTCGCCGCCGAGGATGGCGACACGCACGACCAGATGCACGTCGACGAACCGATTCCCTATCCGATCGATGACATCGGCTACGACCAGTTCGGCGGCACGACCGAGAACGGCCCGCCGTACAAGGACCCGACCGTGCCGGGCGGCGCGGTCATGGATCCGACGGCGAACCAGGAAGTCATCGCGGTCGGCACGTATCGCTACGATCCGGACCACGGCTGGTACGAGGTCCACCCGGTCAAGGCGTACCTGCCGCCGCCGCCCTGATCTCCGTCATCGAGACCGCGAGCTCGAGCGCGCGCTGCATCGAGACGGCGCGTGCGATGCCGCGGCCCGCGATGTCGTACGCGGTGCCGTGATCGGGCGACGTCCGCACGATCGGCAGCCCGAGCGTGACGTTCACGGCCTCGTCGAAGTCGATCAGCTTCACCGGGATGAGGCCCTGGTCGTGATACATGGCGACGAGCGCGTCGTGGCGCCCGGTCGCGTGATCGCGAAACGCCGCGTCGGGGACGAGCGGGCCCGTGACCACGGCATCGCCGTACGGCGCCACGAGCGCGGGCGCGATCACGTCGCGATCTTCGGTGCCGATCAGGCCGCCTTCACCGGCGTGCGGGTTCAGGCCGACCACGCCGATGCGCGCGCGCGGGATCCCGAAGTCGCGCCGCAGCGATGCCGCGAGCAGCTCGAGGGTCGTGCGTACGCGGGCGGTCGTCAGCGCGTGCGGCACCTCGGCGAGCGCGACATGCACGGTCGCGAGCGCTACGCGCAGCTTCGGGCCGGCGAACATCATCACGACATCCGGTGCGCCGAGCCGCGCCGCGAGCATCTCGGTGTGGCCGGGGAACGAGAACCCGGCGCGCTTCGCCCACGTCTTCGAGATCGGCGCGGTGACGATCGCCGAGAGCTCCCCGGCCTTCGCCGCCGCGACCGCCGCCTCGAGGTAACCGACCTGCGCCGCGCCGCTCGCCTCGTCGGGCGCGCCTGCCACTGCGTGCTCTCCCGTGCCGTCGCCGCGCACGGCAACGTCGGGCAACGTCACACCTGCAGCGCGCGCACCGCGCTCGAGCGGACCGCGATCACCATAGACGATGATGCGGCTGCGCCATTCATCCGGCGCGCTTGCGAGCGCCTGTGCGACGATTTCGGGGCCGATTCCCGACGGATCGCCGAGCGTGATGCCGAGCGTCGTGACCGCGTTCACCCGCGCGACGCTATCAGCTTGCCAGCGGCAGCGGTTCGTTCATCCTACTCAGGATGGGGCGCGCCACTCTTGGTCTCCTCGTGCTCGCCGGCTGCGCGGGCGCGGAAGCCATGACGTTGCCGGTTCCCAAGCCGGTGCCCCAGGCCGTGGCTCCCGCGAGCGAGGTCGGCCTCAATCCCGGCGAGTCGATGGCGTTCGAGGTCCGGATCGGCGGCCTGCTCGCCGGCGAGGCGCAGCTCGCGGTCGGCACCATCGGCGACTTCGATGGCCATCGCGCCGTCGTCGTGAAGTCGCGCGCCGCAACCGCGGGTGCCGCTGCACTGATCAAGAAGATCGTCGACGAGGCCACGACCACGATCGACATGGATACGGGCCGGCCGCTCGCGCTCGACACGCTCGTCGAGCAAGGCGGCACGACCACCACCGCGAACGCGACGTTCACCGGCTCGGTCGCGAACATCACGTATCACAAGTCCGACGATCCGACCCCGCACACGTTCCACGTCGACTTCGGCAAGATCACCGTCCACGACACGCACTCGGCGATGGCGCAGATCCGCGGCTGGCGCCCTGCCCCGGGAACCACGCGCACGGTGTTCGTCGTCGGTGGTCGCCGGCTGTGGCGCGTCGATGTCCGCTACATCGGCGTCGAGACGATCGGCTCCTCGGTCGGCAATCGCCGCGCGATCCACATCGACGGCGCGTCGTATCGCGCGCGCGCGAACATGGGCGTCGAGTCCGAGACGCCGGCGCGCACGTTCTCGGTCTGGCTCTCCGACGATGCCGATCGCGTCCCGCTCAAGATGCTCGCGCACACCGAGCTCGGCGACGTGACGATGGATCTGACCGAGTACAACCGACCCTAGGCGTCGTTCGGCTTCACGATCACGATCTCCGGCTCGGGTGGCTCGTCGACGGTCATCGTGATCGTCTGCGACGACGTGTCCTTGACGACCTCGGTGATCTTCGCCGAGTCGTCCTCGATCGTCATCACCATCTCGGCGGGCTCGTCGCCATCGTCCTGCGCGCTCGCGTCGGAGGCATCGGCGGCATCGGCGAGCGTGGTGATCGAGATCTCCGGCTCGGACAGCTCGGGCGCCTTCTTTGTATCGACGGGCAGCGGCGGCGGCTCGGCCTCGACGATGATCTCGGTGCCGGCGGCCGGCGTGCGCCTGCGGCCCGGCCCCTCGGGCTTCGTCTTCGACTCGTCTTCCTCTTCGTCGCCGGGAAGCTCCGCCCACATCTCGTCGACGGTGAGCTTCTCCATCGCCTTGTCGAGTGCAGCCGACGTCTGGGCGGGCGTGGAGATCAGGCTCTTCTCCGACGGCGGGGTCGAGCCGCGCGGATGCTGGCGGAACGGATTCGGCAGCGCAGGCAGCGCGGCCGGCGGGCGCGGCAGCGGCGCGGCGCCGAGATCGGTGTTCGTACGCGGGCGGCTCTCGTCCGCCGGCGGATTCGTGGGCGCGCGCAGCTTGGGTGGATCGGGCAGTGCCGGCGGCTCGGTCGCCGCGCGGATCGGCACGCCGCCTGGATCGGTCTTCGGCCGGATGTTGCGCGTCGACGTGCGCGAGCTGTCGACCTTCGGGATCTCGACCTTCGGCAGCTCGAACTCACCGGGCGCGAGCGTGCTCGCACGGCCGATATCGACCTCGCCGGGCGCGAGCGTCTTGCCGCGTGCGTCGACATTGAGCGCCGGCCGGCCGACCGGAGGCGTCTCTGCGCGCCAGTCGACCTCGGGCGTCGGCGAGAGCCGGCGCTTCGCGCGATTCGTGATCTCGTCGCCGAGCGCGGCCATCAGCTGCTCCGCGAGATCCGGATCGTCCTCGCACA
>Ga0207683_10002583_pt1 | contig 15813 bp, 19 predicted proteins | sample KBSM73metaG_FD_184333 | JGI IMG/M metagenome (GOLD analysis project Ga0207683, IMG submission 184333) | Miscanthus rhizosphere microbial communities from Kellogg Biological Station, Michigan, USA - KBS M7-3 metaG (SPAdes) (version 2) | ecosystem: Host-associated > Plants > Roots > Rhizosphere >... | reverse complement strand
GGCGCGGATTTCCCGGCGCGCCATAGCCAGGTTCACCCGGTCGCGGTCGAGAATCACCAGCAGCAAGATCTGCGGCTCCGGATTGACCAGGCGCATCACGTAGAGCTGGCGGCGAAACGTCACCATCACGTCCTCGATGCCGTCCACCGGAAGCTCGCCCGTCAGTTTGGAAGAGCACGTTGGTTATGTCCGCCGCCCCGGCTGCCGCCGTGGGCAGGCTGATATCGTCCTGGTCTTTCCCGCGAGGCCAGGACCATGTTTGTCGACGCCTCGACCAGGCAGGCAAGCATGAAGCCCTCGATGTCCGACACGGGGTCGAGCAGTACTTCGGCCTCATCGAGAATCACAGATGCTTTCTCCCTCGCGGCGGACAGGCCTGGAGTGCGCAGCCATCGTAAGACAAGAATTCGCTATTCCGACGGCATGGTGACGAATAACAAGCTAACGACCATTCTGAGCGAATAGTCGCCTATCTGTGCCTTTTTTAGCACCCTTTTAACGTCCTTTTAGTGGCCCGCCAGGCGAGCCAGCTCCGGGACGAAATACTGGCCATTCACTGTGCCCAAGCCGGCCGCCAGGTTGTATCCCGCCCGGGCGCCGAAGCCGCGCACGGTGTACGAACGGCCACCCTGGCGGAACGACACCGTGGTGTTCCCCGACCGCACGCTGGAGATGCCCCGGGAGTGCTCGGAAGCCATCTTGTACAGCGCCGGGTTGATCAGGCCGAGCGGGTACCCTGCCACCTGGTCCGCGAGCGCCACGATCCCGGCGAACATGGGCGCGGCCTCGCTGGTGCCGCACAGCGCGTACCAGCCGGGCGGCTGGCCGCCGAAACCCTGGTACACGTTGACCGCGCCGGTACATGCGGCGCTCATGGAGATGTCGGGCACGCCGCGGTGGCTGCCGACCACACTCCGGACGCCGTTCTGGTACGAGGGCCGCCCGAAGACGACCGACTTGCCGCCGCCGGCGGCCAGCGGGTTCGGCCCGTTGTCGCCGTTGACCAGCTGGTTCGCCGTCCGGCTGTAGGTGTCGTTCCATACCGTGTCGGCGGAGTGACGGTTGCCGCTGGCGTCCAGGCTGAGGCGGGTACCACCGACGGCCGTCACCAGCGGGTCGCTGGCCGGCCAGGACGTGACCCGATGGGTGTAGTAGCTCTGCTGGTTCGAACCGAAGCCGGTCGCGCCGCTGTCACCCGAGCCGGCCAGCACCGTGACGTGGCCGGAGTACGCGGCCTGGTAGGCGCCGCGCAGCGACCTGATGGCGGCCGAGCCGATGGCCTGCTCCGTGGCCACGAAGCTCTGGCTGATCACGCCGCCGAGGTGGTGCCTGATCACGTACTTCTCGGCCGTGACGATCTGGTCCATGCTGACGGTGCCGGTCTTCCCGCCGCCTGGCGTCTCGACCAGCAGGATCCTCGCGCCGGGCGCGATCGCGTGCGCGTATTCGACGTCGAGCGTGGTCTCGCTGGCCCAGCCGACCATGTTGGCGTTGTTCGGGTTGAAGGCGGGGACCTTGCCCGCGGGCCTGATGATCCGCAGCGATGGCGGGTTGGGCACGCCCTCGACGCGATCGAAAGTGCGCAGGTCGCGGCCGATGGTCGGCGAGCCGTACGGGTCGATGACGACGATCGTCGCGCCCTTGCCGGTGATCCCGCGGGAGTAGAGCGTGCGCAGGTTGTACGCGCGCTGGATCTGCGCCGGGTCATAGCAGGCGATCCCGATCGCCTGCTCGCACTCGGCGGTCGTCGACGGGCGTGTCCGGGGTTCCCGCTGCTGGTGTTGTGTCCCGGGGGTGATGGTCACGGTGGGAGCGGCCGCCATTCGCGGCGCTGTCCCGGCCGTCGCGACCGCGCCCGTCGCGGCGGCGGTCGTCGCGGCAGTCATCGTCGCGACGCTGAGCGCTACCGCCGCGACCCGTACCCCGTGTGCCAGATACATGACTGCTCCCCGTACCGTAACAATTCAGGCCATTCCCGTTATGTGCCCGTAGGTAATACTTCAGGCCTATCCGGCTAGAGGACCATAGCATTGGACATGGGGGCGTGAAATCGGGCATCGCCGATTCATGTCTTGCAGGCGCTGGCGGCGGCGCTGGAAACTGGGCGGATGACGATCGAGGTAGTGCCGGTTGGCTGGGTGGAATCGCCGCTGACCGAGATGGCCCGGGCGCCCATGCAACCCGACGAGGGTGCGCCGCCGGCCTGGCTGGTCTTCGAGGCCGACGTGGCCGACGCACTGCGCGACCTGCGGCCCGGGACCGAGATCCTGGTGCTGACCTGGCTCGACCGGGCGGACCGTGGCGTGCTCCTCACGATCCCGCGCGGTGATCCGCGCAATCCGATGACGGGAGTGTTCAGCACCCGGTCCCCGGACCGGCCCAACCCCATCGGCCTGCACCGCGTCCAGGTGATCGCGGTCGACGGGCTGCGGGTCCAGGTCGATCAACTCGAGGCCCTGGACGGGACGCCGGTGATCGACGTGAAGGCGGTGCTGAACCAGGTCGCCGATCGGTAACGTGCGGGAGCCCGGACCCCACGGGGTCCGGGCTCCTGCTCCGCCTGGTCAGCGAACCAGGACGGGGACTTCCTCGACGGCAGGGCTGACTTCGGTCTTGCGGAGCCGCGGCAGGAGCAGCGCCGCGGCTGCGGCGGCGGCCACCGCCGCCGCGCCGACCCAGACCGCCGGCGCCAGCCCGGAGACGAACGCCGTCCCGCTGGCGTAACCGCCGCGGGCGGAGAACACCGCTCCGAGTACGGCGATCCCGAACACGCCGCCCAGTTCCCTGATGGCGTTGTTCGCGCCGGAGGCGATGCCCTCCTGGTCCCGCCGCACCGAGCTGAGCACGACGTTGGCGACGGGCGCGAAGAACAGGGACATGCCGACGCCGGAGACGATGAACGCCGGCACCAGGGTCAGGTACGACACGGTGGGGCTGGTCACCATGGCCAGCCAGCCGAGCCCGATGGCCTGCAGGGCGAGCCCGGTGACCAGCAGCGGCCGCCCTCCGATGCGATCGGACAGCGCGCCCGCGACCGGGGCGATGAACACCGGCATGGCGGTCCAGGGCAGCGTCCGCAGTCCGGCCTCCAGCGGGCTGTAGTGCTGAACGACCTGGAGGAACTGCGCGAGCAGGAAGATCGAGCCGAACATCCCGAAGAACATCAGCAGGGAGGCTGCGTTGGTCACGGCGAAGCCGCGGCTGCGGAACAGGTGCATCGGCAGCATCGGCTCGCGTGCCCGCAGTTCCCAGCCGATGAACGCGGCCACCAGCAGGGCGCCGATCACCAGGGGCGGCAGCACGGTGAGGCTGGTCCAGCCGTGGTCGTTGCCGCGGACGACGCCGAGCACGATGCCGAGCAGACCGACGCTGGCCAGGACCAGGCCCGGCAGGTCCAGGCTGGTCGAGGGCCCGCGGCTCTCGGTGAGGCGGAGCCGGGCGATCGGCAGCAGGGCGATGCCGATCGGCACGTTCAGCCAGAAGATCCACTGCCATGAGGCGCCCTCGACCACCGCCCCGCCGACCAGCGGACCGATCGCGATGGCCAGGCCGCCGACAGCTCCCCAGGCGCCGAGGGCCAGGCCGCGGCGCCGCGGGGATACCGCGGCTGACAGCAGCGTGAGGGTGAGCGGGATGACGATGGCGGCGCCGACGCCTTGCACGGCCCGGGCGGCCACCAGGGCGCCGATGCCGGGCGCCATGGCCGCGGCCGCCGACCCGGCGGTGAACAAGCCGAGACCGATCGTGAACAGGCGTCGGCGGCCGTAACGCTCCCCCAGCGTGGCCCCGGTGAGCAGGAGGACGGCGAAGGTGAGGGTGTAGGCGTTCACCGTCCACTGCAGCCCTTCCAGCGAGGCGTGCAACTGCTCCCGGATCGAGGGCAACGCGGTGGTCACCACGAGGTTGTCGAGCGAGGCCATGAACAGCGCGGCCGAGGTTATCGCGAAGGTCCACGCGGTGCGGTGCCTGGCGGTCATCGCTTCCTCCTTATAGAAGTGAGTAGTCACTAACTTATTTGGTCAAAATTTTTAGGTAGGCGAGCTCAGTCCTTCGGGCACCAGCTCGTCCAGCGCTCGTCGACCGAGGGCAGGTCCAGGGCGGCGCCGACGTTCATCAGCATGCCGACGGCGAAGAAGTCCACCACGGTCTGGAAGGGCAGCCCGGTGATCCGCTCGACCATCTCCCACAGGTGCTTGTAGCCGGTCCGGGCGGCCTCGCGGATCTCGGGATCGCCGCAGGCGGCGTAGATCTGCATCTGCAGCAGGAGCAGGGTCCGGTCGTCGAGCAGGCGCTCGTACTCTTCGGCCATCGCCGTCATGGCGTCGTCGCCGGTGAGGTCGCCCGCCGCGGCCGTGAACGCGCCCTCAATCCGGCGGAAGCACCGCTCCACCAGCGCGAGGAACAGCGCCTTCTTGGTCGGGAAGAGCCGGAACAGGTACGGCTGGCTGATCCCGGCCCGGCGGGCCACATCCTCGGTCGAGGTGCCGGCCAGCCCATGCGCGGCGAACTCGGCCACGGCGGCCTCGAGCACCATCTCGCGGCGCTCGGCGGCCGGCATCCGCTGCCTTGTCTGTACGGTCATGAGGACTAAGTTAGTAACCACTCACTACTTTGTCAAGAGCCGGCGGACAGGAAGCCATGCTCCACCCACATCAGCACGGCCGGGCGGGCTGAGGCAGGTCCCGCATGATCGTGGACCGCAACCCGCGGAATCCGCGGGCGGTTTTCGGGGGCAACGGTCCACGATCCTGGCTGCCGCCCGGCGGGTCGCATCAGCAGTCACGCCAGCCCCGCCGGGGTATGCCACCGCGGCCAGGCCGGTTCATTGCGTGTCACCGCACCCCTGATCAGGTGTACATGCTGTGGCGCCTGATGCGGACACCCTCCGCAGAACGGCCCGGGTTATGAGGATCGGTCCGCGGCCGGACGCCATGAAACCGGACATTCACTGCGTTGGAACGCGCTGGATCCGGGGTTTCATGGCGTTCCAGCTGGGTCCGGGAGCCGCGACACTGGTCGCGCGGACGCAGTGGTCGAGTTCGGCTACGCGGTGAGCGCGGGTCAGGGGCTGGGCAAGCGCTGAGGCGGGATGGTCGCATCCAGCAGCAGGGTCGAGCCGGCCGGACGGACGACGGCGCCAGTGGTCCGCTCGCGCAGGCGTCCGAGGAACTCGCCGTCGCCGAGCGGCACGGTGGCCTCCAGGCGGTGGCTGGCCTGTACCTCGGGCAGATCCATGACGGCGTCGACCAGGTCGGTGCGCCAGCCGGGTGCGACGTGACCGGCCGCGGCGCGTAGCGAGGTCCTCGCGGTGCCCGCGACGGGCATGGTCACCTCGGCCGCGACCACGACCTCGCCGCCGTTCCTGATCTCGACATGACGTGGCGTTTCCGGGAAGGTCATCCTCATGCTCCAGGGATCGCGGGTGCGGGTCAGCCGCGTTGCTGTCACAGGCCGGTTACTGCCCTGCCCGATAGGCGCTGGAGTGAAACAGGTCCATACCGCGACAATCGTCTGCGGTGCGGCGCGGCGGGCCACCGGATCGGCGTGGGTGCGCGCGCTAGGGTGAGCGCATGGCGGATGAGGACGGTGCTCCGCCGCGGCGGGTCGCCTGGGTGACCGGCGGCAGCCGCGGGGTCGGCCGTGGCGTGGCGGTCGCCCTCGGGCAGGCCGGCTGGGTGGTATACGTGACCGCGCGATCCTCGGCGGGCGGTCGGACCGGGCACCTGCCCGGCACGGTGGAGCAGACGGCGGACGCGGTGACAGCGGCCGGCGGATCCGGTGTCGCGGTCCCCTGCGATCACCGCGACGACGAAGCGGTCCGGGCGGTCGCGGCGCGGATAACGGCGGATCACGGCCGGCTGGACCTGCTCGTCAACAACGCGTGGGCCGGCTACGAGAGGCTGAACGCCGGCGGCTGGGAAGAATGGAACGCGCCGTTCTGGGAGCAGCCGCTCGAGTTGTTCGACGCGATGTTCGGCGGCGGGGTGCGAGCGCATTACGTCGCGGCGGCGGTGTGCGCTCCGCTGCTCATCGCGACCCCGCGCAGCCTGGTAGTGACGGTCTCGGTGGCGGTGCCCGAGACCGAGCAGCACAGGTTCGGCGCCGCCTACGCGATGGCCAAGACCGCGGACGACCGCCTCGCGCTGGCCGCCGCGATACAGCTCGGCGAGTACGGCGTGGCCTCGCTCGCGGTGCACCCGGACTGGGTGCGGACCGAGGGCGTCATGCAGTTCGCGGACCAGGTGGACCTATCATCCTCGCAATCGCCTGAAGGGGTCGGGCGGACGATCGTCGCGCTGGCCGGCGACCCAGAGGTGATGGGCCTGACCGGGCAGGCGCTGACCGTCACCGCTCTCGCGGCGCGCTACGGCGTTGACGTGTCCGCGTAGAGGGCCGTGATCCAGATGTGCAGGAGGGTGGCGACCAGGGTGTCCTGGTCGTCGAAGGGCGGGGTGCCGGTCGCGGCCAGGTAGTACAGGCGCTCGCCGAGCCAGGTCAGCGCGCTGGCCAGGGCCGGGATGTCCTGGCCGGCCAGCCGCTGCCGGGCGCGCGGGTCGGCGTTGATCTGGGCCACGGTGGCGTCGGTGAAGGTCTGCATCTGCTCCGTCCACAGCGCCTCCAGGCGCGGGTCGGTCCGCCAGTTCTCCACGATGGCGCGCAGGACCGGCGCGCTCCGCTGCCACAGTTCGGCCCCGGCGGTGATGCCGGTGCGCAGCGCGGCCGCCGGGTCGGCGGGGACGGCCAGCCAGGGCGCCGCGGCGTCGTGGCCGCGGGCGACGGCGCGCCGGACGAGTTCGGCCAGGACGTCGTGCTTGCTGTCGAAGTAGAAGTAGAAGCTGCCGCGGGAGACACCGGCCGCGGCGAGGATGTCGCCGACGGCGAGGTCGCCGAACTGATGGTCGGCGAGCAGCTCGGCGGTGGCGGCCAGGATGGCCTCGCGCAGGTCCGTTGTGTCGTCGCCGCCTGCGGACCGGCGCCCGTGCGGCCGGGGAGACCCGGAGGCCCGTGATGGTGTCGCCATGCCCGGGAGCCTACCCGGCACGGTGTATATACATACTGTCTGGACAGTATGTATAGTGTCGTCATGAGCACGCTAACCTGCCATCTGGTCACCCGGAACCCGGACGCGGCCGCCGCCTGGTACACCTCGGTGCTCGGCGCCACCGAAGCCAGCCGGATCACGCTGCCCGGCGGTCAGGTGCTGACCATCGAGCTGCGCTTCGGCGACAGCACGCTGTCCATCTCGGATGAGTTCCCCGAGATGGGGATCGTCTCGCCGCTGACGCTCGGCGGCACCTACGGGGCGCTGCACCTGACCGTCGAGGACGCCGACGCGGTCTGGCAGCGGGCACTGGCGGACGGCGCGACCGAGTTCGAGCCGCTGCACGACGCGTTCTGGGGGGACCGGACCGGGCAGTTCATCGACCCGTTCGGCCATCGCTGGGCGATCGACCAGCACATCAAGGACGTGCCGCACGAGGAGGTCGTACGGCTGGCCGCGGCGGCGTTCGGCGGGAGCCAGGCCTAGATGACCGGCGGCGGGGTGCCCTCGGCGCTGGCCGCCAGCGCCGGGTCCCATCCGCACACGGCGCAGGCGTGCCGGAAGGCCGAACGGGCGAACTCCAGCGCGGTGCCGAACGGGTCCTCCGCCTCCCGGACGTCGTCCCAGTCCAGGACGTACTCCCCCAGCGCGCCATCCCAGCGCCCGCTGGGCAGGGTCGCGCGGTCGAAGCCGGGCGGGGCCGGGTGCGCGTACGCGAAGAACGCCGCCCGGCCGTAGCGCCCGTCACCGGGCCACCAGCCGACCTCGATCTGCTGGGCGTCACCCGCGTTGCGCATGATGAAGTCGTCCGACGGGGGTTCGGCCGGCAACCCGGAGTACAGGCTCACCGCCAGGTCGAAGGATCCCCACCAGGCGTTGACCGGGCTGGAGCGCCCGCGGTACGGCGCCCGGTACGCGGCCAGCACCTGTGCCGCCCGGGTCGCCGCGGCGAAGTAGCCGGCCACGTGCTCCGGGTCGTAGCGGGCGTGTTCCTCGTCTGCGTCCAGCGGCACCTGCCACGGGACCTCCTGCGGCGTCGGGTCGATGCGCACCGGACCGCCCAGGTCGCGCACTGCGGCCAGCACGTCCCGGGTGACCGCGCCGACCGGCCGGTGCGGGGTGAGCGGTATCCGGGCGGTCCGGCCGCCGCTGTGCTCGACCACCGCCTCGTGGACCCGCAGGTCAAGGACGACGACCATGGATCCCGAACGGTCGGGTGCGGGCAGTGGCGACGTCTCCCAGCCTCGCGCGGTGAGCCGGAGCGCCGCGTGCTGGAGCTGCGGCTCGGCCGGCGCGAGCCTCGCCGCGAGCTTGCCCAGGACCTGGGTATGGGCGTGCAGCGTGTCACAGGTCTCGCGCCACTGCTCGTAATTCACCGCGGGCCACATGGGCCAAGGCTACGGGAGAGCGCGGGTGAGGAACCGCAGCAGGTGCGTATTGAAGGCGTCCGGCCGCTCCAGGTTGGGCAGGTGCCCGACGCCCTCCATCACGACGACGTCCGGATCGGGCAGGCAGGCGGCCAGCTCGCTGGTGATCTCCGCGGTGGAATAGGAGTCGTGATCCCCGGCGCACACCAGCGCCGGAGCGCGGAGATCCTTCAGCACGGGCTGATAGTCAGGCCGTTCGGCCCGTCCGCGCACCGCGGCCGCGGCCCCGGCCGGATTCGTGGCCAGCATCATGGCCATGATCGTCTGTTTCAGCTCCTCGCCGGCCGCGGGGCCGAACAGCCGGGCGGCCATCTGCCCGGCCACCGGCCGCATCCCCTGCTCGTCCATGGTCCGCGCGCTGTCCAGGCGGGCCGCTCGCTCCTGATCGGTGACCCGCTGCGCGGTGGTCGCGATGAAGCCGTACGCCCACCAGCGCTCCGGCTGGGCCGCGGCGAGCTCCATCACGACGAGCCCGCCCATGCTCAGGCCCACCAGGGCCGCGCTGGCGATGCCCTTGCGATCCAGCAGGTGACCGACGTCGGCGGCGAGCTGCGCCATCGGCACCGTGCCCGGCGTGACCGGGCTGTCCCCGTAGCCACGCAGGTCGGGGGCGATGACACGGAAGCGGTCACGAAGGGCGGTCAGCTGGGGCGCCCACATGCCGCGGTTGAAGGGGTGACCGTGGATGAGCACCACGACCGGACCGTCGCCGACATCGTCGTGAGCGAGGTCGACGGGATCCATGGGCCGATGGTAACCGCAAGAAGTCGTGGAGGGCGGCGGTGACTAGGGGCGGGGCTTCTTCGGGGAGGAAGTGGCCGGTGGGCAGGGCCTCGCCGCGGACGTCGATGGCGTAGTCCTGCCAGACGCTGAGCGGGTGGTAGCCGCGGCCGACGAAGCCCTGGCTGCCCCACAGCACGAGGACCGGGCATTCGAGCTTGTGCCCCGCGGCGAAGGTCTCGTCGTCATGGACCAGGTCAATGGTCGCCGCCGAGCGGTAGTCGGCGCAGGAGCCCGCGATCGTCCGCGGGTCGCTGAAGCAGCGGATGTAGTCCTCCATCACGGCGGCGTCGAGGCTCGCGCCCTGGCCGAGGAGCGCGCCGACGATGGAGCGGACCCAGAAGCCGGGGTCCGCGCCGATCAGCTGCTCGGGGATGCCGTTACCGACCGGGAGGAAGAACCAGTGGTAATAAGCCGTCGCCATGTCCCGCGTGACGTTGTGCCATATGTGCCGGGTCGGCACGATGTCGAGAACCGCGAGCCTGGTGACGGCCTCCGGGTAGTCCAGCGTCAGCCGGTGCGAGACCCGCGCGCCGCGATCGTGGCCGACCAGCTGGAACTGCGCGAAGCCGAGCTCGCGCATGAGCCCCAGCTGGTCGCGGGCCATGGACCGCTTGGAGTACGCGTCACCGGCGGCGTCCGGTTCCGGCTTGCCCGAGTCCCCGTAGCCGCGCAGGTCGGCGAGCACGACGGTGTGGTCTTCGGCGAGGGCAGGGGCGACATCGCGCCACATCAGGTGGTTCTGCGGGTAGCCGTGCAGCAGGAGCACGGGCGGCCCCGACCCCGCGGTGGCGCAGTTGACGGTGACGCCCTCGACCTCGACGCGCTGGTACTCGAAACCGGACAGCAGTGCGGTCATGGTTCCCCTTCGTACTCTCGGCTGAGCAGGATGACCTCGGAGCTGAGCTGGCCGATGTCGAGCAGGTGGCCGATGCGGTGGCTCTGCCCGGTGGCGGCGGCGAATTGCGGGGTCTGGCCGCAGCGGCGCTGCAGCTCGCGCTCGACGGCGGCGGTGCGCTCCTGCCAGCTGGCCGGCGGCTCAGGCATGTCCTGGGAGTCCGCAACGGCCAGCACCTCCAGGCCCGCGCGGCGGAGCAGCAGGTGGAGGTCGGTGCTGGTCGGGAAGTGGTTGCCCTGCGGCGGATCGTCCAGCTTCGCCGTGACGGCCAGGTAGACGAGCAGGCCGATCCGGCCGCCCGGGCGGACCACGCGGCGCATCTCGCGCAGCATGGCCAGCTGGGCGTCCCGGCTCGGCGCGGTGCACAGGACGCCCAGAGACCAGGCCAGGCCGACCGCGCCGTCCGCGAACGGCAGCGCGGTCGCGTCGGCCTGGATGACGGGCGCATCGAAAAGCCGGGCCGCCGCGCGGCACGCGTCGGGCTCCGGCTCGACCAGGACGGGCCGGACGCCGGTCCGGTCGGCCGCGTAGGCGGCGGGCCCGCCAAGGCCCGCCCCTACGTCCGCCAGCAGGTCGCGGGCCCCGGCCCGCAGGCCGGCCAGCAGCCAGTCCAGGGCGGCGGGCTTCCCGCTCCCCCGGCAGGCCGCCGGGACAAAGTACTCCGGGCCCAGGTCGGCGGCCACCTCGGCGGTCCACGCCGCCACGGTGTCGAACTCGGCCTCCATCGGGTCGTCGGCGTCACGGGTCATGCTCGCGTTCTTCCCTGATGCGCCCGGCCAATTCGGCCTTGACCTGAGCGGCGAATTCGTAGCCACGGGCCGACGCCGCGCCGGAGATGTTCACGCCGGTCACGCCCGGGATGCCGAGCAGGGCCCTGGCCTCGCGGGCGGCCGCGGCGATGCCGGCCTCGACCGGGTCGGGCTCGTCCAGCACGCGGCGTACGGCGGCCGGATCAAGCTCCAGTCCGGGGAGCCCGGTCAGCACGGCCGCCGACGGCTCGTCAGTGAAGACCGCAACCGAGGCGATGACCGGGATGGTCACCCCGGCCCGCACCGCGTCGGACATGAACGCGGTGACCGAGGCCACCGTGTCGTGGTTGAGCACCGCAACCGCGGCCCCCGCGCGCTGCTTCTGGGCCAGGCGGGCCGCCCGCAGGTGCCGGGGCGGCGCGGCCGGGGTCTCCGGGACGGCCGCGGATATCCCGATCGACGCGGCGAGCGCGGCCAGCCGCGGCCCATCGAGGTCGAACACCTGCGTCACGTCCGGCCGGACGTCGTAGGCCCGCGCGTCGCCGGTGACGCACAGAACCGCGTCCACCCCCAGATGGCGCAGGCCTGATAGCTCCTCCTCCAGGACGATCCGGTTGCGGTCCCGGCAGGCGAGCGTCATCCACGGCCGCACCCCGGCGTCCTGCAGCATCGAGGCCAGCAACGTGGGCGGGAAATCGGGCCGGTCCTGGTGCTCGCCGACCAGGACAGCGTCGCAGGACGGCGCCAGCGTCCTCGCCACCATCGTGAGCATCCGGACCGAGTACGGTTCGGAGCTGAAGTCGGTCAGGATCAGCGGCACCGCACGCAGCGGGACGGCAGGCACCGGCTCGGCCCATTGCGCCGGGGCCGGGAACACGCACGGTTCCGGTACGACCTCGCAGCGGCCGTCGGCCCGCACTCCGCCGCACGGGCCCATCACCATGTGCTTCGGGCAAGAGCCCGTCATCGCATGCCCGGCGGCCACGGGCGGCCCGCCAGAACCGCGAGGTTGAGCGCCACGAGCGTGTCCTCCAGGTCGGGCAGGGCATCGGTCCGGCCCGCGTACACCATGGACCGGGCCAGTTCCGCGGTGGCCCCGGCCAGCGCCAGGTACGCCTCGGGCGAGACGGCCGGCCAGTCCGGGTGGCGCTCGCGCGCCCGTTCGTGCCACCGCCGGTTCAGCTCGGCGAAGCGGCGGGGCGCGGCGTCGAGCCGGCTGGCGGCCCGCGGACCCGCGGCCGGCATGTGGATGTAGAAGACCCGGGCGAAGGCGGGCTCGTCGGCGAGGAACGCGAGAAACTCGCGGACCGCGGCCCGGAGCAGGTCCTCGTCATCGGCTCCGGCCGGGAGCGCGCGGCTGGCAGATACGACGCGGGCGATCATCAGTTCCCGGCCCTCGCCGGTCGCGGCCAGGAAGCACTCCTCCTTGTTCGCGAAGTGGTCGTAGAACGCCTTCTTGGACACCCGGGCGCGGCGCACGATGTCGGCGACGGTGACGGCCTGGTAGCCGCGCTCTGATACGGCCGCGATCACCGACCGCAGCAGGCGCTCCCGCTGCGACGCGCTGACGGCCGGCGGAGGCAGGTGGCTGCGGCCGCGGGGCAGCCCGGGTTTGCCCTCGTGGGTGAGGGCGAGCATGCCCGCTTGCCTGGTTTCGGCCACAGGGTTACAGTAACCGGCATGACCCTAAAGTACGGATTCGTACTTTAGCTGATGACTATGATCAGCGACTCCGCGATGCTGAGCGAACTCTCCGCCGAGTTCCCCGGCTATGAGTTCAGCACGCAGCGGACCTGGGAGGGCGTCTCGCTGATCGCCGTCCGCCAGAAGGGTTCGGCCCGGTCCGGCCTGTACGTCGTCATCACCCCCGACCTCGACGAGATGCGCCGGACCCTGCTCGACAACACGAGGCTCGACAACACGGGGCTCGAGGACGAGAACCCCGGACGGTAGCCGAAGGCCCGACGGCCATTGACGATCGTACGCCGCACGGACTCAGCGACGCCGAGGGCGTCGCCCTGCTCGGGACGGCGGTCCGGCCGCGGCTACGCTGACCGGGTGGAAATCGTGGTCGACGACCTGACCGGCCCGCAGATCGCCAGGTTCCTCGACGAGCACGTCAGGCAGATGCTGTCGATCACCCCGCCGGAGAGCAAGCATGCCCTGGACCTGGAGATGCTGCGCGGACCGGGGATCACGTTCTGGTCGGTCATGGACGGCGGGACCGTGGTCGGCTGCGGGGCGCTGAAGCGGCTGGACGCGCGGCACGCCGAGGTGAAATCGATGCGGACCCTGGCGGCGCGCCAGCGCAGCGGGATCGCGTCGATGATGCTGGAGCACATCATCACCGAGGCCAGGCGGATGGGCTTCACCCGGCTGAGCCTGGAGACCGGTTCGGCCGAGTTCTTCGCGCCCGCCCGGCGGCTGTACCAGAAGTTCGGGTTCGAGTACTGCGAGCCGTTCGGCGACTACCGGCCCGACCCGCTCAGCGTGTTCCTGACCAGGACGCTCTAGGGGCAGGCGGTGGGTCGCCCAACTAGGGAAGGATGGCGGTCATGACTTCGGATACCGACACCGTCGCGCTGCTGGAACGCGCGCTCGATCAGACGGCCGGGCTTATCGCAGCCATCCAACCCGGTCAGGCTGGGCTGGCGACGCCCTGCGCCGGGTGGGACGTACGGACACTCGTCAGCCACCTGGCCGGGCAGGACCTGCGGAACTTCCTCGTGGCCGTGCGCGGTGAGGCGGCCGACTGGCAGGCGCCCGCCGACGAGATCGGCGACGACTGGGCGGCGGCGTTCCAGGAGCGGGCCGCGCCGGTGCGCGCCGCGTGGCAGGCGGCCGACCTCGACTCCCTGGTGGCCGGGCCGGGCGGCGAGGTGCCGCTGCGTATGCGGGCCGACAATCAGGTCACCGAGCTCGCGGTGCACGACTGGGACCTCGCCCGGGCCACCGGGCAGCAGCTGGCCGGCCTGGACCCAGCGCTGGCCGAGCACGCGCTCGCCTGGTCCCGCGGCATGCTGCGGCCCGAGTTCCGGGGGCCGGACAAGGCGTTCGGGGTGGAGGTACCGGTACCTGATGACGCGCCGGCCTACGACCGGCTGGCCGGCTGGTTCGGCCGGGATCCGGGCTGGACGGCGCCGGGGGCGAGCTGATCCGGGGCGATCGCCGGGTGGGAGCGGGCTAGCCGATAGCGCTGAGGAGTTCGGTGCGGGCGGTGGCGAGGCTGGGGCCGTACCAGGTGAGCAGGCGGCCAGGGACGAGGACGACGCGGTGGGCCGGGAACTCCTCCGGGCCGTCGTCCGGGGTGAACCGGTAGGGCTCGTCGGGCAGCATGACTATGTCGGGCGCTGCCGCCCGGATCTGTTCGGCCTCGACGTGCGGGTAGCGGTCCGGGCTCGCGCCGAACACGTTGTCCAGGCCGAGCCGCGCCAGCACGTCGCCGGTGAACGTGCGCGCGCCGACGACCATCCACGGGTCGCGCCAGATCGGCACCGCGACGCGGCGCGCGGGGCGCGGCGCGGGTTCGGCCCAGGCTTGCTCCGCCGCCGCCAGCCAGGCCGGCGCCTCCAGGCCGAGCGGCCCGGTGAGCAGCCGGCGCATCGACGCCATCGCGTCGGGCAGCGACTCGATCACGGTCACCCACACGGCCAGGCCCGCGTCTCGTAGCCGGTCCACGTCCAGCTTCCGGTTCTCTTCCCGGTTGGCGATGACGAGGTCGGGTGCCAGGGCGATGATCGCCGCCCGTTCGGGATTCTTGGTCCCCCTGACCCGGGTCACCGACAGGCCGGCCGGGTGGGTGCACCAGTCCGTGGCCCCCACCAGCAGGCCCGGTGCCGACCGCGCCACCGCCTCGGTCAGCGAGGGCACGAGGGACACCACCCGCCGGGCCGGGGCGGCCAGTTCTACCGGTGTTCCGAGGTCGTCGTGCCATACCGTCACCAGATGATCCTCCTATAGGGTGCGCTCATGGCGGGCAATGAGCGCACCGGCGGCCGCTAGATGCCGCGCCTTGATGTCCAGATCCCGGCGCCCGATGGTCATAGCCCCGGAACGCTGCACATCCCGGACGAGGCCGGGCCGTGGCCGGGGGTGCTGGTCTTCCCGGACGCCGGCGGGGTGCGGGAGACGTTCGGCCAGATGGGTGACCAGCTGGCCGGCCTGGGGTACGTCGCGCTGATCCCCGACATCTACTACCGCGCGGGCGAATGGACCCCGTTCGACGTGGCCACCCTGTTCACCGACCCGCAGGAACGGGCCCGGATGTCCGGCCTGGTCAGCCCCCTCACCAACGCCGCGATCGTCGCCGACGCCCGCGCCTACGCGGATTTCCTGCTGGCGCGGCCGGAGGTAAGCCGATCGGCGATCGGCACCACCGGGTACTGCCTGGGCGGGCGGATGTCCCTGGTCGCGGCCGGAGGGCTCGGGCGCACGGTCGCCGCGGCGGCCTCGTTCCACGGCGGCAGGCTGGCCGTTGCCGACGATCCGTCGAGCCCGCACCTGTCGGCGGACCGCATCACCGCCGCGGTCTACGTGGCCGGCGCCATCGATGACGGCTCGTTCACCACAGAGCAGGCCGGACTGCTGGACAGCGCGCTCACCGGCGCCGGGGTCGAGCACGCAGTGGAATTCTACCCCGCTCACCACGGCTTCGCGGTACCCGACAACCCGACCTACGACGCTGCGGCGGAGGCCCGGCACTGGGAGGCACTCGGCCGGCTGTACCGCGACCACCTGGGGACCTGAGCGCCGCCCGGGCATCCATGCCCGTGATTGCGTGTCGCTGCACCCCCCATGAGGGGTGTTTTGACACGCAATGATCCTGCCGACCACCGGAGCCTGGTCCCGCGGGGCTGGCGTGGCTGGTGGTGTGATCGGACCGGGCCTGCCGACGGGCCGGGTGGATAGGCGAGCCTG
>Ga0207683_10002582_pt1 | contig 15816 bp, 11 predicted proteins | sample KBSM73metaG_FD_184333 | JGI IMG/M metagenome (GOLD analysis project Ga0207683, IMG submission 184333) | Miscanthus rhizosphere microbial communities from Kellogg Biological Station, Michigan, USA - KBS M7-3 metaG (SPAdes) (version 2) | ecosystem: Host-associated > Plants > Roots > Rhizosphere >... | reverse complement strand
GGCGCACCCGATCATCCTGTTCAACCCCGATGGGCTGAGCGCGAACTACATCATTCCCGGTCTCGTCGCGGTGCTGCTCCAGATCTCCGCGATCGTGCTTGCCTCGATCACGATCGTCCGCGAGCGCGAGCAGGGCACGATGGAGCAGCTCCTCGTCACACCGATCGATCCGATCGGCCTCGTGCTCGGCAAGCTGATGCCCTACCTGCTGATCGGTCTCGTCGAGATGGCGATGATCCTGGCGGTCATGCGGTGGGCCTTCGACGTGCCGATCCAGGGCAGCCTGCTGTTCATCTTCCTCACCGCGATCCTCTACCTGTTCGCGCTGCTCGCGCTCGGGCTCACGATCTCGATCCGCTCGCAGACGTCGATGCAGGCGCAGCAGATGGCGCAGGTGCTGCTGTTGCCGTCGATCTTCCTCAGCGGCTACATCTTCCCGGTCGCCGGGCTGCCGAAGGTCCTGTACTGGATCGGCCGCGCGTTGCCGGCGACGCACATGATCGCCGTGTTGCGCGGCGCGGTGCTGCGCTCGGCGGGACCGTTCGACATGCTGACGAGCATCCTCGCGCTCGCGGCGATCAGCGTCGTGCTCGTGACGATCGCGGTCAGGCTCGTTCGCAAGCTGACGATCTAGATTGTCTAGATCTGCGAGGTCGCGAGGTGCACCCACGGCTCGGGACGCGGGCCGCCGGGGAGACGGAAGCTGTAGATCGTGCAGGTCGCACCGGCCTCGACGCCGTGCGACGCGAGCCACTGGATGTGGTCGTCGAGCCGCTGATCGAGCGAGAAGCAGCACGGTCCGGGGTGGCCGGCCGCGACCAGCGCAGCACCGCACCGCTGCAGGTAGTGCGCGAACGTGGGGACCCACGCGTGCGGACCTTGCGGCAGGTGGATGAGCGGCCACGGCTGGCCCGTCGACTTGAGGCGCAGATCCTTGCGGCCTGCGGTCGAGACCCAGTCGCCGGCGGCGTCGGGGCTGAAGTCGAGGCCCGGCGTGGTCGGCGGCGGTGGTGCGCCGGTGGGATCGATCGCGGCCAGCCGCGCCGGCTCGATGAAGTAGATCGCCAGCCGCGCCGCGGCCTTGCCCATCTTCTGCGCGTGGAGACCCTTGGCGGCGTTCATCACATCGCCGCGCTCGCCCTGCATCGCGGCCACGTAGCCCATCTTCCACTGCCGGAGGAACGACGGCCGCATCGACAGCGCGAACCCCTTCCACAGCATCTTTCGCCACAGCCCGGTCCCGCGCACCTCGGACGCCAGCTTGAGATCGGAGCCGTAGATCGTCGGGAACGTCTTGCCGCCCTGGGTGGCGCGCCGCAGGATGCCGCAGATCGTCCCCTTGAGCCGGTCGCCATCGACGGCGACAAGGAAGCGCGGATCGCCGAGCCCGGTGAAGAACGCGGTGTAGTCCTTGCCGTGATCGATCGTGAAGAAATCCGCGCCGTCGGCGATCGGATACTCGATCGACGATTCGAGCGCGCCCAGCTGATCCTGGTAGCCCTTGATGAACTCGGCGTCGACAAACTCGATCTTCACTGGACGCGACGCCCCACTTCGACGCGGTTGTAGAACAGGCTACGATCGCGTGCCTGCAGCGCGACACCGAGTGCGTCGTCGAACACGAACTCGGGCGCGAAGTGCCGGCGCAGATCGCGCGTGTTGTTGAGCTGGCGCAGCAGCACGAGGCTGCCGGGGCGCGCGGCGCGCTTGAGCCGGCGGGCCCAGTCGGCCACCAGCTCGTCGTCGGACCAGTCGAACACGTTCGACAGGCTGAACAGCTCGAAGCGCTCGAGCTCGGACACCGCATCGAGTCCGCCGAGGACCAGCTCGGGCATCCGGCCGCGGCGATCGCGCGTGTAGACCGGCGCGTCGGCGGCGCGGTAGGCGCCGAGCAGCACGTGCTGCAGGAAGGGGTTGCGCGCGGCGTCGTCGCGACGGAGGCCGCGCTCGAACAGCTCCGCAAAGTAACCTGGGAAGGAGCCCGGCTGCGCGTGCTGGGTCGCTGCCGGGCCGAACATGGCGTGGAGTAACCCATCGGAAAAACAGGCGGCGAAGCACCCCGGCCAGTAGCGGTGCGTGGTCCACGTGCTTGCGAGTGCAGCCCGCGTGCCGGCGTCACCGGTGAAGAAGCGCTCGAGCTCGCGCTCGGTGGTGACGAACTCGAGCAGCATCTGCCGCAGCGTGCGAAACAGTCCCTCGAACTCGCCCGACTGATTGAGCCCGCGCTCGTCGGCATCGTCGACGTTGAGGCGCGTCAGCTCACCTGCTGCAGCCGCGGCGGCCTTGTCGCGCACCTGCTCGAGCTGCCGCGGGTTGAGATCGAACGCGGTCACCTCGAGCTCGGGATGCTCGGCGAGCAGCGACAGCGCCGTGCAGCCGCCCGACGCCACGAGCAACGCGTGGCGCACCCCATGCGTGCGGATCAGCTGGGCTTCGAGCTCGGAGTCCTCGCGAACGACCGCGAACTTCAGACCGAGCCGGACGGGCACGCCGGGACCATATCTCGGTAGAGCTGCCAGAACCAGTGCGCGCCGAGGAGCAGCGCATGAGCGACTTGCGCCCGCGCATCGGGGTCGCGCCACGACGGACGCGCCAGTGCGAGCAGATCCTCGGCGTGGCCGACGTCGAGCTCCTTGTGCACGTCGTAGTGGCGCTGGCTGCCGGGCGCCGCCCAGCCGCGCGCGTGCACGGTGTCGCCGATGTCGGCGCTGATCGTGATGTACAGGTACTCGATGATGCCGAGCAGCGCCGAGCCGGGCTGATGCGGCTGTGCGAGGCAGAAGTTGAGCAGCGCGTGGTTGAACGCGCTCACGTACACCGGACAGTCGGCGTGCAGCTCCTCCTGCGAGGCGCCGAGTGCCCGCAGGTACTGGACGAACGTGCGCTTGTGGCTCGCGAGCTGATTGCCACGGCCGTGCTCGTCCGCGACGTTGTCGGCGAGCGCCAGCCGCGACTCGAGCCGCGGGATGCGCGCGAGCACCGCGGCCAGCGACTGCGAGAACGCCTCGACCGCGAACCGGAACGGCACCTGGCTGTGCCGGAAGTCGGCCACCGTGGTGGGCTCGAGCTTCATCCACTGGAAATACGGATGGAGCCCGAAGTCGTACTCGGCCGCGATCGCGCGCACCGCGTCATCGAGCGAGTCGCACTCGACCAGCGTGCGCCAGTAGAGCCGCGGCGTCCTCGCTCCCAGGTTAGTTGGCAGCTGCTTTACAGACCCGTCCCCCATCAGACCCGGAATCGTACACAAGCGGCGCGGCGATCCGCCAGCTGTAAGCATTGTGGGGGCAACTACGGCACGGACCGGAAATACCGCCCCAACATCTCGCCTACGGGGGACCGCCGAGGAGCCGCTCGACCTCCGCTGCTGCGCGCCGCTCGGGCCCGACGTCGATACCGACGACCAATGAGGGCGACACACCGATAAACAATTGCTCCCCGTCCGGCCGCCATGCCACGTCGCTCGCGAGGGTCGTTTCTGGGGCTGGCCCGTCGATCGTGGATACGAGTCGCTTCGTCGTCAGGTCGTAAATCATCAGCGCCCGATCGGCGCGCGCGAACGCGAGGGCACGGCAATCGGGAGAGAATCCGAACGGCCCGAGAATGGCGCTGGCGTCGGACAGACGCGTCACGAGCTGGCCGTCGCTCGCCTTGTAGATCGCGGTCCGACCGTCCGCCTGCACGAGCGCGTACAACTCGCCGGTCGGGCAGAAACCCCTGAACGCCGGTTCGCCGAAGACGGCCGCCTTGCGGCCGGTGTGCGCATCGTAGAGTGCGTTCTCGCCGCCTGGAACCTCGACCGCCAGTCGCGATCCGGTCGTGTCGACAGCAATCTCGACGTCGCCGGGTGAGTCGGTCCGCGTGGAGAGGAGCATCGCGATCTTGCGCGCGTGGAGATCCCACACCTCGACGGTGCCGTCGCAGCCGGCGAGCGCCACGACGCCAGCGTCGCGACGAGCCTGGACTCTGCAGACCTCCTCGATGCCCGGCGCGATCACCGTGGCCTCGGGTGTGTGCCAGTGGTCGCGCGGCACGCCAGCGACGTCGTAGAGCTCGACACCATGCTTGCGATCGACCACTGCATAGCCGTCGTCAAGAGTCGATGGGCCGTCGATGCGCGCGAGCAACGTGCCGCCGTCGTAGACCTCGGTGCGTGTGCCGTCGGCCATCGCCCAGCGTGCGGAGCCTTCGTCGAACCAGACGCTCCAACCGTGGTCTTCATCGACTGGCAGCGTGATGACCGGATGCTCGTCGGAGTTGCCGTACATGCGAAGCTTCCCGAGTCCGACGACGACTACGCGCTTCGCGGCGCGGTCATGAGCGATCTCCTTGGCGTCGCGGAATACGCGGCGGTGGTCCGGGTGGAGAGTGCCGTCGGTGGCGACGGCGAACGTCTCGACGGCAAGCTCGCCCGTGGGCGGCGGTGGGTGGAGCGCGCGGTCGAGCACACGGCGCATCTCCTTCGTCGGGTCGCCATCCGGAGACGAGACCGGTTCTGGAGCCGCGGTTGTGGACCTGACGATCAGCTGCTGCGCGTCCCCGAATCCCAGGTCCGTCGGGCGGCCAACCACCGGGCTCACCGCGACCTGTCCTTGCGTCACGACAACCTGTAGCGAGCCGTCCTCGCCTGCGATCGCGAGCCGATCGCAGCTGGGCGAGAAGCGCAGGGTCGTGACTCGCCCCGACGGCACGCTGGCGACGGCCACGGGCATCGCCGACGACGCCTCATAGGCGATCACGCCGGGACTGATCGATGCTGCCTCGGCGGCGTAGATAAATGGCGTGCCCTGCGCCGCGCACGCGTCGCTGATCGCCGAAAGCAACGCGCCGGCCGGCGGGACCGGAAACTCGAAACCGTGTTGCTGGCCTACACTCCAACCCAGCACGGGGCCGCCGTTGGCAGTCGCGACAAGCGCAGCGTCGCCGGCGGCGCGGACCGAGTGGATGCCGCCCTCGGTGAGTGGCAGGTCACCCTCGGCCACGAGCTTTCCCGTGAGGTTGAAGACGCGTACCGTGCGCGGCTTGTTGGTCACGACGGCGAGCAGCGTGCCGCCGTACATCGTCACGAAGCGCACGGACCCATCGTGATGCTCGCGCACCGTCCACACGGGCGGAGCGCCAACTGCGAGCATCTCGAGCGTGTCTCGCGTCGCGACGACGACGTGGTCTCCCGACGAGTTGAGGTGAGCAGCGAGGATAGCGTCCGATGCGGTCGCACGCCCGACCTCCACGCCGAGCGCGTCTCGCACCACGATGTCGCGGCCTGCGCTCGTCGCGATGCGCGAACCGTCGTCCGATAGTCCGACCGCTGCGGCGCCGTCGATCCTCGCGACCACCTGGCAATTGCTGATGTCGACGATCATCGCCGAACCGCCGACGTCGTCGGGGGTGGGCGGGGTCGTCTCGATGAGGGCACGATCGCCACGGACTGCGATGCTCGCCGCGTCGATCGCGGCCGAACGGTGACAGCGCTGGTCGTGCGTGGTCAGATCCCACACACGGATCGCGTCGTGCGACACCGCCGTCAGTACGCGCCCATCCGGGCTGAATGCCAGCGCGTCGATGGAGGCTCCGGTGCGAGACAGCACGGTGGTCTTGTCGACCTCGCGCATCGCACGTGCGAGCCCGACCAGGACATCGTGCTCCGCGTCGCCGAGCGCGTAAGCCTTTGCGAGATGCGCGGCGCGCTGCTCGAATGCGCCGGCGGCGAACCCTTTGTCGGCCTCGCGAAGCGCCTCGTCGTGGCGCGCCTGCGCCTGTCGGAGCGCCTCGTCGCGCTTCCTCTGCTGCCGCGCGTGCACCGCGAGAGCGCCGACGGTCGCGACAACTGCCACCGCGGTCGTGGCGACGGCCCCCCAGCGCAGGGCGTTGCGCCGACGATGATCGCCAAACACCGCATCGAGCTCGCGGCCAAGAACGAACGCGGCGATCTGCGCGATCGCTCGCCGGCAGTCCCGATCGGGCCACCGCTGTGGTCGATAGACGCGGAGATCGACGACCAGCGGCTCCAGCCCGTGTTGCTCGAGGAGCTCGAGCAAGGCCGGTGCGATGGCGGCCCTCGTGTCCTCGCCCACCGGCCCGGGCCCGGTCCATGGAGTCTGGCCCGACACGAGCACGATCCCGAACGCTGCGCCCTGGTTCGCGCCGCGCTCGAGAAAGTGCCGCGCCTCGCGGACCACCCAGGGACTCTCGGCCGCGCTCGGTGAGGCGACGAGCAAGAAGCATCTGCTCGCATCGACTGCGTCCAGGACCTTGTTCGATAGCGCCGCATTCATCGCGAGGTTCGCGGTGTCCCGGAAGATCCGCATCGCACGCAGGCGGAACAGAGGCCGCGCGAAGCGCTCGAGCCGTTGGTGAAGCCACCCGGCAACCGTCGCGTCGCGATGGCTGTACGACAGGAAGGCATCGTACCCAACACGCTCCCCCGCGCTCATCGGACGATCATGCCATCGGTTTGGAGTGCGCGACACGCAGACCCTCTGCGTTACCGTGCGGATTCCAATACGCCTCGACTACTTCAACGTCACGTCGATGGCCCCCAGGTCGCGCGCCCACCCCGATTCGTCGATCAGATCCGCAACCCGGTCGAGCTCCGACTCCAGGCGTGCCGACCACTCGCTGGTCTCACCGCGCCAGCCGAGCGAGCGCAGGAACCAGACCCGATAGCTCGTGTTCTCGAACAGGCCGTGTACGTAGACGCCCGAGACGTTCGCCTGGCGAAAGCCGAGCCCGTCCGCGAGGTGCCTCTCGACATGCTCCTCCGCGATGGTCTGACCGAAGCGGATCTCGTATCCGTCGACGAGACCGCAGTCCGTCGAGCGCACCTGGGTCTGCCGGCTCGTCTTTTGTTCGGCCAGCGTGGTGTCGATGTCGAGGAGGCCGAGTCCCACGCTGTCCTCGCCCTCGATGCGGAGCGGATCGCGAATCGTTCGTCCGAGTAGCTGCAGTCCGCCGCAGACTCCCAGGACCGGCACTCCGGCTCGAGCCAAGGAAGCGATCCGTTCGGCAAGCCCGCTGCGACGAAGGTGCTGGAGGCTCGCGCCCGTGTTCTTGCTGCCGGGCAACAGGATCGCATCGGCCCGGTCCAGACCGCCGGGGCCCTCGATCGGCACCACGTCGACGCCGTCCTCATGGATCAGCGGATCGAACTCGTCCAGATTCGACGCGTAGGGATACATCACGAGCGCCAGTCGGAGGTTCCCGGCCGTGCGTCGCGGTCGGTGGAAGAAGGCGTCCTCCTCGGGAAGCAGGTGCCGCCGATGAGGCACCAGGGCGACGACCGGGATGCCCGTTCGCTCTTGCAGCCATTGCTTCGCGTCGAGGAGCAGCGCCGGATCACCACGGAACTTGTTCAACACGAAGCCGCGCACGAGCGCGCGGTCGTTCGGATCGATGACCTGCCACGTGCCGAGCAAGTGCGCGAACGCGCCGCCGCGGTCGATGTCCGCGACGAGGTAACACGCTGCCCTCGCGTGTCTCGCGACCGCGAAGTTCACGAGATCGTAGGGCATCAGGTTCGGTTCGGCCGGACTGCCGGCACCTTCCATCACGACGCGGTCGAAATCACCGAGGAGCGAGTCGAGCGCACCGGCGATCACCGGCCATAGCTGTGCTCGCCGTTCGAGCCAGGGTGTCGAGGTCAGCGCGGCGTCGTATCGCCCCAGCACCACCACCTGGCTGCGCGTATCCGATTCCGGTTTGAGCAGGACCGGATTCATTCGCGATTCCGGCGCGACGCGAGCCGCGACCGCTTGCAGGTACTGCGCGCGACCGATCTCTGCACCATCGCGGCAGACGGCGGCGTTGTTCGACATGTTCTGCGCCTTGAAGGGGGCGACCCGTTCGTCGTGGCGCGCGAACCATCGGCACAGCGCGGTGACCAGGAACGACTTTCCCGCGTCGCTGCTGCAACCGAGCACCATCACGGGGCGTTTCTGCATCGCTCACGCCTTCAATCGTCGATAGGTGAGCTCGAGGTCGTCCTTCCATGTCGAGCCATCGGTGCACAGCAGCGTGACGACGCTGATCGTCGAGCCGCCATCGGCAAACGTGCCGGTGAATCGCTGCGCGAACCCGGGGCTATCGTTCCAGACCCGCCACTCCTTGTCGTCGATCGCGGCGTTGAACGTACGAAACACCCCGCGCGAGTCGTAGTAGTGCATCGCCATGCTCGCGTCGTCGCCGTCGGAGGGCTCGGCGCGATCGCGATCGACGAAGCCGGTGATCGTCATCGAGTCGGGAAACTCGGCTTGATCGGTGCGCGCGCGCTGGATCAAGAACTGCTGGCCTTCGAGCCACTCGAACGTCGAGGTCCCGCGAATGACCAGGCCAGGCCGCGCCGGGTGCGTCCCCTCGGTGAGCCAGGCACCGACGAGTCGCTTCAGCGGTTGCAGATCGCTCTTGCGCGTCATGTGATGCACGAGAGGATCGCCCAAAATGGCGGAGGGGGGCGTTTCTGCATCAGGTCCTTCTTCTACCGTTCCCAGGTTGGTTGGTTGCCGCATTTTGCAGCATGTCTCGCATCGAGCAGCTCTGTTATGATGCGTGGTCGTGGGGGAGGACGAGGGACGTGAGGTGGAGACGGGACGCTACATCGTGTCCTTTGCTCCTGAGCCGGAGGCCGTCGCGCGCACGATCTCCGATCTGCACGACGTCGCCGGGATCGCCAGAGGCTCGCTCGCGCTCGACAGCGACCACGCCCGCGTCGACGCACGTGGCTCCGCCGGGACGATCATGCATCGCTTCGGGTTTGGCGTGCTCGAACATCTCGACGAGGCGACCACCGAGCGCTTGCGGGGCCGCAACATCAAGGTGCGAAGGGAGCGCTACTTCCGCTTGCCCCGAAGTCACAATCTCCGCAGGTATGCGGAGCCGGAGGCATCCACCATCCAGAGCGCCGTCGAGCCGCAGACCGCGAGCTGGGCGCTGAATGCGATCGGCGGCGTCGATGCGCCGTACACGGGCAAGGATGTGCGCGTCGCGGTGGTCGACTCCGGGATCTGGGCACAACATCCTGACTTCGCAGGCCGCCAGCTCGAAGCAAGGGGATTCGCGCCCGGTGTCGCCGATGCGAACGACGAGCTCGGCCACGGAACGTTCTGCGCTGGGCTCATCGCGGGTCCGGTCGCGCCGGCGAAAGGGCCGCGATACGGGGTCGCACCCGGCGTCCAGCTGGTCTGCGCGCGCGTACTTCGCTTCGAGCAGCCAGGAGCGCGCGAGCACGACATCATCCAGGCGATCGGCTGGGCGATCGACAGCGGCTGTCGCGTCGTCTCGTTGAGCCTCGGAGCCCTGCCCGGAGCGGAGCCCGATCCCGACTACGACAAGATCGGCGACGACGCGAAGAAGGCCGGCTGCCTCATCATCGCCGCAGCCGGCAACGACAGCGTGCGGCCGCAGATTCTCAAGCCGGTATCCATGCCCGCGAACTCGCCCTCGATCATTGCCGTCGGTGCGCTGACGCGCGGAAAGTTCCCGTATTCCACGTCGAACGAAGGCAACGACAACGGGCTTGGCGGCAAAGTCGATCTCTCTGCCCCGGGCGCGGACGTCTATTCTGCCCTCGTTGACCCGAGCGATCCGACGACGCTCTACGGGACTGCCGACGGCACGAGCGCCGCGACACCGTTCGTCGCTGGCGTGGCAGCACACTGGCTGGAGCGTGAGCCGACGCTGCGGCCAGGCAATCTGATCGTCAGGATTCTGCAGACCTGCCAGGCGGCCGCACAAGACGTCACGACCACGAGCGCCGGCGCAGGGCTCGTGCGGGCTCCCGCGAAACCCTAACAACGAGTGGACCATGGCAAACGAACCGGAGATTCTTTCGATACTCGACAAGCTCAACCAGCTCGCCCGAGGACGTGGCGGCCGCTTCGACCTTTCGGTGAAGAGCGGCGACTTGCAACTTCATCTCGTGCTCGGTGGCGGCGACGAAACCGCGAGCGCAGCGGCCGCCGACCCACCGTCAACAGCGCTCGCCAAGCCCGTTTGGAACAAGCCGGGCCACGGAGTCGTCGCGCAGATCGCGCAGAACGTGCTCGAATCGAGCGACCCTGCAGCCTGGCAGAAGCTCGCTGACATCATGGACGGCGACTCTGAAGGCCGCGACGACGTGATCACGATGGCGCGCTGGCCCGACGACGCGAAGCAAGATCAGTCGTTCCATAACAAGACCGGTGGCTGGCACTACGTCGATTTCCCTTTCGAAGAAGGCCAGCCGCCGCCCGATGACCCGCCCGCGCCGGCGGGCGACAACGTGCTCACGAAGCTACCGGGCTTCGTCGATGCCGTGAGCTCGGCGAACGGTCGCGAGCAAGCGGATGCGTTCGCCTGGGTTCTCCATCTTGCGGGCGACCTGCATCAACCGCTTCATTGCGCGACCCGGATCACCGCGGCGCACAAGGCCCCCAAGGGTGACGGCGGCGGGAATGCGTTCCTTCTCGGCAGCCGCCAGAACCTGCACAGTCTCTGGGACGGCCTGCTCGTCAGCGACGGCGTCACGAGTAACTACATCCAGCAGCTCGCGGGCAAGATCCAGAACGAGTTTCCGATCGATGCATTCTCGGAGCAGGACCGTACGAGCCTCGATTTCGCGACGTGGGCCAAGGAGAGCTACAAGATTGCAGCCACATTCGCGTACGCCGGGATCGAGGAGCATGCGCACCCGCCCGACGCGTACATGCAGAAGGCAAAGGACATCGCCCGCAAGCGCGCGGCACTCGGCGGCTATCGGCTGGCGGCGCTGCTCGCGGCGATCGCAGCGAAGATGCCCTGAGTCAGCCGTTCCGAGGATAGTTCTCGATTGAGTCAGCCGTTCCGAGTCAGCCGTTCCGAGGATAGTTCTCGATTGGATTGAGCCGTTCCGAGGATAGTTCTCGGCAGTCAGCCGTTCCGCAGTCAGCCGTTCCGAGGATAGTTCTCGATTGCAGTCAGCCGTTCCGAGGGTAGTTCTTGTGCGGATCCCGGATTGAGTCGTTCCGCAGTCAGCCGTTCCGAGGATAGTTCTCGATTGCAGTCAGCCGTTCCGAGTCAGCCGTTCCGCGGAGTCAGCCGTTCCGAGGATAGTTCTTGTGCGGATCCCGGGCGTCACGCGTTGTATGTCGTCCGGACCTTGGACGGCATGCGGACGCGTACGTCCGAAGGCCGGACACACGATTCGTAACCCCTCGTGCGTTCGTGCTCGTTCGTTGGCAGGGACCTTGTAGTGAGGGTCGACGTGCCAAAGCCGCGTCAGGTCCTGCCCAACATGTTCTACATGCTCACGAGGCGCTGCACGCAGCGTCAGTTCTTGCTCCGGCCCGACGCCGAGACCAACAACGCCTATCTCTACTGCCTGATCGTAGCCGCGGCCCGCTTTCAGATCGAGCTGATGTTGATGTGCGCGATGTCGAACCACCACCACCTCGTGATCTTCGACCGGTTCGGCCGCTATCCCGAGTTCATCGAACACCTTCACAAGCTGTTTGCGCGGAGCCAGAACGCACTCCGCGGACGTTGGGAGAACTTCTGGTCATCCCAGCAGACAGGCGTCGTTCAGCTCGTCGACGCTCGAGATGTGCTCGAGAAGCTTGCGTACGTCGCGTGCAACCCGGTCAATGACGACCTCGTCGAGCGCGTTCATCACTGGCCCGGCGTCAACGGCTATCGCGCGCTGGTGACGGGCACGCTGATTCGAGCGACGCGGCCACGTCATTTCTTCCGTGGCGATGGACCGATGCCGGCCATGGTGGAGATGCGCCTGGCGGTTCCACCCGAGCTCGGAGATGCGGAGGCGTTCCTGCGCGCATTCGAGCATCGCGTTTCCGAGATCGAGTCCTTGGCCAAGGAGCGCCGCGCACGTGCGGGGCGACGCGTGCTCGGCCGCCGCGAGGTTCTGCGGCAGTCATGGAAGGCCGCCCCCGACACGTTCGATCCGCGACGGACACTCAATCCTCGTGTCGCCGCACGCAGCCTCTGGTCACGCATCGAGGCGCTACTTCGTAACAAGGCATTCGAGCGCGCGTACCAGGCAGCTCGCGCGGCGTGGCGCAACAGCGAGGACGCCGAGTTTCCGGTCGGGACCTACTGGTTGAGACGCTTCGCGAACGTGCGCGTCGCCGCAGCGGCCTGAGAGCAGGGCGCCGCCCTCTTCGGCGCACGAGAACGTCCGGAAGGGCGAGATCCGTCCTGAGCTCCGATTTGTCCGGAATTCGGACGGCTGGAGGCACCCTCAAGTGGCTTGAGGCAGCACTCGAACGCCGACTTGCGTCGACTAGCGGTAGCTTGGTCCTCGCTGCGTACGACCGCGAGCACGTCGCGAGCACGTAACCTGGGAATGGTGGAGGCGGTGGGAGTCGAACCCACGTCCGGAAATGCGTCGGAACAAACATCTACGCGCGTAGGCACGCTATTTAAGGTCTCGCGCTCGCCGGCAGCGGCCGGCCTGCGAGCGCAACAAGCTGACTTGATCTCGACCACCTTGCGCCAGCGGGTCAGGGGTCCAGTCTGATTGTGTCGGTGCTTCCTAGCTACAGACGGAAGCTCGGAGCACCGTCGTCGTCTGGTTTAAATCAGGCGGCGAGAGCAACAGCGTTATCGTTCGCAGTTGCAGATTTGCCCATTTTTACGTGGCCATGGGCGCCACGGCGCGCAGTTCGAACATCAACATCCCCGTCGAATCCGGTACGCCCCCATGTCAAAGAACCCTTGCAGTGTGGGGCTGGGGCGGGGCTCGGTCAAGGCCGGAAGTTCTCGCAATTCCGCTAGGTTTGCGGCGGCGCGAACCGCTTCTTGAACGTGAACGCATGCTCGCTCGGTCCGTGCTCGGTGATCTCGGTCAGCCGGGCCTTCGCCTCGGCGACGCTCGGACGCTCGCCCTCGCGGATCCACCACATCGCGAGTGCGTGCCCGCCGACCACGGCCTTGGTCTCTGAGAACCACGTGCGGCGCGCCGCATAAACCTGGGAGTGGGCTGTCCGGTAGGTGTACGCGTGCAGTGCGTCAATCGACGTCCAGATCGACATGTTGAACAGCACGCGCGGATCGGCGAACTCCCGCTGGCGCGGATCGCGCGAGTCCGTGAGGTAGCGCCAAACAAACCCGGGAGAGGTGTCGGCGAGCTCGTTCATCTCGTCGAGCCGCGCGATGTAGTCGGCGATTCGCGGGTCGTCCGCATCGCAGAGCGCGTACGCGACGTTCGCCTGGGCGAGCTGATAGCCGGGACTCACCCGGGCATTCTACTGCCTGTCAGTGCGGCGCGCCGTTCGAGCTCGTGTTCTCGTTCACGCACTCGCACGAGCAGCCGTCACCGTCGTTGAGGTTGCCGTCGTCGCACTGCTCGCCGTCCTCGACGATGCCGTTGCCACATACCGGCGCCGGCGGCGTGACGTAGAACAGACGCGTGTCCGCCGCCTCGTTGAGGAGATTGTTGCCGACGCGCGCCACGCGCACGCGGTAGACGCGGTTGCCGCTGACGTCGCGCTCGACGATCGGGCCCGAGCTCGCGTCGAAATTCAGCGCCAGCGCCAGGCCGGTCGCCGCATCGCCGGAGACCGCGTGATCGCAGCGCGCGCCGTTCGCGTCGAACGCCGCATCGACGCGATCGATGTGACCAGCCGTGCCGACATGGAAGACGCGGCAGGCGGGGCCGTCGTTCGAGAGGAACTCGAGGTCCGTCGGCGAGTCCGGCGGCGTGACGAGCGCGGTGACGTCGAAGTAGTAGTCGCCTTCCGCGTTCACGCTGTCGACGATGATGTCGACCGCGGCCTCGCTGGAGAACACCGTGGTCGCGCTGCCGTCGGCGGTCGCGGTGAGCGCGCGCAGGCTGGACGCTTGCGGGGGCACCGGGTCGACCACCACGGTTCCGTTCTCGGTGGGCGCCGTGGTCCCTTGGACCGTGGGCTGGTCGAGACGGGCGTCGATACAAGCAGACAGGGTCAGCGCAAAGGCGCCGGCGCGAAGCAGGAGGCTGGCCATCGGGGACTCCTTCGGGGAATGCCCGACACCTCAGCAAAGGTCGGGCCGACCCGGAGCTACGGCGGCAAGGCCGCGAGCCACTTCGCGATCGCGTCACGTTCGTTGCGAAAGCGCTCGGTATCGGGCGCGTGCTCGCGGTAGAGGCCCAGCGCGTTGCTCGCCAGCGACCGGGCCAGTGCCGGATCGCCGTGCGCCTTGATCACGGCCTGCGCGCGGGCGTAGCGGATCTGTGCCAGCTCGAGAGGGGACAGCTCGGTCGGGTCGGCTTCCTCGTCGGCGCGCTTCAGCTCGGCGAGCGCCGCTGCCGCATCTCCGTGCTCGAGCAGCGCGACGCCCAGCTCGTGGTGCTCCGCGATGATGTTCGGGTGGTGCGGGTTGAAGGGGGCGAAGACCTTGATCGTCTCGGCGAGCGCTTCCTTGTGCTCGGCGACCGCGGCGGCGGCATCGTCGTGCTTGCCCGCGAGCTCGGAGAGCGCGGTCTTGGCGGCGAGCTTGATCTCGTCGTCGCCGTTGGCGAGCGCGGCCTCGAGGAGCGGGCGCGACTCCTCGGGGTGATGGAGCGCGGTCGTGGCGTCGGAGAGGTAGAGCTGAAGGCGCGAGATCAGCGGCGCATCGTCGGGCGCGATCTTCTGGAGCCGCGCGAGCGCATCGCGACACTCGCCGGCCGCCCGGTCGTAATCGCCGAGCTCGCCGAGGCCGTGGCAGAGATAGGCGCGCATCTCGAGCGTGCGCGGATGATCGGCGCCGTTCTCGGCGCGCGCGAGCTCGACACCTTGCTCGAGCCAGTGGATCGCCTCGGCGGGCTCGCCGGCCTCCGACGCCGCGATCCCGAGCGTGGTGACCAGCCACTCGTTCGGCGTGCCGTCCTTGCGCGCGGCGAGCTCGCGCAGACACGCCAGGCGGGTGCGCGGCTTGCCGAGCCAGTGGTTCGCCATGCAGCCGAGCTGATCGACGAACCGCGTGACCGCGACCGCGCCGCTCCGCGCAGCGAGTGCGTGCGAGATCCGCGACCACCGATCGAACTCGGGCATGCGCGCGGCCCACAGCGCTTCCTGGGCGATGCGCGCGGCGGCGTCGGCGGCGCGCTGGTCCTGGCCAGCACCGAGTGCCGACGCGAACGTCTGATCGAACATCGCCTCGGCCTCGGCGCCGCCATCGCGGTCGGCGATCGCGCGGCCGCGCCAGTACAGGGACTCGGCGATCTGCGGCGCGTAGCCGGCGGCGCGCGACTCGCTGATCACCGTGTCGGCGAGTGCGAGCGTCTTGGTCATGTCGCCGATCGCGTAGAGCGCGGTGAGGCGGGCGAGGTCACCGTCGATCGCGTCGAGCCTCTTGGCGATCGCGGGATCGGTCGGACGGCGAACGACCTCGCGCAGCGCCTTGAGGTCCGCGCACTCGGCGACCGGCGGCAGGCCATCGACGACCTCGCCGGCCTTGCGCAGCACCTCGGGCCCCGCGTCGTGCATGACCTCGACGAGCGCGCCGAGCTCGGCGAGTCGTTGATCGAGGCACGCCATGCGGAGATCCATCGCCTCGGCAGACTGCGAGTGGCGGATCTGCGTCGCCTCGCAGGTCTCGTGGAACATCGCCTTCCATTCGTTCGCGTACTGATCGACGCGCGAGCCGAACACGTCGACCGCCAGCGCCGCCGCCGACCCGCCACGCGTGGAGGCCGCCTGAGCGAGCTGCGCGCGGCGTTCGGCATTCCAGTGTGCGGCGACGTGATCGGCGCCCGTGCCGCAGGTCGGCGCCTGCGCGTGCTGGGCCGGCATCATCTTGTACGTCACGAGCGTCGCGACCGCGGCGACCGCGGTGAGCACGCCGCCCGCGGCCATCACGCGGCGCCGGGTGCGCTGCGGATCG
>Ga0207683_10002578_pt1 | contig 15826 bp, 11 predicted proteins | sample KBSM73metaG_FD_184333 | JGI IMG/M metagenome (GOLD analysis project Ga0207683, IMG submission 184333) | Miscanthus rhizosphere microbial communities from Kellogg Biological Station, Michigan, USA - KBS M7-3 metaG (SPAdes) (version 2) | ecosystem: Host-associated > Plants > Roots > Rhizosphere >... | reverse complement strand
AAGGTGGAAGAACACGCCCACCCAGACCCCTCCTGACCTCAATGACATTGCGCGGCCAAGCGCACATAAAGGTACGCACCTGCCGGCCTTAGCCCGTCCATGCGCACAACCCGAATCGGCGATCACAATCAGCCGCAGAGCCGGCCCCGCAATAACGATCTCAATACCGGCCGGGTATGAGCCGGCGCTGGCCGGGGGAACAGACATGCAGACGGCACCCGGAGAGGATTACGCCGACATCGCAGGAAGCAGCTCCCTGTGCGCAACGCATGCCCAGTCAAAGTTGGGCACAACCCGAAGATCGGCGCAATTTCACGAGGTCGGGTACTTGCAGGGTGTTCCCGAGCGGGCCGCGGCCAGCACGTTGGGGAGCCGGTGGCTGACGTCGACGCATTGCCCGAGCCCATCGGTCAAGGTTGCTTGGGAGTTGACGTTGTCCGCTGCAGGCGGGATCGGGTGCACCGTTGGGACGCAACCAATGGTTCACCAGCAGCAACGGATTGCTCGCCGTGCCGTGGTAACCGCTCGCGCTCGCCACGCCGGCCCTCGGTTGCCAACGCAACAGGTGCTCACACCGGCCTGGCTTCGATCGCGGGCCCGGTCCTTATCCTCATCAGCGGCGCGCACCGCGTGGACACGGCCATGGTTGCTGCCAACCTCCGTGTCCGGCGGCTGCGGCGCGCTGCTGCGGGCCATGCTGCCGGAGCCGCCGTGCAGTGTGATCGTTCCGACTGCCTTGAAGTCGAGCGTGACCCACAGCTGGGTGCTCACCTGAGCTTCTCGATCCGCGGTGGGCTGCCCCTTCTCCTATCTATCGGCCTTTGCCCGGGACCTGGGAGGAGGATCGGGTGCTCAGCGTGCTCGCATGCGTCATGTCGATTCTGCTTGGATTGATCAGCTCCTGCGGTGTGCTGGAGTCCATCCTGCTGCTGGCGGTGTGGATCGGCTTCGGCCCGTGTGGATCGGCTTCGGCCGGTCGATCACGGGAATCACCGCGCGGTCCTGGCGACTCCCGGCGGTCAGCTGTTGAACCACTCGCGTCATCGGCCCGTGAAATGACTGGGGACCACGTTCGCTGGCGGCTGCCGGGCCGTCGTCCCCGCATCCCGTTAGCGCGTCCCGGTCCGCCACGACTAAGAGAGGGGACGTGAGTGAGAAGGACACTGGCCATCTTGGTGGCGGCGGGCTGCATGCTGCTGGCGGTCGCCACAGCTAGCCCGGCGCTGGCAGACCACGGCGGAGGAAGCGGAGGCGGAGGGCAGCCGCCGCCGGGCACTGCGCTCCAGTCGGAACTGTATGGGGCGTCGTGCACTTCGGCTTCGGCGTGCACCGCGGTCGGGGACTACGTGACCAACACGGGCGCCTCCAAAACGTTGGCTGAGCGCTGGAACGGCACGGCGTGGACCCTCCAGTCCACTCCCAACCCGAGCGGCGCCAGCTACCTGAACGGGGTGTCGTGCACCTCAGCGTCGGCCTGCACCGCCGTCGGGTGGTATGTGACCAGCACGAACGCCACCTTGACGCTGGCCGAGAACTGGAACGGCACGACCTGGACGGTTCAGTCCACCCCTAACCCGAGCGGCGCCGCGCACAGCTTCCTACAGGACGTGGCGTGCACCTCAGCGTCGGCCTGCACCGCTACGGGGTACTACGCGACCAGCGCTGGTGTCGACCAGGCGCTGGCCGAGAACTGGAACGGCACGACCTGGACCCTCCAGTCCACCCCCACCCCGAGCGGCGCCACGTCCAGCGCACTGTCCGGGGTGTCCTGCACCTCAGCGTCGGCGTGCACCGCCACGGGGTACTACGCGACCAGCGCCGGCGTCTACCAGACGCTGGCCGAGAACTGGAACGGCACGACCTGGACCCTCCAGTCCACCCCCACCCCGAGCGGCGCCACGTCCAGCGGACTGTCCGGGGTGTCGTGCACCTCAGCCTCGGCGTGCACCAGCGTCGGCTGGTACGGGGTCAGCCCCGGCGCCTACGAAACGCTGGCCGAGACCTGGAACGGCACGACCTGGACCCTCCAGTCCACCCCCACCCGGACCGCCGCCACATCAAGCTACCTATTCGGGGTGTCATGCACCTCAGCCTCGGCGTGCACCGCTACCGGGTACGACCTCAGCCCCAACTACACGGCGCTGGCCGAGCGCTGGAACGGCACGACCTGGGCCCTTCAATCCACCCCCAACCCCTGAGCGGCATAAAGGATCTCCGCCCAGGCAACGATCGCTGCAATAGAAGGCTGGTTGCGAGCACCCGCCTCGCGGTCACCCCGCGGCGGCCCACCGGAAACGGGCAGCTTCGAGAACGGCGAGACCAGCTTCCTATCCGGGACGTCTTCGGAGCCAGCGCCGAACACATCGCCCGGTGTCTGAACGCCGGGCACCGGGTCCTCGTCACGGGCCGGCTAGTCGAGCGCAGCTTTACCGCTACCCGTGGCGACCACGAAGGCGAACGATCCGCCGCCACGAGCTGATGGTCGACGAGATCGGCCCGACGCTGCGTTTCGCCACCGTTGCCGCCACCGGAACCGCGGCACCAGCGCGGTCGACGACACTGACTGATATGTAGTGACGGTTTGTCAAGGGGTAGGGGTGAGCCGCCGCCGGTGGTTGGTCCCGGCGGCGGCTCGTGCTTCGTCGCTGCGTTTGGGTGGTGAGCGTGTCGTTGGCGACGCGCGGTCAGACTGATATGCGCGGGTTGGTTACCGCAGGACGGTTGTTCGGCAGGAGCTGCGCCGCGTGTCTAGGGTCGGGCGTCGCCGGCGGGCCGGCTGCTCATAGTCAGGTCGCGGGTCGCTCCACGCGCTGCTGCCACCGTCTGCGGCGACGAAGGGGTCTGTGGGCTCGGCTAGTCCATGACGGCCAGGGACCAGCACCAGCCGGCAAGTTCGCGGGCGATCGCGACGTTCGCGATGACGGGGCGTTTGCGGCGCAGGTTGAACGTGATCCATCGGGCGTGCAGACGCCGGTTGCCGGCATCGCCGCGGGCTCGCGCTGCCGCCGGGGCAAGTTCCCATCGCTGGTGCATGGTCTTGCCGGGCCGATAGGAGGCGCGGTGGTGCCAGGCGGCTTCGACGAGCAGTCGGCGGGCGTGGGTGTTGCCGGTCTTGGTGATCGAGCCGTGCACTCGAGATGCACCGGAGGAGTGTTCGCTGGGCACCAGGCCGATGAAGGAGCCGATGGTGTTTCCAGTGAAGCGGTGCCAGTCGCCGATCTCCACGGCGAGTGCGAACGCGGTCAAGGTGGAGATCCCGCGCAGGCAGGCCAGGCGGCGCACCACCGGAGTGAACTCGCTGTCGGCGGCTAGTTCAGCGATCGTGTTATCGAGTCGGTCCCGACGGGCGGCAACGGTCAGGATCGTGTCGTAGTCCGACTCGAACGCCGTGGTGGTCGCGGGGCTGTCGAAGCGCTGCCGACGCAGCCAACGATCATGGGCATCGGTCCAGGCGTTGCCGCCGCAGTAGACGATGCCCTGGCGCAGCAGCAGTTTCGACAACCGATGCCGAGCACGCATCAGATCACCTCGGCAGTCCTCCCGAGCACGCACCAGATCTCGCGCCGCTTCCTGATCCACGCTGGGCACACAGACGGCGGTGAGCTCGCCCAACCGCAGCAGCCGAGCCAGGTGGACCGCGTCCCTGGCATCGGTCTTGACCCGGTCGCCAGAAGGCCGCTGGAGCTTTGATGGCGCGGCGACCACGCACCGGATCCCGAGCGCAGTCAGCGACCGATACAACCCGAACCCGGTCGGCCCGGCCTCATACGCCACCGCAACCGGGCCGGCCAGCTCACCGAGCCAGGACCGGATGTGGTCATGCGACGGCGTCAGCCGTGCCCGCTTCAACTCGCCCGTTACGCCATCGATCGCCGCAGCCGCGACCGACCGCGCATGGACATCCAGACCAACACTCGTACGCTCAACAAGCACCGGGGCCTCCCACGCATGTCGGATAGGCCGAGCAGGCAGCCCCTGCCCGGCAACCCACGAACTTGCGTGAGCGAGGCCCCGGCCCGCAACCGCTCACGAACGAGCGGTCACGCCATACCGTCTAGTCGGACCTTGCGGGGCTAGCCGGCCGGCGCAGCACCATGCGGCGATAGACGCGGCACTCCCAGGGCCGCAGCTCCAGGTCGGCCCCGGCGTCGACCGGATAGTTTGCGAGCACAAGTTGGCTCGCGGCCCAGGCGCCGCGCTCGGGCACATCAGCAGGCACGGTCGTGTCGGAGAAATTGGCTACGACGAGGAGCGACACTCCGTCCAGGGCCCGGGTGTAGGCATAGACGAGTTCGTCGTCGGGGATCAGCATGGTGAAATCGCCATAGGCCACCACCGGATCGGTGTGCCGCAAGGCGATGACCCGCCGGAAGTAGTGGAAGATCGAGTTCGGATCGTCGACCGCCTCGGCCACGTTGATCTGCCGGTAGTTCGGGTTGACCGGCAGCCAGGGCGTCCCGGTCGTGAACCCGGCGTTCGGCGAATCATCCCATTGCATCGGCGTTCTGGCGTTGTCGCGGCTCATGTGCCGCATGGCCCCGAGCACCGTGTCCGGATCTTCTCCGGCCGCCACGGCGGCGGTGTAGTGATTACGAGATTCGATGTCGTCGAAATCATCGATGCTCGCGAACGGCGCGTTGGTCATGCCGATCTCGTCGCCTTGATACACGTACGGCGTGCCGCGATGCAGATGCAACACGGTCGCAAGCAGCTTGGCCGACAGAACGCGGTAGTTGTGATCATCTCCGAACCGAGAGACGCTCCGCGGCTGATCGTGGTTGTTCCAATAGAGGCTGTTCCAGCCCACCTCGGCCAGACCGGCCTGCCACCGGCCGAGCGTTGCCTTCAGGTCGCGCAGCCGCAGTGGTTGCACATCCCATTTGGACGCACCCCGGTCGAGCCATACGTGCTCGAACTGGAAGACCATGTCGAGCTCCGCCCGCGCCGGATCGGTGAAGAGCCGCGCCTGCTCGACCGTGACGAACGGCATCTCGCCGACGGTCAGGAATTGACCGTCTCGGTCCGCGAGAACTTCACGATGCATCTCCTGCAGATACTCGTGCAGGCGGGGACCGCCGACGAAGAACGGGGTTCCGTCGCCCCAGAGACCGGATCGGACCAGGCCGTCGGGGAGCGCCGGATCCTTGGAGATCATGTTGATGACATCCATGCGGAATCCGTCGATCCCGCGATCGAGCCACCATCGCATCATCGCGTAAACGGCCTGCCGTACCTCGGAATTCTCCCAATTGAGGTCTGGCTGCCTCCTCGAGAAGATGTGCAGGTAATACTCGCGCGACTCCTCGTCGAACTCCCAGGCCGAACCGGAAAAGAAGGACTGCCAATTGGTCGGCTCCGCCCCCAGGTCGCCGGCGCGCATCCCTTCGCGCGGCCCCCGCCACCAGTACCAGTTCCGTTTGGGATTGTCAGTGCTGGATCGCGACTCGATGAACCACGGGTGCTCGTCGGAGGTGTGGTTCACCACCAGATCCATGACCAGCTTGATTCCCCGGTCGTGCAGCGCCGCGAGCAACTCGTCGAAGTCAGCCAACGTGCCGAAGACCGGATCGATCTCCTGGTAGTTGCTGATGTCGTAGCCGTTGTCGTCCTGCGGAGACGGATATATCGGCGAGAGCCAGACCACATCGACGCCAAGCTCAGCGAGGTAATCGACCTTAGAGGTGATCCCGGTGAGATCCCCGATGCCGTCGCCGTTCGAGTCGGCAAAGCTGCGCGGATAGATCTGGTAGACGACCGCTGATCGCCACCACGGCCGGCCGTTCGCCGCAGTGGCGCGGGCGGCACTACTACCGTGTGGCGAGGTCGTCGTCATGACCTCATCACAGCGCATCCTTGCTCTGCAGCCAATGGAAAGCGAGCCAGCCCGCCGGGACCGGCAGCCAGAAGGTGCCTAGGCGAAATAGCAGGACGGCGCTGACGGCGGATGCCGTCGGCATGCCGGCCGCCGTCAGACCGGTTGAGAGGGCCAGCTCCACTGCGCCCAGTCCGCCCGGAGTCGGAGCGATCGATCCGATCGCACTGCCACCCAGGTAGACGAGCGCAACCGCGAGGATGTCGACAGTGCCCCCGAATGCGCGAGTAGCGCACCACAGCGCGCCGGTGTTCGCCGCGTTCAACAGCAGGATGCCAACCAATCCTTCGGCGAGTTTGCGCGGGTTGGTCACGAGGTCGAGCAGCCGCGGAATTGCCTCCCGCACAGGAGGAAGCACCTGGGCCGCCACCCACCGGCGAGTTATCGGAATGGCCAGCAGAATGAGAAACACGAAGGCGAGCGCACCCAACGCGATGAGCAGCCAGCCGGGCACCGCGACGCTGTGTTGCGCACTCGCACCGGTCAACGCGGCGACCAGCAGGAGCAAGCCGATGTGGGACACCGCGTTGACGGCCTGACTCGCCCCGACACTAGTCGCAGCAGCCGGCGTGGACAGGCCCGCCTTCTGCAAGTAGCGGATGTTGACCGCCAGACCTCCGACGGCCGGAGGCGTGACGAAGCCGGCGAACGCGGCAGCGACCTGCGCAAGCACCGTCCGCAGGTAAGACAACCGCTCCTGGACGTAGCCGATCAATGCGAGGGCGGCCGCGAAGTAGGTCAGCACCGAGAACAGCAGAACGAGCGGCACCCATTCCCAATGGGCTTCCCGGAACACCGTGACCAGGTCGACCGAGCCGAGCTGGCCGATCAGCAGATAGCCGGCGATGATCAACGCCACGATGGTGACGACCGTGCGCGGCCGTACCCGCTCCAAGCGGGTGAGATCCTCAGGCGCGTGCTGGGTCTGCTCCAGCAGCTGCTCCCGAAGCTGTACGAGCATGCCCCGGTGCTGTTTCAGCACGTGCCGGGTGTCGCGGGGCAAGGCCACAGGCTGCAGCACAGCCCGGATCGCTCCCGCCGACTCATCGCCGAGCACGGAACGGGCGACGGTGACGGCACGTTCGGGTCCGACGACCGATGCCGTCGAGACCAGGACCTGAGCTCGATCGAGATTGATCCGTAGGCTCGTGGCGAAGGCAGTGCCCTCGTCCGGAATCGGCAGCACTATCCGACCCGATGCATCCACGATCACGGCGTTCGCGCTGAGTCCTCGGTGGGTGACGCGGCGGTCGTGCAGCTTGCAGACCTCGCGCCACAGCTGGGTCAGCTGCGCGTCGGTGACGCCATCGCCGACCTCTGCGAGCGGGGTGCCCTCGACCCGGTCGTAGGCCAGCACGATTGCGTCCGGCCCGCAGGGCACACCCGCGAGAAGCCGCGGCATCCGAACACCGGCATCCTGCCCGGCCAGGGCGAGCAACGAACGACGCTCCGCGGCGCTCTCCAGGGAGATCCCCGGCCCGCGAGTGACTTCGCGCTGGAGCCGGACGAAGTTGTAAATCCGCACGAACGCGCCGACCGCGAGCTGGTCGCGGTCGAAGACGTGGACCACGAGCTGGCTGCCGGAGCGGGTGGTCGCGCTGTACGCGCGATAGTCAACGTCGTCCCGCTCGTCCCTTGCCAACCGGCGCAGGTGGATTCCTCTAGCCCGCAGGGCGTCAGCGATACGTCGCCCATCCGGGCGCAGGTTGGTCGAGCCTCCGACGTAGCGGACGGCTATGCCTACGATGCTGCCGATCACCAGGCTGCAGACGAGCGACAGCAAAGTGGCCTGAGCCACGATGAACGAGGCAACGAAGTACAACGCGATGGCCACGATGAGCAGCTGGCGCCACGGTTGTTCGGCGGAAATGCCGATGACCCCCGTCACGGTGATCAGCGCGACGATGCCCGTGAGAAAGGCGTCGAGCGGCATCGTTCTGGTTCCGTCGTGCAGCAGCGTCAGTGCCTGATACAGATCGCTGGACGGTGCGGACCGCAGCGCCCAGTTGATGCCCTCGGCGATCAGGACTGCGCCGACGCCGGTGAGCAGGGCCACGACGACCCGTCGATATTGGCCGCGGATGATCAAGAAGACCACGTAACTCATTGGGACGAGCAGGACACCGAGACCGCCGACGATCTGGATCACGTTCTTGAGCAGTGTGGGCAAGTCGCCCAAGGCATGGCCGAGGTCGCTACTGGTGCCCTGACTGGTGTTCTTTGCGACAGTGCCCAACCCGACCAGCACGGCCAGCAACACGACGAGGCCGACTAGCCGCACCCCGTCGACCGAGCGACGAATGCGCGACGGCTTCTTGTCGACGACGACGATCGGCTGCTGATCAACGGCCGTCACGGCCTGATGGTATTGGATCAACCTCATTAGAGCGCGTGCCGAAGGGGGGCTGTCGCCGACCCGCAACCAGGCAAGCAGTCGTTAGTGGCGGCGAGCACGCCCGGAGAACCAGCCGACGCCGAGCGCGAGGAGGTGTCCTGTCTCGACGACGTCGCGACTCACGACCACATCGGCGACGGCTGCTGTCGCGGCGGTTGTAATCACGATCCAGCGGGCTGGGTCTCGGAGCGTTGCGGCAACGGCCCCCACGGCGGCCGCCGCGATGTACGAGGCGCCGGTGTCCGAACGGGATCGTTCGGACTCCGGCAGCCAGCCCCGGCGAATGCCCCACCACACCCCGGCCTGCGTCACCAACGTGGGCAGGACATGCCCGGCGACGCCGATTCCGGCGGTTCGAGCGGCTCCGACGCGATGCTCGAGCGCGCCGACGGTGAGCCCAGCGGCCGCGGTGGGGACGACCCATGAATCGTCCTGGAGCACGAAAGCACTTCCCGCCAACGCCCGTACCGGGGCTACTCGCAGGTTGTCCAGATTGGTGCTCACCTCCCGTTCCAATTGGCCGCCGGTGAATCGGGGACGTCGTTTCAGCGCGGTCGTGAGGAGCAACGCCGTCACGAGCCCGGTGCTGAGGGGGAACCGGCGCACGACGTTCATCGCTCACTCCAGACCGCACCGATCGAGGCGCGGAGCAGCTGCCCGGCATCGCCTAACCGGTGGTGGCCGCCACTGACCACGACCCGCCCGTCAACGAGCACGGTGTCGATGTCAGCCGCGGACGCAGCAAGCACAGCCTGGGCCGGATCGACACCAGCGGTGCGTGGCGAGTCGAGCCGCAGTGCGACCAGATCAGCTCGACGTCCCGGCGCGAGCTCCCCGGCGTCGGGCCAGCCGATGCTCTGCTGCCCATCGACGGTGAGCGCGGACACAAGGTCGGCCGGGCTGAACCGGCCGCGCTGCTGGCTCGCCAGCCGCTCGTCCATCTCGAGCGCCCGTGCCTCCTCGAGCATGTCGATCAGCACGTGCTGATCGCTGCCGAGTACAACCGGGCACCCCGCGTCGCGCAGGGCCCGGGCCGGCCCGATGCCGTCGGCGAGATCGCGTTCGGTCGTCGGGCACATGCTCACGGCAGTGTGCGTCGCGCCCAGCCGAGCAATGGCATCGTGCGTGAGATGGGTCGCGTGGACCACCGTCGTGGCCGGAGCCAGCGCACCGCACTCGTCGAGAACTTGCGTGGGGGTTCGGCCGTAGGCGGCCAGGCTTTGCTCGTTCTCACTTGGCTGCTCGGACAGGTGGCTGTGCAGCGGCCGGTCCCGGGCAGCGGCGACGACGGTCGGCAGCTGCTCGCGCGGCACGGCGCGCACCGAGTGGACCGCTGCTCCGACCCGGAAGCTCTCGCCGTCCCGGAGCAGCCTCACCCGGTCGGCCCACGCGGTCGCGGTGCCATCGGTGAAGCGCAGCTGCAACGGCTCCAGCGGTAGCGGGCCGGCGGCCGACAAGCCGCCGGCGAGGTAACAGGTGTCGAGCAGGGTGAGCCGGATGCCGGCCTCGGCTGCGGCCGCCGCGAGCGCTGATCCCATCGCATTGGGATCGGCGTACGGACGGCCGCCCGGCGCGTGGTGCAGGTAATGGAACTCGCCCACGCTGGTCACGCCGGCGAGCGCCATCTCCGCATACGTCGCCCGCGCCAGAGCGAAGTAGTTGTCGGGGTCGAGCCGACTGGCCAGGTCATACATCTGTCCCCGCCACGTCCAGAACGTGCCCGGCGCGCCCTCGGGACTCTCATGGGTTCGGCCCCGCAACGCGCGGTGGAAGGCGTGGCTGTGGGTGTTCGCGAACCCCGGCATGACCAGTCCGGGCAGTCGGACGTCGTCCGGTTGGGCGGCTCCCCGTTCAACGGCCGCGATGCGGCCGTCGGCCACCTCGATACGCACGTCGGCCGCGACACCGCCCGGCAAGTATGCGTGATTCGCGGAATACCAGCTCATGCAGCGAGCCTCGCCAGAACGGCGCCCAGCGCTTCGATTCCAGCGAGGCAATCCGTGCGCTCGGCGTACTCGGCCGGCGAGTGTGACACGCCGGTCGGATTGCGCACGAAGATCATCGCGGTCGGCACCCCGGCGGCGGCGAGAATTCCGGCATCGTGGCCGGCGCCCGTCGACAGCGTCGGAACGTCCCCGAGCACGTCGCGCAGCTGCGCGAGCAACGCCGCGTCGAACGTCGTCCGGCCGGTCCAGGACTCCTCGTAGAACCGGCCGCCGTCGGCCGCCGTGAGCGCGTTCAGCTCGTCGACCACCATCCGCACGTCATGCTCATCCGGAGCGCGGGCATCGAGCCACGCGGTGACCAGTGAGGGGATCGCGTTCACGCCGTTGGGCTGGACCTGGACCTTTCCGCACGTCGCGACGGCGGAATACCGCGCCGCCGAGGTTCGGGCCGCGAGCACGAGCCGGGCATAACCGAGCATGGCGTCGTGCCGGTCGTCCAGTGCCGTGGTGCCGGCATGGTTGGCCTCGCCGGGCAACTCGACCCGCCAGCGTCCGTGCGGCCAGATCCCGGCACCCAGGGCGACCGGTTCGTCGCCGGCGGCGTCCGCCAGTCCGCGGCCCTGCTCCACGTGCAGCTCCACGAAGGTGCCGACACGACGCAGTGTCTCCGGGTCCGCGCTGACCTCCGCGGGTTCGCGGCCGGCCGCCCGCAACGCGTCCGCCATCGTGTCACCCGACGCGTCGCGGAGCCCTAGCGCTCGATCAGGTGCCAAGGCTCCGGTGAGCAGCCGGGAGCCGCCACATGCGACTCCGAACCGGGCGCCTTCCTCGTCGGCGAAACTGGCGACGCCGATCGGCCTCGACGGCGTGAACCCGCGCGAGCGGAGCAGGTCAACGGCAAGCAACGCGGACACCACGCCGAGCGGGCCATCGAACGCCCCGCCATCGGGCACCGAATCGAGATGGCTGCCGGTGGCTACGCCGGGGCGACCAGATGCGGCCGCGGCGTCCGGGTCGCCCCACCAGGCCCACTGGTTACCGGCTCGATCGGTCGTGACGTCCAACCCACGATCCGCGGCCGCGGCCGCGAACCACTCGCGCAGCTCCAGGTCAACGGGCGTCCAGGCGAAGCGGCAATAACCTCCGGACGCAGCCAGGCCGACGGGGGCCAGTTCGGCCCATACCGCGTCGAAGCTCACCGATTCAGCCTGCCATCTCCGGGGTCGCCCGTGCCTGGTGACTCACGCCGAGCCTCCTACTCAGACGGGCGCGCCGGTGTCCTCCTCAGACGGCCATCGAAAGATGATCTTGAACTTGCTGTCGCTGGATGAGGATAACGTCCAAGATCATCTCGCGGCTGTCGGGAGCGGGGCAAGGGCGCGGTGAATAGCTGCGCCCGCCGCTGTCGCGACCGGGTCGGACATAAGAGCGCGGAGAACAGCCGCACTCGCGGCGGCCGCAAGCGGGTCGGACACGAGGGCGCCGCGGTCGGCCGCGCCCTCGCCGACAGTCCGCTTTGCTCCGGGTTCTAACCCAGGCCGTTTTGCGAGAGCCACGCCTTGGCTACCGCCTCGGGATCCTGTTTGTCGTTCTGCACCTTGGCGACCAGGCCGGCCAGCGTGTCCGTGTCCAGCTTGGCCGACACCGCGTTGGCCGCGTCCGCGATGGTCTGGGTGATCTTGGCCTTGGTTGCGAGCGGCACGATGTTCTGCGCGGCGAACTGGTTGCGGCTGTCCGTAAGCGCGACGAAGTTGTTGCCCTTGATCGCCGGGTCAGTGGAGAACAGATCGGCAGCGTCGACTTGCCCGTTCTTGAGCGAGCTCACGGTGACGGGGCCGCCGACGTCAAGCGGCTTGAACGCCTTGAACGAGATGCCGTAGATGCTCTTCAGCGCGGGGACACCGTCGGGCCGAGTCTCGAACTGCTTGGGAGCACCCAGGGTGAGCTGGCCCGCCACCGGGCACAGATCGGCGAGCGTGCGCAGGTTGTATTTCTTGGCCGTGTCCTGGGTCACGACGATGGTGTCGTTGTCCTGCGCCTGGGCGTAATTCAGCACGGCGAGCGTCGTCGGCAGCTTCTGCTGGAGGGCCGCGTAAACGGCGTTAGGTGCCGTGGCCGTGGCGGACTTATCGAAGTAGGACAGGATCGAGCCGCTGTACTCGGGAACCATGTCGATGGACCCATCCTGCAGGGCCTTGATGTAGACCGGGCGTTCACCGATCTGCAGCTTCTTGGAAACCTTGACGCCCTTCGCGCTCATGGCGCCGGCGTAGATGTCGGCCAGGAGGACGTTCTCCGGGAACGCTGCCGAGCCGATGGTGATTGAACCGGTGCCGGCCGGGTAAGTCGCCGCGTTCGAGGCCGAACCAGTACCCTCCGCCGCCCCACTGGATGCGCCACCTGCTGCGGCTGACGAGGGACCTGCACAAGATGTACTGCCCGAGCCCGAGCCCGAGCCCGAGCCTGCGCCGGCTGCTGTCCCGCCGGAACTTCCGCTACTGCCACATGCCGTCAGCGCGAGGGCGAGGCCCAGCACTGCGGCGAACGGCACGTAGATCCGCTTCATCTGGTCTTCTCCTGTCGATTACCAACTGAGTTATTGACGCGCCTGAAGCGCACACTGGTCAGCTCGGTCCGACCGTCACCTCCACCGGACCGGCCGACACGGACGTGGGTGCCGCGGCCTTTGCGGCGCTGGGGAATCGTCCAGACACACCGCGCGGCACAAGGAATCGTTGAGCGATGGCAAATAAGAGATCGGCCACGATGGCCAGCAGCGCGACGAGGATCGCCCCAGCGGCCATCGCCGGATATCCGGCGTGTGGGTCGTTCAACTGGGATAACCCGTCAACGAGATACCGGCCCAGACCGCCGAGAGTCACATATGCAGCAACCGTAGCCGTGGCAATGACTTGCAGGGTGGCACTGCGGGTGCCTGATAGCACCAGAGGAAGGGCATTCGGTAACTCGACCTTGCGCACGACTTGGGAGCCCGTCATGCCCATACCTTTGGCGGCGTCTCGAACATCGAGGTCGACGTTCTGAACGCCGGAGTACGTGCTGGTCAGTATCGGGGGAATCGCGAGCAATACCAGGACGATCTCGGTCGGGAGTAAGTACGGCAGGTCGCCTCTGCTGTGGATCTTCGGTGAGATGAGCACCACCAGATAGATGAGCAACCCGAACGTCGGGATGGCGCGGAGCGCATTGGCCATACCGGCGACGACGACTACACCACGCCCGGTGTGACCGATAACCAGACCGAGTGGAATAGCGATCACGACGGCGATGGCGACCGCGATGATCGCGTAGTAGACCTGCTGGCCCAACCGGGCGATCACCCCGTCGGCGCCCTGCCAATTAGCCGGATCGTTAAGCCACTTGATGACGTTGGCGAAGCTCAGCGACGTGTCCACGACTCGTCACCGGGCCTGGGCGATGCGTTGCCACGGGGTCAACGCGCGCGCGATGAGAAGGATCACCGCGTCGAACGCGAACGCGAGCAGGATGACGAGGATCAGACCCAGGAGGATCGGCGCATTGGAAAAGGTCTGGAACCCGGCGGTAAACAGTTGCCCCAGCTGCGGAACGCCGATGATCGCGGCCACCGAAACCAAGCTGACATTGGAGACCGCGGCCACCCGCAAGCCCGCCGCTATGACCGGCACGGCAAGCGGTAGCTCGATACCCAGCAGCCGTTGGCGAGGCGTATAGCCCATCGCGGTCGCTGTGTTGCGTGCTTCCTCCGGTACGGCGTTCAGCGCGTCGGCGACAACGCGCACCAGCAGGGCCAGCGTGTAAATGGTTAGCGCGACGGCGACATTCAGTGGGTTGAGAATCTTCGTATGAAGTACGCCGGGGAGCAGGATGAACAGGGCCAGGGACGGGATCGTGTAGAGCAGGCCGGTGGCCGTCACCGTCGGCGGATAGATCCAGCGGTATCGAAACGCGAGGTAGCCGAGCGGTAACGCGAGCAGGAATCCGACGACGAGCGGGACTCCGGCCAGCCACGCGTTGTTCCACAGCCAATGCAGCACATCGCTTTGGTTGTTTTGGAAGTAGTTCCAGACCTCCACTCAGGCCTCCGAGCCGACCGCGAGCGTAGAGCGAGCAGTCCGCGCGGTGGATGCCTGCTCTTCGATGCGCGCCAGCACTTGCGACGCGGACACCGTGCCGAGGAATCGTTCGTCCGCATCGACGACGACACCGCGGCCGCTCGGCGAGGAGAGTGCGGCATCCAGCGCCGCCCGCAGTGTGCCGTCGACGGTCGCGAGCGTGCCCCCGAGGTTGAGCAGGTCGGGCGTCACGGGCCCGTGCAAGGTCTCCTGCGCGACGCCGCTCAGCGCCAGCCAGCCCTGCGGCCGGTTCTCGTCGTCGACCACGAGAACCCAGCCGTCCTCAGCCTGACGAGCGGCCTCGGAGAGGTCCAGGCCAAGCGGGACGGTGGCCTCCTGCCGCAGTGGTAGTGAGCCGGCAGCCGTGAATCCGAGCGCACGATAGCCGCGGTCCCGGCCGACGAATCCGGCCACGAACGTGTCGGCCGGCCGGGACAGCAGTTCGGCTGGACTGGCGAGTTGCGCGAGCTTGCCCCCGATGCGCAGTACCGCCACCCGATCACCGAGCTTGATCGCTTCGTCGATGTCGTGCGTCACGAAGACAATCGTCTTGCCGATATCGTGCTGCAGCCTGAGGAACTCATCCTGCAGCTGGGCCCGGACGACGGGATCGACCGCGCTGAACGGCTCGTCCATCAACATCACCGGCGGATCGGCCGCGAGCGCACGCGCGACGCCGACGCGTTGCTGCTGGCCACCCGACAGCTGGGCCGGGTAGCGCTTCGCGAACGACGCCGGGAGACCTACCTGTTCGAGCAAGTCCATCGCGCGCCGGCGCGCCGCATGCTTGTCCTGCCCGAGCAGGAACGGCACCGTCGCGATGTTGTCGACGATCGTGCGATGCGGGAAGAGCCCGGCGTGCTGGATGACATATCCGATGCCCCGGCGGAGCTGGGCGGGCGGGACGGTTGCGGTATCCCGATCGTCGAGCCAGATGCGGCCGCTGGTCGGTTCGATCATCCGGTTGATCATTCGCAGACTCGTCGTCTTACCACAGCCCGACGGGCCGACGAGAACCGTGATCTGGCCGGACGGGGCCTCCAGATCGAGATGGTCAACCGCCACCGTGCCGTCCGGGTATATCTTGCTGACGGCCTCGAATCGGATCATGGCGATCGCCTCATGGGGAGTGAGGGCCTTCCGTCGGGGACATCGGCGGGCGGTGACGATTCACGGCGGGCGCGTTAGTCTTCCAGTACCCCTAACCCTTGCACAGCCATGTGACGTTGCGCGCGTTCTGGCAGCCTCGTCGCATCGTAGGCGGGAGCTCAGACAAATTCCACACATCGCATCGGCACCGACTGGCGCAGCGGAGAATGCAACAGCATAAGCTGCGGCCGTTGACCCGAACACAGCGACATGGCAGGAGGTCCCGTGGCGCTGCGCCTCACACTCGCCCTGTTGATGCTCGCGGTCACGATTGTGGTGGCCGGGCGGCGCGTCGGCTGGTTGACCCGGCTGGTCCGCTCTGGGCAGCCGGCGCCGGGTCGGACCGACC
>Ga0207683_10002576_pt1 | contig 15829 bp, 14 predicted proteins | sample KBSM73metaG_FD_184333 | JGI IMG/M metagenome (GOLD analysis project Ga0207683, IMG submission 184333) | Miscanthus rhizosphere microbial communities from Kellogg Biological Station, Michigan, USA - KBS M7-3 metaG (SPAdes) (version 2) | ecosystem: Host-associated > Plants > Roots > Rhizosphere >... | reverse complement strand
GCGATGCCTTCCCAGAGGTCGTTCTTGATGTCGACCTTGCAGCAGACGCAGCCGCCCGCGAGCTCGAGGACGTCGCCGCCCTGGCCGACGATCAGCTGCGTGTCGATCGAGATGCGGCCGAGCTCGTTGACGAGGACCGCGATGCGGCGGCCCCCCGGCGCGGCGAGCATGCGGTTGAGTGCGGTCGTCTTGCCGGCGCCCAGCCACCCGGTGAGGATCGTGAACGGGACCTTCACGGCGCCTACGGTCGCTTGAACAGCGCGCGCTCGATGACGTTCGCGAGCACCTCGCGCACGAACGGCCGCACGACGAACGCATCGGGGCCGCCCTCGGCACCGACGTCGTAGATGTCGATGTACTCGGAGGACATCATCACGATCGGGATCTGCTGGGTCGTCGTGTCGGTCTTGAGCCGGCGGCAGACCTCCGCGCCGTCGATCTTGGGGAGGTCGCTGTCGAGGAGGATCACGTCGGGCGCTTCGAGCTTGACGCGCTGGAGTGCGGAGGCGCCGTCGCGTGCGATCTGCACGATGTGGCCCCGGCCCGAGAGGACCTTGAGGATCAGCCGCACGACATCCGGCTCGTCGTCGATCACCAGTACGCGTGCCATTGTTGTCGTCTAGTCCTCGTCGATCACCGAGCGAATGCAGGTCTCGGCGACCGGCGACTGCCAGTCGCGCTTGTTGACGAAGTACGCGCGGATGTTGCCGCGCCGATCGATCAGCGCCGACTCGGGCACCGCGGTGATGCCCCACGACGCGGCGATCGCGCCGATGTTCGAGTCGCCTGCCGGCGGATCGAGGAACACCTGGAACGGCACGCCGTTCGGCAGCGCCTTCCGGTAGGAGTCGAGCGCATCCTTGAACGTGACCGTGCTGCCCGGGGCCTTCACGGTCGGCACGAGCGCGTCGACGATCGCGACCAGCACGTCGGTCCAGCTGCGGTCCGAGGCGAGCGCGATCACGACGAAGTCCTTCGACACGAGATCCGCGGCCATCTTGTCGAGCTGCGGCTTCTCGGTCTTGCAGACGCCGCACCACGACGCCCAGAAGTTGAGCAGCACGACCTTGCCGTGGAAGTCACTCAGGTGGACCGGCTTGCCGTTGTTGTCGTAGGCGGTGAAGTCCGGCGCCATCAGCGGGAAGTGGCAGTCGCCGCCGTTCGCGCACAGCGCCGGGTTCGGCTCCGACGGCCGCAGGCCCGCGCACGCCGCCTTCGCCTCGCGCGCCGCCGCATTCGGCACCATCCAGAGGAACAGCCCGAGCACGACCACGCCGATCAGCGCGACGGCGCTGCCCGCGAGCACGACGCGCGCGTCGAGCACGATGTGGGACCGGCGCTCCATCACGGCCATCTCCGACAATGTACCGGAACTTCCGCTATGCTCAAAGGGATGTCGCTGCGCGGCTCGTTGAGCACGATGTCTGCCGAGGACGTGCTCGAGTGGATCGCGAAGCGCAAGCTCTCCGCCCCGGTGACGTTCGAGCGCCGTGGGCTCGTGCGCAGCCTTGTTGTCGAGGAAGGCCAGATCGTCTGGGCCAGCAGCAACAGCCGCGAGGAGCAGCTCGGCGTGATCCTCGTGAAGTCGGGGGTCGTCGCGGAGCGCGCGCTCGCCGACGCACTCGAGGCGCGTGCCGAGACCGGTGTGCCGCTGGGGAAAGTGCTGCTCATGTCTGGACTCATTACCGAGCCAGACCTCGTCGATATTCTCGCCACGAAGATCCGGGAGACCGTCACCGACGTGATCACGTGGAACGACGGGCAGTTCGACGTCGTCCCGCGAACGCAGCCGGCGACCGGCGTGATCGCCCAGCTGCGCATCGATGTGTGCCTGACGGTCGCGCGCCGGCGGGCGGCCCGGATGGCCGAGGTCATGGGAATCCTCGCAACCGACGACGCGACGTTCTTCGTGCCGCCGAGCGCGATGCCGCCTTCGCCCGCCCAGGGCGACGTCGTCGATGTCGCGAAGGTCTGGCTGCTCGCGGGTGAGCGCCACACGGCCGCCGATGTGGCCTCGGCATTCTCGGGCGAGCGGTTCGCGGTCTACGACAAGCTCGCGGAGCTGGTCACGGCGGGGCGGCTCGTCGTCGATCGGCGGCAGCGCGAGCGGACCAACAGCGCCGTCGAGCTGGCGGCCGGCGCTCGCGGGAGGCTACGTCAGGGCGATCGCGCCGGCGCTCTCGCGATGGCGAGCCAGGCGCTGCATCAGGATCCGAGTGATCCGGAGGTGCGCAAGACGTTCGCCCAGATCGAGCGCGCACGGGTCGCCGAGGTCGCCAAGCAGCTGCTCGCCCGTCATCGCGTCCCGCGGCGTGTGAAGGAGGCCTCGCCCGCGATGGGGCTTTCGGCGGCCGAGATCGAGCTGGCCTCACGCGTGGACGGCCGCTGGGATCTATTGTCGCTCGTCAAGTCCGCGAGCATTCGCGAAGCGGAGGCGTTGCTCGCGTTCGCGCACCTCGCCGAAGTCGGTGTCGTCGAGCTAGGCTGATCACGTGGCAACCCCCACACCGCCGCAGGCGCCCCCGCAGATCGATCGCAAGCAGCTGTTGCCGCGATCGGGCATCGGCGTCGATGCGCCGTGGCTGGTGATCGCACCGCCCGGCAATCCGATCATCCGGCTCGACGCGCGCCTGCTCGATCGCGTGGAGCTGATCGGCCGCTCGCCGACCGTGCCGCTGGTGTGGTCGGGCGTCGCGACCGCGGGCGTCGCGGCGGCCGCGCTGTCGATCCTGCCGGGCGGCGTGTTCGCCGCGGCCGGGCTCGCCTATCTCGCGCACGAGCGGTTCTCCGAGGCGCGGCGGCGGTCACGGTCGCGCGACTTGCTGCTCGCGCTCGGCGATCTCGAGGTCGCGCTCCATGTCGCCGACGGCCCCGAGGCCGCCAAGAGCATCGCCGACCAGCTCGCGCCGTACACGCGCGACGCGCCGATCACGCGCCCCGAGGTCTACGAGGATGCGAAGCGCCGGATGCGCGCGCAGGCCGAGGGCAAGGGCGAAGCGAGCGCACGCCGCGAGCTGGAGCACGCGTTGCTCGTCGGCGGCGACGTCGTGCACATGAAGGGCGAATACCTGACCGTCGGCACGGCGATCTCGTTCAAGATCGGCGAGGTCCGCGAGTACGCGCTGCGCGGAGCGAACCTGCCGCTCACCGGCGGGCGCCTACTGCAGGCGGCGATGGGCTTGCTCGTGGTCGCCGCCGAGGAGCGCGCGGCCGCGGGCGAGGACCTGCCGCTGCTCTCGAAGCGGATCGCCGAGTACGAGGCGTGGAGCGGCCACTCGGCCGGCCGCTAACCTCGCCCGCGTCGTCAGAGCGGCAGCCGCAGCTCGAACGCGCAGCCCTGCCCCGCCGCCGACGCCGCCTCGACGGTCGCGCCCCACGGCCCGAGCACCGAACGCGCGAGCTCGCCGAGCACCGCCACCTTGTCGCTGCCGTCGCCGTTGTCGGCGATCGTCACCACGCCTGCGCCATCGTCGGTCGCGACGCGCACCGAGAGCGAGCTCCCCGGGACCGCGCGCGCCGAGCGAGCGCACGTCGCGACCAGCTGCGCGACCAGCAGCGCGAGCGTGCCAGGCGTGCCGCGAACCGGCGGCACATTGCCGAGGTCGAACAGCAGCTCGATGCCGGGACCGAGGTGGTGCCCGGCGAGCCGCAGCCCGAGGTCGACCGCGGTCGCGAGATCGAATGCGTGCGGCGGATCGTCGTGGAGCGCGCGATCGAGCTCCTCGAGGCGACGCGCGAGCTGCGTGGCTTCGAGGTAGGCACCCGCGAGGTCCTGGCGCAGCGCGGTCAGCGAGCGCCACGGATACGGCGTGGGGCCGGTCGACGTCGCGACGTGACGCTCGAGGTGATCGACGACGAGGCCGAGGCGGTCGCGCAGCGCGCGGATCGGCTCTGCGAGCTGACGGCTCACCTCGATCGCGACTTCGCCGGCCACTTCCTTCATAGCGATCCCGTCAGCAGGAACCAGGTCTCGTTGAGCCCGCCGATCAGGCCGTGAGCGTAGCCGAGCTCGAACGTTCCCGGGACGAAGTAGCCGAAGAACGCATCGACGCGCAAGGCCACGCCGAGGCTCGTCCTCAGATTTGTCGAGGCGTCGAACGAGGTGTCGTAGGCCGTGCCGGTATCGGACAACAGGCCGAGGTGCATGCGGCGGAAATAGATCGGCAACGTCGAGATGCCGCGCTCGATCTGCCACAGCTCCTGGCGGTACTCGATGTTGAGCAGGTGGTACTGGTTGCCGGCGACGGTGCGCGGGCCGTAGCCGTGCAGATAGCCGATCGACGACGTCCGCGTCGAGTTGACGATCGATTGCGCGACGTCCTGTGCCGACACGCCGCCGATCCCGAAGCCGCCGCCGCGCACGAGGTCGCCCGCGCGCAGCGCGCCCTGGATGCGCACCGCGAGCGTCGGCGTGTCGCCCCACAGCCGGAAGTAGCGGTCGGCTGCGTAGGACAGCGTGACGTTGTGATAGGTCGCGCCGAGCGCCGGATCGTCGTAGCGCAGCGAGATGCTCGCATCGAAGCCGGTGGTGGGGCCGAGCGCGAAGATCCAGCTGCGCACGCTCGAGAACGCGACGCGCGCCGCGACCCCGGTCTGCAAGTAGTTCGTCGCCGGCACGAGCGGCACGCGATCGTTCGGATCGGGCATCGACGCACCGAGCGGCGCCTGCACGAGCCGGTACCAGTCGAGGTCGTAGTCGAGCGATGCCGTCCAGTGCGAGCTCGGCCGCGACTCGAGCGGGATGCCGAACCCGATGTTGCCGCTCCAGTCCTCCTCGGTGAAGACCTTGCTGACGCCGTCGATCCGCCAGCCGCCGCGCACGACCAGCGAGCGAGCGCCCGAGACGTGAAAGCTCGGCCGCCAGCCGTTGTAGTAGTACGACGCGCCGACGTCGACATCGCCGTGCTGGTAGTCGAGCCCGAGGCCGAGCTGGTAACCGTGCAGGCCTGCCGCGTCGGTGCCGCCGGTCGAGATCGTCGCGCTGCTGTTCGCCGCGTCGAGCGCGATCGTCCACGCCTGCGGCGACAGCGTCTCGAGCGCGCGGTACGGACGCGGCGCGCTGATCGCGAACGAGTCGTCAGGAATCTTCACCGGCGCGGGCTTGTCGTCGAAGTAGTCGCGCGCGGGCTGCCACGTCGTGCGATCGAGCGGCAGCTCGTAGAGATCCGTGCCGCCGGCGGGGACGAGAGCCTCGAACGCGAGATGGTGTCCGTCGGGCGATACCGCCGCGTGCCACGCACCGCCGAGCACGTTCGTCACCTGCCAGGTCGCCTTCGTGTCGAGGTCGTACGCGAAGATGTTCGTGATGCCCGTGCGATCGCTGTCGAAGTACACGGTCTTGCCGTCGCGCGACCACACCGGCGACATGTCGACCGCGCGATCGTGCATCAGCTCCTCGGTCTTGCCGGTCGCGACGTCGACGATCAGGATGTCGCGGTAGCCATCGGTGCGCCACGCCGAGAACGCGATCCGCGTGCCGTCGGGCGACCACGCCGGTTGATACGCGTTGTCATAGCGGTCGCCCTGCCACACGACCTTCTCGGGCGCCTCGGGCACCATGTCCATCACCGCGAGCACGCTCGCCGAGCGCTCGTTCATCGAGAACGCGACCTTGCGGCCGTCGGGCGACACGGCAGGATCGCGCGCGCGCCGCCCGGTGGTCAGCCGCTGCGTCACGCCGGTGCGCGCATCCCACCAGAACAGATCCTCGAACGCATAGTCGCGGCGGAACTGCCTGCCCTGCTCGTACACGAGCGATCCATCGGGCAACAGGTCGTACGGGCCCATCGAGTCCTGCTGGAGGATGTCCTTCGCCGCACGGACGTCGCTGCCGACCGGCATCGCGCGGACCTTCGGCAGCGAGTAGCCGTCGTACTGGGTCCAATAGAGCCACTTGCCGTCGGCCGAGTACTTCGACCACTCGTTGGTCTCCGCCGAGTGCGTGAGCTGACGGCCGATGCGCAGGCCGTGCCGCTCCGCCGCCATCTCCTGCATCGAGTAGCGGTCGCGCAGGTAGAGCTTCCAGTCGGCGTAGAGCTCGGTGAACGGCTTGCCGACGACCTTTGCGATCTGGCGGTTGATCGCGAACGGCGGCGCCCACGCGCCCGACACGTGGCTCATCTTGCGGAGCGTGTCGTCGCCGAAGCGGTCGAACACGTACTCGAGGAAGTGCGAGCCGTAGACGTAGGCCGCGTTGCCGCGCGGAAACTGGCGAGGCGAGCCGGTCGTCTGATCGAGGCGCAGATCCTTGTGATCGTGCATCGAGATCCGGATCCACTCGTCGAAGCGGCTGCCGCGGTTGCGACCGCCGGCGGAGCGCTTGCTCTCCTCGTAGACCGCGATGCCTTCGATCACCCAGCGCGGCATGATCTGGTTCGGCGCCCAGGTCTTGCCGAAGATCGTGTTGTAGATCGTCGGCAGGCCTTCCATCGTGTCGAGGTGGAGGATGTGCGTGTACTCGTGCGCGACGAGGCCGAACAGCCAGTCGTCGTAGTCGTCGAGCTCCGAGAACCCGGGCGGCGAGGTCGCGTTGAGCTGGATCGCGTTGCGCGGCAGCACGCCGGCGAAGCCGTTCGCGCTGTCGGTGTCGTCCGCGAGGTAGATCAGCGTCTTCTCCTTCGGGACGTGATCGAGGACCGGCGTCAGGATCTCGTACGCGCGCTCCGAGACGATGCCGATGCGGCGCGCGACGTCGTCGAGCGGCTCCCAGTAGTAGACGATGAAGTGGTCGGTCTCGATCGTCTTGTAGACGCGCAGCGGGTCACCTGCGTACGCCACGCGCGTGAGCACGAGCAACGCGATGAGCCACTTCATCCCGGTCCCCGGGATTCGCCCCGGTAAGGAGCGTCGTGCTTGCGCACGCCGGGATCATTCCGGGGCTTCATGGCTTGGGAGCCATCAGACCGAACACGTAATCCGTCACCACCGCGCGCACGTCGGCGGCGGTCGGCAGGTTCTTGACCTTCGCGACCAGCCGCTCGGTGTCCTCGGCGGTCATCTGGCGGACCGCCGCCTTGACCTCGGGGATCGACACCGCGCTCATCGACAGCTCGCGCACGCCGAGCCCGACGAGCACCGGCGCGATCATCGGCTCGCCCGCCATCTCGCCGCAGACCGTGCACGGGATGTTCGCGTCGCGCGCGGCCCGCACGACATCGCCGATCAGCCGGATCAGCGACGGGTGCAGCGGCTCGTACAGGTACGAGACGTACTCGTTCACGCGATCGACTGCCATCGTGTACTGGATGAGATCGTTGGTGCCGATCGAGAAGAAGTCGGTCTCCTGCGCGAGCAGATCCGCGGTCAGCGCGGCCGACGGCATCTCGATCATGATGCCGAGCTTGACGTTCTTGTCGTAGGCGATGCCCTCGGCATCGAGCTCGGCCTTGACGTCCTCGACGACGGTCTTCACGGCGCGCAGCTCGGCGACGCCGGAGATCATCGGGAACATGATCTTGAGCGGGCCGTGCACCGATGCGCGATACAGCCCACGCAGCTGCTGGCGGAACAGCTCGCGGCCGAGCTCGCTGAGGCACAGCCGGATCGACCGCAGCCCGAGCGCGGGGTTCTGCTCGTCGAGGTCGGCGTGCTCCATGAACTTCGCCAGCTTGTCGCTGCCCAGATCGAAGGTACGGATCGTCGCCGGTTTGCCCTTGAGCCGCTCGAGTACCGCGACCGCCGTCGAGTAGTGGCGCTCTTCATCCGGCAGCTCGGTGCCGGTCATGAACAGGTACTCGGTGCGGAACAGCCCCACGCCCATCGAGCCGTACTCGAGCGCATCGTCGAGCTCGTCGGGGCCGTCGATGTTGGCGAGCAGCACGATGTCGCGGTTGTCGAGCGTGCGCGCCGGCAGATCGCGGATGCTCGCGAGGTGGAGGCCGGCGGCGACCTGACGGCGCTGCTCCTCGCGGAACGAATTGACGGTGATCGCCGACGGATTGATGATCACCGTGCCGCTGGCGCCGTCGAGCAGCAGCAGGTCATCGGTCTCGACGAGCTCGGTGATGTTCTCGAGCGCGACGACCGCGGGGATCTCGTGCGCGCGCGCGATGATCGCGGTGTGGCTGGTCTTGCCGCCCGCGTCGGTGAGCAGGCCGGAGACCGCGGCCTTGTGGAGCGTGGCGGTATCTGCCGGCGACAGGTCGTACGCGACCACGATCGCGTCGGGCGGCGGCGACAGCGGGCCGGTATCGCGCCCGAGCAGATTGCGCAGCACGCGCTCGAACACGAACTCGACGTCGCTGCGCCGCTCGCGCAGGTAGGCATCCTCGATCGAGTCGAACACGCTGCGGATGTCGTCGACCGCGCGGCGCAGCGCCCACTCGGCGTTGATCTTCTCGTCGCGGATGTACTCGACCGCGGCACCGACGAGGTGCTCGTCGTGGAGCATCATCTGGTGCGCCGTGATGATGTGGTAGTCGCTCTCGTTCTCGGAGGCGAGCTTCTCCTTGATCTTGGCGAGCTGCTTGTCGCTCGCCGCGATCGCCTTGTAGAGCCGCGCGACCTCGGTATCGATGTCGTCGGCCTCGATGTGGTGACGCGGCGCCTTGAGCGTGTCACGGCCGATGAGATACGCGCGTCCGAACGCGATCCCCGGCGACACGCCGAGACCCGTGCGACGGATCTCCTGGCGCTCGCTCACCGCGCGTCGCCCCCGCTCGCTCCGCTCGCTCTGCTCATTTACTTGTCCTCGCCGAACTTGTCGTCGATCAGCTTGCCGATCGCGTCGATCGCCTCGGCGGCCTTCTCGCCCTTGGCGCGCACCAGCACCGTCGTGCCCTTGCTCGCGACGAGCATCAGGACCCCCATGATGCTCTTGCCGTTGACCTCGTGACCGTCCTTGGTCAGCGTGAGCTCGCACGGAAACTTCGACGCGAGCTGGACGAGCTTGGTTGCCGCACGCGCGTGCAGCCCCAGCTCGTTCTGGATCTTCATCGCCTTCTCGACCACGTCCGCCACTACGGCCCTCGTTCCACGTCACGGTGACGTACCAGGATGTCCCATTCGCCCGCGAGCCGCCGGCGCAGCTCCTCGATCACAGCTACCGACCGATGGCGTCCCCCGGTACAACCGACGCAGATCGTGACGTACAGCTTGCCTTCCTTCTGGAACTGAGGGAGCGAGAACCGCAACAGACCTTCGATCTGCCGGACGATCTCGGTCCCCTCGGGCCCGAACACGAACTTGGCCACCTCGGGATCACGGCCGTCGAGGTGCGTGAGCGTCGGCTCGAAGTACGGGTTCGGCAAGAAGCGCACGTCGAACACGAGGTTGAACTCGAGCGGCAGGCCGTGCTTGAACCCGAACGAGACAAACGTGACAGCGAGCTTTCCCGTCCCACCGTAGCGGTCCTGGATGATCGCCTTGAGCTGGTGCGAGTTGAGGTTCGACGTGTCGACGACCGCCGCGCCCTGGCGCATCTCGCCCATCAGCTCGCGATCGCGACGCACGCCGTCGAGCAGGTCGTCGCCGCTGAGCGGGTGCCGGCGGCGCGTCTCGGAGAACCGGCGCAGCAGCACCTCGTCGCTCGCGTCGAGGAACATCACCTCGAGGCGGTGCCCTGCCCCGCGCAGCTTCGCGATGGTCGGCGCCCACTGGGTCAGGTTGCGGCGCTGGCGCGCGTCGACGGCGATCGCGAGCTTGTCGCGGTCTCCCTCGTGCGCGAGGTGATCGACGGTCTGCACGATCAGCGGCACCGGGATGTTGTCGATGCACGTGAACTCGATGTCCTCGAGCGCACGCAGCGCGGTCGACTTCCCCGCGCCCGACAGGCCGGTGACGATCACGATCTGCATTACTCGACCGCTTCCTCGGCCATCGCGCGATGTAATTGATCGCGGAATGCGCGGGCGGAGTGAATGCCCTGGAGCTTCAAGAGTTGATTACGAGCGGCGACCTCGATGAGCGTCGCGAGGTTACGACCGGGGCGAACCGGGACGCGCAGCTTGGGGATCGCGATCTCGAGCAGGGTCTCGACGTGCTCGTCGAACCCGAGCCGGTCGTACTCGACGGTGGCGTCCCACTCGTGCAGCTCGACGACGAGCTCGATCTTCTTGGCCTCGCGGATGGCCGAGATGCCGAACAGGTCCTTGATGTTGATGATCCCGAGGCCGCGGATCTCCATGTGGTGGCCGAGGATCCCGCCCGAGCGGCCCTGCACGTTGTTGCCGCGGCGGCGGATCACGATCACGTCGTCGGCGACCAGCCGGTGGCCGCGCACGACCAGGTCCAGCGCGGTCTCGCTCTTGCCGATGCCGCTCTTGCCGACGACCAGCACGCCGATGCCGAGCACGTCCAGGAGCACGCCGTGGAGCTGGGTGGTCGGGGCGAGCGCGTCGGTCATCCACTGGGTGACCTGCGCGATGAAGTCGGCGGTGACGAGCGTCGAGACCAGCACGGGCACGCCGCGGGCCTCGGCCGCCTCGATGAGCTCCTCGGGCGGCGTCAGCGCGCGGCACACGACGACGCACGCGGGATCGCTCGCGAGCAGCGTCGCGGTGCCGAGCTTGCGCGCCTGCTCGTTGTCCGCGAGGTACTCGATCTCGGTGCCGCCGAGCACGAGCACGCGATGCGCATGCAGCTGCTCCGGCCAGCCAGTGAGCGCGAGGCCTGGCTTCTGGATCCGCGGCACCGTGACGGTGCGCGCAAGCCCGGCCTTGCCGGCAACCGCGGTGACGCCGAGCTCCGCCCGTTCGAGCATCTCGCCGACCGTGATTGCCGCGCTCATCTAGTACTTGGCGTCCTCGTCCGCCACCACGCTGTACATCGTCTCCGAGTCGCTCGCTGCCATCAGGCGGCGGCGGAACTCCGGATCCTTGAACACGCGGCTGATCCGCGCGAGCGCCTTCAAGTGCGCGCCGGTCGACGATTCGGGTGCGACCAGCACGAAGAACAGAAACGTTGGCTGACCGTCCATCGAGTCGAACTCGACGCCGGTCGGTGCGCGCCCCAGACACGCGACGATCTCCCCCACGGCACCGAGCTTGCCGTGCGGGATCGCGACACCTTCACCGATCGCTGTGGAGGCGAGCTGCTCGCGCTCGATCAGCACACGCGACAGCGCGGCGCGATCGATACGCGGATGGTGCGCGGACATGTACGCAGCAAGCTCTTCGAGAATGCCGCGCTTGTCGGTCGCCTTGAGCGCGGGGACGACCATGTCGCGCTTGATCAGGTCGACGATCTTCATACAGCGATGGCATCGACCCTACCACGCCCCGGAAGGCTTTACGACGAACCGGTAGGCGTCTCGATCAATCCGTAGCTGCCGTCCTCACGCTTGTAGACGACCGCCACGCGCCCGTCGGGATCGTGGCGGAACACGAGGAAGGGCTCGTGCAGCAGGTTCAGCTGGACGATCGCATCGGCGACCGACATCGGCTGCGCGTGGAACTTCTCGGTCTTGACGACCGTGAACTCCGGGTGGCGCGGCGCATCGGACGGGGGCTGTTTGGCGACGACGGCCTTGCCGTTGCCGTCCATCTCGTGGAACGCCTCGTCGATGATCGTATGCGACCACGGGAGCGGGGTCACGTCGTGCGGGCGAGCCCGCATGCCCTCCAGCTTGCCCTTGTACTTGCGGACCTGGCGCTCGATCTTCGCGATGCACAGGTCGATCGAGCTGTACATGTTCTCGGTCGTCTCGTGACCGGCGATCGAGAGCCCGTTGTGAAGCTGAAAATTGACGTCGATGCGATGGTTGTGGCGTTCGGTCGATAGCACCACGTGACAGGCGATGGGATCAGGCAGGTACTTCCGTACGCGTTCCATCCGTTCCTTGGCGTAGGACTTCAGAGCGTCGGTCGGTTCCATGTGGCGGAACGTCACCGCGAATTGCATCGAGTCGCCTCCCAAAATGGTTCGACTTCGATTCTACCGCCGCGCATGCCTCAGATCACCGACGGTAACCAGGGTTCTTTGCGCGGGCGCCCGTAGTCTACATTAACCAACTCCCGTTGTCGCGAGTCGAACGAGCCATGCGCTTCGCCTTGCTCGCGGTTCTCGTCGCAGGATGTGGGAGTGACCTCAGCCGAGATCAGGCATGCGCTGATCTTGCGACCGCGCGGTGCGGCCAGCTTACGACGTGCTCGGCGGCCGATCTCGCGCGCCGGTGGCCAGATGCCTCGACATGCGAGGCACGCGAGAAGCTGGCGTGCATGGACTCGCTGGCCGCGCCGAAGACGGCCGCCACACCGGCGAGCGACAAGACCTGCGCCGACGCGCTCGCGGGTCAGTCGTGCGATGCGTTCCTCACCGGCGTCGAGCCGCCTGCCGCCTGTCTGCCGCAGCACGGCGCGGGTGGCAGCGGTGCGGCGTGCGCGTTCGCGGCGGAGTGCGCGAGCGGGTTCTGCTCGGTCGCAGACGACGCCCTGTGTGGCACGTGCGGCGATCCGCCCGCAGCCGGCGCCTCGTGCGCGACCTCGGGATGCGGCCCGACCCTGACGTGCGTGAAGACGACCCAGCTCTGCCAGGCGCCGGGCGCCGCGGGCGCTGCGTGCGACAAGGACCTGCCGTGCCTCGCCGGACTCGCGTGCGTCGGCGCGACGATGACGGCGATGGGCGCGTGTCAGGCCGCCGTCGCGACCGCGGGCGCGGCGTGCGATCCCAAGCGCGTCACCGGCCCCGACTGCGACGCCGGAGCGGGCCTGGTCTGCGACACGCAGAGCCTCACGTGCGTCGCGCAGCCGGTCGCGGCCGCGAACCAGCCGTGCGGCGTCATCGGCACGACGCGGACCGCGTGCGGCGGCGGGGCGACCTGCTCGATCCCGCAAGGCGAGACGATGGGCGTGTGCGTCGCGCCCGCGCCCGACGGCGGAGCCTGCAACGTCGACAGCGCACCGGACTGCCAGACGCCGGCGCGGTGCGTGAACGGCACCTGCCAGCTGCCCGGCACGATGACCTGCAGCTAAAAAACCTGCTTGCGCTTGCTGCTCGACAGGATGCCGAGCTGCTCGCGGTACTTCGCGACGGTGCGGCGCGCGATGTCGATGCCGCTCTTCTTGAGCAGCTCGACGATCTTCTGGTCCGAGTGAGGACGCTTGGGATCCTCGCTGGTGACCAGCTCCTTGATCTTCGACTTCACGGCCTGCGACGCGAGGTCCTCGCCGTTGGTGCGCGAGATGCCGCTGTTGAAGAAGAACTTGAGCTCGAAGATGCCTTGCGGCGTGTGGACGTACTTCGCGGTGGTCACGCGCGAGACCGTCGACTCGTGCATGCCGATGTCCTCGGCGACGTCGCGAAGAATGAGCGGCTTGAGGTGCGCGATGCCCTTGTCGAAGAACTCGCGCTGGAACTTCAAGATCGACTCGGCGACCTTGATGATCGTGCGCTGGCGCTGCTGGATCGAACGGATCAGCCACTGCGCGCTGCGCAGCTTGTCCTGGACGTAGTCCTTGGACGCCGCGCTGTTGCCCATCGCGTTCTTGTAGAAGCCGGAGATCTTCAGCTTCGGCAGACCGTCGTCGTTCGGCACGACGAAGTACTTGTCGCCGACCTTGTGGATGTAGACGTCCGGCGTGACGTAGTGCGGATCGTCGCTCGAGTACTGGCGACCCGGGCGCGGGTCGAAGTCCATGATGACCTTCGCGGCCTCGTAGATCTCCTCGAGCGGCTGCTTCAGGTCGCGCGCGATCGCCTGGTAGTTCTTCTTCTCGAGGTTGCCGAGGTGGCTGCGGATCATCTTGACGACCAGGTCGTCGTCCTGGCCGCACGCCATCGCCTGGATCAGCATGCACTCGGCGAGATTGCGGGCGCCGATGCCGATCGGGTCGAAGGTCTGGATCTTCTCCAGCACCTCCTCGCACAGCTCTTCGGCCACGCCGAGGTCGGCGGCGAGCTCGTGGAGCGGCGGATCCTTGAAGTAGCCGTCGGCGTCGACGTTGCCGAGGATCGTCATCCCGATCTCGAGCTGCTCGGGGGACATGTCCGTCATCTTGAGCTGCCACGCCAGGTGGTCGTGCAGGCTCGGCGGCTTGGTCAGCGTCGCCTCGAGGCTCGGCATCTCCTCGCCGTCGCCCCGGAAGGCCGGCATCGGCGGGCCCATCGAGTAGTTGTCGAGGTAGTTCTCCCAGTCGATCTCGTTGACCGCGGTCGCGTCGCCCTTGATCTCGGTCTGGGCGACACCGTCGACCACCGAGCCCTCGACGGCCGTCTCGGTCTGCCCGGCGCCCTCGAGCTGGTGGAGCTGCTGCTCCTCGCCACCCATCTCGTCGCGTTCGCGGGCCCGCTCGTTCTCGAGGTCCATCTCGTCGTCGAGGATGGGGTTCTCGAGCATCTCCTCATGCACGAGCTCGGCCAGCTCCATGCGGCTCAGCTGGAGGAGCCGGATCGCCTGTTGCAGCTGCGGTGTCATCACCAGCTGCTGCGACAGCTTCAGTTCCTGGCGCATCTCCATGCCCATGGGATTCTCCTTTAAACTTCCGCTACTTGCGTTTAGCGCTTGACAAGTGGCCCGCTATCTCCAGGACCGACTCAACCTTGGTACGACGCTTGAAGGAAGCGTACGTCCAAAGGGTGGCACTGTAAAGGGGCCGTGGCCCGGCTCTTGCTCGGACCCTAACCACACCCTCACCTAGCCTCCTAGGGAGGACGCGGACTTAGCCCCCGGAGCGCGCGCGATCTACTGGGCCTGGCGGCGTGCCTTGTTCTCGACCGCCGCCTTGATGAAGCGGGAGAACAGCGGGTGCGGCGAGCTGGGCCGGCTCTTGAATTCGGGATGGAACTGGCACGCCACGAAGTACGGGTGCTGGGGGATCTCGATCATCTCGACCAGCCGCCCGTCCGGCGACAGCCCGGACAGCACCATGCCGTGGCGCTCGAGGGCGTCGCGGTAGTTGTTGTTGATCTCCCAGCGATGGCGGTGCCGCTCGCTGATCTCGGTCGAGGCGTAGGTCTCCGCGGCCTTGGTTCCGGCCTTGAGCACGCACGGATAGGCCCCGAGCCGCATGGTCGCGCCCTTGTCGGTGACGCCGCGCTGGTCGGGCATCAGGTCCACCACCGGGTGCGGCGTGGCCGGATCGACCTCGGTCGAGTTCGCCTTGTCGAGGCCGCACACGTGCCGCGCGAACTCGATGCACGCCATCTGCATGCCGAAGCAGATCCCGAAGTACGGGACCTTGTTCTCGCGCGCGTACTTCACCGCCGCGATCTTGCCCTCGGTGCCGCGCGAGCCGAAGCCGGGCGCGACCAGGATGCCGTCGTACTGCTGGAGCCCGGCCGTGCCGGTCTTCTCGAGCTCCTCGCTATCGATGTGCTTGATCTCGACCTTGCAGTCGTTCGCGATGCCGCCGTGGAGCAGCGCCTCGTTCAGGCTCTTGTACGCCTCGACGAGCGACACGTACTTGCCGATGAAGCCGACCACCACCTTCTTCTTCGGCTCGGTGACGCGCTTCACGACCTCTTCCCACGCAGAGAGCCGGCTCGCGCGCGACCAGATGTTCAAGAGGCCCGCGAGCTTCTGATCGAGCCCCTGCTCGCACAGCATCACGGGCAGCCGGTACACGGTGTCGACGTCGATCGACTGGAACACCGCATCCGACGACACCGAGCAGAACATCGCCATCTTCTTCAGCGCGTCCTCGTTCAGCTTCTGCTCGCAGCGCACGACGAGGACATCGCACTGGATGCCGATCTCGCGCAGCTTCTGGACCGAGTGCTGCGTGGGCTTCGTCTTGAACTCGCCGGCCGCGCGGATGTGCGGCACGAGCGTCAGATGCACGCTCACGCTGTTCTGGATGCCGAGCTCGACGCGCAGCTGGCGCACCGCCTCGAGGAACGGCAGCGACTCGATGTCGCCGACGGTGCCGCCGACCTCCACCACCAGGACATCGAG
>Ga0207683_10002575_pt1 | contig 15830 bp, 9 predicted proteins | sample KBSM73metaG_FD_184333 | JGI IMG/M metagenome (GOLD analysis project Ga0207683, IMG submission 184333) | Miscanthus rhizosphere microbial communities from Kellogg Biological Station, Michigan, USA - KBS M7-3 metaG (SPAdes) (version 2) | ecosystem: Host-associated > Plants > Roots > Rhizosphere >... | reverse complement strand
TTCACTCACATGCACCTTTACACCCATACCAAACCATCGAGCCTGGGTCAGGCGGGCCGATGGCAGTCGCCTTATCACGACACGATGATCGATCACGACAAGAATGTCGGGGACGTGCTGGATTATCTCGATGAGCTAGGCATCGCAGACAACACGTTTGTGATGTACTCAACCGACAATGGTCCGCACATGAACTCGTGGCCAGATGGAGGGATGACTCCATTCCGAAGTGAGAAGAACACTAACTGGGAGGGTGCTTTCCGCGTGCCGTTGCTCGTACGCTGGCCGGGCCACATCAAGGCCGGCACGATATCCAACGAGATCGTGCAGCACCATGACTGGCTGCCGACGTTTCTCGCCATGGCTGGTGAGCCGGACATCATCGGGAAGCTCAAGAAGGGTGGCTACAGCGCGATTGGCCGCCAGTTCAAAAATCACATCGACGGCTATAACCTGGTGCCCTACCTGACGGGCAAAGTCAAAGAGAGTCCCCGGAAAATTTTCTTCTACTTCAGCGACGATGGGGACGTGCTTGCCCTTCGCTACGACAACTGGAAGGTCGTGTTCATGGAACAGAGATGCCAGGGCACGTTACAGGTGTGGGCAGAACCTTTCGTCCCGCTGCGGTTATGCAAGATCTTCAATCTCAGGACAGATCCATTCGAGCGTGCCGACATCACCTCGAACACCTACTGGGAGTTTCTCATCGAAAACTGTTTCATCGTCTATCCGGCGCAGGCCATGGCCGCGGAGTTTATTGCTACCTTCAAGGAATTTCCGCCATCGCAAAAGGCTGCGACGTTCACACTTGGCGACGCGCTCGAAAAGATGTCGTCGTTCGCAACTGCGGGGGGCGGCGCGAGTAAGGCCACTTGAAGTGTCCTGTTTGAGACCTTGCATTCGCAATTGCAGTCGATTCGTGAGAGACCCCAGCCAAAGTACCGGAACAGGCCTTGGAAGGCCTGTTCCGGTGGTTCATGGGGTAATTACTTCTTCGGTGCGGCCGGTTGCTTCTTGGCGTGTGACTGTGGCTTCTCGTTGAGAAGGGTTCCCGCGTCATGCGCGTTGAATGGGTAGAGTTGCACCGACTGCTGACCAGTGTTGGCCAGGGTGATATCGACGCGACGATTCTGCGCCAGATAAATCTGGTTGATGTTGCGCATGATCTTCGCTCTCTCTTGATCCGTCAGTTCAGGATTGCTCTGGACAAGCTGCTTGACGTCATCCTTCGAGAGCGGATTCTCATCGCCCATCGCTTGCGTATCAATGGACCCCTCAGGAACACCCTGGTCGACGAGGAAATGCTTGACGGTGCCGACGCGGCGTTCCGAAAGCGCCTTGTTGTACTCATCTCCGCCGCGTGGATCCGCGTGGCCGGTGAGAGTCAGACGGGCATCCGGCTTGACCTGCAGGTAGTTTTTGAAGTCCGTTGCCAAGGTGGTGAGAATCTCCTCCTGGCTCGCTGCCAATCCCTTTTCTGGACGTTTCTCATTCGGCAGAGCGGTCGGGAAGAAAACGCTGTGGAGCAGAAGACTCGGCGGTGGCGGAGGCGGCGGCGGAGGCGGTGCCTGAACGTTGACGCTGGCGTTTGCTGTCGCTGTGTGGCCCTTGTCATCCGCTACACTGCAGGTGATCTGCATTGAACCGGTGGACGCACCCGCCGAAGAGTACGTTGCCGAGGTTCCGGTGCCGCTGACGGTGCCGCCCGAAGCCTGGTAGCTATAAGTCAACGGACGGTTCTGGGGGCTAACACCCTGGGCCGTGATGGTCGAAGAGTCACCCGGCTTGAGATCGGTCGGGCTCGCCGAGCAACTCACTGTCGGCGCCTCGAATTCCTTCACGGTGTACGTCGCGGAGCAGCCGGCAACCTGCCAGGGCTTTTCCCCTTCCTTACCGTGCTTTCCTTCCTTCAGGCTTCCTCTCACAGAATAGGTTCCGGGATTCAAGGCAGCGGTATTGATGCTCGCCGTCGGTCCATTGCCGGTAACGCCGTCACCGCTCCAGGCATACACCGTGTTCAACTTCGGATTCAGACCTTCAGGGGTGGCAGTGATAGTGACCGGATCGCCCGGGAAGACTTGCGAGGGCGAAGCCGAGCACGAGACCGTCGGTGGAACCGGGGGCTTGCCGCCAAAGTTAAAGCCGAAGCCCGCAATCGCGCCACTTGTTATGGTGTCATAGACGAACTGGTTAGTGGTCGGTGTGTAGTCCACATCCAGATAGCGCCATCCGACCGCCAGTCCGAGCTTGGGGGTGAAGTTGAAATTCATCAGGCCCAGTAGCTGGTAGTCAAGGTTGGATCCGCCTGCGCCGGCATCGCCCGCCACCGTCACGGAGGCCTTCTCACCGAACGGCAGTATGAACCTGCCGCCGCCGAGGCCATCGACCCACTGGACCGATTTTGAATTGCCGAGTCCAGAGGGTTCCAGAGTGTTGTCCAGGCTTAAATACCAATAGCGAATTCCGCCGAGGGCGTCGAACTTCAGGTGATCGCCGTTAATGAGCCTGAATCCCACCTTCGGCGTAAAGATCGACTGTGTCAGATCAGTTCTGATCGATGTCTGCAAAAAGTCGTTGATGGGAATCCCGTTGTCGACGCCGAGCTTCATCCATAAGAAATCCACCGGCATAACAAAGCGGCCCTTATCGGCCTCGACTGCGAGCGGTACGATCCCTTTCAGGGTATGAAAGACATCTTCGAAAGGAACATGGATGCTGGCATTATGACCCAGCGCTCCAACGCTTCCGCGCAATCCCGGGAACCAGCCGTAAATCGAGATTCCGACGCGCCAATCACCGCCGGTACTTCCTGTTGGGTATGTTGACACCGGACCAGGTCCCTGACCTGGCATCGGTGCTGGCGCGTCCGGAATCGCGGGCGCGGCGGTTAGTGCGGTCGTTGGTGAGGTTGCAGCCGAGTTCGCGGTCGCCAGGTCTGACGGCCCCTGGGCGAAGATCGATGTGCAAAATAGGAGGCTCAGTGTTGCCCCGACCGTCAAAGATCGTTTATTGCTCGTTTTCATGAATTCCCTCATTTCTCCGGATGGCAGCCTGCACTTTTGCAAATTGACTTTGCTGCCCTGCCAGCGAATCGGAGGCTTGCAGTAGCGAACAAACGCTGCATGATCGGAGAGCACATCTCGTTGGCGATAGATTTCATCGCTAGACTATGTGGTAAAGTCGCGCCTGCGTTCACCCGTATTTCAGGCGCCTTGGAACAAAAGCCTAGGGGACGCCAGCCAGGGCCGCAACTGTCGTTATTGGCAGGGGGGCCGGAAAAAGGCCTCTCTCTCGCCGCCCGCATCTGTCCGTTTTGACAGTTCCCTCTGAAGAGGCTGTGGACTAGTCTTTGCAGCCTGGAAGTGAACCTGCGTCATTTCACGTTGAAATTGCGCCGCGGCATTTCCTTTGACGACGGGTGGCCTATCTCGTGTGGCGATCCCAAGGAGGGCGCTCGTACAGATTTGGTGCTTGGAGATCCGTGACAACCAAACGCGCGTCGTTTCCGCCTTTAACCAACGAAACGAATTGCCCGGAAAAGCAAACCTCGGCCCGGTTGATTCAGCGGAACCCTCCGCCCTCTGACGCGCCGCAACTTAAATTCCCCTAACCCACTCAAGGAAGGAACAAAACATGGCAGCTGCAAAGAAACCCAATATCCTGATCCTCTGGGGCGATGACATCGGCTGGTGGAATATCAGTTTCAACAGCCGTGGACAGATGGGGTACCGCACCCCGAACATCGACCGCGTTGGGAACGAAGGCGCTGTATTTACCGACTATTACGGTCAGCAGAGCTGTACTGCAGGCCGAGCAGCATTCATCACCGGCCAGAACCCCCTGCGCACCGGCTTGACCAAGGTCGGAATGCCAGGCGCAGATCTTGGCCTTCAGGCGGAAGACGCGACCATCGCCGAAATGCTCAAGCCGCTCGGCTACGCGACTGGACAGTTTGGAAAGAACCACCTTGGCGACAAGAACGAGTTCCTGCCCACAGTCCACGGATTCGACGAGTTCTTCGGCAACCTTTATCACCTTAATGCGGAGGAAGAACCAGAATTGCCCGATTATCCGAAGGATCCTGCTTTCAAGGCGGCCTTTGGTCCACGGGGTGTAATGCATTCCTTCGCTACTGACACGGACGATACGACTGTCCAGCCACGCTGGGGCAAAGTGGGCAAGCAGAAGGTTGAAGACACCGGCCCGTTAACAAAGAAGCGGATGGAAACGATCGACGAGGAGATTACTTCCGCCGCACTCGGCTGGATGGAGAAGCAGGCCAAGGCAGATAAACCCTTCTTCCTCTGGTACAACTCGACCGCTATGCACTTCCGTACGCACGTTGCGGCAAAGAATATTGGCAAGAGCGGGCAAGACGAATACAGCGATCGGATGGTGGTGCACGACGAACAGATCGGAATGATGCTGAACAAGCTCGATGAGCTGGGTATCGCCGATAACACGATCGTCATGTATTCGACCGACAACGGCCCGGAGAATGACACCTGGCCGGACGGCGCCAACTCGCCATTCCGCGGTCAGAAGGACACCAACTTCGAAGGCGGCTGGCGCGTCCCGTGCTTTATGCGCTGGCCCGGCAAGATCAAACCCGGAACTGTTTTCAATGACATCGTCTCTCACCAGGACATGTTGCCGACTTTGCTTGCGGCGGCGGGCGATCCGGACGTGAGCAAGAAGCTGCTCGATGGATACAAGGCTGGGGACAAGACCTTCAAGGTGCATATCGACGGCTTCAACATGGTTCCCTACCTCACCGGCGAGGCAAAGAAGAGTCCAAGAGAGGCTTTCTTCTATGTCAGCGATGACGGCGGCATCATGGCAGTGCGCGTTGGCGACTATAAGCTGACGTTTGCAGAGCAGCGTGCGACGGGAACGATGGAGCTTTGGGCAAATCCTTTCACGTCGCTTCGGGTACCGCACATCTATCACTTGCGCCGTGATCCGTTTGAGCGCGCCGATTTCAATTCCAATACGTACTGGGATTGGATAGTGAATCATGTACCCCAGCTCTACCAATGCCAGGCCATAGTGGCGGCGCAGATCGCCAACTACATCAAATACCCGCCGCGCCAAAAGGCGGCGTCATTCAATCTCGATGGTGTAATGCGCCAATTGGACGCAGCTGCGGATGCCAAAAAGGCGGCAGCGGCGGCAGCGGCAGCAAAGGCAGGCAAGGCCGAGCCGGCGCTAACTCGTTAAGCTTCCACCAGAGGGGTCGAAAGATTCCTTTTGGAGAACGAGAATCCATCGAATTGCAAGGAGTCCCCGGCGAATTGGCCGGGGATTTCTTTGGACGTCAAGCCTTTGTTGTTGCTGTCAGAAATGACAGTTTCCGCCGACTTCCAATTGTGGTGCAGTAACAGCGGACGAGTATGCCGCTTCACGGCGCTTCATGCGGACCGACGCAAAGTGCTGCCCGGAGGTTCAAAAATGATCAGAAGGGTCTCAAAACAACTCTTGTCACTCATGCTATGTTTCCTGCTCATGACTGCAACGGCGCCGTTTGAGGCGGGCGCCCAAGAGCAGCAGGCGCAACAAGCTGCGCCGTCCGGATACTCTGGACAGGGCGCACCTCTGCAGCCGGAAGAGCTACAGCAACTTGTCGCGCCCATTGCTCTCTATCCTGACTCGTTGGTGGCGCAGGTTCTCGGAGCTGCAACGTTTCCGGACCAGGTAGACGCTGCTGCCGGCTGGCTTCAGCAGAATCAGAAGCTCACAGGCAACAACCTGATGAAGGCCGTGGATGGGCAGCCCTGGGATCCAAGCGTGAAGGCGCTCACACAGTTCCCGTCGGTGCTCGACAATCTGGCGAAGAACCTCAGTTGGACATCCGCGCTTGGCGAGGCATATCACACCCAGGCCGCCGATGTTATGAAAGCCGTTCAGGTTTTGCGCGCAAAGGCGCAAGCCGCGGGCAACTTGAAATCAGGGTCGCAGATCACGGTCGTACAAGAGTCGCCACAGACGATCGTGATTCAGCCAACGAATCCGCAGGTCGTGTATGTCCCGACATATAACCCTACAGTCGTTTACGGTACTCCCTATGTAACTCCGGGCTACAGCGCCGCGGCTGTGGCAACCACTGCGGTTCTTGCGTTTGGAGTCGGCATCGCCGTGGGCGCCATGATGAGCGGCGGGTATGGTTGGGGCTATAGCAGTTGGAACTGTAACTGGCACAGCACTACTGTCATCTATCACGGTGGATCGTATTACGGCAATGCCGCCTGGCACGGAGGCTATTACGGTTCGGCGCATTACGGAACGAGCTATAACTCCGCGACTGGAACTTATGCGCGCGGCGCGACAGTGTCGAATGGTTATGGAACGCGGAGCGCCGGTCAGGCCTACAACCCCTCAACTGGCACTTATGCGCGCGGCGCATCCGCATCGAATGCCTACGGATCCGCAGGCGCAGCTCAAGCTTACAATCCGCGAACCGGAGCATCCGCGTCAACAGTGCAAGGCTCAAACGCGTACGGGAGTGCCGGAGCATCGACGGTTTCGAAAAACGGCAATACTGCCTACAGTCAGCACCAGACAAATGCCAACGGGACCACCGGGCAAATTCACACTACCAACGGTGGCTCAGCATACGGTGCATCGGGGAATAACGGTAACAGCGCAGCTGCGGCTCAAACCGCAAATGGCAATAAGTACGCGTCCGTGAATGGAAACACCTATAAGAACACCGGAAGCGGCTGGACGGGAAATTCGGGCAATACTCCGAAATACAACTCGAGCCAAGCGGCATCAGCGCAGAGTTCTGCGGCCGCGAAGGGATGGGGGGGGCAGGAGAAGGCAAGTGGATCATCAGCCTGGGGCGGCGGCAGTGGAGGCGGCGGGTGGCAATCCCGCTCGGAGAGTGCTCGCGGAGCCCAAAGTATGGGTGGCGGTGGAGGCTGGGGTGGCCGCGGAGGAGGCGGAGGCGGACGGCGCAGATAAACGCAACCGCAAAGTTGCGCAAGTTCAAGAAGTTTGGGAATGACTTGGTGAATCGCTTTCGGTCGTAAGTTTGGAGAGATAGTAATGGCGCTTGAAATCCGCAAAATTTCCTTACCCACATGGTTGATCCTGCTGGCGTTGGTCGTCGTGTTTGTAGCATGCAAGAAGGCAGAACAACCCTCTTACAAAGTGTTTGTTACCCCAGACGATGCAGGAAATGCACTGATCCAGGCAGCAAAGTCCGGAGATGAAAACGCAATACTTGCAATTTTCGGCCCCGATTCGAAACCAATCCTCTCCACCGGTAACGCTGTGGAGGACAAAGCCGCGGTCAACGCTTTCGTTGCGGCATATCAGGTGATGCACCGCTGGCGCAGAATGCCCGACGGTGCGCAGGTCCTGCTAATCGGAGCTGATAATTTTACATTTCCGATTCCGCTGAGAAAGACAAACAGCGGTCAGTGGTTTTTCGACGCGGGAGCCGGCGAGGAGGAGATATTACGGCGACGCGTCGGACGGAATGAATTGGCAATTATCGAAACTTCCCAAGCGGTGGTGGATGCGGAGTATGAGTACTTCTCCAAGCCCCGCGACGGTGCGACCGTAAAACAGTTCGCGCAGAAGTTTATCAGTGACCCTGGAAAGCAAAATGGCTTGTATTGGGAGTCACCATCCGGTCAGCCACAAAGCCCACTCGGGCCACTGGCAGCGTACGCAACGGCGGAAGGTTATAGTGTAAAGCCGGCAGCCGCACGCACGCCCTTCCATGGCTACCTCTTCCACATGATGAGCAAACAGGGAAGCCATACGCCAGGCGGTGCAAAGGATTACATGGTTGACGGGAAGATGGTGGGTGGATTTGCCTTCGTCGCCTATCCGGCCGAATATGGCAGGACGGGAATCATGACGTTCATCATCAACCAGGATGGTGTCCTGCTTCAAAAGGACCTGGGTAAGACCACAACCGAGACAGCATCGACAATGACCGCATTCGATCCTGATCAAAGCTGGAATCTTGTAGGGGATTAATAGATTCCACCCGCCGGGTGCTCTCGTACTATGATCCGAAATCACGGGTCAGTGCCGCTGGCAAACAAAGTCTGTTGTGCGTCTTGTATACGGTTCGCAGGCAAAGCGCAACAGCGCCATCCCCAAAACATCAGGGATGGCGTTGGTAATGCGACGACCGGGAACCTTCGTCCAGAATTCAGAACTCAAACGTGCGCGTAGTTGGAATTCTTGATCGCGACGTTTAACTGCTTGCTCACGCCATCAACAACGATACTGTCAATGTGATTGGTTCCATCGGGTAGCTTGCTGTACTGCACCGTCAGGTTCATTACATCCTTTGGATCATCCATGTAGGAAGCAATCTGTACACTCACAATCGACTTCTGAGCCTTGTCAAAAACAAGAGTCATCGAATCTCCGGGTTTCAGATAGTTGCGAATCACCAGCTGTACTTGACCTGGTACGCCGGCGACTGTACCCAGGGTGATGTTGCCCGCAGCAGCGGCCTGCTGTATCTTCGCGGGATCAGGCGGCGCATACTGCTGCGCCAGGGCCTTCATGTCTTCCCCGTAGTCCTTGTACTCTTCCTTTTTCTTCGCTACTATTTTCTGCTTCATTCGCCCGCCGCTCGGGGGAGCCGCTTCGGTCGGCGGGTCCAGTGAGGTTTTCTGCTGCTGACCGTCCGGCCCGAGCCGTACCTGATAGTGCTGAACTTTTTTCACCTCGCCTTTGAGGCTGATCGTGACCTGCTCATTCCAGCTGTAGGACATGAGGGCCTGTTTGTTTTTGGCGGATGCTTCTTTGATCTCTGCAACTCGCTGCTGCATTTCTGGATTCTGTGCACTCGCAGTGTGAACGAACCCTGCAAAAGCTCCAATAGCCAGAAGGGACGTAAGTGCGATACTCATGTAAGTCCGGACTGCCCTCTCCATATTTCCTCCCCACCGCCGTCCGCTCGACTGTTCCGGCAACCTGGACGCTCGTGTCCTTGTCGACCCTAACCGTCCCGGCTTTGGTGTCCGCTGGTTAGTCCACCATGAGCAGCTTATGAATGAAACTGTCATTTGTGATAGCCCAACATCAAATTGGAAGCTCTGGGCGGAGGCAGAGTCGATTTGCCTCCTGACACCTGTAAATTTTGACAGTTCCAGAACTAGAATGAGCCCAATTAGGGTGCTCTGAGGAACGAGGGATTCCCGATGAGTGGGTGAAATTCAAAACAGAATGACCGTCGCCAAAGATTCCGAAGGAGTATTGTCCAGTTCCGACGTGTCCATGCATGTGCAGGACTTTTACGAACGCTATCCGTATCCTCGTCCTGTCGATAGCCTGGCCAATTACGCGCGCACCTGGAGCGCCCCGCTGAAGCGTCGAGCAGATTTTCATCTCTTCTGGCCGTCGCGTTCCTATAGCGAGGAGCAATCAATCCTCGTCGCCGGTTGTGGGACTTCCCAGGCGGCAAAGCACGCTATGCGTTGGCCACGCGCGCAAGTTACGGGAATGGACTTCAGCGCAACGAGTGTTCGCTGTACTGAAGACCTGAAGCGAACGCACAACCTGAAGAACCTCCAGGTCCATCAACTTGGCATTGAACAAGCAAGTCAGCTTGACCAATGCTTCGATCAGATCGTGTGCACGGGAGTGCTTCATCATTTGAAAGATCCCGACGCGGGCCTCAAGGCTCTGCGCTCTGTTCTTAAACCTGACGGTGCAATGCACCTTATGGTGTACGCGCCCTACGGACGCACTGGGATCTACATGCTGCAGGAGTTCTGTCGAAGGATGGGTATCCGGGCCACAGATGGGGATATCCGTGATCTCATCAGCGCACTCAGCATGCTGCCTCCGGGGCATCCGCTCGAGAGCTTGCTGCATCAAGCGCCGGATTTTCGACACGAGGCCGCGCTTGCCGATGCGTTATTACACCCGCTGGATCGTGCCTATTCTGTGCCGCAATTGCTTGACTTCATCGAAAAGGGTGGACTCACGTTTGGACGGTGGATCAAGCAAGCGCCGTATAGTCTTCGTTGCGGAGTCATTGCCAGCCTTCCGCAGGTAGATCGTCTTGTGCGGCTTTCGCTTGCTGAGCAATACGCCGCGATCGAATTATTCCGGGGGACGATGCTCCGGCACAGCCTTGTCGCATATAGAGATGATGCTCCATCCTTTTCGCAGATCAGTTTCGCCGGTGATGCCTTTCTTGGATACGTCCCCATTCGAATGCCAGAAACGATCTGTGTTCAAGAGCGGCTCCCTGCTGGTGCTGCCGCAGTCTTGATTAACCAAGGTCACACGTACAGAGATCTGTTTATGCCTATTGGACCAACAGAAAAGCAACTGTTTGATGCGATCGATGGGAATCGCAACGTTCGCGAGATTACAGAGGCAACATCGTCGCACTCAAAGCAATCCGTGGACCTCGAGGTGACGCGCGCATTTTTCGAGCGGCTTTGGTGGCACGATCAGGTTGTATTCGACGCGTCACCAAAGGTTAGTTATCTTAGCGCGAACGAGTGAGGTCAGGCCCCCCTTTACCGCGATGGAATCGCAGATCTATTTCTTTGGCTGTTCCGCGTTCAGTTGTTTCAGTTTCTGCTCCATCATCATTTTCTGTTGTTCCTTGGTCAGCTTGGGAAATAGAAACGCGATCTGAAGCCGCATGCTCCATGACGAAGTATTTGCAGGATGGACGCCATTGCCGTAAAACTGCGCAGTCAGATTTACTGGCTGGAATCCGAGTTTCATGATTCTTCCGATACCGCCGCCGTATGGGACAGTCCATCGGCCTTCGTCAGTTTCCCAATTTGCAGTCAGCGTCGGCTGCCAAGTTATGTAGTAGCCATGCTTGAGGTTGTAGTTGATGAAGTACTGAAAGAGCATCTGGTTCACGTCGGCTCGACTGGATTGGCCACCGACCGAGAAGACGTTATTCACGAGAGCACCAAGCGTCCATTTGCCAGGCTGAGCCAGCGCCACGACCGACGGTCCAATGCTCCACTTGCCTTGTCCAAGGTAGCTGTTGGTGGCCGTGGGCAACACGAACGCTGGCCCGACACCCCATATGAGCTTGCTTGCCTTCGACGGCGCGAAGAAGAAAGTCGGATTCAAATCGCCAAATCCGTAGGCTCCCTGATCGGTGGGCTGATTGGTAGTCGGTTGATACACGATTGGCGTAATAATGCGCGCAATCATGTTTAGTTTCTTGCTAAGCGGCACCGGTATTACCGGCTGGATGTTCAGGACGTCTTGAATACGGTCGTCCGAGCCAACCCCAAAATTGCTGTTGTTTTGCACCGGGACGCTGATGAGGCTCGCGATGGGATTCTGTGCCGCCTTTCTCAGCGCGTCCGCATTCTCCGCCGATGCCGGCGATTGCTCTGTAGCTACTTGGGTTCCGGCCGGGTCAACTGCCGGTTCCTGTGCAATCACACACGCTGTCGATAGCCATGCCCCAAAGAGCAGGACTGCAGCTTTCCTGAATCCCATTGGATTGAAACTCCTCATGGCCCGATGATGGATAAGGTCGAACATGAACAGACGGTACCTAGCGGCTTCTCTTTTGCATACTGTCAGCATTGACAGGCAATTTAGAGGATTCCGACATTGTGTCAGCACTGAGTCTTGACGGGCACGTAAAGACAGGAGGGAGCCTCCGTGTGAGGATGTGCGCATTCCAACAAATGTAGACGGGCTCAAATCAGCCCGTTGGGAAGAGGACAGCGTCCTTAAGAACCGGGGCCGGCTGCGGAACTGGGATCGTAGCCTCGATCTGCGTTCCCATCGAATGCCTGGACCAGACAGAGAGCGTCCCTCCAACTGATCGAATCCGCTCGCTCATGCTTACCATACCTAATCCATTCTGATTGTCGGGGGAGTCGCGATCGAATCCAACTCCATCATCCGATACACGAAGCACAACCGCACCCTCGGATCCAATAAGCTCAACCAGCACTTTTTGGGCCTGGCTATGTTTGGAGACATTGTGGAGACTCTCTTGAACTACCCGAAAAATGCTTAGCGAGGTTTCAGAGTCAAGGGGTGGCACCTGGCGATATTGAAAGTCGATTTCGATCTCATTCTGCCCCGAGAACTCGCCGGATAATCCGCTCAAGGCGGCAACAATGCCCAGATGGTCGAGTTTGGAGGAGTGAAGTCGATGTGAGAGCCTTTGAATGTCCATCGAGAGCGCGTGTGTTCTTTTCCAGAGCGCGTTGACTCTTTCATTGCCCTCGCTTGATTCCTCCGGGAAAAGTGCTTTCAGTTGATGTAGTTCGATCGCCAGAACCGCCACCTGCTGGTTGATGTCGTCGTGCAATTCGCGCGCAATTCGGGAGCGCTCTTGCTCCTGGGCGTTGATCAGGCGGCCGCTCAGTTCCTGGATGGCCTGCTCATGTCGCTTTCGGAGCGTAATGTCTTCGTGCGAGATCACAACTCCATCGCCGCTTCGCAACGGCGTTACCGACATTTGGAACCAGCGGCTGTCGTTTCCGAATTTAATGTCATACTGCATTTCGAAGTATCTTTTTTGTGCATCGTAGACCGCGACTATACCCGCCTGCGCTGCGGTAGCATTCACATCCCCTTCCTTGATTGCCGCCCTGCACATATCGAGGTAGTTGTCGCCAACACGAAGGTCAATTAGCCTAAGTCCGCTGATCGCGACAAGCTCAGGGTTCTTGGCGGTTGCCGCTATAACTGTTCCTTTTGAATCGAGTACTGCCAAATGATTTCTGAGAGAGTGCAAGATCGAGAGGTTCAAATCGTTGCTTTTTCGCAATTGAAGCTCGGCTTGCGCGCGTTCGGTGATGTCTCGAATGATCACGGTGTACAGCTTGCCATTGACGGTGGTGACTTGCGAAATTGAAGCCTCAATGGGGAATTCTTCGCCGCTTGCTCGTAGCCCCCGGATGCTTCCGAGCCTGCCCATAGCGCGATTGGTCACTGCATCCTGGCCGAATCGAGCAATGTGTTTATCGTGCTCGGCGCGAAAGCGGTGCGGGATAAAACGATCGATAGGTGCTCCCAAGGTTTCCTCCGCTCGGCAACCGAACATCTTCTCGGCGGCGGAGTTAAACACCACAATCCGCTGCTCGGCGTCAATCGCGATAATTGCATCCATCGCGGAGTCGACGATCCCAACCAATCGGGTTTGGCTTTCCTGTGCAGCCTCTTCGGCCTGCTTCCGCTTTAGGGCGCTGCCCAGCACATTGGCCACGGTACGCATGGCCTGAACAACATCCTCATCCCAAACTCGCTCGACACGGACGGCCGAGAAACTCAAGATCCCGAATACACCATCGCCTTGAATCAGAGGGAAGGCTGCGAATGACCGAATGTCAGCGGCGCTCAGAAAATCCTTGAGAGCGACGGCTTCCTCAGGCAGTTCGCCGAGTCGGGAAACCAATATTGGTACGCCGCCCAATATTTGTGTGGCGCTCCATGGCAGCTGTTCCATATCGATCACACGGGGCGGCTCCTCGATTCCTGGCAAAACACGCGTGCACAAGAGGTGGAGCTTTGTCTTTTCAGGAGAGAACTCGAAGAGACTAAGCCGGTCCACATCGAAGAACTTCAACATACTTTGGAATGATGTCTCAATCTCCGAATTGACCAACTCCGGCGGAAGATTGATGAACGCAGCGGCGGATTGCGCGATCAGTGCCTCTATTTGGCGCCGATGGGCAAGCTGCTTGACGTTGCGCCTGAGTCTAACGGCCAGGATGATTAGATTTGCAATCAGCAGCGCTTGGACAATGACGAGACCTATAAGTCCGATGATTCGCCATTTGTAAAGTTCCCATACTGTGAACTCCCGGTTGACTACCGTGGCGCCGCTCGGGACCCGGTTCATCGGGATGCGCCAGCGTTTCATCTGGTTCCAGTCGAATTTGTTGTTCGAGAGGTTGCCCTGGATCTCGGGAATGTCTGCCGGGTTTTCTCCGTGGATCACGCGCACCGCGAGGCTGGCAAATAGTTCACCATTCGCTTCGGGGTCAAGAATGTTTCCGCCGACGGCGCCGCGTCCGATGGCGGGATCGATCCAGGAATACATAGGGCGATTCGTATCCGTCGAAAGAAGGGGGCCAAGGCGGACAGGGACAAAACCTTCTCCGACGGAATCGCCGTAATAACATAAAAAAATTGTGACGAAATCCGGAGGTAACGCCGACAGCACTTTCTTGCTTTCAGCGAATGTTCCCGGAGCAAGAAGTTGGATATCGATCTTTTTGTTCTTCTCCCTCAGATAGTTTTGAGTGTTATCAAGTGCAAGCTGCGCCAGGCTACGGTCTAGTGCGGTTGCTCCCGTGATAATCAAAACGCGCCGTGCCCCCGGGTTCTGCGACAAGGCGATTTCTACTGTGGAACCGAGGTTCAATCGCAGGACCATCCCTGTCGCATCGGAGATTGGCTGCTGGGGAGATCTTCCCAGGGTGAGGTAGAGAAGCTTTGAGCCACGCAAGAGCGTCTTGCGTCGCGCTTGCATGAATCCAAGCGGATACTCTCCCACTGGAATAACAACGTCAATCCCCCTCTTTTCATATTTGTCCCTAAGAAACCGCTCCATCATGACGGCGTACTGGGGGGCGTGACCGAGCCATCCCTCGTCAAATGTCTCCGTATAGATCCAAACGGGATTATCCAACTCTTGCTCGAGCTTGGTGCGCAGCCCAGAGCGAAACAGTTCGAATGCGGGAGCGTCCTTGTCTCCGAAATGCAGCATCAACACTTTGACTGGCCTGTCTGGAGGTGATGACCAGGATGGCGCAGCTAGAGAGAACAGGAGAATCAGCAGGATGGCCGGGTGAACAAGGAACTGCGAGAAGGTTATCTGCTCGACGTAGATTGAGGCGGGCGAGGGACTTCGTTCAGACAGATTCATATCACCATCGCGGCTCCACTTTCACGCGAAAGAAGCACTCATGCTATAGGCCACCCCAATACAGCGAGTCAATACTGACGACTAAAACATGGCTCATGGGCGCCGGGAGGGAGTATTTGCAACTACTATACGTCTAGCCGGCGGGTATCTGCCGTGACGAGTGAATGTGTCGCTCTTTTTGGCGCCAAAAATTTTCAATGTGTTTTTAGGACTGGCGCCGCTCAACAGCCGACCTTAGCGCCGGCAATCTTCAGGACCGCGCATGATTCACAGCACGGGGGTGGAGACAAATACCTGGTGCGAGAGCACAGCCTTGATCGCCAGTTTGAGATCGCCGTTCATGTGTGATTTGGTCACATAGCCGCGAGCGCCTGCGCCGATAGCAGCGGTGACGAAGTCTGGATCTTCATGCACCGTGAGGAATACGACCTCACCTGCGTAGCCCTGTTCGCGGAGCCTTCGGGCGATCTCGATGCCGCTGTGGTCTCCCATAGATATGTCAAGAACGACCAGATCTGGCCTGCAGGTCGCCACGTTATCGCAAACCAGATTGCCATCGGAGACTTTGCCTACCACCGCATGTTCCGGCGCAAGCATGCCGCTTACGTGATTCAAGATCTCAATGTTGTCATCTGCGATCAGAATGCGAGTACAAGCCATTCTCTCGCCTTCCTCCAGTGTGGAATCCATCCTTGTTAAGGGATGCAGAACATGGGAATCAGCCATGACGCCCCTCACTCTCGCGGCACAAATTTCCCATCCACGGAGAATCTAGGACATTGTCATTGCCTTGCCTACTGGCAGATGTGACGGTTTGCAAAGAGCTATTGGCGTCTCAATGGAACACCGCGGTCATGCGGTTTTTGTCGCACGGCGCTTTGGCAAGGCAATGAATCGAGGGTAGGGTGCGGGAAGTCTAGGAGGAGAGCATGTGCTCTTTCATCGCATACTGCACCAGTTCAGCGCCATTTCTAAG
>Ga0207683_10002574_pt1 | contig 15831 bp, 14 predicted proteins | sample KBSM73metaG_FD_184333 | JGI IMG/M metagenome (GOLD analysis project Ga0207683, IMG submission 184333) | Miscanthus rhizosphere microbial communities from Kellogg Biological Station, Michigan, USA - KBS M7-3 metaG (SPAdes) (version 2) | ecosystem: Host-associated > Plants > Roots > Rhizosphere >... | reverse complement strand
CCTTATAGTAAGTATAGATTAGTTGAAGCGTCAAGCACTAGGACATCGCAGCTCAGGGGAAGTAACCTGGTGTGATACCAGGGAGGGAATGTCGTGGAATCCGGGCCAGCCGACCCGGAGCGCGAGCCGCGTGAGGCGGCGTGCGATCCGGCGGGGAACGGTGAACCGGGGCCGGCCGGCGAACCTTCGAGCTGCCGCGCGCGAGAGGTGCTCCAGCGCGTCGGCGACAAATGGTCGATGTACGTCATCGACCTGCTGGGGCAGGGCACGATGCGGTTCACCGAACTGCACCGGGGCGTCAACGGCATCACCGCCAGGATGCTCACCGTCACGCTGCGCGGGCTGGAGCGAGACGGCATCGTGACCAGGACCATTCACCCGGTCATCCCGCCGCGGGTCGATTACGCGCTCACCCCCATGGGGCGCACCCTGCTCGCCACCATCGGCCAGCTGGTCGCCTGGGCGGACAGCCACCTGGACGAGATCGACGCCGCCCGGGCCGCCTACGACGCCCGGCAGCCGGCCGAATAAGCTCGCTGGGGTGAGCGAGCAGACGGCCCCGGATCACCCGAACCGTGCGGAGAGCGAGGCCGAGTCGGCGGACCGACTGCGACACGGCTCGTCGTTCGGCGCCGCGGCCGCGGCCTACGCCGAGCACCGCCCCGGCTACGCCGAGGCCGCCGTCCAATGGGCGCTGGAGCCAGTCCGGGACCGCCAGCCGGTCCGGGTCGCCGACATCGGCGCTGGTACCGGCAAGCTGACCGCCACGCTGGCCGGCCTGGGGGCCGAGGTGACCGCGGTGGAGCCCGACCCGCACATGCTGGCCGAGTTGCGGCGGGCGATGCCCGCGGTGCGTTCGGTGCCGGGGAGCGCGGAAGAGATCCCGCTGCCCGATGCCAGCCTGGACGCCGTCCTGGCCGGCCAGGCCATGCACTGGTTCGACATGGACCGCGCGCTGCCCGAGATCGTCCGGGTGCTCCGGCCGGGCGGCGTGCTCGCCGGGCTGTGGAACGTGGACGACGACCGGGTCGGCTGGGTCGCCAGGCTGGCCGAGATCAGCAAGCGCAAGTCCAGTGTCACGCTGACGAGGTGGCGCGACGGCGAGGCTCAGTCCCGGCAGGAGCGGCTGCTCGGAGCGGGCTCGGACCGGTTCGCCGCGGTCGAGGTGGGCGAGTTCGGGCACGGGCAGGCCCGCACCGCCGATTCGCTGCTCGCCACCATCGGCACGCACTCTCACCTCCTGGTCATGGAGGAGGCCGAACGGGCCCGGCTGCTCGCCCGGACCGGCGAGTTCCTGCGCAGTCAGCCGGAGACCGCCCACGGCGAGTTCATGCTGCCGATGGTCACCGTGGTGCTGCGAACACAGCGCCGCTAGCTTCCGGGCTGCCGGCTGCGCCGCTGCTGACTCGCGCGACTAGTTCGGGCTTGAACACGATGCGCCGGTGCTCGTGCTGGCCGGGCCGGTCGGCCTCGTCGAGCAGGAGCTCGGCGGCGGTCCGGCCGAGCTGGTACTTGGGCTGGCGCACCGAGGTCAGCGGGACCGCGGCGTCGGCGGCGAATTCGATGTCGTCGTAGCCGACTACGGCGAGGTCCCCGGGCACGGCCACGCCGGCCTGGCCGAGCCGCCGCAGCAGCCCCAGGGCGAGCATGTCGTTGGTGCAGAACACCGCGGTCGGTCCCGGCCCGCGGCCGAGCAGTTCGTCGGCCGCGGCCGCGCCGGCCCGCGCGTTCATGGCGGGCACGGTGACCTCGGAGAGAACGGCGGCGGGATCCAGCCCGGCCCGCTCTACCGCCCGGAGGGCGCCGCGGCGCCGGTCGGCGCACTGACGGATCGCGACCGGCCCGTTGACCAGGGCGATGCGGCGGTGCCCGAGTCCGAGCAGGTGGCTGACCGCGATCTCGCCTCCCCGCCGGTCGTCGACGGCGACCGAGCACTGGCCCGCCGAACCCGGCCGGTCGAGCAGCACCACGGGAGTACCCCGCTCACGGATCCGGCGCAGCTCGGGCGCCCGGCCGTGGACCGGGGTGATGAGGATGCCGCGCACCCGCTGCTCCTCGAGCACGCGCAGGTACCTGCGCTCCTTGTCGTCCGCCTCGTCGGAGTTGCACAAGATCACGGCGTAGCCCGCGGCCTGGGCGTAGTCCTCGGCGCCGCGCGCGACCTCGGTGAAGAACGGGTTGGTCACGTCGAGCACGACCAGCCCGAGACAGCGGCTGCGGCCGGCCCGGAGCTGGCGGGCGGATCCGTTCGGGATGAAGCCGAGCTGCTCCATCGCGGCCTCGACGCGGGCCCGGGTGAGCGGCCGGACCAGGTCGGGATGGTTCAGCACGTTCGAGACGGTGCCGACGGCTACCCCGGCCAGGCTCGCCACGTCCTTCATGCCCGCAGCCATCAGCCCCTCCGGACCCTAACCGTTCACAGGCTGGCTCAATCCGCCCTCGGCGTTCCATCGTAGACGCCGCGGCCGGATAACGATTCGGCGGCGAGCGGCAGCCGGGTCATTGACACCCGTGCCGGCCGCGATCAGACTACGAACCTAATTGAAACGTTCCATTCGGGATGCGGAGCGGACCAGATGAGCGATTCGGCGAAGACGCGGACCAGATGAGCGATTCCCCGGAGGGCCCGGTCCTGGTGCTGCGGCACGCGGCCAAGTCGTTCGGGGCCGTGCAGGCCCTGGTCGACGGGTCGATCGAGCTGAATCCCGGGGAGGTTCACGCCCTGGTCGGCGAGAACGGCGCGGGCAAGTCCACGCTGGTGAAGATCCTCGCGGGGGTGTATCAGCCGGACGCCGGGGCGCTGCTGGCGGATGGGCGGGAGATCACGCTGCACGGCCCGGCGGCGGCGCTCGCGGCCGGGATCGCGGTCATCTACCAGGAGCCGGCCCTGTTCCCCGACCTGTCCGTGGCGGAGAACATGTTCATCGGGCGCCAGCCCCTGGCGTCCGCCCGGCGCATCGACCGGCGGGCCATGCGGACGGAGGCGGCGGCGATATTCGCCCGGCTCGGGGTCCAGCTCGACCCGGCGCGGATCGCCCGCGGCCTGTCCATCGCGGATCAGCAGGTCGTCGAGATCGGCAAGGCCATCTCGCTGGAGGCGCGGGTCATCGTGATGGACGAGCCGACCGCCGCGCTCTCGGCCGCCGAAGTGGACCGGCTCTTCGACGTGGTGCGGACGCTGCGCGCCGCGGGCACCGCCGTCCTGTTCATCTCGCACCGGCTGGAGGAGGTCTTCGCGCTGTGCCAGCGGGTCACCGTGATGCGCGACGGCAGGCAGGTGCTCAGCCGGGAGCTCGCAGGCCTGGTCCCGGGCGACCTGGTCCGGGCCATGGTCGGCCGGGAGCTGGCCGAACGGCCGCCGGGCGAGCAGGTCGCACCGGGCGAGCCGCTGCTTACCGTGGACCGGCTCACCCGTGAGGGCGTGTTCACCGACATCTCCTTCACCGTCCGGGCCGGCGAGATCGTCGCCCTGGCCGGGCTGGTCGGGTCCGGGCGCAGCGAGGTGGCGCGGGCGATCTTCGGCATTGACCGGTACGACGCGGGCGCGGTCACGCTGCGCGGGCAGCGCCTCCGGCGCGGCTCGCCCACCGGGGCGATGGCCGCCGGGGTGGGGTTCGTGCCCGAGGACCGGCGCCAGCAGGGGCTGGTCATGGACATGTCGGTGCAGCAGAACGTGGCGCTGGCCTCGCTGGGGAGGCTGCGGCACGGGGGGATCATCCGGGCCTCGGCCGAGCGCGCGATGGCCGCCGACTGGGCATCCCGGCTCAAGATCAAGTACGGCAGGCTCAAGGACCCGGTGTCCATGCTCTCCGGCGGCAACCAGCAGAAGGTCGTGCTGGCCAAGTGGCTGGGCCGCAAGCCCGCGGTGCTCATCGTGGACGAGCCCACCCGGGGCATCGACGTCGCCACCAAGGCCGAGGTGCATCACCTCCTCGTCCAGCTCGCGCGCGACGGCGTGGGCGTGCTGATGATCTCCTCAGAACTGCCCGAGGTGCTGCGGATCAGCGACCGGATCCTGGTCATGCGGGAGGGGCGGCTGATGACCGAACTCGCGCACGCGGACGCCTCGGAGGAGGAGATCCTCTCCGCCGCCACCGGCCAGGCTCCGCCTCCGCAAGCCGGAGAAGCGCCCGCGAACGGGGCGAGAGATTGAGCGCGCTGGTCTCGCAGAGCGAGCGGCCGCCGCCGCCGGCGCCCGCCGGTACCGGCGCGCGCAAGCTCACCGAGCGCGCCTTCCGGATCAGGGAATCGGGCATCATCGTCGTCCTGGTCGTGTTCGTCGCCGTGACCGCATCGGTCCAGCCCCGGTTCCTCAACATCACGAACATCCAGTTCATCCTGGTCAACACCACGGTGTTCGCGCTGCTCGCGCTGGGCGAGACGATGGTCGTCATCAGCCGGAACTACGACCTGTCCGTAGGCTCGGTGCTGGGCCTGTCCGCCTACCTGTCCGCGAGCCTGTTCGGCGGCCACCCCGGCTTCCCCATCCCGCTGGCCTTCCTGGCCGGGCTGGGTATCGGCCTGGGGTGCGGGATGCTGAACGGCATCATGGTGGCGGCCGGCCGGGTGCCGAGCCTGGTCGTGACGCTGGCCACCCTGTACATCTTCCGCGGCATCGACATCCTGATCGTAGGGGGCAAGGAGGTCGTGGCCAACTCGCTGCCGTCCGCCTTCCTCGACATCCCCAAGGCCACCGTGCTCGGCATCCCTGTCATCGCCATCGTCATCGCCGTGGTGATCGGGATCGGCGCGTACTACCTGCGTTCCTTCCGCTCCGGCCGGGAGCTGTACGCGATCGGGTCGAACCCGGACGCCGCGCGGCTGGCCGGGATCCCGATCGGCAGGCGCGTCTTCGTGGCCTTCACCGCGAGCGGCGCCATCGCCGGCGTGGCCGGCGTGCTGTGGGCGGCCCAGTACGGAACGATCGACTCGACCGCGGGCACCGGCTACGAACTCCAGGTGATCTCCGCGGTGGTGGTCGGCGGGGTCGCGATCTTCGGCGGGAGCGGCAGCGCGGTGGGAGCGGCTCTGGGCGCGCTGCTGCTCAACACGATCAGCTCCGCGCTCTACGTGCTCGGCATCTCGCCGTTCTGGAACCAGGCGATCTTTGGTTTCCTGCTGCTGCTGGCCATCACCCTGGACCGGTTCATCTCAGTCAGGCTCACCGCCGCGCTGCGGGTGAGAGGAGCGCGCCATGAGTGACCGGATCCGCGCGTGGATAGGCCCGCTGCTGCGCTGGGAAACCGGCCTCGCGCTGGTGGTCGTGATCATCGGCATCGTCGGCGCGTCGGTGTCCTCGCAGTTCTTTACCAGCAACAACATCTTCAACCTGGGGTTGTCCTACGGCGAGATCGCCATCATGACGCTGCCGATGACGCTGATCGTCATCAGCGGCGAGATCGACCTGTCCGTCGCCTCCATCCTGGGCATGTCCAGCGCCCTGCTCGGCTACCTGTGGGCCCGCCACTGGCCGATGCTCGGCATCTTCCTCCTCGTCGCCGTGGTGGGGCTGGCGGCGGGCGCCATCAACGGCCTGCTCGTCACCCGGCTCGGGCTGCCCTCGCTCGCGGTGACCATCGGCACGCTCGCGGTGTACCGGGGCATCGCGACGATCCTGCTCGGCCCCAACACGGTCGCCAACTTCCCGGTCACGTACACCAACCTCGGGGTCAACGCCTTTCCCTTTACCGGCAACGACCTCACCTACTCGGCCGCGATCTTCATCGTGCTCGCGATCATCTTCGGGATCGTCCTGCACGCGACCCCGTTCGGCCGGTCGGTCTACGCCATGGGCGCCAGCGTGGAAGCGGCCCAGTTCGCCGGCATCAGGGTCAAGCGGAACAAGACCATCCTGTTCATGACCTCCGGGCTGGTGTGCGCGCTGGCGGGCGTGCTGCTGACCTTCCGCCTCAACACCGCCGTGCAGAACAACGGGCTCGGCCTGGAACTCGCCGTGGTCGCGATCGTCCTGCTCGGCGGGGTGTCCATCTTCGGCGGCAAGGGCACTGTGATCGGCGTGGTGCTCGGCGTGCTCGCGTTCGCCGGCATCCAGAACGCGCTGTTCCTGACCGACTTCAACCAGGAAGCCGCCGGGATCGTCACCGGCGCGCTGCTGCTCCTGTCCGTCTTCGGCCGCAACGCGGCCTCCTTCTCGAGCCGGCTGCGCCAGTGGCGGCCGGCCCGCCCCGGGCGGGGTGGCGGGCTCCGCGCCCGCCCTGGCCAGGAGCCCGGGAACCCGGCCGGGATCACGCCCCCCTGACCGCGGGGCCACGGCAGCGGCCCCGACTCCCCTAGTGAATCCGCCAGCTTTTCAGAGCCGAAAATTGAAAGGATTCAGCACATGCAACTGAGACAGACGGCAGGCCTGGCCGTACCCCTCGTCGTGGCGTCGGTCCTGCTCGCCGCGTGCAGTTCCTCGGGATCGAGCTCGACGTCGACCTCGGGCGGCACGTCGTCCTCGTCGGCGTCTTCGTCGGGCGCGGGCGGCCTGAAGACCGGCCTCAAGGTGTACGTGATCCCGAAGAACCTCGGGAACAACTACTTCACCACGGCCGACAGCGCGAAGTCGGGCGGCGCGATCGCCGCGCTCGAGGCGCTCGGCGAGACCGGCACCGAGACCAGCGGAACCGCTGCCACCCCGGCCTCGCAGATCCCGGCCATCCAGGCCGCGATCAGCAAGGGCGCGAACGCGCTCATCGTGTCGGCCACCGACCCGACGGCGCTATGCCCGACCCTGAACTCCGCGATGAAGCGCGGAATCACGGTCGTCACCTACGACTCGGACGCGCCCACCTGCCGTGACCTGTTCATCAACCAGGCCTCGACCGCGCAGATCGGCACCAGCGAGGTCGACGTGCTGGCCAAGCAGCTGAACCAGACTGGGGACATCGCGATCGTGTCGGCCACCGCCTCGGCCACGAACCAGAACGCCTGGATCGGGTACATGAAGCAGGAGCTGAAGAAGTACCCGAAGATGAAGCTGGTCTCGACCGTCTACGGCAACGACGACCCGACCACGGCCACCCAGGTGACCCAGGGCCTGCTGCAGCAGTACCCGAACCTGAAGGGCATCATCTCGCCGACCACGGTCGGGATCGCGGCCGCGGCGGCGGTCCTTGACACCCCCAAGTACCGCGGCAAGATCGCGCTAACCGGCCTGGGCACTCCCGACTCGCTGAAGAAGTACGTCTCCGACGGCACCATCAAGGAGTTCGTGCTGTGGAAGCCGAACGACCTCGGCTACCTGGCCGGCTACGCGGCGGTGCAGGTCGCGTCGGGCAAGCTCAACGGCTCGCAGGGCCAGAAATTCACCGCGGGCAAGCTGGGCTCGTTCACGGTCGGCGCCGACAAGACCGTCCTGCTCGGCCCGCCGTTCGTTTTCACCTCCGACAACATCAACCAGTTCGACTTCTGACACGCATACCGGATGATTGTGGATATCTGCACCCCTTATAAGGGGTGCAGATATCCACAATCCCGGAGGCAGGAGCACGCGTGGAGCGGGTCTGCTTTCTGGGGCGGGTCAAGGCGAGCGGCTGGTCGGTGGAGTACCGGGCCCGGCACGAGCGGGTCTGGCCCGACCGGGGGTTCAAGCGGGTCGGCGAGATATTTCACGTGGACTGAAAGTGGAGATGAACACCAAATGCGTGACCTGACCGCAGTCAAGGCAGCGCTGAAGGGGCACGAGATCGAGCTGCCCTCCTGGGCCTTCGGGAATTCGGGGACGCGGTTCAAGGTATTCGGCCAGCCGGGAGTGCCCCGCACGCCGTGGGAGAAGGCCGAGGACGCGGCGCAGGTGCACCGCTTCACCGGGGTGGCGCCCCGCATGGCCGTGCACATTCCGTGGGACAAGGTGGACGACTACGCGGGCCTGGCCCGGCACGCCGGCGACCTCGGCATCCGGATCGGCGCCGTCAACGCCAACGTGTTCCAGGACGAGGACTACAAGCTGGGCAGCGTCTGCAACCCGGACCCGAGGGTGCGCAAGAAGGCAGTCGGCCACCTGCTCGAATGCGTCGACGTGATGGACGCCACCGGGTCACGCGACCTGAAGCTGTGGTTCGCCGACGGCACCAACTACCCCGGCCAGGACGACATCAGGGCCAGGCAGGACCGGATGGCCGAGGCGCTGGCCACCGTCTACGCCAGGCTCGGCGGCGACCAGCGGATGCTGCTGGAGTACAAGCTGTTCGAGCCGTCGTTCTACACCACCGACGTCCCCGACTGGGGCACCAGCCTGCTGCACTGCCAGGCCCTCGGCCCGAAGGCGCAGGTGGTGGTGGACACCGGCCACCACGCCCCCGGCACCAACATCGAGTTCATCGTGGCCATGCTGCTGCGAGCCGGGCGATTGGGCGGCTTCGACTTCAACAGCCGCTTCTACGCCGACGACGACCTCATGGTGGGTGCGGCCGACCCGTTCCAGCTGTTCCGGATCATGCACGAGGTGGCCAGCGCGGACGCGCTCAAGCCCGCCGCGGGGGTCGCGTTCATGCTCGACCAGTGCCACAACATCGAGCCCAAGATCCCGGCCCAGATCCGCTCGGTCATGAACGTCCAGGAGGCCACGGCCAAGGCGCTGCTCATCGACACCGACGCATTGGCAGCGGCCCAGCAGGCCGGGGACGTCCTCGGGGCCAACGCCGTCATGATGGACGCGTTCAGCACCGACGTCCGCCCGCTGCTCGGCGAGCTGCGCGAGGAGACCGGGCTGGACCGGGACCCGCTCGCGGCCTACGCCCGGTCGGGCTACGGGGAGAAGATAGTGGCCGAACGGGTGGGCGGGACGCCGGCCGGCTGGGGATCCTGAGGGCGTGAGCGAGACGCAGATCGAAGAGCTGATCGCGCGGTCCAACCGGCTGGGCGCGGACCCGCGGAACACCAACTTCGCCGGCGGCAACACCTCGGCCAAGGGCGCCGCCACCGACCCGGTCACCGGCGAGGACGTCGAGCTGTTGTGGGTGAAGGGCTCGGGCGGTGACCTGGGCACGCTGACCCCGGCCGGGCTGGCCGTGCTCCGGCTGGACCGGCTCCGCGCGCTGGCGGACGTCTACCCAGGGGTGGACCGGGAAGACGAGATGGTGGCCGCGTTCGACTTCTGCCTGCACGGTAAAGGCGGGGCCGCGCCGTCGATCGACACCGCCATGCACGGCCTGCTGCCGGCGCCGCACGTGGATCACCTGCACCCGGACTCCGGCATCGCGCTGGCGGCCGCGGCGGACGGGGAGAAGCTGACCCGGCAGTGCTTCGGCGACCGGGTGGCGTGGGTGCCGTGGCGGCGGCCCGGCTTCCAGCTCGGCCTGGACATCGCCGCCATCGCCGCGGCCAGCCCGCAGGCCATAGGGGTCGTGCTGGGCGGGCACGGCATCACCGCGTGGGGCGCGACCAGCGCCGAGTGCGAGGCCCGGTCGCTGGAGATCATCCGGACCGCGGCGGAGTTCATCGAGGCCAACGCGAAGCCGGACCCGTTCGGCCCGGTCATCGCGGGATACGAGCCGCTGCCTGAAGCCGGCCGGCGCGCCCGCGCGGCCGAGCTGGCCCCGCTGATCCGGGGCCTGGCCTCGACCGATCGCCGGCAGGTCGGGCACTACGGCGACTCCCCCGCCGTGCTGGACTTCCTGGCCCGGGCCAGCCACCCGGCGCTGGCCGCGCTCGGTACCTCGTGCCCGGATCACTTCCTGCGCACCAAGGTACGGCCGATGCTGCTCGACCTGCCGCCGGACGCCTCCTATCAGGCGGCCGCGGGCCGTCTGCGGGAGCTGCACCAGGCGTACCGGGAGGACTACCGCGCCTACTACGAGCGCTACGCGGACGCCGCCTCGCCGCCGATGCGCGGCGCGGACCCGGCCGTCGTGCTGGTGCCCGGCGTCGGCATGTTCAGCTTCGGCGCGGACGGCCAGACCGCGCGGGTGGCGGGCGAGTTCTACCTGAACGCGATCAACGTGATGCGCGGCGCCGAGGCGGTGTCGGCCTACCAGCCGATACCGGAGAGCGAGAAGTTCCGCATCGAATACTGGGAACTCGAGGAGGCCAAGCTGCGGCGCCGCCTTCAAGGGACCAAGCCGAGGCCGCTGGCCGGGCGCGTCGCGCTGGTCACCGGGGGCGGTTCCGGCATCGGCCGGGCCACCGCTCAGCGGCTCGCCGCCGAGGGCGCCTGCGTGGTCGTAGCCGACCGCGACGCCGATTCGGCCCAGGCGGTTGCTGACGGGATTGGCGGCGGCCCGGGGTCGCGGGACGTCGCGGCGGCGGTGACCGCGGACGTGACCGACGAGGGCGCGGTGGCGGCCGCGTTCGGCGCGGCCGCGCTGGCGTTCGGCGGGGTGGACCTCGTGGTCAACAACGCGGGCCTGTCCATCTCCAAGCCGCTGCTGGAGACGACCCTGGCCGACTGGGATCTGCAGCACGACGTGATGGCCCGCGGCTCGTTCCTGGTCTCCCGCCAGGCCGCGAAGGTCATGACCGAGCAGGCGATGGGCGGCGACATCGTCTACATCTGCAGCAAGAACGCGGTCTTCGCCGGGCCGTCCAACGTGGCCTACGGCGCGGCAAAGGCCGACCAGGCGCACCAGGTCCGGCTGCTGGCCGCCGAGCTCGGCGGCATCGGCGTCCGGGTGAACGGCATCAACCCGGACGGGGTGGTGCGCGGCTCCGGGATCTTCGCCTCGGGCTGGGGAGCGCAGCGGGCGGCGGTGTACGGCGTGCCCGAGGACGAACTCGGCGCGTTCTACGCCCGGCGCACGCTGCTCAAGCGGGAGGTCCTGCCCGAGCACGTGGCCGCGGCCGTGCTCGCGCTGTGCGCCGGCGACCTGCCGCTGACCACCGGCCTGCTCATCCCGGTCGACGCGGGGGTCGCCGCCGCATTCCTGCGATGACGGACGTCACCGTCGCAGCGGTCGACCTGGGCGCCTCGGGCGGCCGGGTGATGGCCGGGCAGGTGAGCGACTCGGGCGTCACGCTGCACGAGGTGCACCGGTTCCCCAACGAGCCGGTGACCGCGGGCGGCACGCTGTACTGGGACGTCCTCCGCCTGTACGCCGACGTCCGGCGCGGCCTGGAGCTGGCCGCGCGCCAGTTCCCGCTGGCCAGTGCGGGCATCGACGGCTGGGGCGTGGACTATGGGCTGCTCGACGAGGCCGGCGGGCTGCTCGGCAACCCGGTGCACTACCGCGACGCGCGCACCGAAGGGGTCCGGGTCCCCGTGCCCGCCGCCGAGCTCTACGCCGTTACCGGGACCCAGCACCTGCCGTTCAACACGATCTACCAGCTCGCCGCGACGCCCATGCTGCGGCACGCCGCGACCATGCTGCTGATTCCGGACCTGCTGGCGTACTGGCTCACCGGACGGGCCGGCGCCGAGGTCACCAACGCCTCAACCACGTCGCTCTTCGACGTCCGCGCCCAGGCCTGGGCCACCGGGCTGATCGAGAAGGCAGGGCTCCCGCCGCGGATCTTCCCGCCGTTGCGCCGGCCGGGCGAGGTGATCGGTCCCATTTCGGGGCCGAACGGGCCGGGTACGGAGCTCCCGCTCATCGCGGTGGGCTCCCATGACACGGCGTCGGCGGTGGCGGGCGTGCCCGCGGCGGAACCGGACTTCGCCTACATTTCCTCCGGGACCTGGTCGCTGGCCGGGATGGAGCTGGACGCGCCGGTGCTGACCGAGGCGGGGCGCGCCGCCAACTTCACCAACGAGACGGGTATCGACGGTACGATCCGCTACCTGCGCAACGTGACGGGACTGTGGCTGCTGCAGGAGAGCCTGCGCACCTGGCCCGAAGCCTCGCTCGGGTCGCTGCTGGACGAGGCGGCGCGGCTGCCGCCGCTGCGGTTCGTGATCGACCCGGACGACCCGGTTTTCCTGCCGCCGGGTGACATGCCGGCCCGGATCGCCGCCTGGCTGGCCGGCCGGGGCGAGGCCGTCCCGGCCGGGCCGGCCGAGACCGTGCGCTGCATCCTGGACAGCCTGGCGCTGGCCTACCGGCGCGCGATCGCCGAGGCCCAGTCCCTGTCCGGGCGGCACGCGGACGTGGTGCACATCGTCGGCGGCGGAGCCCGCAACGCGCTGCTGTGCCAGCTCACGGCCGACGCCACCGGTCTGCCGGTGATCGCCGGGCCCGCCGAGGCCACCTGCTTCGGCAACGTGCTCGTCCAGGCCCGCGCCCTGGGCGCGGCGCCCGGCGACCTGGCCGGGATGCGCGCGCTGATCCGGTCCACCCAGCCGCTGCGCTCGTTCACGCCGACCCGGGACAGCACCCGGGCCTGGGCGGAAGCCGCCGCCAGAATCTGACGTGAACATCCGTCCTGGTCGTGTCGTGCTCCGAGCGACCACCCACGACACGAAGGTAAACCGCGTCATGTCAGAATCCGAAACCGCCGCGGCGACCCAGCGGAAGGGCTCGCTGCTCGTCCGCAGCGCGGAGCCCGCCGATCACGAAGCGATCCGCGGGCTCGTGTTCGGCGCGCACGCCCAGCACGCGGGTCAGCTCGCACCCGAGGTCTTCTCGCGTTACCTGGCCGACCAGCTCGACCTGGGCACACACGCCAGTTACGGGCGCCTGCTCGTGGCCGAGGCCGGAGACGGCCTCCTCGGTTTCGCGGCGTTTTACCCGGACGCCTCGGTACAGGACTCCGGCTTCCCGTCCGGCTGGGCCGCCGTACGCGTGCTCGCCGTTCACCCGGGCGCGGACGGAGCCGGTGTCGCGCGCGCCCTGCTGGGCGCCTGCGAGCGCCTGGCCGCGCAAGCCGGGGTGCCGGTGCTCGCGATCCGCACGGCCAGCTTCATGACCGATACCATCGCCGGCTACGAGCGGCTCGGCTACCGCCGGGCGCCGGAGTTCGACGCCACCGCCCCGGTCAGGTCGGCCGCCCACCTGCGCTACGTGGCGCAGATGTATATGAACCTGGCCCGGCTAATTGCGCCCTGACACCTAGTCACTCTCGCCGGCCAGCCAGGCGGAGCCCCGCTCGTACAGCCGCTCGGTCTCGGGGCCGCGCAGGCCCGGCATGTCGGGCTTGACCGGGTAGCCGACCCGGACCTGGAGGTAGGCCAGGTGCCGGTAGCCCTCGGGGAAGCGGGCGAGCAGTTCGGGGTCCAGGACGAGGGTGGCGGCCGGGTCGACGGTGTCGATCCTGTCCTTCTCGTAGATGGGCTGGCGCAGCACGATCCCCCAGCGGCCGTCACGTTTCTCGAAGAAGTCGTAGAACCGGCCCAGGCAGTTCACGTCGCACAGCACGCCCTCGACCTCGGCCCGCTGCATGATCGTCATCCGGGTCTGCGCGATGGCCCGCGTCCCGTTCAGCGTGATCCGGCAGCCGCCGGTGAAGTGCAGGATGTTCACGCCGCGGGCGGCGCCCTCCTGACTGACCCTGATGAAGTCTTCCTTCGGCCCCTGGAACCAGGTGGCCATCATGTAGCCGTCGTCGTGCCAGCAGGCCCGGAAGGCGTCCCAGTCGCCTGAGTCCCTGGCGCTGACCCAGGTCTCGACGACGTCGCGGATGGCGAGGCGATCGGCAAGCGTGGCGTCCACCCTGCGCACGCTATTGCATGGGGAGGGCGGGCACCACGCCCGTTCGGCATAAATGTCCTTCCCTCCGGCCATGATGGGGGCATGACGGCCAGCGGGGAGTTCGACGTCCGCCCGGTCCGGGCCTTCCTCCCCGGACCGGACCTGCGGGTCGACGAATCGGCGTGGCCCGCGAGCGTCCCGGCCATGGCGCAGGTGCTGCGGGACGGCCTCGAGCTTCCCGCTGGGCTGACCGTGCTGGTGGGCGAGAACGGGTCGGGGAAGTCCACCGTGGTGGAGACGCTGGCCGAGGCGTACGGGCTGAACCCGCAGGGAGGTTCGGCGCTGGGCCAGTCGTTCCGGATCAGGGAGAGCGAGCCAGGCGTCGGCGGCGACCTCATCGTGGTCCGGGGCATCCGGCCGCGCTGGTCGTATTTCCTGCGCGCCGACACGATGCACCAGCTGTACACCTACCTGGAGCAGAACCCGGGCAAGTCGGCCAACCCGTTCCATGAGCTGAGCCACGGCGAGGGGATCCTGGAGATCCTGCGCACGCGGGTGAACGACGAGGGCTTCTACCTGATGGACGAGCCGGACGCGCCGCTGTCCTTCGTCGCGTCGCTGGGACTGGCCGGGGTGCTGCACGATCTGGCCGCGGCCGGGTCCCAGGTGGTGGTCGCCACCCACTCCCCTGTTCTCGCGGCCATCCCCGGAGCCAGCCTGCTCGAACTCGGGCCATGGGGCATCCGGCCCGCGACCTGGGAAGACCTCGGCCTGGTGGTGGCGTGGCGGCAGTTCATGTGCGACCCGCAACCGTTCTTCCGGCACCTGTTCGAGGCGTGACTGACGGGGGCAGCCCGTAGAATCACCGGGTGGGCTCGCCCCTTGGTGACGCGGCAGCCGAGGTGCTGCGCCGCGTATACGGCTACGACTCGTTCCGCGGCCAGCAGCAGGAGATTATCGAGCATGTCTGCGCCGGCGGCGACGCGGTCGCGCTCATGCCGACCGGCAGCGGCAAGTCGCTGTGCTATCAGATCCCCGCGCAGGTGCGCGAGGGCACCGGCGTGGTCATCTCGCCGCTGATCGCCCTCATGCAGGACCAGGTCGACGCGCTGAACGTGCTCGGCGTGAAGGCGGGCTTCCTCAACTCGACCCAGGATCCCGATTCGCGGCGGGGCGTCGAGTACGCGTTCATGGACGGCAAGCTGGACCTGCTCTACCTGGCGCCGGAGCGGCTCCGCACCGAATCGGCGCTGCGGCTGCTCGACCGCGGCACGATCTCGCTGTTCGCCATCGACGAGGCGCACTGCGTGGCGCAGTGGGGGCACGACTTCCGGCCCGACTACCTGGGCCTGTCCGTGCTGCACGAGCGGTGGCCCGCGGTGCCGCGGATCGCGGTGACGGCCACCGCGACCGAGCAGACCCGCGCGGAGATCGTCGCGCGGTTGTCGCTGAGCGGCGCCCGCCAGTTCGTGGCGAGCTTCGACCGGCCCAACATCCAGTACCGGATCGAGCCGAAGAACGAGCCGCGCCGCCAGCTGCTCCGGCTGCTGCGGACCGAGCATCCGGGCGAGGCCGGCATCGTCTACTGCCTGTCCCGGGCGTCGGTGGAGAAGACCGCCGACTTCCTCTGCTCCGAAGGGATCACCGCGCTGCCCTACCACGCCGGGCTCGACCCGCAGACCCGTTCGGTGAACCAGTCGCGGTTCCTGCGCGAGGACGGGCTGATCATGGTGGCCACGATCGCGTTCGGGATGGGCATCGACAAGCCGGACGTCCGCTTCGTGGCGCACCTGGACCTGCCCCGGTCGGTCGAGGGGTACTACCAGGAGACCGGACGGGCCGGCCGGGACGGGCTGCCGGCCACCGCCTGGCTCGCCTACGGGCTGGCCGACGTGGTGCAGCAGCGGCGGATGATCGACGACTCAGAGGGCGACCTCGCCCACCGCCGCCGGCTAGTGGCGCACCTGGACGCCATGCTCGCGCTGTGCGAGACGGCCGGCTGCCGGCGGCAGCAAATGCTGGCGTACTTCGGCGAGACCGGGACGGGCCCGTGCGGCAACTGCGACACGTGCCTGTCGCCCCCTTCGGTCTGGGACGGCACGGTGGCGGCGCAGAAGCTGCTCTCCACCGTGGTGCGGCTGGGGCGACTCGGCGGTCCCGCGTTCGGGGCCGGGCAGCCCATCGACATCCTGCTCGGCAAGAAGACGCCGCGGGTGCTCTCCTACGGGCACGATTCGCTGTCCACGTTCGGCATCGGCGGTGAACTGACCGAGGGCGAGTGGCGAGGCGTGGTCCGGCAGCTGCTGGCTTCCGGGCTGCTCGCGGTCAA
>Ga0207683_10002572_pt1 | contig 15834 bp, 13 predicted proteins | sample KBSM73metaG_FD_184333 | JGI IMG/M metagenome (GOLD analysis project Ga0207683, IMG submission 184333) | Miscanthus rhizosphere microbial communities from Kellogg Biological Station, Michigan, USA - KBS M7-3 metaG (SPAdes) (version 2) | ecosystem: Host-associated > Plants > Roots > Rhizosphere >... | reverse complement strand
GATCCGGCCAAGCCCGTGCCGTTCATCCCGAGGCCGGCGCGGTTCGCCGACGGCGACGCCTGGCGCCGCTGGCTGCTGATGGATCAGCGCTTCGTCGCCGATCGTCCCGATGTCCTGAGCTACGTGACGCCGGCGCTGACCGAGCCCGTGCGCGTCAGCGGTGCGCCGGTCGTGCATCTGGTGGCGTCCACGAGCGGTACCGACGCCGACTGGGTCGTGAAGCTGATCGACGTCTATCCCGACGAAGTCCCGAGCCAGCCCGAGATGGGCGGCTACCAGCTCGGGATCGCGATGGACATCTTCCGCGGCCGGTATCGCGAGAGCTTCGAGACGGCGAAGGCGATTCCGTCGAACTCGCCGGTGCCGTTCACCTTCGCGCTGCCGACCGCGAACCACGTCTTCCTGCCCGGCCATCGCATCATGGTGCAGGTGCAGTCGACGTGGTTCCCGCTCTACGACCGCAACCCGCAGACGTTCGTCGACAACATCTTCTTCGCGAAGCCCGGCGACTATCGCAAGGCGACGCAGCGCGTGTTCCACCAGCCGGACGCGGCAAGCGCCGTCGTGCTGCCGGTCGTTCGCTAGACGATCGCTAGAAGAGGAACGGATACGTGAACACGGCGCCGTTCTGCGTCTTGCCGAACGATGCGCGCTCGAGCACCTTCGCGACGCACTGACCGAGCGTCGGATCGGGCGAGTCGGCGACGGTGGCGGCGGTCACGCGGCCATCCGCGTTGACCGTCAGCGTGATCTTCACGGTGCCCTTCGCGTAGTGCTCCTCGCCGCACTGCTGCACCGCGGGCTTGAGGTCGGCGATGCCCGCGATCACGGCGGCCTTGTCGAGCGTCTCGGGAGGTCCGGAGGGCTTCGCGGCCTCGGCGGGCGGCTCGGCCGGCTTGTAGCGCGCGCAGCACTCGCGCTGGTAGCGCTCGAGGATGCAGCTCGCCTCGTCGCAGTCGGGCGATGCCGGCGCGATGTTCGGATGTGTGCGCGGATCCGCGACCTCGTCGCTGCCCGCGGCCGAACCGGTCGCTGCTGGGCCAGTTGGCGCGGCGACGCTGTCTGCGGAGCCGGAGCGCACGGCTGGTGCCGGGCCACCGGCGTGGTGGCCATGCCCCTGCGCGAGCGCGGTCAGGTTGCCGTCGCCGGTGCCCGCGGGTTCCATCTCGATCTCCGGCGCGGGCGCGAGCTCCGGTGTCGGCGCGATGGCGACCGCCGCCGAGCCGATCGCTGCCGAGCCGGTCGCCGCGGAACCCGTGGCCGGCGAGCCAGGTGCGGGCTCGGCAGGCGAGGGCAGCGCCTCGACCGACTCGACCCTGACGGTCTGCTCGGGCTGCGGCTCCGCGGAAGCGGTGCGGTTTCCGGACAGGAACAGTGCCTTCACGCCGAACGCACCGCCGACGCCGATCGCGAGCGCGAGCGGAACCCACAGCCACGCGCGCCGCGGCTTGTGCTGCGGGATCACGATCACCCGATCGCCCTGCGCGAGTACCGTGCTCGGTGCACCGAGGCTGCCGGTGTTGCCGGTCGCGGCGCGCGGCGAGATCTTCTCCATCGCGTCGGCGGCCTTGGCCCACTGCTGCGGCGTGGTCTCGTTCTTCTTGCGCTTCGGGGTGGGCGGCGGCGCGGTCTGCTCGCGCGATCGCGGCGCGGCCTCGGCGTCCTTCGCCGGCGGCGCGGGTTCGGCGCTCTTCGCCGGTAGCGGCTCGACCTTCGAGATCGCCTCGGCTACCGATGCGTCGCGGTCGGCCTTCATCTCCGCATCCGTCTTGCGCTTGATCGGCGGCGGCTGGGTCTTGCTCTTGCTCGGAGGCCGCAGGGTGCTCGGCGGCGGCTGCGTCTGGCTCGGCGGTGCCGGAAGCGGGCCGACCTGACTCTTCTCGGCGCGGAGCTTCTGCGCGTGATGCTCGAGCGACATCACGAAGGCGCCGAGCTGCTCGGCCGCGATGGTATCGGTGTGCTTCTCGGGCTCGGGTGCCGGTGCCGGTGCCGCTGCGGCGGGCGCTGCCTCGGGCGCGATCTCCGCGGGCGGGATCAGGATCGCGGCGTCGCTCGTGATCAGCTCGGCATCCGTCGCAGCAGCGGGCTCGACCGGCGTCGCGCGCAGCACCACGCCCATCGGCGGGGTCTTCGTCACCGGCTTGGACACCGGCTTCGGCATCGGCGGCGGCATCGTCTTCGACGCGCGCGGCGCATTCACCGGCGGCTGGCTCGGCGTCTTCGTGGGCGGCGGCGGGGTCCCGACATCGGTGATCTCGCGCTCCGCGAACGCATCGGCCGGAGGCGGCACGCCGCGCAGGCGCGGCAGCTTGCTCGCGAGGTTCGTCGGGCGCGTACGCAGGTCGAGCTGCGGGAGCAGCAGCTGCTCCATCGCGACCTTGACGGCGCCGACCGTCCCCGGGAGCACGAACACGTACGTCGTGCCGCAGCGCGCGGCCTCGCCATCGAGCAGCATCGCCGCGGACCCGATCTCCGAAAAAGCCGCAGCCCGCAGCAGCTCGCCGAAGCCCGGCAGCGCCTTCGTGACGAGCGGGGCCATCGCGTCGCGCACCGGGTCCGTATCGTGGGCGACGAGCAGCACGATATCGATCTCGGCGTCCTCGATGCAGCCGGCGAGCACGTCGAGCAGCGGCGCTCCCGCCGCGATCTGCTTCTTGCCGAGGACGCGATGGCCGGCGGTCTCGAGGCGCTCGATCACGGTCTTCACCGGTGCCTCGTCGACACCGATGCCCACCACCGCCACGTTCACCGACACGGGAGACCCGTCCATCCGCTCACCTTAATACGGATGGGTCTGCGTTTGGGATCGACTCGATGGCTATGCGACCATCGCTACCCGGCCGTAACCCGAGGGGGCTGGCCGCGTAGAGGGGGAGCATGTCCGAGAAGATTCCGACGAGTGAGATCACGCCGCGCGAGGTCTACTTCGACCGCCGCAGCGTGCTCCGGGGGGGCATTCTGGCCGCAAGTGTTGCGGCAACGGCGGTCGCGTACCGCAAGCTGAACGGCGTCGACCTGGTCGACACGAGCGGCAAGCCCCTCGAAGGGCTCGTCAAGGGCGTGGTGAAGGCCGACGAGATGGCCACGCCGAAGCGCTCGATCACGAACTACAACAACTTCTACGAGTTCACGACCAACAAGGACGGCGTCGCCGCCGCGTCGAAGAACTTCAAGACCGACGGCTGGAAGATCGAGGTCGGCGGGCTCGTCGGCAAGCCGAAGACGTTCGACCTCGACGACTTCCGCAAGATCGCGCCGCCCGAGGAGCGCGTCTATCGCCATCGCTGCGTCGAGGCGTGGTCGATGGTCGTGCCGTGGGCCGGGTTCTCGGTGAAGAAGCTGCTCGAGAAGGTGGAGCCCCAGGGCAGCGCCAAGTACGTCGCGTTCGAGACGCTGATGGATCCGAAGCGGTTCCCGAACCAGAGCAACAACGCAGTGCTCGAGTGGCCGTATGTCGAGGGCCTGCGCATCGACGAGGCGATGCACCCGCTCGCGATCTTCGCGACCGGCCTCTACGGCGAGGAGCTGCCGGCGCAGGACGGCGCGCCGGTGAAACTCGTCGTGCCGTGGAAGTACGGCTTCAAGGGCATCAAGTCGATCGTCAAGATCACGCTCACCGACAAGCAGCCGCCGACCACCTGGAACAAGCGAGCGCCGCGCGAGTACGGCTTCTTCGCGAACGTCAACCCGCATCACGATCACCCGCGGTGGTCGCAGGCGAGCGAGCAGCGGATCGGTGAGAGCGGCCGCCGCGCGACGCTGATGTTCAACGGCTACGCCGATCAGGTCGCGAGCCTCTACGCGGGGATGAATCTCGATGAGTACTTCTAAGATCATCGACGGCAAGTTCGCGAAGACGCTCGTGCTCGTGAACGGGCTCGTCCCGGCGCTGCTGCTCGCGTGGGATGCCTTCCACGGCGGCCTTGGCGTCAACGAGGTCAACTTCGCGATCCGCACGACCGGCCTCATCGGCCTCGGGCTCATCACGCTCTCGCTGCTGATCACGCCGCTGCGCCATCTCACCGGCTGGGCGCAGCTGATCTCGATCCGCCGCCGCCTCGGCGTGCTCGGCTTCTCCTACATCCTTGCCCACTTCCTGATCTTCTTCTGGTGGGACCGCGACGGCTCGATCCGCTCGACGCTCGAGGAGATCGTCAAGCGCCAGTACATCTGGTTCGGCATGGGCGCGCTGCTCCTCATGGTGCCGCTCGCGATCACCTCGACCGACAGCATGGTGAGCCGCCTCGGCGCGAAGCGCTGGAAGCTGCTCCACCGGCTCGCGTACCTCGTCGGCATCGGCGGCGTCGTTCACTACTACCTGCTCGTGAAGTCCGACACGCGGCCGCCGCTCGCGTTCGCGGCCGTGATCGGCGCGGCGTACCTCTGGCGCATGGGCGCGCACTACGTCGACCTGCGCCGCGAGCTCGCGGGCACGCATCAGAAGCTGCTCGCGGCAAAGTCGGCCGCGCCGAAGAAGAGGCCGTTCTGGTCGGGCGAGCTCGTGCTGGCGCGGATCTTCGACGAGACGCACGACGTCAAGACGTTCCGGTTCGTCAACCCCGACGGCAGCAAGCTCCCGTTCGAGCACACCTCAGGCCAGTACTTGAACCTCAAGCTCACGATCGACGGCAAGCGCGTCAATCGCAGCTACACGATCGCGTCCTCGCCGACTCGCGCGCACTACTGCGAGATCAGCGTCAAGCGCTCGCAGTTTGCCTCGAAGTGGATCCACGAGAACTGGCGCGAGGGCATGCGCATCCAGATCGGCGCTCCGTCGGGCAAGTTCTTCTTCGCCGGCCACGAGTCCGAGCGCGTCGTGTTGATCGCCGGCGGCGTCGGCATCACGCCGATGATGTCGATCGTGCGCAGCCTGACCGACCGAGGCTGGAAGGGCGAGATCTATCTCGTGTTCGGCGTGCGCAACAAGCCGGACGTGATCTTCGCCGACGAGCTGCGCTACCTCGAGGCGCGCTATCCGAACCTCCACGTCAAGATCACGGCGAGCAGCGAGGACGGTCACATCTCGAAGGAGCTGCTCGCCGGCTTCGTGCCCGACTTCAAGCACGGCCCGGTGATGCTGTGCGGTCCCGATCCGATGATGACGGCGATGCGCAAGCTGCTCGTCGAGATGGGCATCCCCGACGGCGAGATCCATCAGGAGGCGTTCCTCGCGCCGCCGCCGATGTCGATCGCGGAAGCCGCCGCCGCCGAGGAGGTCGCGTTGCCCGAGGGCGGCGTGGCGAACCTGAGCTTCGCGAAGTCCGGCAAGACCGTCGAGGCGACGAGCGAGCTCACGGTACTCGAGGTCGCCGAGGAGACCGGCATCACGATTCCGTTCGAGTGCCGCTCGGGCATCTGCGGGCAGTGCAAGACCAAGCTCGTGTCGGGCAAGGTCGCGATGGAGGTGCAGGACGCGCTGACGCCGGCGGATCGGGCGAAGGGGCTGATCCTGGCGTGTCAGGCGCGCTGCGCGAAGGACGTCGTGATCGACGCGTAGCCGGCGCTAGAGCGGCTTCCAGCTCGCCTTCGCCTTGAGATAGGCCCCGCCGAAGGGCGGCTGTCCGGCGGCCGGACCGATCACGTAGTCGGCTCGACGGTTCGAGCGTTCGTCGGTGTTGTCGGGCGTCTTGACCTTGAGCACGTCTTCGCCGAAGCCCGCGACCACGATCGGCACGTCGATCCCGTGCTTCTTGAAGTACTGGCCGATCGCGGTGGCGCGCGCGAGCGACAGCTTGCGGTTCTTCGCCGACGGTCCGACCGTGTCGGTGTGGCCGGCGACGTAGAGGCGCACCTTCATGAACTTGGCGGCCTTGGCGACGACGTCCTTGATCTTGTCGACGGAGGCGTCGAGCTTGGTCTGCTCCGAGGCCTCGATGACGGCGCTGTCGGTCGCGAAGTTGATGTCCTCGTGCGCGACCTCGACCGACCACGGGACGAGCTCGACGTTCGTCGCCATGCCATCACTCGCGGCGACGCGCAGCTTGAGCATCATGACGCGCGCGTGCTCGGGCTGCGTCCACGTGATGGCGAGCCAGCCGGTCTCGTCCTTGTAGGTCGCGTCGCCCTTGCCGAGCTCGGTGCCGTCCTCGCCGATCGCGACGAGCGAGGCCTCGGTGATCGCGCGCGACGGCTTGAACTGCAGCGTGTGCTTGTCGAGGTCGAGGTGCGCCGTGTCGTAGGCGACATGGATCGGCGCGGGGGCCGCGGTCGCCGTGGCGACCAGGACGACGAGCACGAGGAGGCTGCGCACGCCCCAATGATAGCTCAGCGCTCGACGACCACGAGGTGATGCTTGCCGGCCGCGCTGCGCGGCAGCTCCGGGACCACCTTGACGGCGACGTCGATGCCGGCGAGCAGCTTCTCGCCGGTCGCGCGGATCTCGTCGAGAACCGCCGGCGGCAGATCGTGAACCGGCACGATGCTGATCGTCACCGAGCGGTCCCTGTGCTGCACCGCCTGGAACTGGCGGACCGACGACGTCACGCCCTGGACCACGAAGGAGAGCGCGATGCCGCTGACCGCGGAGCCGTTGCCGTCGCGCAGGGTCTCGGAGATGCGGCCCTGAACGGACTGGATCCGCGGCAGCGAGCGCCCGCACGGACACCTGCGGTCCGGGCCGGCGGTCGCGATGTCGCCGTTCGCGTAGCGGATGAACGGCTGGCCGTAGTTGTGGAGGTCGGTGACGACAACCTCGCCGGTGTCGCCCTCGCGCACCGGGTTGCCGTCGGGATCGACGATCTCGACGACGAGGTTCTCCATCGCGACGTGCATGCCCTGGTGCGCCTCGCACTCGGCCGCGATCATCATCACCTCGCGGCAACCGTAGGTATCGAAGACCGCCGGGCCGAACGCCTGCTCGAGGTCCGCGCGGTCGTGCGGGAGCACGCGCTCGGCGCCGCAGATCACCGGGATCGTCGGCCAGGCGCGCAGGCCGTTGCGGTTGATGTAGCGCGCGAGCTCGGCGCCTGCCTGCGCATAGCAGACGATCACCTGGGGACGCTGAAACTCGATCACGCGCGCGACCTCGCCGAGCCGCTCGTCGGTCATCACCGCGCAGGGGATGTACAGATCGCGGTGCATGCGGCGATCGAGTGCGATCTTCATGCGCGCCTTCCACGAGATGTCCTCTTCGATCGGCACGCCCCAGAAATGCAGCGCGCGATCGCCGGGCCGGTAGCCAGCCCACTCGTAGCCTCGATACTTCACCGCGCGTCGCCAGTGCTCGCTGTCGGGCTCGTATCCGAACACGAGCGGTTCGCCGGTGGTGCCGCTCGTGTGCTTGCGGACCGTCGGCCGTGGCGCCGCCGTCGATCCCCACGCGTCACCGGCGCGCTGCAGCGCGGCCCGGCGCACGATCGGAAGCTCGGCGAGCGCGTCGTCGGGAGTCGCACCGACGCCGTCGAACAGCGCGCGGTAGAACGGCACGTGCTCGTACGCATGGTGCAGCAGCCTGGCGAGCTGGTGCTGCTGGCGTGCGCGCAGCTCGTCGGCGGAGAGCCACTGCGTGCGTCGCAGCTCGCGCCAGCGTCTGACAACCGGCCGCTGCCGGACCTTGTGCTCCCAGAACGGAAACAGCAGCGAGCGGAAGATCGGTCCGTAGACGTCCATGGAACCTCCAGCGATGTTCGTTTCGCGAGCAGCCTCCGGGTCGCGGTGCAACTTGGCGACCAGGCACGCGGCGCTTCCGCCTGCCTTGTGAAATTCGTCGAGCGGGGCGACTACGTAGCGATACCCGCGTGCGGTCACGATCGCCTCGACAGCGGGGACGCGCGCGCCCGCGAAGATCGTGTCGCCGACCGCTACCAGGTTCAGTCCAAAGGCGAGCGCGTCGGTGCGGCGCACCGTTGCGATCTGACGGATTCCGGGCGTCCGCTCGAGCGCGCGCATCGCCGCCGGAGTCAGCGCGGTCTCGCACACGATCGCCGTGCCGTCGGGCAGCGTCGTCAGTGCCATGTCGAGGTGATAGAGGTGCGGGTCGCAGAGCTCGAGCGGCGTCACGGCCACCTCGGCGTTACGCTCGAGCCATGCCGCGGCACCGGGGCCCGAGCGGGGCCCATATCCGAGCAGCAGGCCTCGCGGCAACATCACGGTGTCGCCGCCCTCCCAGGAGGGGCCGTCGAGATCGCGCACGACTTCGTAGCCGGCACGCTCGAAGAAGTCGGAACGCGCGACCTGCTCGCGCTGGCGCTCGGGATGACGCGGCTGCGCGAGCAGGACCTTCTTCACGCCGCGGCGTTCGAGCACGAGCGCGGTGTCCTTCGCGAACACCGAGTCGTAGGCACCGTGGACGAACGGCAGCATCACGATCGATGCGCCGGCGTGGGCGAGCGCGCTCACATACGCTGCATGCTCGGCGGCCGCGGCTGCGAAGTCGACGGAACCGATCGCCATGTGCGGGTTGATCGTCCACGCGACCTGATAGCGACACGCCGGTCCTCGCGAATGACCGATGCAGGCGATCGCGCTGACGAGGATCGTCGGCGTTTCTTCCACGATCGCTTCGTAGCATCGCGCGCAATTTTCGCCCCTCGCGCACAGGACTGAGATTCACGCGTGCGCGCTCGCATCACTCCGTGCACGGATCTTGAGGGTGGAAACGTAAGGCGGAATTGCCAGCGACCATCAAGACGATCCTGCTCGCCGGCGTGATGCCGGCTTCGCGGCCTGCCATCACGATCAGGCGACCAACAGGCCGGCGAACAATACGTACGCACAACACGACCGAGCAGGGCAACCCGGGCACGGCCGATCTGCCGGACCGCTAGGCCATCTGGCGAGTCGAATGCTCTTTCGTGATCAGGCGCAACACTTCCGCCTTGAGTTGCTGCGCCGAGAACGGCTTTTCGAGGATGATCGCGCCGGCGCTGACCAGCGACTGCGCTTCCTCGTCGTTCGAGTAGCCGGTCGCGATCAGCACCGGTACGTCGCAGCGCTCGCGCAGCCGCCGGAAGCATTCGGCGCCGCCCATCACCGGCATGCCCATGTCGAGAATCACGATCCGGATGTCCGCCTCGTGCTTCGCGTAGAGCTCGAGTGCCACCGCGCCGTTCTCGGCCGCGACCACGTCGAGCCCCATGCGCTCGAGCAGTCGCTTCGAGGTGGAGCGCACCGCGGGCTCGTCGTCGACGAGCAGCACGGTCCCGTGCACGATCGCCTGTTCGGAAAGCACGCGCGTCGGCAACGTCGTTGGTTTCGCCTTCGAGAGCGGCAGCACGATCTCGAACGTCGAGCCGCGCCCCGGCTGCGACTCCACCGTGACCGTGCCGCCGTGCGACTGCACGATGCCCCATACCGTCGAGAGGCCGAGGCCGGTGCCCTTGCCTTGGGGCTTCGTCGTGAAGAACGGCTCGAAGGCGCGCCGGCGGGTCGCCTCGTCCATGCCGCAGCCGGTGTCGCTGACAAGGATGTGAACCTTGCGCGCCTCGGCATCGACGTCCGCAGCGATCGTCAGCGTGCCGGCGCCCTCCATCGCATCCTTGGCGTTGAGCGCGAGGTTCACGAGGACCTGCTCGAGCTGCGTCTCGTCGGCTTCGACGCCGGTATCGATCAGCTTGCAGTCGTTGCGCAGCGTGATCGACTTCGGCAGCGTGCGCTCGAGCAGCGGCATCACCTGACGGAGCACCTCGTCGATCCGGATCACGCGCTTGCGATACTGGCCGCGCCTCGAGAACGCGAGCAGCCCGCGCGTGAGTGCCGCGCCGCGCTCGGTCTGCGCGATGATCTGCTCGATGTCCATGCGCTGCTTGCCATCGCTGACGTCGGTGAGCAGGAGGTGGCCGAGGCTGCGAATTGACGCCAGCACGTTGTTCATGTCGTGTGCGATGCCCGCGGCGAGCGTGCCGACCGCCTCCATGCGCTGGGCATGGAGCAGCTGCTCGAGCAGCCGTTCGCGCTCCTCGTTCGCCTGCTGGAGCTCGAGGAGCTGCGCGATCAGCTTGCTCGCCGCATCGGCGGCGGTCTCGCGATCCATCTCCGAGCGAACCAGCGCGCGGCGCATCGTCAGATGGATCACGAAGGCCGCGTAGGCGCCGAGCACGAGCACGCACACGTAGATCGCGGTGTCAGGCCCGCCCGCGCGGACGACGAGTGGGATCGCGGCACCGAGGATCAGCGCGATCGTCGCGATCGCGATCCGCCGGTCGAGCTGCACGCTCGCGGTGGCGATCTGCAGCAGCATCAGTAGCGCGTACGCCTGGCGATTCGTGGCGTACATCGAGGCGACGATCGAGACGAGCCCGCTCCACTGGACGGCGGCGGGCGCGATGAACATCCACCGGTCGGGGACGTGGCGGCGCACGAGCAGCACGCCGAGCACGATCGCGGTCGCGAGCATCCCGAAGTCGAAGATGTAGACCGGCAGCGGCGGCATCATGCCGAGCGGCCCGACCAGCGCGAGCATGAGCGCGTGCCCGATGACCGCCGATGGCACGAGGATCCGGCCACGCTCGCGCGCGACCGGGGCGATCATCACCGACGAGTCGCGTAGAGCCACTGCCACCGTAGTATCGACCACTTTCCGGCGATGTTTCGACCTCGAACGGCGCTTCGCGGGTGTGCGCGAAGGTCCGACATCTATCGATCGAGCGGCACGACGAGCCTGGGCCGCGGCGGCGTCGGAGAACGCCGTGGATCGCTCGCCGACAGTGGCGCGATCGCGGTGCCGAGCGCACGAAATTCCACGATAGGAGGACCTGACGCGCCGGATCCGCCGTAGACCGATTCCTCGACCGTCATGCCGACGATGCCGACCGGGCAGTCGTTGTGGCCCTTCGGGAATCTCCGGAACAGATCTTCCTGCAGCCGCTCCATCGCGAGCTCGCGCGCATCGAAGAACGCCTGCGTGACCGGCTCGATCTCGGTGTCGCGGTCGCGATACGAGCGAAGCACGCGGGGATCGATGCCGTAGACGCAGTTGCCCATCGCGACCGTCACCGGGCGGTAGCCGGCCGCGAGCAGCGTCACGAAGTCCGCGCCCGATAGATCGCTTTCGAACGGATGGCCGTCCCACAGCCGCAGGCTCGGCGCATCGCGCAGGGCAGGTGGCGCGTGGTTACGATCGAAGTCGACTGCAGTGCCGACGGCGATGCACTTGGCGACCTGGCGCGCGCCCCGCCACAGGTGATGCTCGATCTCGATCCGAACGTCGACGACGCCCTCGGCCTTGAGGTCCATCGCCTGCCTGCGCATGTCGGCGACCGCGATCGCGCGCGCATCCTGCATCGCCTTCGAGAGCGTCTGGATCTCGGCCGTGCGCACGGTCCAGTCGTACTGCGTGCCCGCCGAGAACACGCACGAGCCGATCACGAGGCCGCGCGGCAGGAATCCCACGCGTGCGAGCGTGAGGAACTCGGTGACGCCGAGCTCGGACAGTGCAGCGGTCATTCGGCCTCCTTCTTGACCGGCACGACATCGTTCGCCGACAGCACGAGCGTCGGATCGCCGAGCTCGCCTGCCTCGCCCGCGACGACAGCAGTACCGATCACGAACAGCTCGATCATCTCGCCGGTCTGCAGCGCGGCGTTGCCGACATTCCACGGCTGCGCGCGCCACGAATGCTGGCGCTCGGCCACGGTGACGCCGACGATGCCGGTCGCGCCGAGCTCCTCTGCCTCGTCCTGCAGACGCTCGATCGCGAGCTCGCGAGCGTCGTAGAGCGCGTGCGTGTACTGCGGCAGCTCCGTACTCACCTTCGCCGACGCCTGCAGCATGTGCGGCGCGACGTAGTAGACGCAGTTGCCCATCACGAACCCCACCGGCCGGTAGCCGCAGCGCACGAGCATCCAGAAGTCCTGGCCCGACAGATCGCTCTGGAACGGCTTGCCATGCTTGTTGCGGAACGTCTTGCCGCCTCCGCGATGGCGCACCGCCGTGCCGATCGCGATGAACTCGGCCGTGTTGGTGCCGAACGAGTAGCTCGCCTGGCCGCCCTGCTGCTGCCACGGCGGCAGCGGGATCTGCGCCCAGCCCATCATCCCGCACCACCGCTGCCACTGATCGTCGGCGACTTGCTGCCAGCCCTGCCACCAGCCGGCGGTCGGAATGCCCATCGCGAGCGGCCGGCGGAAGCCCTGCTGCTTGGCCCACTTCGACCACGTGCGGTACTGCTGGAACTGCTGGCGCTGCGGATCGAGCGCGAGGTTGATCGTGAGCCGCACGCCGATGATGCCGTCGGCATCGAGCGCCTCGGCCTCTTCTTCCATGCGGTTCATCGCGAGCTCGCGCGCGTGATACAGCGCCTTCGTCGTCTCGACGAGCTCGCAGCCGGGCTGATCCGACGACAATCGAGGCACCCGCGGCGCGACCTGATAGATCGACGTCCCCATCACCATGCCGACCGGCTCGAAGCCGGCCTCGCGCACGAGCACGAACTCGTTCACGGACAGATCGCTGGTGAACAGCTTGCGCTCGCGCATCTCGGCGAGGCGCTCGCGGGCGTGGACCGGTAGGTCCTTCGGCAACTCAGGCATCGTCGGCCGCCTCATCTGCCTCGAGCGCCATCTCCTCGGCCTCCTCGGCGGCGATCTCGACGTCGTCGGCATCGTCCTCGGCATCGATCAGCGCGTCGCGGCGCCGGCCGAGCGGGATCATCGACAGGATCAACGGCGGCATCGCGTGTGCGCGCTGACCCATGCGCTCGGGGATCCGGCGGATGCCGGTGCCGAACCAGCTTACGTCGATGTCGACGTCGTCGAGCGGGCAGCCTCCGAACCCGCACGGCACCTCGCGGACCCGGATCTTCAGATCGCTGCCGACGACGAACTCCGCGCCGACCTTCGCCGCCTGCTGCTGGAGCTTCTCGGCCGCGATCGCACGCGCGCGCGAGATGGCCGCGCCGGCCTGCTGCAGCTCGACGCAGCCGGGCGGCACGCCCTTGGCGACGTGCCACACGTGGTAGCGACAGAACTCGAACAGGAAGCCGCACGGCTCGAAGCCCTCCTGCGCGAGCGCCCACAGCTCCTGGCCCGACAGATCGGTGATGACCGGGTCGCCGGGCGGATGGGTGATCCACGGCGCGCGCACGGCGGTGCCGACCACCGTGAACTCGAGGACCTCGCCGCCGTCGTCGCCGCCCTTGCCGCGCGAACCCATCGTGATCATGCGGTCGCGCAGGTGCACGCCGATGACCGCATCCGCGCCGACGAGCTTTGCCTCCTGAAAGAGCCGCGACAGCGCGGCACGCCGGGATTCGCGATGCGCGTCGCTGATCACGGTGATCTCGCTCGTCTTGCCCTTGTAGTCGGGGATCTGGCCGACGTGATAGATGCAGCTGCCCATCACCTGCGAGATCGGGTGGACGTCGGCGTCGCGCGCGAGCAGGAACTCGCTCACCGAGAGGTCGCTGGTGAACAGCTTGTTGTTGCGCTCCTCCGCGAGCCGCTCCACTGCGCGCAGCGGGATGCCGCCGCGCGCCACGTGCTCGATGCTGCGCTTCAGGTCGATCGGCGCGCGCGCCATCAGTCGCCCACGGTGAGGATCAGCTGCGGGCGCTCGATGTGATGATCCTCGCGGACCGCCACCACGGCCGTGCCGACCGCCGAGAACTCGAGCACGCTCGGGCCCCACGTGTGGTTGTTCTCGTCGATCGTGACGCCGACGATGCCGCCCGCGCCGAGCGACTCGGCCTCGACCTGCATGCGCTCCATCGCGAGCTCGCGCGCATCGTAGAGCGCCTGCGTCGGCCCGGCGAGCTCCTTGTTCTCGGTGACCTGGCCCTGCGGCGGCTGGCCGACATAGTAGACGCAGTTGCCCATCACGAACCCGAGCGGTCGGTAGCCGGCGTTGAGCAGCGTCCAGAAGTCCTGGCCCGACAGATCGCTCGTGAACGGGCGGTTCTCGGCCCCGCGAAAGCCCGGCTGGTCGCTCTTCACGGCGGTTCCGATCGCCATGAACTCGATGACGTTGGCGCCCCACGCGTGGATGTTGAGCGTGAGCCGCACCGCGACGATGCCATCGGCACCGAGCTCGTCGGCTTCCTCTTCCATGCGCACCATCGCGAGCTCGCGCGCGCTGTAGAGCGCCTGGGTCAGCGTGGTGAGCTCCTCGTTGACGCCCTGGCGGATCTGCTGGAGCCCGATGTTGAAGATCGACGAGCCCATCACGAGCCCGAGCGGCTGGAACCCGGCCTCCTTGACGAGCAGGAACTCGTTGACCGAGAGGTCGCTCGTGAAGAACTTGTGCTCGCGCATCTCCGCGAGGCGCTCGCGGGCGTGCTGCGGTAGATCGTCGAGCTGCGGTCGCTGGTGCGGCTGCATCAGATGCTCCCTCGAAGCTGCGCCAGCACCTGCGCGACGTGCGCGTTCTGGTTCGCGTGATCGGCGATCGACTGCGTCAGCTGCTGCACCCACACATCGACGGTGAGCACCTTCGTCTTGAGCGCGACGCCGCGGACGAGCTTCTTGTACTGGGCCGTGTAGTTCCCGGCGGGCTCGCGCTTCGCGACGTACATGTGCGGATCGAGATTGAGCTCGAGCAGGATCAGCTGGCTGCCCTCGTGGAGCAGGCGCGTCTGTCCGGGAAACGCGGTGAGCAGCGAGCGCGATAGATCGGCGAGAAACGCCTCGACGTTCGAGAGATCCAGCCGCAAACCCTCGGCGAGCTGCTCGCTGTCGATCGCGACCTGACGCTCGGCGCTGCAGTGGCCACACACGTAGCGGCGGCCATCGGCATGCGGCTGCATCGGCGCGCCGCACTCTTCACACCGGATCTGCTTGGTCATGCGGTCCTCACTGCTTGCTGCACGAACCCGGTCCCGGGTCCGATGATCGCCATGTTCGATGGGTTCTTCGGGTCGACGCGCAGCTCGACCGTCGCGCCCGGCAGCACGTCGCGCACGAGGTTGATCGGGATCATCGGCGTCGCGTTCGTCTCGTACGGTGCCTGACCGGGAATCTCGACGTCGATCCGCACCTGACGGATCTCGAAGCGCCGCGCCTGCGTGCCCGCCTTCGTTCCGGTCGGCGCCACCGCCAAGAGAATTCCGCGCGCTGGAATCCCGCGTGCGACCAGCGCGTCGTAGCCGGTTCCCCCGACCGAGAGCGCTTTCGCCCCCTTGAGGACGAAGATGAACACGAACAGCACGACGAATCCGAAGAAGGCCTCCACCGCCGCGGAGCGTACCGCTTTTTCATTTGCGGTAGGGTGACGGCATGTCCGACGTCACCGCCATGATCAACGCGAACCTCGGCGGCTGGAACACCGCGATGGGGCTGCGCTTCACGAAGGTCACCACCGACGAGTGCATCGGCGAGCTTGTCGTCGCCGACCATCACCTGCAGCCGTACGGGATCGTTCATGGCGGCGTGCACACGGGGATCATCGAAGCGGCGTGCTCGACCGGCGCTGCGGTGGTCGCGTTTGCCCGCGGGCAGTCGGTGGTCGGTCTCGAGAACGCGACCTCGTTCATCACCGCGGTTCGCGCGGGCACGCTGCGAGTCACCGCGACGCCGGTCACTCGCGGGCGGCGCACGCAAGTCTGGCAGGCGACGGTCACCAACGAGGAAGGCCGGACCTGCGCGACCGGTCGCGTGCGTCTGATCTGTCTCGACCAGGGCAGCGAGCTCGCGGGTAACAAGCTGTAGCTTCGGCGCGCGCCGCGCGAGGGCGCCCACTGCATGGCGCTTGCAGCGGTCTTTTCGCGTGACCCCGTCCGAGGTCGACCACGAACAGCACCTCGCGCTGAGCGGCGCGGCGATCCTCTCGTTGATCGTGGTGTTGTGGCTCGTGCTGCCGATCGGCGCGGGGATCTTGCTAGGAACGTTTCTCGCGTTCATGTGCCAGCCGATCTTCGAGCGGTTCAAGCCCCGCCTCGGACCGGGCAGCGCCGCCCGGTCCGAG
>Ga0207683_10002571_pt1 | contig 15835 bp, 22 predicted proteins | sample KBSM73metaG_FD_184333 | JGI IMG/M metagenome (GOLD analysis project Ga0207683, IMG submission 184333) | Miscanthus rhizosphere microbial communities from Kellogg Biological Station, Michigan, USA - KBS M7-3 metaG (SPAdes) (version 2) | ecosystem: Host-associated > Plants > Roots > Rhizosphere >... | reverse complement strand
TCCCGCTTCCGGCCCCGTTCGCTACCATCATCAACGTGTTGATCGTGGTGATCTGTGTGATTGTCGTGGTCTATGTGATCGCGAGCCTGTTGGGGGTGGCATCTCCGATCAGGTTTTGAAAGCCGTGTTGACCCGCTACCACCTTATCCGGCGCGTCCTCCTGATATCTGTCGGGGTTGTAGCGACTAGTTGCCAGCCCTACGGACGCTGGATCTACCAGGAAACGCCTATCGTCAATCCGTGCCCCGGCGGACTGATTAAACAGACGAAGCGCACCACGGAGACAAACCGGGAGCGGGTGCGACAGACCGTGGTCAATACCGACAGTTGCCTGGAGTAGCTAACGCGTCCAGGCGTGATCACAGACCGGGCAGACCAGCCAAAGTGATTTTCCCTTCTTGCGTACGGTCTTCTGTGCACGGCTGTCGCACTTCGGGCAGGTGTGCCGCCCGCGATACGGGTTCGCCACCGGCAGCGTGTCGCCGGGGGCGGTCCAGGTGCCTTGCGTGTCGAGCGACCAATCCTCCTTCTTCGTGAGCACGACCGGCGGGATGACCCCCATCGGCTCGCCCAGATCGACCGGCCCGGTCAGGACATCGATCTCATGTGCGGCCTCGACTAAGAGCTTGGCAGCATCGATTGCCACCATATGCACAGCCCACGGATCACCGCCCTTGCGGCGGTTCTCGATGTGCGCCGCGCAGGTCCGCATGCGGTCGGTCAGGTCGGTCACGGCTTGGGCCCCAGTATGGCGGCCACCAACAGGTCGTGAACCCACTGCGTCGATTGGCCGTCAAGCAGAGCGTCCTTTGCTCGTATAATAACAGCGCGCAGCCTCTCAATCTCGTCGGCGTGCAGCAGCGACTGATCTGCGACAGCGCGCAGCAGAACGGCGTTAGCGCGGAGGTTTGCTGGGTGGTCAATCCACGACAGGTCAGCGGACTTCATCGTCGGCACCTCCAGGTTCGCCCATAGTCGACCCGGTGCATGCCATGCCGGGTACAGATGTCGGCGACCCGGATCGGGCGCGGCTTGATCTTGACGACCGGACGTGGCTCGATCTTCGGACGTGGCTCCGGCAAGGGCACGACTTCAGGCACGGCGGCGACCTCCTGGGGAGGCTCCACGGCGTCTTTGGTGATCCTGATGGTGCGGATGACCTTCGGCGCCAATAAGTCGACAGGCGGGCTCGCCTGGGGCAAGGGCAGCCCTTCCCCGGGCCACCAGCGCTCCTCGAAGGTGTGCTTCGGATAGACCGCCTCGAAGCGCTGCACGAAGGTCTCCGCCACGGCCGGCTGCGGGTCTGGCCAGCGTGGCAGGAAGGTTGCCGCGATGCCAAGCGGGATCATCGCCAGGATGATGGTTGCCTTCATCGTGGCGACACGAGGTCGACGATTTCCTGCAGCATTTTCTCCAGTCTGGTGCATCGATCGCGTTCCCCACTGAGCCGGGCCTCCAGCTCGGCGACCTTGCTCTCCAGCTCGATCGTGCTTTTCTCGAAATTGTCGACGATGCGGCGCGCATCCGTGAGGGCATTGCTCACCAGCTGGACCGGGTTCATGTCGTGTGGTGCCATTCCGCCGTCGGGTCGCGTGCCGGGGATCTGGCGCGTGCGGTGTAGAGCTTGGCTGGTGAGGCCGAGCATCTCGACATTGCGATCGGCGGCTCTCTTGCCTGCCTCATCGAGCAACTTGTTCATGTGGGCTTTTGCCTGTTCCTGATCCATCAGAACCTCTTTGTCATGCTGTAGGACGCCTTGTTGCCGGCGCCTTGGCCGCCGCCGCTCATCGAGATGATGAAGCCCTCCTGGCACGCCTTCGCGGTCAGGTATTTCATCAGAACGGCAAGGGAATGCGTGTCGCGCTTGCCCTGGATCTTCAACTCGTTCTCGGTGAGTTCGGCGAGAATGTCGTCGGCCGATGCGGTGCGCCGCTGCGACAGGATCTTGAAGATGATCTGCTCGCGATCACTCAGGTTCAGCCCTTTGACCGGGGCTGGATTGCTCTTCGGGATCGGGCCTTTCTTGTTGACCTTTCTTGGTCGGCCCGGCCCTCTTCGCTTTTTCTTCGCCATCTATTCGGTTCCTTCAATGATGCGCCGCAGATCGTCCAGCACCAGCGTGGACAGGTCTTTCTTGGCGCGCAGGTTGGCCAGGATCGCCCGGTCGGGCGAGCCGCGCGCGATCAAGTCGAAGTAGCTTGCCGTCGCGTGCTGCCCGATGCGGTGGATCCGGTCCTCGCTCTGCCATCGTGCGATGGCGTTGAACGAGTTGGAATAGTAGATGGCATGTGAGCAGCCCTTTTGCAAGCCGTCCATGCCACGCCCCGCCGCGTCTGGTGTCGCCACCAGGAAACGGGTTGCCGCATCCTCGATGAAACGATGCTTGCTGATGCTGCGCTCGCCATCACCCATCGGCCCGTAGAACTTCCTGGTGGGCGCCAGCCGATTAAGCTGCAGATAGACCTGCTCGACGTCGTGCTGGAAGCGGCACCAGACCACGACCTTGCGGTCGTCGAGCTGCCCGATCAGTTCCAGCAATGCGTCCATGCGTGGGTTGGCCAGAAGCGTAGGGCCCATGTCGATCAAGTCAGTGAAGCCCTCCTGCGGGGCAGTGCGGGCAAACCCGCAGGAAATCTGTTGCATGCGCAGGATCGCTGTCGCGGCCGTCGAGGCCAGGATGCGCTGGTCCTTCTCCTCGTCGAGGATCGCGATGCAGGTGTCGCGAATCTCGCGGATCAGGCGCTTCTGCTGATCAGTCAGGTCGAACACGACGCTGTCGTAGATCTTCGGCGGCAGGTGCAGCTGCTCCTTGGTGGCGCGGAAGATGTGCGGCGCGGTCAGCTGCTTGAACAGATCGAGGTTGCGGGTGCCGACGACGTGACGGTTTTCGAAGCCGCCCATGACGCAGAACTGCGCCAGGAACGAGGTCTTGTACTTGTGCCCGATGATGTTCGGGTCGAGGAAATAGAACTGCGCCCACTCGTCGGTCAAGTCCTTGGCGATCGGCGTCCCGGTCATGATGGCGCGCTGCCGGCATTGCGCATTGAAGGCCAGCAGGCGCAGCCGCTTGGCTCGTTTTGCGGACCAGCTCTTGATGCTGTCGCTTTCGTCGACCACGATCAGCAGCTTGTTTTTGTGTGCGTGGGCGTACCGTTCGAGGAACCCGTAGGCCTTGTCGCTGTTGAGGCTGTCGATATTGGTCGAGAAGATCTGCAAGTCGTTGGTCGCCTGCCCAAGCCAGTCCGGCGGCTTGCGTCCGTTCCAGTAGGCAGCGCGCAATGGTACATTCTCCCACATATGCAGTGGGATCTGCTCCTCGACCCACTGCGCGTGGACGCCCTTCGGGGAGGAGAACACCAGGACGCCAGTGAGGTGACCCGCATGCCAGCGCCAACTGATAATGTCGAGCATGGTCTTGGTCTTGCCCGTCCCGGGATCGGAGAACAAAGCAAACACTTGCGCGTCGCGGAAGCGCTCGAAGCACTCGTTCTGATAATCACGCGGCTCCATGCGGAAGGCCGGGATGATCTTGCCGGGTATGATGATTTTCTCGTTGCTCTCAGGGACGCTGAGAGCGAGATCCGGGAAAGCCTGCTTAATGATCCGTAGATTGTGCGATGTTGTCTCAAAGGTGAAGTGATTGTCGTCGCGCCACTGGCGCCGGCCTTCCATGCTGTTGGCGAAGGCGTGGCTCTGGATGTCGCCACGCAGCATGGAATGTTTTTCGCCAATCTCGATTTCGATCATGGACAGCCCTTTACATCATATTGTCTTCGCTGTCGATCGGCAGCTTGATGGTCGAGCGGATCCATTTGCGCAGCTCGACGAGATCCTGAGACTTGCTGGCCAGCTCTTTTGACGTTACGGGTGACATCATGATCGATTGCATACTGCCATCGACTTTAATTCGTTCCTTGAATTCCTCCCAACCAAGCGTCTCCATGACGCGGCGCAGCTCCATATTGCTCTCATAGACCTGCTTGGTCTGGTTCATCAGCATCATGCGCAGGGCCTTTTCGGCGACCGACATCGGCGTGTCGACGTGCGCCTCGCACCAATCGCGCAGTGACCGGATTGCCTCGCTTTCACTCTCGCGCTGCATCTCGCGCTTGCGCTCGGTCATCGGTGCGTGTTCTCCAGGCCTGACGTAGTCGCCATAGGTCTCGGCCCAGTGCTTGATGATGGACAGACCGTTGCCCTCGATCCAGTCATTGAACGCAACCCATTGCGAGCGCGGCCATGGCGTCTCGGTCAGGGTCGGCACGAACCAGCGCCGATCGGTGTTATCGAGCTTGAGCGCGAGCCGCGAATTCGAGCACGCCATGATGTGGATCCAGTTTTCGATGGTGTACTCACAGATGAACTTCTCGTTCACCGTCGTTTCGCGATCGGTAATGTGCTGCTTCAACAAATTGGCGGCCTTCCACGAGCGCCCGGTATAAATCTCGCCAATGAAGGCAAAGCGCTTGTTCACCAGCCACGAATTGAACTGGCTCTCGACAACCTGCCGTTCATGCGGGAAGCTGCAATTATGGCGCCCGACCAGGGGCGCCAAAATCTTCTCACCAAGAGTGTTTTTTCCGATCCCTTGCGTCTCGCTCACCAGCAGCGTTGCGTAGCCCATGCGAATGTCAGGCCGGCCAATCAAGGTCGCGCACCAGCGCATTATCTCACGGCGCTCGGCCGGATCGCGGAACAAGTACTCCATGAATTCGATCCAGGGCCGATCGTCACCGCGCACGGAATGAATTCGCGTCGGAGCGAACAGGTTAATTGCCCTTTCGCTGTCCGTTTCGATGATCCGCTCCTCTCGATCAGGTCGATAGGTGATCTTGGAAAGTTGTGAACGCCATTCTGACTTGAGCAAGCCAGAGATGGGCTTTCCTCCGTGACTTAAAGCGGAAGCATAGCCATCGAACTTCTCTTTCGTGTAGCGCAGCGTCGGGCGCTCGATACAGACATAGAGGTCAACCTCCCTGATCCATGCCCACAGGTTTTTGAATTCATTGCGCAGCGCTATGACCGGCTTCTTGGTGCCAAGTGGTGTGTATTGATAAGTCGCCCATGTTGCCGGATGCAGGTAATCCTCGAAATTCGGTCCGCGATAGAACTGAGCGCCAGCCTTCTCGACGAAGAACCGTTCCGGCCATGGGTCCGCCAGATCGAACGAGGGCGGGAACGTATTGTTGAATTCTAGGCTGAACACCGAAATGCCACGCAGCTCGCGCGAGATCTTCGGAACGGCGGAAGCGCCATGCTCGTCGTTGTCGGCCACGATGAAGGCCTGCTTCACACCCTGCTTGGCGAGCTGCTTCCAGTCGGTCCTGGACGGATTGAGCGCCCCGCCAATCCAGCCGAGGTGTGCGGCGCCGGACAGGTCGAGGCCCCACGGGTGCGCCTTGAAGGCCGCACGGGCCGCATCGGTCGTCGGGTTGACCAAGCGATGCACGGCCCGGGCGGCCTTGGCGCCCTCGTGAATGAACACCGTGGTGTGGCCCTTCAGGTGCTCCATGCCCCACAGCGGCAACTCGCCGTCCGGCTCGGTCGAGCGCCACTCGTCGTCATCGAAATAGGTCCAGGGCCGATACTTGCCGCGATCGAGCTTGTCAGTGCGCTGCTGCAGCATGATGAGCTGGCCGGACGTGTTGCGGAATTCGAAGATGTTGTCCGGTGGCTCGCCCTTCAGGGCGTCGGGCAGCTCGAAGCTCTTGCCGAGCAGCTTGGCCGCAGGCCACTGCCACTCGCCCATATCCTTGATGATTGCTTCTTCTTCTTCCTTGGTCGGCGCGTACTCGTCGACCGAGGCCTTGACGCTGCGCTTGATCGGATCGAAGCGGATGTAGCCGCAATCCTCCCAATACTTGCCCTTTTGCTCCTCGACGACGGCAATGCGGATCGAGCGCGGCTTGGCTCCGATGCGGCTCAGGTAGCGGGCGATCGATGGAACGTCATTCAGCTGCGATAGTTTCTGCATGCGGCGCCCCTTCCGTTCCAATGAACCTGAACTTCTCGACCTTGATCATGCGAAAATCGGCCGGCACGAGCCCGCGAAGGGAATAGTAGCCCTTGCCGTGGGCAAGCAGCTCCTCACCGAAGTCGGCGAACGCTTGATAATCGACCTTGGCAAAGATCTTGTCGGTGTCGTCGCCGATCCACAGGTTGATGGCGTGCGGCGTGCCCGGCAGCGTGCGACCGTTCCGCTTGATGACGCGGTCAGGCGCATTTTCGTTGATCTTCTTGATCGAGTCCACCAGACCTTCCACGCGCACGACGTAGGGGGTTCCGGTAGGCTGGATGTCGCCAATGTCCACGCATTTGGACACAAGATCTTGTTTCAGCTTGTCGGTCTTCAGACGCTCGATTGCCGTCTTGATCGGCCACAGGTCGTCGACCTTGGTTTTCATGCGATAGAGGATCTTGCCGATGTGGTCGGGGATCCGTTCGACCTTGCGGACGCGGGCGGACAGGATTGTCTTCTGGTGCTGTGGCCCAATACCGATGATGTTCGACAATGGCCCAATCAGCGTCCTGACGCCGTTGCGTTCCGCCACCGTCCACTTGTCGGTCGACAACTGACTGTCGGCCGGAACGTAGCGCGTGCCTTCCTTGGCCAGCTCGCGCAGCAGCCTGAGCTGCATCTCCTCGCCGGAATGGGTCAACGTCGCGGCGGCGAATTCCAACGGGTAGTGCGCCTTCATCCAGCAGCACCAGTACGAGATGATGGAATAGGCGACAGCGTGCGACTTGTTGAACGAATAGGCGCCGGAGGCCTGCAGGATGCGCCAAACGTCGCTGAGAATGGTTGCACCGATGTTAGACGCATAGCCGTGCTGAATGAAACTTTCCTGATATTTTTCCAGCGCTTCCGGCCCCGCCGACTTCGAGATCAGGCGCCGAACCGCCGACACTTCCTCCCACGACATGCCGACGGCGCGACAGATCTGCATCACCTGCTCCTGGTAGATCACGACGCCGAGCGTTGGTTGCAGGATCGGATCGAACAAAGGATGAAGGTTGGCAGGCTTCGTTTTGCCAACCTTGACGGCAATCCAGCGCTGTGCCTCGCCGCTGTCGAGCGGGCCCGGGCGTGCCAGCGCCGTCAAGGCGACCATGTCGTCCACAGAAGTCACGGTGACTTTTGTGCAGAGGTTTTGCAGCGCCGGGCCGTTGAACTGAAACACGCCGGCAAAGCGCCGCGTGTTCAGGATGTGGAACGCCTTCGGATCGTTGAACGGCCCTCGCATGGGCCATTCGACATAGCTGGATCCGTTGCTCACGAGCCCAATGGCATCCTCGAACACCGACAGCTGGGTCAGGCCGAGCGCGTCGATCTTGAGCAGCCCGAGCACTTCCGCATCATACTTGTCGCACATCGTGGCCCCGGTCCGCCGATCGACCGCGACGACGTCTGTGACCGGCCCCGAGGTGATCACGACACCGGCCGCGTGCTGGCCAGCGTGCTTGGGGTGATCCTCCATCTGGAGGGCGTAGCCGGTGACTTCGCCTTTGAAGTCCTGCGGCCAGCCAGCGTGCTTGCTGGGGGTGTAACCGGCCAGGAACTTGCTGCCTTCCATGGCCTCCTTCAGCGAGGTCTTCTCGGCCTGATCGGCGATCGCCTCCGTGGCCCAGACCGGGATGTCGAGCGCGATCGCCAGCTCCTTCAAGGTGGACCGGGCCTGATACATGTTGACGGTACCGAGACGGGCGACGCGCTCGGAGCCGTACTTCTGGCGCACGTAGTCGAAGATCAGCTCGCGGTGCTGATCGGAAAAATCGATGTCGATGTCGGGCAGGTCGGGCCGGTTGACGTCGATGAAGCGCTCGAACAACAATCCGTAGGGGATCGGATCCACGGTCGTGATGCCGAGCAGGTAGCAGACCAGGGATCCGCAAGACGATCCACGCGCCGGTCCCACCAGCATGCGCCCGCGCGCCCAGGCGACGAGATCGGTGACCAGATAGAAGTAATCCTCGAAGCCTTTCGCCTTGATCAAGTCCAGCTCGTGCCTGAGACGCTCGACATAGACCGTATTGGTAAGGTCGACACCGATATTCATCGCCCCCGTCTCGCACATACGCTTCAAGGGATAGAGCCGCTCCGGCTGCAGCATGGTGGCGCGCGGCAGGCTCGCGGTCGACTGCTTGAAGATATCATCGCGGTTCTCGATCGCCGCGTAGGGCAGGTCGAGATCGAGGTCGTGACCGCGCGCGAGGTTCAGCCACTCCTCATCGGTCAGGATGTGCTGCGGGTAGGATTGCGAGCTGGCGCGCCGGCCGCAAATTAGCTCGTAGAGCGCGCGGTCGTGCTCGCTCGGAAAGCGGTTATCGCAAACGGCGACGGGCGGATGGCCGGCATTAATCGCGAGCTGGATCCAGTGGCGCGAGGAAGCCGGCCCGAGGCCAAAGCCAAGCCCCGGTCGGGCTGCTAGATCGCCGACCGGGGCCCGATGGCCCATGATGACATTGACGGCGGACGCTGCACGTGTCGCTTGGTCGATCGTCAGCAGTGGCTCATAGCGAAATTGCTCGGTCGCCACGCCAATGAGACCGTGCAACGGCACGACGCTATCACGGGAAAGGAAAGTCCAATAGTCGACGATCGGCTTCTTGGCGGTGATGTCCGGCGACACCGCAAGCTCGACGCCGAACACCGGGTCCATGTCGAACTGGCGCGCGGCCTTATCCCACTTGACCCAGCCGTAGGTGCTTGCCGTGTCGGTGATCGGCGCGCGGGTGAAGCGATAGACGTGCAAGGTCTCGATCACGTCCTCGATCTTGCCGGCGGCGTGACGGAACGCGTAGCCAGTACGAATGCGTGCGCTCATAGCACCCCCCGCTTGATCAGCTCGCGATAACAGCGCAACAGCGCGCGCACGTCCTCGATGGCGCGGTGCGCGCCCTTGAAGTCCTCGTTGAACAGGACACGGTGCAGGCTCGCGAGATTGAGCCGGTGGCCCTGGATGTGCTCGGTCGCCTCGACCGTGCAGACGCCCTTCGGCCACTTCACGTCGGCGGTTTCGGCGCGGCGGAATTCATTGGCCAGCATGTGCATGTCGAAGAATAGATTATGAGCGACAACCACATCAGCCAGCACCAGCAAAGCCCGGATAGCCGGCGCCTTGTCGGCGAAGGCAGGAGCATCCTTCACCATTTCATCGGTGATATGCGAAATCTTGATGGCTTCCGGCGGGATCGGGATCCCTGGATTGAACAGCCAAACGTGTTCCTGCTCGTCATTGGTATCGTCATCCCAAATGATGCCGGCGAATTCGATCACGCGCGGCTGCTTCTGCGCGATGGTGTTGCGCGGCAGGCCAGTGGTCTCGGTGTCGAAGATCAGGTGCTTCATTTTCTACTCCGGTTTGAGGGTGCGGGGATGATCCCGATTTGCCCAGAATGATCCCATTGCCACGGGCAGGGACTGGGCTTTTGACGCTGCTCACGCCCTAACGAGTTGGGAGGCGATGAGCGAGCGCATCGAAAACGGTTTAGGGCTGCCTTGCCCCGCGCTGGTCCAGCCTGGAGTATCAGATCCCCTGCCGTGGCAGCTGATTTCAGGGGGAGCCCGAACAGCTCCCCCCGCGTATTATTACTGCGTCTTCGGGATCAGGATCCTCATCGGGTTCCTCCGAAGCTCTCATGTGGCATCACCTCCCTCCCCTGCCGGCTTGATCACGGCGCGCCGGCCGACAAAGATGCCGAGCTTCTCGTATTCGAGCTGCTCGCCCCGCTTGAGTTTCTCTCGCACGAAGGCCTTCAGGGTCGAGTGATGGACGTCCTGCTCGACGTGGACGTCCAGCCCCTTGGCCTGCAGGTCCTGGGCCAGCGCGAGGGCGGCGTTGTGCTGCTTGCGCTCGAAGCTCGCGACGACGTCGTTCTTGATCAGCGCCTCTCCGCCGGCCTGCTCCAGCACGATGATTGCCGCGCTGCGCTGGATCGGATCCTTCGGCAAGGATCCCTGGATGTAATCCTCGACCCGAACCGTGGAGTTGTCGGTGAGCTTGAAGCTGGACAGGCCTGCCTCCAGCATCAAGCTCGGCAGCAGATCGAAGCGCATCTCGTTGAGCTGCTTGCGCAGCTTGTCTAGCTCCTCCTCACCGATCTGGATCATGCGTTCCAGGTGGACGGCGGAAGTGGCAATGCGCGAGATCTCTTTCAGGGTGTCGGGAGCGGCTGCCTGCGGCTCGGAAAGAATGCGTTCGTTCAGGTCATTCATTGCGCATACTCCTCGATGATGTCGTTGATGATCCCGTTCACGCTGGCGCGCACCGCCCTTCTCGGCCCCGGCGGACAAACCGCCAGGGCCATGCCGATCAGAGTGGCGCACGACATTACGACGGCGGCTTGGTCTTCATTGCGAAGGTACTTGTTGAGCCGCAGCGTCAGCTTGAGCGTATCGGCGACAAACTCGTCGGCCTCGCGGCTCATAGCGAGCCCTCGTTGCGGCTGCCCGACTTGCCGTTGTCGTTCCAGGGCAGGCTGCCCTGCCCGTCCTCCTCCATGTCGCCCCGGGCGTGGCCACTGACGATCGCCTCGCGCAGGCCGCGCACTTCCGCAAACAGGCGAGCGGCGTTGGACTGCTCGGACAGCAGCGGGCCCCGGTCGACCTTCCACAGCATCCAAGTGCCCTTGGCGTTCGAGGTCGGAACCGCCGACAGGTCGATGGTGCGGTAGTAAATCGGCGGCTTGAACAGGTTGCCGTCACGGTCCGCCACTTCTTCGGTCGTGATGTAATTGTTGATCCGTTTGGCCTCCTTGAGCTGGGTGCTCGACATCGGGATGAACGACTTGCGGCCGCCGGCCGTGAGGTTGAGCACGTAGAATTCCGCCGTCTCGACGATCACGTTGCCGTTCGGCAGGGTCGGGACGTTGCTCTCGCCCGGCCGCGTGTTGGCCAGAATGGCGTTCGAGGTGTGGCGCCGGATAATGCCCTTGTTGCTCCCACCGCGCGGCATCCACTCGTTCCACACCCGGGTGTAGTAAGCGACCACGACGCGGATAGAAGGGAAGCACTCCTTCATGCCGACGTCGTAGATCTGGCCGACGCGGGCGTTCGGGTCGTATTCGGGGCGCCCCTGCGCGATCTGCGGCGAGAGGCCCTGCAGGATGGTCAGGCGCGGGATCAGCAGGTCTTCGACGCCGATGGTGTCGAGGCCCTCGCCCGCGTGCTGGCGCATCAGGTCGAGCAGATTGTCGGATTGTGCGGGGAGTTGGGTTTCCTGCGTGGCAGGAACGGGTCGCCTCGCCATGGTGCCCTCCTTGGGCTGTCCCGCGCCACGGGATGTGGTCGCCAGGACTGCCGGACAATATGCGCCCGATCCCGATTGATGGCAAGGAAAGATTGTGCAGCCCTTTATGTCATTGAAATGTCAGGCGAACAAATTTTGAATAAAGGGCTTGCCTTTATGCTGGCCAGCGTCTAGGTATTGAAAACCGGCGCAGGGCCGGCCACCGGAGCCATTCAGATGACCGACAAGACCTACACCTTCGAGCTGACCGCAGAACAGGCGGAAGACCTGTTCGATTGCATCAACGTCGCGAGCCTGTACTACGCGCAGAAGGCGGTCGCGGCAAAGCACGAGCTGGGCTCCTACGACTGGCGCGTGTCGAGCGCCGACAAGCTCAAGGCGTACGAGGATCGGCGCGATCTATTCACGCAGCGCTGGGTCGAGTTTTATCAGGTGATGAAGCTGGTGCGCGCCAGCAAGCAGGAGGGCTGATCGTGCGTGTTCAAATCCCAGCCTATACCGATCGTTGGATGATGGGCGACCGCTACGGCGAGGTGATCAGGGTCACTCGCGGCAAGGCGTTCAAAAACCGCTGGGGTGACCCGGAAGAGGTTGCCCACGTCAAGCTCGACATCTCGGGCAAGACCGTCCGCTTCATCCTCGCCGATTGCACGGAGGTGTGACATGGAAAAATGGCAGGCCAAGGTCCACGCCAACAGCGAGGCGACCGAGCGCTGGACGCGCAAGCTGCTGCGCGCCGCGACCGAGCTGGCGAAGCTCCGGGCGGAGCGCAAACGACTGATGGCGCCGCCGAAAGGCAAGCTGAAGCTGGCGCGGCCTGGAGGGCTCGCCGAGATCCCGCGCATGGCCGGCGGCGGCAGCGACTTCAGTGACGAGATACCGGGTTGAAACGTCGTCTAGAAAACAACCATGGCAATTACAGCCCTTTTTGGCATAGCCTGCCCGTGTCGACGACACTCTAACCTTAAGGACTGAACCTCATGAGAAAACTCTTGGCTACAGCGGCAATGCTGGGGGCGCTCGCGGCTCCGGCCTATGCCGACCGCCTTCTCGGCGGGCTGGATTGGGACACTTCTGCGGGCACCATCCTGGGCTTCAGCACCGCCCAACCGCCCGGCAATCAGCCGCAGAACAACCCCTGTATCATCTGCGGGGCCAATCAGCCGAACCAGACCAACACGGCACTGGGGTTCGGTTACACCGACTACGGCAATCAGGGCAACCAGACCTCCGAGACCTACTTCTCGTCTGGCATCCTCCGCGACGTGATCCTTGGTACGGACTCCATCTCGGCAGTGAACTACAGCGGCGCGCAGCTGAAAGCTGCCGTCGCCATCATCGACGGCGGGACCGGGACCGGGTTCAATATCGGCATCGACGTGAACGACACCAACCATCCGCAAACGCTGGAGTCGTTCTTCATGCTCGACCTGACAGCGCACTCCGTGCTGTATGCGTTCTTGCCGAATATTAACGACGGGATTTCCCTTCTGGCCCCCAACAACGGGACGGGATTTCCCGACTTCCAACTGACCGGGCTGTCGACTGCCGGCCTGATCGATAATCACCAGTACGCATTCTTCATGCGTATGACCGACACGAACGACGGTCCGGACTCGTTCTTCATCACACCGGCTGCGGCCGTTCCTGGACCCGTGGTCGGCGCCGGCATCCCCGGCCTGATCGCGGCCTGTGGGCTGCTGCTCGGACTGGCGCGGCGCCGCAAGCAGAAGCTTGAACTGGCGTAGAGTGCGTGGTGCGGGCGTGGTGCCAGTGTGCCCGGCGCCGCGCCCGCATCGTTTCTGACCAGATGGGGGACTTCCTCAATATCACGCTGTACTACCGGGGCGGCCGGCTCGACGTGCGCGTGCTCGACGTGGTGATGGCGCTGGGGTTTGCCGGCTTTACCGCCTACACGTGGCTCGCCCGGGGCTGGCTCGCCGCCGCACAGATGGCGGCCATGTTCGGTTTCACCCTGCTGTGCGTCGTGTGGTTCTTCCCGTCGAACAAAAAGATGAAATAATTTGAAAAAAGGGCTGGCCAGTGCTTGACAGATAAAGGGCAGCTCTTTATATCCGGATTGTGCCGCCGAGGGGTGGCCGAACCGGAGTGTCTCGAATGTCTAACCTGATCACCACGATCGACCAGCTCGGCGTCCTGAATGCCGAGATCGCCAAGCTCGAAGCCGCCGCCAACGCGCTCAAAGCGGTGCTGGTCGAGGTCGGCCCGGGCAAGTACCAGGGCGAGCGCTACGCCGTCACCGTCACCGAGCCCTACACTCGCGAAGGCTACGACAAGGTGGCGAAAGCCGCGATCGAGGAGCTGGTCGCGAAGACCTTCTCGACGCAGTACCTCACGGCGCACACCGTGAAGACCGACGTGAAGCCGTCGGTCCGCGTGGCGGTCCGCAAGGACGTGGCGGTGGCTGCCTGAGGGCAGCCACTTCACCCCACCCCCAACCGGAGCAATTGACATGACCGAAGCACAAGCCCGCAAGCTCGCCGACCTCGACAAGCACTACTATCCGCGCAAGCTGCGCGGCCACTGGATGGTGTGGGACGGGAAGTCCGACCACTGCGTCGAATTCGCCGGCTACACGATCGACGCCATGATGGCGGAGGACCTCTATCGCGAAAAGGGAGAGTGATCATGACCCGCAAGATCGAGTACACCGCCACGTTCAGCGACGGCAAGGTGCTGACGCGCAAGAGCCACCGCGAATATGAAGCGGCCTATCGATGGTATGGCGTTCGCTTGGAAGACAATCACGCCGTGGCTGGCGCCGGTTTTTCTGGCACGCGCGAGTTGGCCGCCAAGGCGTTGCGAGCCTGCACTAGCTGGTCGGGCGTCCGGGTCGACTTCGCCGAGGTCGCTGACGCAGTGTCCGACCAGGAGCCACTCGACCCGATGCGCGGCGTCGACTTTCCCTTCGCCGACAATCACTGACTTTGTGCAAAAAAGGGCTTGCCTTTTTACGGCAGGCCCTTTATATGTCTTGTTGCGGCCCGAGAGGCCGCGCCCGAGCAACCCAGGACCCCGACCATGATGTCTCCCAATCTCCTTTCCCGCGCCACCCCCGGCTTTCGCTGCGGCTACAATGATGCGCTCAACAAGCGCGACATGCGCTCCCGCGAGGGCTACAGCGATTTTTGGGTCACCGACTACATCGAGGGCTACCACGCCCGCCTGACCGAAGTCCGGCTCGAAGCCAAGAAAGGGGGTGCAGCATGAACCTCACCCCGCAGCAGACCGCCTTCGTCGACGCCGTCGTCCGCCAGGAGCGCAACGTCGCGCTGATCGCACGCGCCGGCTCCGGCAAGACCTCGACCATCCTCGCCGCCGTCGACGCGCTGCGCGCCGGCAGCTCCACGCTGGCCATCACGGTGTGCGCCTACAACAAGGCAATCGAAGTCGAAATCTCCGCCAAGCTCAAGCGCAACGGCCACACCGACTGGAAGACGACCGGGGCGCAGACCGCGCACGCCATGGGCTGGGGCCTCGTGCGGTTCGCGTTTCGCAACCCGAAGATCGAAAAGAACAAGGTGCGCGACTTGGCCTACGCCATTCTCGATCTGGACGGACCGCAGCCGCACAAGGGCACGCTGCGCCAGTACGGCGCGCAGGTGGTCGAGCTGGTGTCGAAGGCAAAGCAGTCCGGCGTCGGTTTCTTCGACGACGCCCCGATCGGATCGGTCGACACCTGGGCACGCATTGCCGAGCACTACGACATCAACGGCCTGGACGAAACCGATGCGCTCACTGACGTGATCGCGGCGGCGCAGCACTTGTACAAACTGTCGCTGGATCAGACCGACGTGGTCGACTTCGACGACATGGTGTTGTTCCCGCTGGTCAAGAACCTGACGGTGAAGTTCACCAAGGACGTCATGTTCGTCGACGAGGCGCAGGACATCAGCCGGGCGCGCCAAGCGCTGATCCGCAAGTTCCTCACCCCCGGCGGCCAGCTGCACGTGATCGGCGACGACCGGCAGGCGATCTACGGCTTCAGCGGGGCGGACGCCGACGCGCTGCCCAACATGATCGAGCAGCTCGACAGCATTATCCTTCCTCTGACAGTAACCTTCCGCTGTCCTCGCGCCGTGGTGGCACTCGCGCAGCAAATCGTTCCCGACCTGGAAGCGGCCGATGGGGCGATCGAGGGCGAAGTGACGCGAGTGCCAGTCGAGGAACTGGGCCGCATCGGCTTCGTTCCAGGCAACGCGATTTTGTGCCGCAATACCGCACCGCTGGTGCAGGCGGCTTATGGCCTGATCCGGCGCGGCATCGCCGCCAAGGTCGAGGGGCGCGACATCGGCATCGGGCTGGCCAAGCTGGCGCGGCGCTGGAAGGTGACGCTGGTCGAGGACCTGCTGCCGCGCCTGGAGGCCTACCGCGTAGCCGAGATGCAGAAGGCGGCCGCGAAGGGCTCCGAGGCCAAGGTGCAGGAAGTCGCCGACAAGGTCGACACCCTGGTGGAGGTCTGCACCGCCGTCCAGGCCAAAGGGCTGCACACCGTGGAGGACGTCGTGGCGTTCATCGCGGACCTGTTCGGCGACGAGATCGACCCGAAGGCCTGTGTGACCTTG
>Ga0207683_10002567_pt1 | contig 15839 bp, 17 predicted proteins | sample KBSM73metaG_FD_184333 | JGI IMG/M metagenome (GOLD analysis project Ga0207683, IMG submission 184333) | Miscanthus rhizosphere microbial communities from Kellogg Biological Station, Michigan, USA - KBS M7-3 metaG (SPAdes) (version 2) | ecosystem: Host-associated > Plants > Roots > Rhizosphere >... | reverse complement strand
GGCGTCGAGCGCACTGGTCGCCTCGTCCAGCAGCAGGATCGGCCGGCGCGAGAGCACCGCGCGCGCGATCGCCAGCCGCTGCCGTTGGCCTCCCGACAGCCGGACGCCGCGCTCGCCCAGGTCGGTGTCGAATCCACGCGGCAGGCGAGCGAGAAATTCGGTGGCATAGGCCGCTTCGCAGGCATCCCGCACCTCGTCATCCGACGCGTCCAGGCGCCCGTAACGCACGTTGTCCCAGACGCTGGCGGCGAATATCACCGGATCCTGCGGCACCACGGCGATCCGGCCGCGCACGGCACGCGGGTCGGCGCGGCGCACGTCGACGCCGTCGATCAGCACCCTCCCCTGCTGGGGATCGTAAAAACGCAGAAGCAGCTGGAACAGCGTCGTCTTGCCCGCGCCCGAGGGTCCGACCAGCGCCACGCGCTCCCCCGCGGCGATGCCCAGGTTCAAGCCGGTCAACGCCGGATCGTTCCGGCGCGACGGATAGGCAAAGGTCACCTCTTCGAGCGCGACCGTTGCCAGCGGCGGTTCGGGCAGGGGCACCGGATTGGCCGGCGCCGCGATCTCGGCCGGCGTATCCAGAATCTCCATCAGTCGTTCGGTCGCGCCGGCCGCGCGCTGCAACTCGCCGGCGACCTCACTCACCGTGCCCACCGATGTCGCGACGATCACCGCGTAGAAGACGAACGATGCGAGCTGTCCCGCCGACAACCGTCCCGCCAGCACGTCGTGCCCGCCGATCCACAGAATGATGCCGACCGCGACGAACACCAGGAAGATGACCGCGGCGATCAGCAGCGCACGCTGGCGGATGCGGCGCACTCCTGCCCTGAACGCGGCCTCGACCCGTTCGCCGTAGGCGTGCCGGTCCTCGGGTTCGTGCGCATAGGCCTGAACCGTGCGGATTTCGTGGATCGCCTCGTCGACGTAGGCGCCGGTGTCGGCGACGCGATCCTGGCTCGTACGACTGAGGCGCCGAACGCGACGGCCGAAGACGATGATCGGCAAGACGACCACCGGGAGCCCGGCGAGGACCAGCAGCGTCAGCTTGAGGCTGGTCAGCATCAGCAGCACCAGCGCACCCACACCCAGCACAGTGTTGCGCAGCGCCATCGACAGGCTCGATCCGATGACATTCTCGAGCATCGTCGTATCGTTGGTCAGGCGCGAAATGACCTCGCCGGTGCGAGTCACCTCGAAAAACCCCGGCGACAGCGTCAGCAGATGATTGAACACGCGCCGGCGCAGATCGGCGGTAACTCGCTCGCCAATCCACGAGACGTTGTAGAAGCGCACGTAGGTCGCCGCCGCCATCACCGCAATGATGGCGAGCAGCTCGAACAACGCACGGTCGAGCTCGGCGCCGATGCCGGCGGTGAACCCGCGGTCGACCACCAGCTTGAGCCCCTGCCCGACCGCCAGGGTGCACCCGGCCGCGACCAGAAGCGCAATGCCGGCGTACACGAAGCGGCGCCGGTACGGTGCGAGGAAGCTGCCCAGGCGTCGGAGCGTGCGCAGGACCGGCGGCCGCGGCGGCGTGGATGCGGAGGTGCTCATGGCGGTCATCGATTGAAATTCAACGCATTATAGGTGGTGCCGGCAGTGGCTTTGGACGGCGGCCGTGCCGATGCGTTCGGGTAGAATTCGAGCGCGTTGCCCTCGTAGCTCAGTGGATAGAGCACCTTCCTCCTAAGAAGGGGGTCGCACGTTCGATTCGTGCCGAGGGCGCCATGCACGCCCAGCCCCCAGCGCGGTATCAGGTCCACGACCGAGAAATGGACCCAAGCCAAGCCCGTCCCCCGTTCTGATATAATCAATGGTTTTGTGGGGATGCCAACCTTGACTCAAATCCTGCAGTGCCTGAAGAAGCACGGTCAGCGACTCGATTCGGAGATCGCCAAGGAGACCGGCATGCCGCTGGCCGCGGTCCGCACGGGTGCAGCCGGCCTGGCGTCGACCGGGGCGCTCATCGCTTGCAGCCTTGTCCGTTTCGAGAACGGCAAGCGAATCGAAGGATGGGTGTATCGCATGTCGGGCTACGTCCCGCCCGCGGCGCCCGGTCGAAAGGCCAAAACGGCGGTTGCACCGCGCAAGCCCGTCCAGTCCTGAAGACGCATCCGCTGTAAGTCGTCGCGGATGACGCCGACCCGCTATCGGATCGTCGCGTCCGATCCGAACGCGCATCTGTTCGAGGTCTCCTGCACCGTCGCCGATCCCGACCCGGGCGGACAGGCGTTTCGCCTGCCCGCCTGGTCGCCCGGCAGTTATCTGATTCGCGAGTTCGCCCGGCATTTCGTCTCGGTACGCGCCGAGTGCGAACGCGTACCCGTGGCGGTGCGCAAGGTCGCCAAGGACGTCTGGCTTGCCGACGGGTGCAGTGGAGCGCTGAGGCTCGTCGCGGAGATCTATGCGTTCGACTCTTCGGTGCGTGCCGCGTACGTGGACACGACGCGCGCGTTCTTCAACGGCCCCAGCGTCTTCGTCTGGCCGGTCGGCCGCGAAGACCGGCCGTGCGAGCTCGAGATCCTGCCGCCAGCCGGCGATGTCTATCGCCACTGGCGCGTGGCGACCGCGATGCCGCGCGACGGCGCGGAGCCTTTCGGCTTCGGCCGTTACCGCGCAAGCAGTTATGACGAATTGATCGATCATCCGGTCGAGATGGGGCGGTTCGACACCGTCACCTTCGAAGCCGGCGCGGTTCCGCACACGGTCGCGATCACCGGCCGGCATCGTGCCGACGGCGAGCGCCTCGCGCACGATCTGGCGCGCGTCTGCCAGGCGCAGGTCGACCTGTTCGGCGGTGCGCCGGGCAGCCGCGCTCCGGTCGACGCCTATCTGTTCCAGCTATTGCTCGCGGACGAAGGCTATGGCGGGCTCGAGCACCGCACGAGTACGAGCCTGATCGCCAAGCGCGACGGCCTGCCGCAACCGGGCGCGACCGGCGTCAGCGACGACTACCGGTCGCTGCTAGGTCTCGCGAGCCACGAGTATTTCCATACCTGGAACGTCAAGCGCATCAAGCCGGCGGCTTTCGTGCCGTACGACCTGAGCCGCGAGAATTTCACGACCCAGCTCTGGGCCTTCGAAGGAATCACGTCCTACTACGATGACCTGATGCTGGTACGCAGCAAGGTCATCGGCGTCGGCGGCTATCTGGAGCTTGTCGGCCGCCAGATCAGCGCGCTGCTGCGCACTCCGGGGCGGAACACGCAAAGCGTCGCCGAATCGAGCTTCGACGCCTGGATCAAATACTACCGCCAGGATGACAACGCGCCGAATGCGATCGTCAGCTACTACGTCAAGGGCGCGTTGATCGCGCTCGCCTTGGATCTCGAGCTGCGGCTGCGCAGCGCGGTCACGCTCGACGACGTCATGCGAGCCCTATGGGAGCGCCATGGCCAGACCGGCCTTGGCGTGCCCGAAGACGGCGTGCAGGCGATCGCGGCCGAGCTTTCCGGGCTCGATCTCGGCGCGTTCTTCCGCGACTACGTCCACGGCACGGTCGAGCTGCCGCTGCCGTCGCTGCTGGGGGAATTCGGCATCGGCTGGAACCTGCGGCCCACCGCGAACGCGAAGGACAAGGGAGGCGCGCCAGCCAGAGACCCGGCGCCACGGGTCTGGCTGGGGGCGACCCTGGCCGAAAGCACGGACCTGCGGCTCAAACATCTAATTCCGGACGGCCCTGCAGCGCTCGCCGGCCTCGCATCGGGCGATGCGATCGTTGCGATAGACGGCTTGCGGGCGACGGCCGACGGACTCGAGCGCCTTGTCCGGACGAGGAATGCCGGCGACGTTGTCGAGATCCACGCGTTCCGGCGCGACGAGCTGATGAGCTTCTCGATCGAGCTCGCCGCCGCCCGGAACGATACCTGCTGGCTGACCCTGGCCGAAGCCGCCGGGCCGGAGGTCGCGTCCCGCCGGGCAGCGTGGCTGGGCGCGTAAGGCCGCTTGGACTAGGACTTCCGCCAATGCGGCGGAATCGTCTTGTCGAAATACGGCAGCGCCTCGATCCGTTTCTTCCAGCGGGCGAGCTGCGGCGTCAGCATGCTGTCAGCGTCTAGATCCGGCAGCTTGATTTCCGACCGCCACACGAAAGCGAGCAAGGTATACAGCGCGTAGTCGGCCGCGGACAGCGGTCCGGCGAGATAGTCGCCGCGCATCGACTGGCTGACGAGTGCCAGCTCGTCCACCAGCGCCTTGCGCGAGTCGGCAATGGCTTTGGCGTCGCGTTCCTCGGGTTTTTTGCTGAACGCCTGCGTCGTGAGCGGATCCAGCGCCGCATCGAAGTCCTCATCGACCTCGCAGATCATGCGCCGGATGATCGCCCGCGTCCTGGCGTCGCCTGGGAACAGCGGCGCACCGCGGCCCGGGTAGGCGTCGTCGAGGTATTCGACGATGGCGCTCGACTCGTACAGAACGAAATCGTCGTCGACGAGCACCGGCACGCGATGCCGCGGATTGAGCGCCAGGAATTCAGGTTTGCGTGTGTCGCCCGCCGCAAACGAAAGCACCTTGAGCTCGTACGGCAACGCCTTGTGCTCGAGCGCGAGCTGCGCGCGCCACGCATAAGGCGAACCCGATCCGTAATACAGCGTGATAGCCATCCATTCTCCTTCGAATCAAGACCCGGATTTCTTCTTGGCAGGCTTCGCCGGCGCGGTCGCGGCCCGCATCGCCTCCAGCGAGGCCTTTTGCAGCTCCATCGTCTTGATGCTCATCTGCAGGAAGTTCTGACTCATGCCGAGCCAGTTTTCGATCACCCGCAACTCGGCGATCTTCTTGTCGATCTCGGCGGGGTCCAGTGTTGCGATCATCGCCGCCGGATTCGGAAACGGAATCGCCGCAGCGACGGCACCCTGCGCGCCGGGGGGCGAGAAGCCCGGCACCGGCACGCCGAACGGGTTCCACATCCGCTGCATGAAATCCATCGCTTCCTGCGGCGTCAAAGGCATCGACGGCTGATCCGACATGGTCAATCTCCCGCTGAGAGCCCCGCTACGATCGGGCGTGATTTCCAGTATTATGCCCCACATGTTTGACGCTGCCGCGTCCCTGCTTGTCACGCTGAAGTCGATCGTCGGCGAGGCCAATGTTCTGACCGCCGACGCGGACGTCGCATCGTATGTAACCGACTGGCGAGAGCGCTACCGCGGCCGCGCGCGCGCAGTGGTCCGCCCGGGATCGACCGACGAAGTCGCGGCCGTCGTGCGCTGCTGCGCCGGTCATCGGGTGCCAGTCGTGCCGCAGGGAGGCAACACGGGCCTCTGCGGCGGCGCCACTCCGCACGCGACCGGCGACGAGGTCGTGCTGACCTTGACGCGAATGAATCGCGTGCGCGCGATCGACGCCGACGACGCGACGATGACCGTTGAAGCCGGGATGCCGCTGGCCAGCGTTCAGCAGGCGGCCGCGGCCGCCGGCATGGTGTTCCCTTTGTCGCTCGCCTCCGAGGGTAGCTGTGCGATCGGCGGTAATCTGTCGACCAATGCCGGCGGCACCGCGGTGCTGCGCTACGGCAATGCTCGGGAACTCGTGCTAGGCCTCGAAGTCGTGCTCGCGGACGGCGAAATATGGAACGGCCTGCGCGGGCTGCGCAAGGACAATACCGGATACGATTTGAAGCAGGTTTTCCTGGGCAGCGAAGGCACCTTGGGCATCATCACCGCAGCGGTGCTCAAGCTCTTCCCCAGCCCGCGCACGTCGGCGACGGCGTGGGTCGCCCTCGAGGACGTAGCGGCGGCGATTGCCCTCCTTCGCGCCATGCGTCAGGCGATCGGTGACAGGCTGACCGGCTTCGAGCTCGTATCGCGCGATTGCATCGCGCTCGCGCGTGCGCAATTTCCTGCGCTACCCGATCCATTGCCCGGCCATCCCTGGTATGCGCTGGTGCAGGCGGACGACGCCGCCTCGCATTCGCCGCTGCGCACCGAAATCGAAACGGCACTCGCCGAAGCGATCGAGGCGAAGATCGCGCTTGACGCCGTCATCGCCGGCTCGGAAGCGCAGGCGGCAGGATTGTGGGCGCTGCGCGAGCATATTCCAGACGCGCAAAAACGCCAGGGCCCCAATATCAAGCATGACATCGGCGTGCCGATCGCGCGCATTCCGGCATTCCTCGCGCGGGCGGAGCAGGCGCTCGACGCCGCCTTTCCGGGCGTGCGCTATGTCGTCTTCGGTCACTTGGGCGACGGCAACCTGCACTACAATCTTTCCGCTCCCGCCGGCATCGACGCCGCGGTTTTCATCGAGCATACGGGCAGAGCCACGGCGATCGTCTACGATCTGGTCGCCGAGTTCGGGGGAAGCTTCAGCGCCGAGCACGGCATCGGCCAGATGAAGCGGGAAGCGATGGTGCGTTACAAGGCGCCGATCGAGCTCGAGCTGATGCGGCGAATCAAGCAGGCGCTCGATCCGCATGCCACCCTCAATCCCGGCAAGGTAGTCTGATGAACGACCGGCAATAAGTCATGGCCAAGATCATCGCCTGGCTGGTTCTGATCTTCATCGTGCTGCTCGCACTGCGTCTGATCAATCAGCGCAAGTCGCGCAGGCAGCAGCGCGCCGCAGGAGCGGCCGGCAGCACCGCGGTCGAGCCGATGGTGCGCTGCACCCGCTGCGGCGTCTTCCTGCCGCGCGCCGATGCGATCCAGCGCGCCGGCGAATACGCCTGCCCCGACGGTCAATGCGTGAAGCGCTGAAGCCGATGCCATCCGACTCCTCGATCCCTTCACTCGAACCGACCACGCTGCCGGCGCTGATCAACGAGTCGGGCCGGCGCATCCTGTGGATCGTCGGCGTTTACCGCGCGATTTGCGCGGCGCTGCTGCTCAGCACCGCCCTGTTTCTCGACCTGCGATCCGCAGGCATCGTCGCGCCGAACGCGTTCGTCACGGCGTCCGGCCTCTACTTCCTGTTCAGCATGGCGGCGTTCTGGTGGGTCCAGCGCGACTCATTCGATCACCCATTGGCGCCTCTGCTCCTGTCGCTGCTTCTGGGCGACATCTTCTTCATCGCGCTGCTGACCTACGCCAGCGGCGGTGCCGGAACCCCGCTGTCGATACTGCTGTTTCCGCAGCTTGCCGCAAGCGGCTGGCTGATGCGCACGCAAATCGCATTCTTTCATGCGGCGTTGGCAAGCTCGGTGCTGATCGCGCTCGAAGGCTGGCGATTGATCGAAGGCGACGTCGGGGCGGCGCAGATACTGCAGACGGGCCTGGTCGGCTTCGGGTATTTCGCGACGGTCGCGATCGCACTCGCTCTCGGGACGTTCACCAAGGCGAGCGAAGACCTCGCCGCACAGCGGGGCATCGATGTCGCCAATCTCGAGCAGGTGAACCGGCTGATCATTCAGGACATGCAGGATGGCGTGCTGGTGGTCGATCTGAACGGCGTCGTTCGCGGTCACAATGCCCAAGTGACCCGGCTGCTCGGCGGATTCGGCCGCATGCGCGGCGGCATGCGGCTCGCCGAATTCAGCGCGACCTTGCACGACTACTGGCGGCGCTGGCAGGAGGATTTCTCCGAAGCCCTGCCCCCGTTCAAGGTCGACGCGACGCAACGGCTGTTGCGCGTGCGGCATGTGCGTATCGGATCGGGGCTCAACGGTGGCACGCTGATCTACCTCGAGGACTTGGGACGCGCTCAGTCCGATGCGCAGCAGATGAAGCTGGCGGCGATGGGCCGGCTGACCGCGAGCATCGCGCACGAGGTGCGCAACCCGCTGTCGGCGATCAACCAGGCTGCGCAGCTGCTCGAGGAGGATGGCTCGGTGGCGCCCGAAGGTGAGCGTCTGCTGTCGATGATCCGCAACAACGCCAAGCGCATCGATCGTATCGTCGGCGAAGTGCTGCAGCTCAATCGCCGCGACCGCCAGCAACCGGAGGTCATCGATTATTCGGAATTCATCTACTCGCTGGTCGAGGAAGTCGTGCAGGCCGAGGACATCCCGCCCGCGAGCGTGATCATCCAGTGTCCGAGCGAGCTGTACGTGCTGTTCGATCGCGGCCACCTGAGCCAGATCATATGGAACCTGGTGCGCAACGCATGGCAGCACTGCCAGAAGAAGGACGGCAGCATCCACATCATGGGCCGTGCCGGATATATGGGCGATGCCGTAATATCCGAGCTTGCCGACGACGGCCCGGGCATTCCGGCCGAGCTGCGGGCGCAGATATTCGAGCCGTTCTTCACGACGCGGCCGGGCGGGACCGGGCTGGGCTTGTACATCGCCCGGGAGCTTGCTGATGCGAACGGTGCGGCGCTCGAGCTCTTGCCCAAGGGTCCGGGCGCCAATTTTAGATTGACGTTGAAGCGGGCGGCGAACCCGCCGACCTAGCCGGCTATTGCCTTGGGAGGCACTATGGCGCGAAGAACACGCGATCGCGGGCAACCGAAAGTGCTGGTCATCGACGATGAGCCCGACCTGCTCGAGCTGCTCGAGCTCACCTTGTCGCGGATGGGTCTCGACACGACGCGTGCACAGTCGGTCAGCGAAGCGATCCAGCTGCTCGACAGCCAGGCTTTCGACCTCTGCCTGACCGACATGCGACTGCCCGACGGCGAGGGACTCGCTGTCGTCGAACACATCACCGAAAAGGCGCTCGACGTGCCGGTTGCGGTCATCACCGCCTTCGGTAGCGCAGAGAACGCCGTAGCCGCGCTCAAGGCCGGTGCCTTCGATTATCTGGCGAAGCCGGTCGCACTCGAGCAGTTGCGCGCGCTGGTCAAGCAGGCGCTCAAGGTTCCGGAGAAGCCCTCTGCGCCTTCGTCGTATCAGCTGTTGGGCGAATCGCCGGCGATCATGCAGGTGCGGTCGATGATCGAGCGCCTGTCGAAAAGCCAGGCCCCGGTATTCATCACCGGCGAGTCGGGCAGCGGCAAGGAGCTGGCAGCTCGGATGATCCACATCGGCGGCGCTCGCGCCGAGCACCCGTTCGTACCGGTCAACTGCGGCGCGATTCCCGAGAACCTGATGGAATCGGAGTTCTTCGGCTACAAAAAGGGCGCTTTTACCGGGGCCGAGGGCGACCGCGACGGATTCTTCCAGGCGGCGAACGGCGGCACGCTGTTTCTCGACGAGGTCGCCGACTTGCCGCTGGCGATGCAGGTCAAGCTGCTGCGCGCGATCCAGGAGAAAAAAGTCCGGAAAGTGGGCGCGACGACCGAGGAGCCGGTCGACGTGCGCATCATCAGCGCAACCCACAAGAAGCTGCCGGCCCTGGTCGACGCCGGCGAGTTCCGGCAGGATCTTTTCTATCGGCTGCACGTGATCGAGCTGGCGATGCCAAGCCTGCGCGAAATGCGCGAGGACATTCCGTCGATCGCCGATGCGATCCTGAAAAAGCTGGCGCGCGCAACGCCAGCCCGGCTCGATCCCGAGGCGGCCGCCGCACTGGAGGCTTATCCGTTTCCCGGCAATGTCCGCGAGCTGGAGAACATCCTCGAGCGCGGACTCTCGCTCGCCGCCGATACCGAGCGGATCACCGCCGACGACTTGCATCTGACGCCGCCGCCCGATGAAGGCGACGCCGTACTGCCGGCAGGCGACAAGTGGCCGCTGCAGGATTATCTCGACCGCGTCGAACGCGCCGCCATCAACGAGGCGCTGGAAAAAACCCGATACAACCGGACCGCGGCTGCCAAGCTCCTGGGCATCACCTTCCGGGCGATGCGTTACCGGATGGAGCGGCTGGCCATCAAGTAATGCCTCTGCTTTTTCGCGGGCCTCGATTGCGATTGGTCAGCAGTCTAGGCGTCGCTCACAGCACGCAGGGCCTTGGACTCCGCCGTTCTTCATGACGCGGCGTGCCGCAGGTCAACGACCGGCGACGTCGGCCTGTCGATCGAGCTTTGGCCCCAATCGGTTGAAACGTAATAGGTTCCCTGTAGTTCGTTACCGAACAGACAGGAGTCCGTCGATGCCCGTATCTTGAAGGCTCTGCGTATCGACAACCATCGGTCCTGGCACACATGAAAACCGAAGAACACGTCGTGTTGCCGATGGCCGAGCAACAGCTGACCGCCGGCGACTGGGAGTCGATCGACGCCGCTTTCCTCGGTCACACCGACCCGATGCTCGGCGTCGAAGCCGGCGCCAAGTACGAGGAGCTCTTCCACCGCATCACCTGGCTCGCACCGGCGCCGATCGGCTTGGGCCCGGCACGATGACCGAGTATCTACAGGCATGGCAGTGCATCGGCTGCGGAAAAATCGATGCGCCGCAAACCTGCATCGGAGTCTGTCAGGACCGGCGGGTCGAGTTCGTCTACGCGTCGGACCATAAGGAGCTGCTGGCGCAACTGCGCGCCACGCAGCGGCACGCGCTCGCGGCATCCGCAGTGCTGCGCAGACTGGCGTCGACCAAGCCGCATGATCACGAATGGGAACGATCCTACCGAGCCATACAGGAGCAGGCGCGCCGCGTGCTGACGGCGATCGGCAGCGAGGAACCGCAAGAATGGCGGGAGCTCGACTGCCCGGAAACCACTGCGTGAAGCCAATGTGGCCGCGCAGCTTTGTCACCCGTTGGAGGTACGCGATGTCGTTTCATAGATCCTCACGTTCGCTGGTCGTCGTCTTCGTGCTCGCGGTCACCGCTCTTGGGCTTGCCGCCTGCACGCAAAAGCCCGACCAGCAGGGCGCAGCGGTATCAGCAGCGACCGCCCCTGCCGCCGCCGACCCATACGACCAGTCGAAAATGGACTTCAAGCCGGGGCCGGCGAAGCTCTCGACCGAACGCCATACCGGACCGTTTGCCGCCGGCAGTGCGCTCAGCATGGACGCGGCGCTGAAGCCGCTCGTCCCCGATACCGTCAAGGAAGTACGGCTCGACACGACGCACAAGGTCATCGAAATTGCTCCCGGCGTGAAATTCAGCGCCTGGACGTTTGGCGATCAGGTGCCCGGGCCCGTGGTTCGAGTGCGCGTCGGCGATCGCGTCAAGTTTTCGATGACCAACCGCAGCGACGAGCCGGCCCCCGGACTGCAGGTGATGGCCGCGCCGATGATGCATTCGATGGACTTTCACGCCGCGATGGTTTCGCCGCAGGACAAGTATCGCTCCATCGCGCCAGGCCAGACGATCAGCTTCGAATTCACGGCCAATTATCCCGGCATTTTCATGTACCACTGCGGCACGCCGATGGTGCTCGAGCATATTGCGTCTGGCATGTACGGCATGGTGGTCGTCGAGCCACGCAACGGCTATCCGACGAAGGTGGATCGCGAATACACGGTCGTACAGAGCGAGTTCTACACCAAGCTGGATCCGCAGAAGCGAAAGGTCGACGGTCAGCCGCTGTACGTGCTCGATGGCGACCGGGTCCGCAGCAAGGCGCCCACATACACCGTGTTCAACGGACGCTACAACGGCATGGTGGACCATCCGCTGCCGGCCAAGCCGGGCGAACGCGTGCGGCTGTTCGTGCTCAACGTCGGGCCGTCCAACACATCGAGCTTCCACGTCGTCGGCACCATATTCGATCGAGTATGGCTCGAAGGCAATCCCGACAACCTGCTGCGCGGTGCACAGACGGTCCTGCTGGGGTCGAGCAATTCGGCGATCGTCGAATTCATCGTGCCCGAGGCTGGCAGCTACATCATGGTCGACCATCACTTCGCCAATGCCTCGCAGGGAGCGATCGGATTGATCGCCGCGGGGGCGCCGGCAAGCGCGGGAGAAAGCGAGCATCACAACATTCCCGCAACCTCGGTTCCCACCGATCCGACTGCCGTCAAGGGCAAGCTCTCCTTCGACTCCAAATGCCTCGCCTGCCACTCTATCGCCGGCGGCGACAAGCTCGGTCCGGACCTCTACGGCGTGTCGAAACGCCGCACCGACAATTGGCTTGCCAAGTGGCTGAAGTCGCCGGAGCAGATGCTGCAATCCGACGCCGATGCGAAGGCTATGCTCGACAAATACAAGGTGCCGATGCCCAACCAGAACCTGTCGGACTCGGAAATCGCCGAGTATATTTCGTACTTCCGTTGGGCCGACACCAATTTGCGGCCGCAGGGCAAAGAGCAGCCGCAGCCGGCCGCATCGGGCGCCGCGCTCCCGCCGAACAAGACGCTATCCGGCTCGCCGGCTGCCGAGTCCGCGCCTGATCGCGGCAAGGAGAAGCGATGAAGCCGGGGTGGATAGCGATCGCGGCGGCACTCGCGGCAACTGCGCCCGCAACGGGGCTGGCATGCGGGGCTTGCGATGAGGACAAGGTAGCCGCGACCTACGACCATGCAGTGATCGATGCTGCCGTCGCGCGGCATCGTCAAGTCGTATTCGTCGCGATCGACGGTCCGGTCGACGTGCAACAAATCGCCACGCGCCTCACCGCAGCCGCGGCAAAGGTGCGGGGCGTCCGGGCCGGAACGCTTCGCACCTCGCTGGCGCCCCCTGCTTTTTCGTTCGCACTCGATACGACCCAGACCGCTCACGCTGCGGTGGCGGGATTCCGCAAGGCGGTCGGTGACTCCGGTGCACGGCTGACCGTGATACGGACCATGCGCGATAGCGTGCTGCAGCAACCGAATTAGCGTATCGGTTCGGCGGCGGGTCGATGTCAAATCGGGTGATCCGAGGCGCCACGAGGGCGTCGTCTTATAATGGCCGCTGGACCTTGCCGAATCCACCACTCCGATTTCATCGAGAGCTCCTCGTTCGCGCCCGAAGACCGCCGCTGCCGCGCGCCGCCTGTACGTCGATCGATCGGGGATCGTCGCCGCGGCGACGCAAATCGCTTCGCCCAATTGCGATGCGCGTCCGGAGGGCGAGCGCATCTCGCTGCTGGTCGTTCACAACATCTCGCTACCTCCGGGCAAGTTCGGCGGAAACGCCATCAGCGAGCTATTCACCAATCGGCTCGACCCCGGCGCGCATCCTGACTTCGGCGCGCTTGCGGGAATGCGCGTCTCCGCGCACTTTCTGATCCGGCGCGATGGCTCGCTGCTCCAGTTCGTCCCTTGCGCACTGCGCGCCTGGCACGCTGGAGCATCGTCGTGGCAAGGCCGCGAGCGATGCAACGATTTTTCCATTGGCGTCGAGCTGGAAGGCACCGATCTGCTGGCTTACGCGGATGCCCAGTACGCGGTGCTCGGCCGGCTCACCCGCGCACTGCGCCGGCGTTATCCGATCTCGGACCTCGCCGGCCACGACCAGGTCGCGCCAGGAAGAAAGACCGACCCCGGGGCCGCGTTCGACTGGGCGCGCTACCGCCGTCTGGCCGCTGTCCCGTAGCCGTGCGGCCAGCGGCCACTGCAAGGCGGCTATTCCGGTTCGCCGTGTTCCTGCAGCCGGCGAGACGTCAGCTATTGGCCTCGATAGCCTTCGAAGGTATAATTAAAGGTTATGCAATTTCTGGTCGATTACTTTCCGCTGATCCTGTTCTTTGTGGCTTTCAAGCTGCAGGGCATTTTCGTGGCGACCGGCGTCGCCATCGCCGCGTCGGTCGCGCAGATCGCATACGTGCGGTGGAGCCATGGCAAGGTTGCCGCCGTGCACTGGCTCAGTTTCGCGATTATCGCGACCTTCGGCGGGGCGACGCTGCTGCTGCACGACGAGACATTCATTAAATGGAAGCCCACGGTTCTGTACTGGCTATTTGCCCTCGTGCTGGCGGTCGGCAGGGTCGTTTTCCGCAAGAATCTGCTGGCCGCGCTGCTCAAGGACCTGACGCTGCCCGATCCCATATGGTCGCGATTGACCTGGGGCTGGGTCGTGTTTCTGGCCGCGATGGGGGTGGCCAACCTTTACGTCGCGGCCAATTTCACGACCGATACCTGGGTGAACTTCAAGGTCTGGGGCGGCATGGGCTTGTTCATGCTGGCCGCAGTCGGGACCGTGGCGTCGGTCGCCCGATACCTGCCCGGTGAATCGTGAACGACATCGCGACGACGCTTCGCTCACGCCTTGCCGACCTCTCTCCTTCCGCGCTTGAAATCCATGACGACAGCGCCGAACATGCGGGCCACGCCGGCGCGGCCGGCGGCGCCGGGCACTTTTCCCTGCTGATCGTGTCGAAGGCCTTTTCCGGAGTTCCGCGGCTTGAGCGTCACCAGCAGGTGCTGAACCGCGTCAATGATCTGCTGCCGCACCCTATCCACGCGCTGTCGATCAGGGCATTGTCGCCAGAAGAATTTTCCTGACGCGCGGGCCGAATTTCTTCCCGGACCACTTTTGCTTTTCTTTTAATCGACTCACCGACAAGGACTGTCATTCATGTCACAGATTATTCGACTTCTCACCGCGCTCGCCGCAACGTCCGCGCTCCTGCTGGCGCCCGTCGCATTGGCGCAGGATGCCAAAAGCAAGGCGCCGCCCGCCAAGTCCGATGCACCGGCCAAAGGCAAGGACCTTTACTCGCCGGCCTATTTCGACTTCATGCTCAAGCAGCGGACTGCCCAGGGTCAGCCGGACACGCCCGAATTGCGCGCTGCCGTTCGCGACGAGCTGAACACGCGCGAGTTGCTGGTCCGCGAGGCCAAAAAGCAAGGGCTCGACAAGACCCCGGCCCTGAAGACCGAGATGGACCTGACCCAGCAAACCGTCCTGGTCCGCGCATACATGGCTGACTATCTGAAGGCGCATCCGGTACCGGAAGACGCGCTGCGCAAGGAGTACGACGCGATCAAGGGCCAGATCGGTGACAAGGAATACAAGGTTCGCCATATCCTGGTCGACAAGGAAGACGAGGCGAAGGAAATCATCGCCGCGCTGCAAAAGGGGGAGAAGTTCGAGAAGCTCGCCGACCGCTCGAAGGACACCGGCTCGAAAGCCAACGGCGGCGATCTGGACTGGAATGCCCCGGCCAATTTCGTCAAGCCGTTCGCTGACGCGATGATAGCCTTGCCAAAGGGCAAGTTCACGACCACTCCGGTTAAATCGCAGTTCGGCTGGCACGTCATCCAGGTCGACGACGTTCGCGATGCCAAGGTTCCGACGTTCGAGGAAGTGAAGCCGCAACTGGCCCAGCGCATGCAGGGCCAGGTCGTCGACAAGTATCTGCGCGACCTGCGCGCCAAGAACGGCTTCTAAAGCGCCGGCGCGGTCCGATGTCGGTGACGAGGGCAGGCAGCGACAGCCTGCCCTTTTTCTTGCGTGGAAGTCCCGTTGGCGGCGGTTTCTGCGTGGGTGCTATTCTTCGCCCTTCGCGAAACTGAACGACCCTGTACAGCGGAAGTGGATGCCATGGCCAAGATTCCTCGTCCGAAAGACTTCTATGCCGGGCTGCTGTTCGTGGGGTTCGGCGTCTTGGCGATCATCATCGCCCGGAATTATCCGCTCGGTACTGCGGCGCGAATGGGTCCCGGTTATTTCCCGCGCCTGCTGGGGATCCTGCTGATCGTGCTCGGCGCCGCACTGTCGCTTACTGCATTGCGTGGCCAGGGCCCTCCGCTGCCGGGATGGAAATGGCGACCGGTCAGCATCGTGCTTCTCAGCGTTGTAGCGTTCGGCCTGGTGCTGACGCATGCCGGATTGGTGCTGTCGACGATCGGCCTGATAATCGTCGCCAGCACCGCCAGCCGGGAATTCAGGCTCAGGGAATCAGTTATCAGCGGTATCCTGCTGGCTGCGCTTTCGGTCGGCGTGTTCGTCATCGGCCTGAAACTGCAACTGCCGATCTGGCCAGGCAGCGGCTGACGCCAACCGATGGACGTCTTCGGCCATCTCGCGCTTGGCTTCGGCGTCGCGCTGACGCCGATCAACCTGGTCTACGCACTGGTCGGCGTGCTGGTCGGCACCTTGATCGGTGTTCTGCCCGGAATCGGTCCGGTGGCGACGATCGCGATGCTGCTGCCGACGACCTACGGGCTGCAGCCGGTTTCGGCGCTGATCATGCTTG
>Ga0207683_10002565_pt1 | contig 15843 bp, 11 predicted proteins | sample KBSM73metaG_FD_184333 | JGI IMG/M metagenome (GOLD analysis project Ga0207683, IMG submission 184333) | Miscanthus rhizosphere microbial communities from Kellogg Biological Station, Michigan, USA - KBS M7-3 metaG (SPAdes) (version 2) | ecosystem: Host-associated > Plants > Roots > Rhizosphere >... | reverse complement strand
CGAATAGGACACGCTCTCTTATTAGGTCAGCTTCCGCCGCATATGCGCGATATCGGCTTCGATTTTCCTCGGTCGGAATCGGGTAATAGGGAATATTTAAGCCAGGCACGTAGGGCTCTGGATATTCACGTACCAGGGTCGAACCTGAAGTCTTCGAGCTAGTGAGATGCTTGAATTCCGTCACCCTCGTATAGAGCGAATCGTTTGGATGGTTGATGACGGCCACCGATTGCGCCTGCGGTGTGTCGAGCGTCTCGAACTGAAAGTGCAGCGAGCGGTATGGCAGCTGGCCGAACCGGTAGTCAAAAAACTCATCGACCGGCCCCGTGAAGATCGTGTGTTCGTAGAGAATGCTGCCCTCGATCTCGCGGTAATCGGTGTTGAGCATCACTTTGATATTGGGATGACTGAGCATCCGCTCGAACATCCTGGTGTAGCCACGCAGCGGCATCGCCTGGTAGCTGTCGGTGAAATACCGATCGTCGCGGTTGATTCGGGCCGGCACTCGTGCGGCGACGGCCGCGTCAAGCTCCGACGGATCGAGCCCCCACTGCTTGCGGGTGTAGTTCCGGAAGAACTTCTCGTAGAGCTCGCGGCCGACCCGGTTGACGATCACATCCTCGGAGGTCTTGAGCGGTGCGCGCGGTTCCGCGACCTTCGCGAAGTAGCTCTCCAGCTCCATGGACGTGAACTGGGTGCCATACAGCTGGTTGATCGTATCCAGATTGATCGGAATCGGGACGAGCTGGCCATCCACGCTCGCCAGGACGCGATGCTGGTAGGGCCGCCATTCGGTGAAGCGGGAGAGATAGCGAAACACCTCCGCGCTGTTGGTATGAAAGATGTGCGGGCCATATCGGTGGATCAGGATGCCGTGCTCATCGCAGAAGTCATAGGCGTTGCCGCCGATGTGCGGGCGCTTGTCGCAGATGAGCACGCGCTTGCCCGCGTGATTGGCCAGGCGCTCCGCGATGGTGGCGCCGGCGAAACCCGCCCCGACGATCAGGTAGTCGAACACGTGGAACCTCTCTCAGGCGCCGCGCGCGGCCCGGACCGTGTCGGCCGTCTGCGGCGGTTGCGGAACGACGGTGGCGGTCGCGGCGTCCAGGAGTGAGGCGGTGCGGCTCCAGGTCCGGTCCCACGACATGCCGGTGAGGAACGCGTCGGCGCGCGCCCGCCGGTGCTCGGCCGGCTCGCGCAGCGCCGCGTTGCAGGCGCGCACCATGTCGGCCACGGTGTCGGCGATGTAGACGAGCCCGTGTTCGCCGTAGGGGCTGACCACGTCGCGGATCGACGTCGACACCACCGGCTTGCCGGCGGCGAGATACTCGGGCGTCTTGGTCGGGCTGATGTAGCGCGTCGCTTCGTTGCGGGCGAACAGCAGCAGCGCCACGTCCCAGCCGGCGATGTAGCGCGGCAGCTCGGCGTAGCTCTTGGCGCCGAGATAATGGATGTTCGACCGCCGGGGCAGGTCGCGCGGGTCGATCTTGACGACGGGCCCGATCATCACCAGCTGCCAGTCGGGCCGCGCGTCGGCCAGCCCCTGCAGCAACGGGATGTCCAGCCGCTCGTCGAGCACGCCGAAGAACCCGAGCCGCGGATGCGGGATCGGCTTCTGGTCGGGCGGATCCTCTCCAGGCCGGCGCGCGGTGGCGAAATGGGCCACATCGACGCTGCTCGGCACGGCGTGGATGTTCGGGTGCTGCCCCTTCTTGGCCTCGTAGAGCGACTGGCCGCCGGTGAACACCACGTCGGCGCGCCGCAACAGCTCGCGCTCGAGCGCCGGCAGCTCCGTCGAGGCGCCCTTGAATGCAGATAGTTCATCCATGCAGTCGTAGGCGACACCGACCGGGGTGAGGTGCGACGAGAAGCGCAGAGCGAGCGGGGTGTAGTACCAGAGCACGTAGCGGGTGATGCGCTCGCGGGCGATCAGCTGTTCGAGGGCGGCGCGTTGCGCGGAGATCGATTCGGTAGCCCCGAATCCCTGTGGCAGGTGCGGCACCACGACGTTGACGCCGTCGTGTACCTCGACCGTGATGCGCGTTTCCGGCGTGTCGTCGTAGATCGGTTCTTCGACGAAGAACACGCGACGGTTTCTTGCGTAGCGCGTCATCAAGTGCTGTGGACGCTGGAAGACGAACGCCCAGCGCAGATGACTGATACAGATCAGATCCGGGATATCCCCAACCGAACGTGGAAGATGCGCCGGCGGCTCGGGCATGACTGCGAACGATTGTGCAACCTCCATGCCTCCGTGGAGCCGCGTGTACGAGGTCCCGGGCGGGGCGCGTCGGCGGTTGCGCTCTCACTCTGGACCGACATTTGCTCAAAGCGGGTCATGCCACAGCTCGACAGTCACCGAGGCTATCCGCGGCCGCTCCTCGTGAGGGACACCTGGACGTCGCTCAACGGCCCCTGGGACTTCGCCATCGACTTCGACGGCGAGGTCGAACATCCGCGCCGGATTGCGTGGAGCTCGGTCATCCAGGTGCCGTTCTCGCCGGAGACGACGGCCAGCGGCATTGGCGACACGGGCTTGTTCCGCGCCTGCTGGTACCGCCGCGACGTCGCCATCCCTTCCGGCGACGGCCAGCGGCTGCTGCTCCATTTCGGCGCCGTGGATCACCGCGCCACCGTGTGGGTGAACGGCAGCCTGGTGGCGAGGCACGAGGGCGGCTACACGCCGTTCACCTGTGACGTCACCACCATCGTGGGCGATGACAGCCGCTGCGAGATCATCGTGCGGGCCGAAGACGACCCCGCCGACCTCGAAAAGCCGCGCGGCAAGCAGGACTGGCAGCCGCTCCCGCACTCGATCTGGTACCCCCGGTCGACCGGCATCTGGCAGACCGTCTGGATGGAGCGCGTGCCGGCGACGCGGATCGAGCGGCTCCGCTGGACGCCGAACCTGGAGCGCTGGGAGATCGGGTGCAGCGTGTGGGCAACCTGCGCGCGCCGCGCAAACCTGACCCTGCGCGTCCGGCTCGCCGCCGGCGACGTCCTGCTCGCCGACGACATCTACTCCGTCACCGGCACCGACACGCACCGCCGGATCGCGCTGTCCGACCCGGGCATCGACGACTCGCGCAACGAGCTGTTGTGGAGCCCGGCGCGGCCGCAGCTGATCGACGCCGAGCTGACGCTGATTGACGAGGACGGCACCGCGATCGATCAGGTCCGCAGCTACACCGCGCTGCGATCGGTGGCGGTCGACGGCAACCGCTTCATCCTGAACGGACGGCCGTGCCCGCTCCGGCTCGTCCTCGATCAGGGCTACTGGCCGGAGTCCGGGATCACCGCCCCGGACGACGACGCCCTCAAGCGCGACGTCGAACTGGCCAAGGCGATGGGCTTCAACGGCGTCCGCAAGCACCAGAAGATCGAGGACCCGCGCTATCTCTTCTGGGCCGATCGGCTGGGGCTGATGGTATGGACGGAGATGCCGAGCGCCTACCGGTTCACCACCGACACGATCCACCGCACCACCCGCGAGTGGATCGACGTGCTGCAGCGCGACGAGAGCCACCCGTGCGTGATCGCGTGGGTGCCGTTCAACGAGTCCTGGGGCGTGCCGAACCTGCCCAACAGCGCCGCCGAGCGGCACTACGTCCGCGGGCTCTATCACCTGACGAAGACGCTCGACCCGACCCGTCCGGTCGTCGGGAACGACGGCTGGGAGAGCGTCGCCACGGACATCATCGGCATCCACGACTACGATGCCGACCCGGCGCGAATCGCCCGGCGCTACCACGCCGATGAACTGCTGCCGCGCCTGTTCCGCCGCGAGCGGCCCGGCGGGCGCACGCTCGTGCTCGAGGGTGGCAAGCGCCACATCCAGCAGCCGTTGATGCTGACGGAGTTCGGCGGCATCTCCTGCTCGCCGGAGTCGGGCGAGTGGGGCTACGTGCGGGTCGCCTCGGCGCAGGAGCTGCGCGACCGCTATCGCACGCTCCTCGAGACGGTGCACGGCCTGCAGGTCTTCGCGGGGTTCTGCTACACCCAGTTCGCCGACACCTACCAGGAGGCCAACGGCCTGCTCCTGGCGGATCGCACCCCGAAGTTCCCGATGGCCGAGATCTTCGCCGCCACCAGCGGCCTCACGGCGCCGACGGTGGATCCCGATCCGGTCGGCAGCTCGCCCCGGCAGCTGCCGCCGACCGATCAGGACGAATCGGTGACGTGAACGGATCCGGACGAGGTGCCTGCCACCGGCGCGTCAGCCGCCCGCCCGCAGGAACGCCAGCACGTCGTCGCGGATCTCGGCCGGGTGCGACGCGAGCAGTCCGTGCGGGCCGCCGTCGTACTCCTTCAGCACGCTGCCGGCGATGCCGGCGGCGGCCTGGCGGCTCGACACGTCGATGGGCACGGTGGCGTCGGCGGTGCCGTGGATGATCAACGTCGGCACCGTGACCGCCTTCAGGTCGGACCGGAAGTCGGTGGTCGAGAACGCCGTCGCGCAATCGAGCGTCGCCTTGAGGCTGGCCTGCATGGCGACCGCCCGCGACCACTCGATCACCTCGTCGCTCACCGTCGCCCGCAGCAGGCCGCTGCCGTAGAACTGCGGGAAGAAGGCCGCCCAGAACCTGGCGCGATCCGCCGCGATCCCCTGCGCCATCTGATCGAAGACCGCCTGCGGCACGCCCTTCGGATTGTCCGGCGTCTGCAGCATGTAGGGCACGACCGATCCGATCAGGACCGCCTGCGTGACGCTGTGATCGCGGAAGCGCGAGAGGTACCGCACCACTTCGCCGCCGCCCATCGAGAAGCCGACCAGCGCGGCGCCGCGCGCGCCGGTCTTCTCGAGGACGTCGGCGAGATCGGTGGCCATCGTGTCGTAGTCGTAGCCGCCCCACGGCTGATCGGAACGGCCGAAACCGCGCCGATCGTAGGCGATCGCGCGCATGCCGGCGTTGGCGAGGGCCATGCCGAGATCGTCGTAGGTGTCGGCCGACAGCGGCCAGCCGTGCAGCAGCACGACGGGCCGGCCGCGGCCCCAGTCCTTGACGTAGAGCGAGACCCCGTCGCGCGTGGTGATGGTGGCCATGGCCGGATTACACCACGTACGGGCCGCGCGATTTCGGCTCGGCGGGGGGGTCCTGGACGGGGACGGGCCGCGGGTCGCTCGGCGGCGTCTCCGGCGCCTCGTCGTCCGGCTCGGGTGGCCGCTTCCGATCACGCGGCCGGTCCTGGCCGCCGCCGGGCGGCGGCTGCGGCGGCTCGGGCGTGCTCGCGGGCGCTTCGTCGGGCAGAAACAGCTGGGCCATGTGGTCATCCTCGCGGTGCGGGCCGCCACCTTGTGGGTAGCGGCCGACCGCAGTGGGGCAGCCGGGGTGTGTCCCGGCGCACCCCGTCCAGTGCTGCAAGAACATGACCCGAGACGGGCCTGGCGTCCGGGGCCCGGCGTCGACGACTGCCGGCTACCGGCCGGACGCCGATCCCTTGATCACGTGCATCTGGCCCAGCTCCGGCTCGGTGCCCGTCAGCCAGCCCTTCACCAGTTCGTAGACGATCAGCGGCCGCGGCTTGTCGACTTCGAGGAACTCCGCCCCGTGGATCTGCACGCCGATCAGCACGAGGCGCGGATCGTCGGGCGTGCCATGACGCGGATCGCCCTCGTCGGGGAACCACACCTTCCAGTCCTCGGCCCACAGCTCGCGGATCTTCTCGCGATCGCGCGTCACCGTCGCCAGGCCCGACACCGACACCCATTCGCGATTGCTGTCGCGGTAGTAGGTCAGGTTGATGTGGGGATCGTGGGCCAGGTCGGCCAGCTTGGACGAACCGTCGGCGCAGACGAACCAGAGATCGGCGCCGGCGGCGCGCTTCTGGTTGGCCATCGCCCGCGATCGCAGGTGGCCGTCGGCGCGGCGCGTCGTCATCATCGCCGTGTCGATGTCGTAGACCAGCTCGAAGAATTTATCCAGCTCGTTGGCCATGTCTCGTGTCCTCGGGTATGCGCGGATCTCAATCCACGCTCGCGCTCTGCACCTTGACGAGCGCCGGTTTACGGATGCCGGGCCGGGTGATGCGCTGCCGCCCGCTCGGGCGGTGCGTCTTCTCGAACGGTGGAATCGCGATCGCGCGGCCGCTCTTCGCCGACCGGTAGAGCGCCTGCACGATCCGCACGTCGGCGAGACCTTCCTCGCCGGAAGGCTCCGGGGTGCGGTCGTGCCGGATGCAGTCGGAGAAGTGCAGCAGCTCCGGCGCGAACTGATCGCGCTTGCCGATGCTCTTGCGCCGCGGGGTGCCGTCGACGGTCAGCGTGTAGCCGAGGCTCTCCGCGTACTCATAGGCCGGATCGACATGGATGTCGCCCTTGCTGCCGACGATGCGGTACTCGGCGACGTCGCCGCCGTTGAAGCTGGTGACGAACGACGCGACGCGGCCGCCGTCGAAGCGCAGGATCGCCGCCGTCGACTCGTCGATCTCCGACAGCGCCTTGACGCCGCTGTTGACGGACATCGCCACCACCTCGGTGGGCTCGGCCCGGAACAGGTAGCGGGCGGCGTTGATGCAATAGACGCCGATGTCGTAGAGCGTGCCGCCGCCGAAGTCGCGCTTCGTTCGGATGTCCCCGCGCCGCACCGTCATCGAGAACGACGAGTTGAAGAACTTCGGCTCGCCGATCGTGCCGGCGCGGACCAGATCGATGACCTTCAGGTTCACCGCCTCGAAGTGCAGGCGGTAGGCGATCATCAGCTTGACGCGATGCTGCGCGCAGGCGGCGATCATGCGCTCGCACTCGGCGGCCGTCACCGCCATCGGCTTCTCGCACAGCACGTGGACGCCGGCGCGGGCGGCGCGAATCGTATACTCCGCGTGCTGCGAGTTGGGCAGGGCGATGTAGACGGCGTCGACCTGCTCGAGGCAGGCCTCGTAGTCGCCGTAGTCGAAGGCGTGGTCGAGGCGGTAGCGGCGGGCGATCTCACGCCGCTTGGCTGCATCGCCGCTCACGACGGCGACCAGCCGGGAGTTGCGGGCATGGGCGAAGGCCGGCAGCACGGCCACCTGGGCGATGTGACCGAGCCCGACGACCGCATAGCGCACCGGGCCGCGTGAGGGCATCCACGTCTCCAATCGGGGCAGGCGGCGTCCATCGCCGTCCCGCTGGGACGTGCTGTGCAAGCCGCGCACCGGCAGGTGGACCGATCCTGGACGGCGCCCGCGGCGCTGTCGATCCGTCGATCGGCCGTTCGTCTAGGTGGTACCGCGGCCGACCGTGAGAGGCCGGCCGCTACGGGTGGAGACCCCGCACATGAAGCAGTACCTGCTGAGCATCTACCAGCCCGACGGGCCGGTGCCCCCGAAAGAGTTCCTCGAGCCAATTCTGCGCAACCTGGCCGCTCTCAACGAGGACCTGCGGCGCGCCGGCGCCTGGGTGTTCGCGGCCGGGCTGCACCCGCCCGAGACGGCCACCGTGATTCGCGCGCGTGCGCGCAGCGGGGACGCGGAGCTGCTGATGACCGACGGCCCGTTCGCCGAAGGCAAGGAGCACATCGGCGGCTTCTCGGTGATCCGCGCCACCGACCTCGATGCCGCGCTGGCCTGGGCCGGGCGGCTGGCGCGCATCGTCAGCCCGCTGGCGGTCGAGGTGCGGCCGATGCACGAGGAGCACGGTCCGTGAGCGAGATGCCGGCGAACGGGCCCGAGGCGATCGCCCCGGATCCGGCGACCGCGGGTAGCGTGGAGCGAGTCTTCCGGGAGGAATACGGGCGGGCCGTGGCCGTGCTCACCCGCGTCTTCGGCGACATCGGCATCGCCGAGGACGCCGTCCAGGACGCGTTCACGACGGCGGCCGCGCGGTGGCTGCAGGACGGTCTGCCGCCCAGCCCGGCCGGCTGGATCATCACCACGGCGCGCAATCGCGCCATCGATCGCCTCCGCCGCGAGGCGTCGCGCGCCGACCGGCACGCGCAGGCGGCCCTGCTCCATGCCCGCGACGAGCCGGTCGAGCCCGCCGGCAGCGAGGAGGACGCCGTGCACGACGACCGGCTGCGCCTGATCTTCACCTGCTGTCACCCGTCGCTGGCGGCCGGCGCGCAGGTGGCGCTGACGCTCCGGCTCCTCGGCGGCCTGACGACCCCGGAAATCGCCCGCGCCTTCCTCGTCCCCGAGCCGACGATGGCGCAGCGGATCGTCCGCGCCAAGGCCAAGATCCGCGACGCCGGCATCCCCTACCGCGTGCCCGGGCCGGGCGAGCTGCCGCAGCGCCTGCGCGCGGTGCTGGCGGTGGTCTACCTGATCTTCAACGAAGGCTACGCGGCATCGGACGGCGAGCGGCTGGTCCGCGACGAGTTGTGCGCCGAGGCGATCCGGCTCGGACGTGTGCTGGCGGCGCTCCTGCCCGACCAGGAGGAAGTCCTCGGCCTGCTGGCGCTGATGCTGCTCATCCACGCCCGGCGCGCCGCCCGCGTCGACGGCGGCGGCCTGCTCGTGCGCCTCGGCGATCAGGACCGCGGCGCGTGGGACCGGGCGCTGATCGCGGAAGGGCACGGCATCGTCCGCCATTGCCTGCGCCGCAATCGTCCCGGGCCGTACCAGATCCAGGCGGCGATCAACGCCGTGCACGCCGACGCGCCGACCGCCGCCGCCACCGACTGGCGGCAGATCGTCGCGCTCTACGATCAGCTGCTCGCAGCGGCGCCGACGCCGATCGTCGCGCTCAATCGCGCGGTCGCGGTCGCGGAGGTGGACGGCCCGGCGGCGGCGCTGCGCCTCGTCGACGCGCTGGCCGCCGCGCACGACGACGCGCTCGGCGATCACCGCGTCCTGCACGCCATCCGCGCCGATCTGCTCGAGCGGCTCGGACGCCGCGAGGATGCTGCCCGCGCCTACGACGCGGCGCTGGCGTGCGGCGGCAACGCCGCCGAGCGTCGCACCCTCGCCCGCCGCCGCGACGCGTTGCTCGACTGATTCGGCGCGCTCAGCGCGGCAGGCGGGCGCGGCGGACCAGCCTCGCGATCGCCGCCACGAGCTCGCCCGGGTCGACCGGCTTGGCCAGGTGCATCTCGAAGCCGCTCTGCAGCGCCCGGGTGCGATCCTCGGCCCGGGCGAAGGCGGTCAGCGCCGCCGCCGGCACGTCGCGCACCGAGGCGTCCGCCGACGAGCGGAGCCGCCGGATGAAGTCGTAGCCGTCCATCTCCGGCATGCCGACGTCGACGATGAGCGCGTCGGGCCGCTCGGCGGACAGGCGATCCAGGGCGTCGGCCGGGGACGCGAACGTCGACACCTGGGCGCCGGCCGCTTCCAGCACGACGCGCAACAGCCCGAGCGCGTCCGGCTCGTCGTCGATCGCCGCCACGCGCACGCCGGCGAGGTCGTCGAGCCGCTCGAGCGGGGCGCTGGACGGCCGGCGCGGGTGCTCGCGCGGCGCGACGGGCGTCTGCGGATGCACGATCATCAGCGGCAGCCGGATGCGGAACGTCGATCCGGCGTTCTCGCCGGGGCTCGTCGCATCCACCGTGCCGCCGTGCATCTCGACCAGGTGCCGCACGATCGCCAGCCCCAGCCCGAGGCCGCCGGTCTTTCGCGTCGTGCTGGCGTCGGCCTGCCGGAAGCGCTCGAACACGAACGGCAGGAAGTCGGGGGTGATGCCGACGCCCGTGTCGCTGACGGCCAGCTCGACCTGCGAGTTCACGCGCTCCAGCCGGACCTGGACGCGGCCGCCGCGGCCGGTGAACTTGACGGCGTTGGTCAGCAGGTTCCACAGCACCTGGCGCAGCCGGTCGGGGTCGCCCGAGATCGGTCCGACGCCCGGGTCGAGGATTGTCTGGATGCGCACGCCCTTGGCATCGGCCGCCGGCTGCACGGTCGCGACCGCGTTGTCCACGATCACCGGCAGCTGCACCGGCTGGACGTCCAGGCGGATCTTGCCCGAGACGATCCGCGACACGTCCAGCACGTCGTCGATGATCTGGCTGAGCCAGTTGGCGTTGCGCTCGACGGTCTCGAGCCCGCGCGTCTGCTTGTCGCCCGACAGCAGCCCGCCCCGCAGCAGCCGCGCGTAGCCGACGATGGCGTTCAGCGGGGTCCGCAACTCGTGCGACAGCACGGCCAGGAACTCGTCCTTCATCCGGTTGGCGTCGCGGGCGTCGATGAGCAGCCGGGCGTTCTCGAGCGCGACCGTCGCCCACCCCGCGATACCCTCGGCGATCCGCTCGTGATCCTCGGTGAACACGCCGACGCGGGAGCTGCCGAAGAACAGGCCGCCGAGCACGTCGCCCTGCATGCCCCGCACCGGCACCGCCAGGTAGCTGCGCACGGGCAGGTGGCCCTTCGGCATGCCGTGGTACGGCGGGTTGTGGCCGAAGCGCGGGTCGGCGGTGACGTCGTCGAGCCGGATGGTCGCCTCGCCGCGGAACGTCGGCGCGAACACCTCGGTGGCGCGCGGATGCGGGAACTTCGCGAACGCCTCCTTGGGGGCGCCGGACAGCGTGTAAAGCATGTAGGCGTCGCCGGAGTCGGCGTCGCGGACGTTGTAGAAGAAGGCGCCGAACTCGGCCGACGTCAGCTGCCGGGCCGCGTCGGTGACCTTCTGGACGATGGTGTCGCGATCGAGCGACGAGGCGACGACGGCGCCCACCTCGGACAGCTTCTGGGTGATCTCGGCGTGCTCGCGCGCCAACTGGCGCAGCCGGACCTGCTCGGTGATGTCCCGCGCGATCTTCGAGGCGCCGACGATCTCGCCGGTGTGATCGCGCAGCGGCGAGACCGTCAGCGAGATCGTCAGCCGGCTGCCGTCCTTGCGCTGCCGGATCGTCTCGTAGTGCTGGATGCTGAGGCCGGCACGGAGCCGGGCCAGCACCGAGTCCTCCTCCGACTGCAGCTCGTCCGGAATCAGCATCCGCACCGACCGCCCCACCGCCTCGGCTTCGGTGTAGCCGAACATCCGCTCGGCGGCCTGGTTCCAGGATGTGATGACGCCGTCGAGCGTCTTGGTGACGATGGCGTCGTCCGACGACTCGACGACCGCGGCCAGGCGGCGCATGTCGAACTCGGCGCGCTTCTGCGCGCTGATGTCGCGCGCGATCTTGGACGCGCCGATGACGACGCCGGCGTCGTCGTAGATGGGCGAGACGGTCAGCGAGATGTCGATCAGGCTGCCGTCCTTGCGCTGCCGTATTGTTTCGTAGTGCGTCACCGATCGGCCGGCGCGAATGGTCGAGAGGACGGTGTCCTCCTCGCCCTGCCGGTCGGCCGGGATGATCATCCGGATCGACCGTCCGATCGCCTCCTCCGCCGAGTAGCCGAACATGCGCTCGGCGGCCCGGTTCCAGGAAATGATCGTGCTGGACAGATCCTTGCTGACGATGGCGTCGTCGGACGACTCGACGACCTTCGCGAGGTGGCGGTTGGCGAGATCGGGGACGTGGCTCATACGGCCGGCCAATGGGTCAGGCACGTACCATCGCTCCGATCATAGCAGGGGCCCGAGGCCGGCCGCCCCCGGCCGCGCCGCGCGTGCCGCTGGCCGGCGAGCCGCGCTCCACGGGGAGCGCAGCTCGACCGTCCACGCCGCGCCGTGCGTCAGCGACGGCCTGCCTTCTTGGCCGCGCCGCGCGACGCCTTCGGGCTGTTGCCGCGATCGGCCGCGGTCGCGCCGCGTCCGGCACCGGCGGCGGCGGCCTTCCGCATCGGCGCGCGAACCGGCCGGGCCGGCGTGTCCTCGGCCTCGGCGTCCGCCGCGTCCTCGTCTTCGGGATGCGCGCCGCTGGCGGCCTCCTGGTTGATGCCGCCTTCGGCCAGCTGCGACAGCTTCTCGTCGGCCGCCTTCTCCTCGTCCAGGATCTGTTGCAGCAGGTCGCCGGCCTCCGTGTGGCCCATCGCCTTGGCCCAGGCGACCAGGGTGCCGTAGGCGGCCATCTCGTAGTGCTCGGCGCGCTGGCCGGAGGCGATCAGGGCGGCGTCCATCGTCGCCTCGTCGAAGTCCTCCTCCATCGCGGCCTTGCCTTCCTCGATGATGCCGGCGATGCCGTCGCAGTGCTTGCCGCGCACCTTTTCGTCCAGGCTCGCGAACACCTCCTCGAGCCGCTGGACGTGACCCTGCGTCTCGTCGCGGTGGGTCGTGAACGCCTGTTGCAGCCCGGGCGACGACGCCGCCTTGGCCATCTTCGGCAGGGCCTTGAGCAGTTGCTTCTCGGCGTCGTAGGCGTCGCGCAGCTCGTCGATGAATGCGTCGTGCAGGGTTCCAGCTTCAGCCATGGGATGCTCCTTTGAGGTCACGGTCCGGCGCGCATGCCTCACACGCGCGGGGGATCGGTTTCGCGCGCGAAATGCCGATGCTTCGCGAGCGCGGCGATGAAGACGTCCGGCCCGGCGCCGGTGGCGTCGACCACCAGACCGGGATCGGCGGTCCCGTCCGGAAGCGTCTCCGGGATGCCCGCGGCGCGCAGGATCGCGGCGGCGCCGCCGAAGGCGAGGATCGTCTTGCAGTGGCGGTACTGGTCCTTCACGAACTCGAGCGCCTGTCCGTTGGCGAGCAGCGCCTCGACGGCGGCGGCGCCGTCGGGCAGGACGACGCCGTCGTAGAGCACGGACGGCGTCGCCTCGACCGAGGCATCGGCGTCGAGGATCTCGCCCGACATCGCCTCGAGCGCCCCGATGCGCGGGCCGAGGAAGCGCGGCACCGCCCCTTCGGCGGCGAGCCGCCGGGCCAGGGCGCGCACCGGCGCCGCGTCGCAGCCGCCGGCGAGCAGGAACGCCACCTTCCGGGTGCGGATGCTGCCATCGCCGGGGCGCGCGAACAGCGACAGCGCCGCGGACGCGGTGACTTCCGGCGTCACCGTACCGGCCAGCGCCTTCGGCATCGGCTCCGGCAGCTCGCGCATGCCGAGGCCGGAGGCGACCGCTTCAGCCAGCTCGGACGCGACGTTGCGCAGGCTCGACACCATCCGCTCGCGGATCGCGGCCGTCTGGACCCGCGACAGCTCGAAACGGAAGGCGCGGACGATGTGTGCCTTCTCGATGTCCGTCTGGCTGTTCCAGAACAGCGTGGCCTGCGTGTAGTGGTCGGCGAACAGCGCCGCCTTGCCGCGGACCTTGTGCTCCCGCTCCAGCCGCGGCTCCGGGAACGAGACGAAGCCCATTTGGCCGGCCTGGAACGGACAGCCGCCGCCGAGCGAGTTCGGCTCGTAGGCGACGCGGCCGCGGTTGATGGCCTGCCGGTGCATGCCGTCGCGCTGGTTGTTGTGGACCTGGGCGACCGGCGCGTTGATCGGGATCTCGTGGAAGTTCGGCCCGCCGAGCCGCGAGATCTGCGTGTCCTGGTAGGAGTGGATGCGCCCGGCGAGCAGCGGATCGTTGGTGAAGTCGAGGCCGGGCACGATGTGCGCGGCGCAAAAGGCGACCTGCTCCGTCTCCGCGAAGAAATTGTCGGGGTTGCGGTTCAGCACGAGCTTGCCGATCGCGAACACCGGCACGAGCTCCTCGGGCACGATCTTGGTCGCGTCGAGGACGTCGAAGCTGAAGGCCTCGGCCTGCTCCTCGGTGAAGATCTGCACGCCCAGCTCGTACTCGGGATACGCGCCCGCCTCGATCGCCTCCCAGAGATCGCGGCGGTGGAAGTCGGGATCCGCGCCCGAGATCTTGACCGCTTCGTCCCAGATCAGCGAGTGCGTGCCGGCCGCCGGCGACCAGTGGAACTTGACGAAGTGCGACGCGCCCTCGGCGTTGACGAACCGGAACGTGTGCACGCCGAAGCCCTGCATCATCCGGTAGCTGCGCGGGATGGCCCGGTCGGACATCGCCCACAGCAGCATCGCCGTGCTCTCCGGCATCAGCGACACGAAGTCCCAGAAGGTGTCGTGCGCGGTCGCCGCCTGCGGCATGGCGAAATGCGGTTCGGGCTTGGCGGCGTGGATGAGGTCGGGGAACTTCATCGCGTCCTGGATGAAGAAGATCGGGATGTTGTTCCCGACCAGGTCCCAGTTGCCCTCGTCCGTGTAGAACTTCACCGCGAAGCCGCGCACGTCGCGGGCCGTGTCGGTCGAGCCACGCTCGCCGACCACGGTCGAGAAGCGCACGAACACCGGCGTCTGCTTGCCCGCCGCGCTGAAAATCGAGGCCCGCGTGTATTCCGTCAGCGGCCGGTAGCACTCGAAGTAGCCGTGCGCGGCCGAGCCGCGGGCGTGCACGATCCGCTCGGGGATGCGCTCGTGATCGAAGTGGGTGATCTTCTCGCGGAGGATGAAGTCCTCGAGCAGCGCCGGTCCGCGCAGCCCCACCTTCAGCGAATGCTGGTTGTCGGCCACCGGCACGCCCAGGTTGGTGCTGAGGGCGCGGGCCGTGGAATCGACGCGGACGCGGTCGAGCGGCCGGACCAGCGGGTTCTGGCCGATGTTGGGTGACCCGCTGCCCGTCTTGTCGTTCCCGTTCGGCTCCGAGACGGTGCTCGAGCCGGCCATCGGATCCTCCGGCTTCACGAACGCCCCGGGGGGCGGCGCGACGGCGGCGGCGGGATCGTATTCGCTGGCTTTGTTCGGGTTGAACGGGAACGCGGCGCCGAGATCGGCGGTGGCTGCGACCTTCTCGGCGAGGGTATCGCTGCTCGCCGGTTCTCTCGGTTCGGCGGGGCCCCCGACGGTCGGACGGCTGCTGCGCACGTCGCGCGGAGGCGGCTGCTGTTTGGGCATGCGGCAGCTTCCCAGCACGTGGCGTGCCAGGAATCGAGCGCCTCCGGCGGGCTGATGCGAGCCCGTGTGGGCAGGCGTCAGCCCATTCACAGCAAGGACGCGCCCATCGCGACGATCGCGTGGCGTGTTCGCCCGCGCGACGATCGGTTCGGCTCGACTACATGCGCGCGGTGGACGCCCGCACAGCCCGACCGTTCAGAAGCGCAGCGTGGCGCGCACCGAGACGCTGCGTCCGTCCTGCGGGATCAGATCCTGGCGGAACTCGTAGCCGACCGGCTGCGCATAGGGCGTGTCGAACACGTTCGAGACGCGCGCCGCGAACGACAGCGGCCGGCCGGGCGGGACGAACGTGACGTTGGCGTTGGTCAGCCACACGCCGTCGACGTGGGTGCCCAGCGTCGAGAACCGATGGCCGACGTACTGCGACTCGGCGGCGAGCGAGACCTTGCGCTTCCACAACGGCGCCGCCGCGTGGATCAGCCCCTGGCGGCGCGGCGAGTTCGACAGCTCGACGTCGGCGATCGGATCCATCGTCCGCTGCGCCACGTAGCTGCCCCGCAGCAGCAGGCCCGACGTCCAGCGCCGTTCCGCCTCGACCTCGACGCCGCGCGACTGCGCCTGCTCGCGGTTCTCGAAGTAGTACTCGGCGCCCTGGGAGATCAGGTCCGTCGCGCGGGTGACATACCCGGTCGCGGTGACGCGCAGGGTGCCGCCGAAGTACTGCTCGTAGACGACCTCGGACGTGCGCAGCCGCTCCGGCCGAAGCGTGCGCGCGAACGGATCGGGGTAGTAGTAGGTCTCGTAGACCGTGGGGGCCCGGTACGCTTCGCCGTACAGGGCCTTGATCGCGGTGTCGGCATCGGTGCGGTAGACCAGGCCGACGCGCGGCGTCACCGTGCCGCCGGTCAGGCTCCACCAGTCGTAGCGGCCGCCGACCGTCGCGGTGAGATGGCGGTGGAGCTGGATCTCGTCCTGCCCGTAGATCGCGGCCTGGTTCGAACGGTAGTGCGAATCGAGGTTCGAGACGAACGGGTCGATCGCGTAGCTGGCCTGGTCCTGCCGGATGTTGTGCCGGTACTCGAGACCCGTCGTCAGCTGGTGGCGATCGCCGGCCCGCTTGGACGCGGTCCCTTCGGCGCCGATCCAGGCGCCGTCCCCGGTGTCCATGCTGTTGGTGCCGTCGAGGTAGACGTAGGTGCCCTCGTAGCCGCTG
>Ga0207683_10002563_pt1 | contig 15854 bp, 12 predicted proteins | sample KBSM73metaG_FD_184333 | JGI IMG/M metagenome (GOLD analysis project Ga0207683, IMG submission 184333) | Miscanthus rhizosphere microbial communities from Kellogg Biological Station, Michigan, USA - KBS M7-3 metaG (SPAdes) (version 2) | ecosystem: Host-associated > Plants > Roots > Rhizosphere >... | reverse complement strand
GCGCAGCGTCTTCCCCTCGATGAGCTCCATCGCGACGAATGTCGTCTCGCCGTCGCGACCGATCTCGTAGATCGTGACGATGTTCGGATGATTGAGCGCCGACGCCGCCCGCGCCTCTTGCTCGAAGCGGGCCAGCCGCCCCTTGTCCGAGGCGAGGGACTCTGGCAGCACCTTCAACGCCACCTCGCGCCCCAGACGCGTGTCCCGCGCCCTGTAGACCTCTCCCATCCCGCCCGCACCCAATGGCGCGAGCACTTCGAAACTGCCGAGACGCTGACCGGCCTGGAGGGCCATGAGGGGCTCGGCGATTCTATGTGGGAAACTGTGCGGCCCATGAGCGCCGCACACGACACGAAACGGCCGAAGCTGAGCGGCGGCTTCATCGCGATCATCGTGTTCAAGTTCCTGAAGGCCGTGGCGTTCGGGCTGCTCGGCGTCGGGGCCCTCCGCCTCGCCCACCTGCCGAAGAACTCCCTCCAGATGGTGCTCGTGCGCAAGCTCGGCGTCAGCGGGGATTCCATCCTGGTGCGGGACATCTCGAACGTCATCGACACGCTGACGAAGGGCCAGGTCCAGGCGATCGGCGCGGCCGCGATCTTCATTGCGCTCGTGTTCGCGGCCGAGGGCGCGTTCCTCATCCTTCGGAAGCCGTGGGCGCCGTGGTTCACCATCGTGCTGACGGCGCTCGGGATTCCGCCGGAGATCCTGGAGATCGTAAAGCGGCCGCAGAGCGCGCGGCGCTACGTGCTGCTCGCGATCAACGCGGCGATCCTGTACTACCTGTGGAGGAAGAAGGACGAGTTCCGCGGCGCGGCGAGCGAGGCGACCGAGCATCCCCGGCAGCGGGGCCGCGCCACGGGGTAGCTCTGGCGGGCCGAGCTGCTCGGTCCGACGACATACTAGTCGTCGCTAATATTTCGACGGCGTCTCAGGCGCCGAATCGCTTCGCGAGCCACTGCTCGACTTCCTCGGGGTGATAGCCGAACGGGCCCGGCTTGCCCTTGTAGACGATCGCGCCGCTCTCGTCGATCACGTAGAGCCGCTCGGGCCAGCCGGCGTAGGCGGCGTTGGCGGGGTTCTCGATCGGATCGACGTAGAGCGGGATGTCGTAGTGGAACCGCTTCACGAAGTCGTTGGCGATGCGCACGCGATCCGCCATCGAGGTCGGCTGGGGATAGCAGACGCCCTCGTCGACATTGGACTCCATCTGCCACTCGTCGAGCGGGTGCGCCTCCTTGATGTAGAGCGTGACGAAGCGAACGCGGTCCCGGTACTTGCGTGCGAGAGCCTGGACGCGCTCGACCGAGCGGCGGAAGGGAGGTCAGGTGAAGCTGCCGAAGACGAGAACGGTGGGCTTGCCTCCGAGCTGCTCGGCGAGACGCACCGGAGTCGCCCCGTCCAGCGAGACGAGCCCGACGTCCGGAGCGCGGTCGCCGACCTTGAGCGTCCCCTCCTCGCGCTGGTCGTACCGCAGCATCCCGACGACGTTCCGCGGTCCCCCGACCATGTAGGTAAACGCGCCGACGGCGAGCATGCCCAGGACGCCGATCGCGATCATCACCCTTCTCAGCATGGGTTCACATCTCTCTCCCGGAAGAGCCCGCCGCTCTCTTCGCTGCTCAAATCTTAGCCGGAATTCGACGGCCCGCCGCTATTTCGGGAGGCGGGACTTCGGGATCTTCACCAGCACCGTGTAGAGGGGGTCGACCATCTCGACGACGGGGGCGACCGCGTTTTGTGAGACGAACTGGTAGGCGTCGATCTGGTCGAGGCCGGTCTTCTCGACGACCCACGCGACCATGTCCTTGTAGGCGATGCGCGCGGCGTCCTCGAGCGGGCGCGCCGCGCCGAGCGACATCATCCACTCGCCGTTCTCGATCCGCGGCCACGGCGTCTCGCGGCCCTTGATCAGGTCGACCGTGAGCTCGACGTTCATCGCGCCCTCGACCGCCGTCCCGATGATCTCGCCGTCGCCCATCGCGTAGTGCCCGTCGCCGAAGGAGAACAGGCCGCCCGGCACGCGCACGCCGAGATAGATCGTGTTGCCGGCGCGCACCTCCGGGCAGTCCATGTTCCCGCCGAAATTGTCGGGGACGATCGTCGAGCGCGCCTCGCCGAAGGGAGGCGACACGCCGAGGCAGCCGAGGAAGGGCGCGAGGGGCACTTCCCACGACCGCTTCCCGTCGGCGCTGCGCGTGCGCACGACGTTCTTCGAACGGTCGACCTCGTAGAACCACACCCGCTCCGGCAGGTCCGCCTGGAGCACCGCCGTGCGATCCGTGCCGTTGAGCGCGCCGAAACCCGGGAACAGCGACGAGATCCCGTGGTCGCGCGCGGGATCGAGCTTCTCGATGTGGATCGCGAGCGTGTCGCCCGGCATCGCGCCGTCGACGTAGAAGGGGCCGGTCTGCGGGTTGTCGTGCCCGATGGGAGCGACCTTCGACGGAAGCTGATCCGGTTTCGTGACGGCGCCGTCGTAGCAGTCCTCGGTCCACGAGACGATGCGCGTGCCCGGCTGGACGTGGTGCGAGGGCGCCGCGCCGCCGAACGTGTACTTCAGCTCCTCGTGCTTGGGAACGTAGCGCAGCACGGGACGCTCATCGGCCAGGGCGACGCACGCCGCCAGGGAGAGCGCGGGCAGGACGAACCGCAGTGCTCGGGTCACGCCGACCTCCATTCGAATGCCGCCGGACGAATGACGAAAGCTCGCAGCTCGCCGCGGCAGGGTGCTGGTAATCTAACGCCTCGCATCTCAGGAGAACACATGCTGCACCGTTGTGGAAAAGGACTGGTCGTCGCAGCCCTCGCGGCAGCGGCATTCGCCGCCGGGTTGCGCGCGGAGACCGGCGGAGCCTTCCGGCGATCCGTCGCGGAGATCCAGGCGGCGCAGACCGCGGCGGACGGAATGTCCGCTCCGCGTCTTGCGGCGCCGCGGCTCGCCCCGCCCCGCGCGCTCCTGCCTCCGAACCCGGACTCCCCCGCCGAGACGGCGAGCCTGGCCGGAGACGCTCCCGTCGCGCCTCCCGGCCCCTCCGCTCCGCAGACGCTCGGCGTCAGCTTTCTCGCCGCCACGTCCGCGGAGACGAACGCCTTCCCGCCCGACACGATGGGCGCGGCCGGACCGACGCAGTTTCTCGTCGCCTTGAACGGACGCATCCGCACGTTCGTCAAGGCGACCGGCGTGACGGACGGCGTCCTGAACGTGGCCACCGATACATTCTTCGACTCCGTCCGGGGCGGGCAGTCCACCGCGTATCCGCGCGTCCGGTTCGACCGCTCGTCCGCGCGCTGGATCGTCACCGTGATGAACTTCAACGTGACGCCCGTCAGCAACCGCATCCTGATCGCGGTCTCCGACACGGGCGTGATCACGGCGGGCACGACGTGGACGTACTTCTTCTTCCAGCACGATCTCGACAGCCCCGCCGGCGACACGGCGCTGTTCCTCGACTACCCGACGCTCGGAGTCGACGCCAACGGGCTCACGATCGGCGGAAACATCTTCGACGCCGGCGGCGCTTACCAGGGCACTTCCGTGCACGTCGTCCGGCGCAGCCGGATTCTCGCAGGCCCGGGCGGCGACCTCGTTCCCGCGGGCGACGCCGTCGCGTTCCGGAATCTCACCGGAACCCCGACGGGTGCGGGCCCCTATACGCCGCAGGGCGTCGACAATCCGAATGCCGCCGCGCCGACCGAGTCGTGGCTCGTGGGTGTCGACAACGCGGGCTTCGGAAAGCTGATGTTCCGGAAGGTGACGTACACCTCCACGGGTGCCTGGCCGCCGTCGGGAATCTCCGCGAACATCTCGCTCACCGTTCCCGCGACGGCGTTGCCGCTCGCCGTGCCGCACCAGGGCAACGCGGGCGGGACCGCCGGACAGCTCGACGCGCTGGACGACCGGCTCATGGCCGCGACCCTGCGCAACGGGCGCCTGTGGACCGCGCACAACATCGCCGTGACGAGCGGCGGCGTGGGGTCCGCGTCGGGCGACCGCGACGGGACGCGCTGGTACGAGATCAACGTGTCGGGCGCGAGCCCCGTCCTCACCCAGTCCGGCACCCTGTTCGACTCCGCGGCGACGAATCCCAGGTTCTACTGGATGCCGTCGATCATGGTCTCGGGCCAGGGGCACGCCGCGCTCGGCACGAGCGCCTCGGGCGCCACGCAGCGCATCAACGCGGCGACGGTGGGACGCCTCTCCGGGGACAACCTCGGGACCCTCCAGGCGCCGCTGCTCTTCACGTCGAGCACGACCTCCTACAACCCCGCCGCCGATCCCGGTCCTCCCCGGCGCTGGGGCGACTATTCGTACACGAGCCTCGACCCGAACGACGACATGACGATGTGGACGGTCCAGGAGTACTGCAGCGCGGTCGACGTCTACGGCGTCCGCGTCGTACAACTGAAGGCGCCGCCTCCCGCGACGCCGGCGAGCGCGTCGCCGCCCGCGGTGAACGCCGGGCTGACCTCGGTCCTCGTGACGCTCACCGGGACGGTGATCTCGGGCTCCGGCTTCTACGACCCGGGAACCGGATATAGCAATCGCATCCAGGCGTCCGTCTCGGGCGGCATCACGGTCAACTCGGTCGCGTACAGCAGCCCGACGTCGGTCACCCTCGACCTGAACACCGTCGGCGCCGCGACCGGCCCCCGGACGATCACCGTCACGAACCCGGACGGCCAGTCCAAGACGAGCGCGTCCGGAATCCTGACGATCGCCACCGGCCCGGTCCCGACGGTCAGCGCGATCGCCCCGGCGTCCGGCCCGGCGGCCGGCGGCACGAGCGTGACGCTCACCGGCACCGACTTCACCGCCGGAGCCGGAGTCTCCATCGGCGGCGCCGCCGCGACCGGCGTGAACGTGACCGGCTCGACCTCCGCCGACGCGGTGACGCCGGCCCTCACGCCCGGGACCCTCAACGACGTCACGCTGACGAATCTCGACAACCAGAGCGGCACGCTCGCCGACGGGTTCTTCGCGGACTTCAGCGACGTCCCGCAGTCGGACATCTTCCACTCGTACGTCGAGAAGCTCGTGCGCAACGGGGTGACGGCCGGATGCGGCGGCGGCGCCTACTGCCGCGACGCCTCGGTGCGCCGGGACCAGATGGCCGTCTTCCTCCTGAAGTCGAAGTACGGCGCCGCGCACGTGCCGCCGGCGTGCACGGGAATCTTCACCGACGTGGCCTGCCCGGGGACGTTCACGGACTGGATCGAGGAGCTCTCCGCGCTCGGCGTGACCGGAGGATGCGGCGGCACCGACTACTGCCCGGCGAGTCCGGTCACGCGGGCGCAGATGTCGGCGTTCCTGCTCAAGACCGATTTCGGCTCGGCATACGCGCCGCCCGCGTGCACCGGCACGGTGTTCACCGACGTGCCGTGCCAGGGCGGGCTCTTCGACGCATGGATCGAGGACCTCGCTTCGCGCGGCATCACGGGAGGTTGCGGCGGCGGAAACTACTGCCCGTCGAACCCGAACACGCGCGGCCAGATGGCGGTCTTCCTCGTGAAGACGTTCAGCCTGCCGTAGCTGTCAAAGCCCTCGTCCGGTTGATGGGCAAGAATCGGATGGGAGAGGAAGCGAGCGCGACTTCCCCTCCCATTTCCACGGTCCGCGCAGCGGACCGCTAGAGGTCCGCGCCGTCAATACCCGCGCAGCAGCTTGGACTCGGCGCGCTTGTACGCGCGCTCGACGCCCTCCTTGTTCTTGATGAGGAGCTGCCCGTTCTCGATCCGGTACGGATACGTTCCCTCCGGCTGGCCGAGGATGCGCACGGTCAGATTCGGGCCGTCGACGCTGTACGTGCCACGCAGGACGACGAACGGCATGCGCGTGAACGCCTTCCCCGCCGGGGTGAACTCCTTGTACGACGTCAGAGTGTCGAGAAAGACCGAGCACCACTGCCCGACGAGCGGCGCGGTCTCCGACTCTCTCGACCCGATCCGCTCCGACCAGGCCTGCTCGCTGCCGTCCTCGGCCTTCTCGACGAACCGATCGCCGCCCTGCAGCTCGAGGAGCGTGTCCGACTCGTTGACCTTCCCCGTCGCCTCGTCCGTGTAGAACAGGCGCAGCCACTCGCCCTGGACCGAATACGTCGCGTCGGACATCGCCGCGGAGATCTGCGTCACCCTGCCGTCGCCGCCGAATTCGATGATGTTGCCGATGCCTCCCTTGTTGCGCGAGACCGACTCCCACTGGCCGGCGACCGAGGGCGTCGCGGGCGCGCCCTGCGCCGGCGGCACCGCACCCGAGGCGGCCCAGGCCGCCGAGAGCGAGATCGCGAAGGACATTGCGGCGGAGAACGACCGGTGCATGAGACCTCCTGTGAACGAGCGGCGAGACGATATCGGAGCCGTTCCCCGATGTCACTCCGCGTCAACGGCCGCCGCGAGGCCCTGACAATCCCCGGCCCGTGATGCGGGTCACGCGCCGCAAGGCGCTGGGTCCTCTAGTGTTCCGCGATCCGCCACAAACGAAGGGGCTGGCGTGCGGCTTGCGACGCAGCCCTCCAGGTTCCCGTCCGCATCCGAGGAGGAGCGCACATGACGAGCATTTGCCGGCGCGTGTCTGGACTGGGTCTCGCCATTTTCGCCGTCTCGATGGCGATGGCCGGGGCGGAGCTCCGGACGCCCGTTCGCGCCGCCTCGCCGGAGAGTGCGGGCGCCCGGTCCTCGGTCGCGGGACAGGAGGCACTCGATCTCGACTCCGCGGCGCTCGCCGCGCTGCGCGCCGAGGGGGTGGAGGCCCGCCTCGCCGCGTTCCCGGTCGCGCCGGGCCGCGTCGCGCCCGTGCTCCTCCATCGATTCGAGGTCCTCGCGCCGGGCGCGCACATCACGATGAGCGGAAAGGACGGCGACTCGTCGCTGCCGTTTCCCGAGATCGCGCACTTCTCCGGATCGATCGAGGGCGAGGCGGACTCGACCGTCTACGTGAGCGCGCAGAAGGATCGTCTCGTCGCATACGTGACGTCGTCGAACGGATCCTCCTACGTCGGGCCCGACGAGTCCGGCTCCGGGTACGTCGTCCGTTCCGCCGACTCGCCCGCCAACGACGCCGTCTCGGCCACGCCGTGGTCGTGCGGCGCGGAGGAGATGCCCGCCGCGCTGAAGGGGATGGCCGAGCCCTCGTACCCGGCGCCGCTGATGCCGCTCGCCGGGCTCAAGCAGGCCGCGGTGCGCGTCGAGACCGACTACGAGCTCTACGCGAAGTTCGCGGGCCCGACGCCCGCCGACAGGGTCGCCGCCATGTCCGCGTGGGTCGCGACCCTCTACGGCGCGATCAACGTCGCGTACGAGCGCGACCTCTCGCTGCATCTCGCGATCGCGGAGGTCCACGCGTGGACCGGCGGCGCCGGCACCGATCCCTACGTCGCCACGGACACCCGCACGCAGCTCGACGAGGTCGGCGACTGGTGGCATGCGAACAAGCCGATGGCGTCGAACCCGAGGGCCATCGTGCAGTACCTCTCCGGAAAGTCCGTCTCGGGCGGAATCGCGTGGGTCGGAGTCCTCTGCTCGGGCGACTTCGGCTCGGGCGGCAATCATTACGGCGGCGGGTACGCGGTGACTCAGGTCTACGGCACGTACCCGCTCCAGATGTGGGACCAGTTCGCCACCGCGCACGAGACGGGTCACAACGCGGGATCGCCGCACACCCACTGCTACACGCCGGCGATCGACCACTGCTACGCCAGCGAGCCCGGCTGCTACGCGGGCCCGGTCGAGAACCCCGGGGCCGGCGGCGGCACGATCATGAGCTACTGCCACCTGCTCGGCTGGCAGTACGTCTCGTTCGTGTTCCACGCGCGGTGCATCAACGAAAGGATGCTCCCCGAGATCAATTCGGCGGCGTGCCTGACGCAGGCGTCGACGTTCCTCGACGTCCCGCCGTCGCACCCGTTCTTCAGCTACGTCGAGACGATCGCCGCCGACGGAATCACCGGCGGCTGCGGCGGCGCCTACTTCTGCCCGGACGCGCCGGTCACGCGGGCGCAGATGGCCGTCTTCCTCCTCAAGGCGAAGAACGGAGCCGCTTACACGCCTCCCGCCGCGACCGGCCAGATATTCGGCGACGTCCCCGCGAACGCGTTCGGCGCGGCCTGGATCGAGCAGCTCTCGAACCTCGGCGTCACGGGAGGCTGCGGCGGCGGCAACTACTGCCCGTCGGCGACGGTCACGCGCAAGCAGATGGCCACCTTCCTCCTGAAGACGAAGCTCGGTTCGGCGCACGTGCCCCCCGGCGCATCCGGCGTCTTCGCGGACGTGCCGATGGCGGACTCGTTCGCGCCCTGGATCGAGGAGCTCTACGGGATGACGGTCACCGGCGGCTGCCTGACGAACCCGCTGCGCTACTGCCCCGACGGGCCGAACACGCGCGGGCAGATGGCGGTCTTCCTCGTGAAGACCTTCAACCTGCAATAGAGAACGCGCCGGTCTCTCGCCCGTCGTCGCCGCCGGGTCGCCGGGTAGTCGGTCCCTCGTCACATCGCTCCTCGGGATGAGGAGGTCGCGGCCTTGCCCCGCGTTCTTCCCCGGTACAGAATCCCCGGCCAGATTCCCGGGAGGACAGATGCGCGCGAGACGTTTCGGCATCGGATGGATCGCTTTCGTCACACTCTGCGCCGCCGCCGGCGCGGGTGTCCCGCAACGGACTAGCCCCGTCCGGACCGCGACCCGCTCCGAGCTGCTGGGAAAGCACACGCAGGCCGGAGAGGAGCCGCTCGGTTTCGACGCCGCCGCCCTCGCGTCCCTGCGCGCCGCCGGCGACGCGCCTTTTTCGGTTTCCGACTTCCCGGTCTCTCCGGGCGCCCGCGCGACCGTCGTCCTGCGCCGGTTCGGCATCGCCGCGCCGGACGCGCGGATGCGCATAACGGGTCCGACGGGCGACGAGCTGCGCCCCCTCCCCGACGTCGCGCACTTCTCCGGGCACGTCGACGGCGAGCCGGACTCGCTCGTCTACGTCGGAGCGCGGCCCGACGGCCTGACCGCATTCGTGCGCTCGAGCGCCGGCAGCGCCTACGTGGGTCCCGACGAGGCGAGGAAGGGTTACGTCGTCCGCGACGCGGCCGCTCCCGCCAACGACCGCTACGACCGGAGCGGCTGGCGGTGCGGCGAGGACGGGCTGCAGGAGACGCCGTCCACGCCGTCGACACCGGCCGTCGGCACCGCCGAGGAGAAGGCCGCCCCCGCGACCCCGGACGTCACCGGCTTCCAGAAGGCGACGATCATCGTCGAGACCGACCAGGAGCTGCTCGCGAACTTCGCCGGCGACGCGGATGCGATGACCGCGTACGCGCTGTCTCTTTTCGCGCAGATGGCTCTGATCGACGAGCGCGACGTCCAGTTCCACTTCACGGTCTCCGAGGTCCACGTGTGGAACACGGCCGATCCGTGGAACGGCCCGCTGACGGGCGACCAGCTCACCCAGCTCGGGACCTGGTACCACGCGAACCGGCCGAAGGCCACGTTTCCCCGCGCGACCGTCCACCTCCTCTCGGGGCTGCCGGTGACGGGCGGCGTCGCCTGGCGCCCGGCCCTCTGCATCGACGACTTCGAGGTCGGCAGTGCGGGCTCCGGCGTCTGGGGCGGCGCGTACGGCGTCTCGCAGGTCTTCGGAAACTACCCGGCGAACCAGTGGGATCTCCACGCGATCACGCACGAGATCGGGCACAACCTGGGCTCCCAGCACACGCACTGCTACGTGCCGGCGATCGACCACTGCTATTCCGGCGAGGTCGACGGCGGAGTCGCCTGCTACGTCGGCCCGACCTCCGTGCCTCCGGGCGGCGGGACGGTCATGAGCTACTGCAACCTCCTTCCCGGAGGCGAGGCGAACATGATCCTCGTCTTCCACCAGCGCTGCATCGACGAGCAGCTCCTGCCCTACATCCAGGCGGCGGCCTGCACGTCGTCGGTCGCGACGTTTCCCGACGTCCCGACCTCCAGCCCTTTCTTCCACTACGTCGAGACGATCTACGAGCTCGGGATCACGGGCGGCTGCTCGGGCGGCAACTACTGCCCGGGTAATCCCGTCACGCGCGCGCAGATGGCGGTCTTCCTGCTGAAGGCCGAGCACGGCTCGGCGTACACGCCGCCGGCGTGCGCGGGGGTCTTCGGGGACGTCCCGTGCCCGTCGACCTTCGCCCCCTGGATCGAGAGGCTGGCGGCCGAGGGAATCACCGGCGGTTGCGGAGGCGGCAACTTCTGCCCGAACAACACGGTCACGCGGAAGCAGATGGCGCCGTTTCTGATGAAGACGCTCTACGGCTCCGCGCACGTTCCCACGCCGTGCACGGGCGTCTTCACCGACGTGGCCTGTCCGGGAACGTTCACGGACTGGATCGAGGAGCTCTATGGGCTCGGGATCACGGGCGGATGCAGCACCTCGCCGCTCAAGTACTGCCCGGACAACCCGAACACGCGCGCGCAGATGGCGGTGTTCCTGGTGAAGACGTTCGGTCTCGTCTGGTAGCCGGCGAGCTCGCCGGCGCCCGATAAGATCCGGGCGTGCGGTCCCTGGTTCTCGAGGACGACGCGCGGCTGCGGTCGATCGTCGTCCGGACGCTCACCCGCGCGGGCCTCGCCTGCGACGAGGCCGGCAGCATGGAGGCCGCCGAGGAGCTGCTCGACCTGCACGAGTACGACCTCCTCGTCCTCGACCGCCGCCTTCCGGACGGCGACGGCCTCGAGGTCTGCCGGCGCGCGCGGGAGCGCGGCTTCCGGAACTCGATCCTGATGCTGACGGCGATGGATCAGCCGGAGGACGAGGTCGAGGGGCTCTCGGTCGGCGCCGACGACTACCTCGGAAAACCGTTCGAGCCCGACGTCCTCACGGCACGCGCGCGCGCTCTCCTGCGCCGCAACGCCGGCCGCGCTCCGGCCGAGCTGACGGCGGGCGACCTGCGGCTCGACCCGGGCCGCCGCGTCGCGTTCCGCGCCGGCGAGGCGCTGAAGCTCACCGCGCGCGAGTTCACGATCCTCGAGCTGCTCATGCGCGTGCCGGGCGGCGTCGTCTCGCGCGAGGAGATCCTGGAGCAGGCATGGGGCGAGCGCGAGGAGCCGATGTCGAACACGATCGACGTCCTCGTCGGACGGCTGCGCCGCAAGCTCGACCGTCCGAAGCAGCCGTCCCGAATCGAGACCGTCCGAGGGATGGGCTACCGGCTCCGATGAGGTGGCCGACGCCGAAGCGCGCCCGCACGCGCATCGCGGTCTCGGGCGCCCTCGCCTCCGCCGTCTTTCTCGGCGTGCTCGCCTTCGGAGCGCGGACCGTCGTGCGGCGGCTCGCGTTCGAGGAAATCGACGAGGAGCTGCAGACTCTCGCCGTCGCGATCGGATCCGACTACGAGCTCGTCGGGCTTCCGGAGGAGGAGCGCCAGGCCCTCTCCGCGGGTCTCGAGGCGAACATGTTCGAGTTCCGGCTCGCGAACCACTCCGCGATCCTGTTCAACGGGGAGGTGCCGGTCGCGCTGTCCGGCAATCTTCTCAAGGCGCAGCAGCGCGTGAACCTCGCGGACTACCTCGGGCGCGCCGAGCGGCCGTACACCGCGGTCGAGCCCTACAGCGGACAGGACCGCCTCTGCCGTTTCCTCGTCGTGCCGCTCCAGGGGAAGGCGAAGGGAGCGACGCTCGTCGTGTTCCGCTGGATCGGGCCGACGATGCGCGGGCTCGCGCAGTTCGACCGGGCGCTCGCCGGGCTGATCCTGCTCGGATTCCTCGGCACCGCGGCGATCCTGTGGATCGCGGTGCAGCGGGCGATCGGGCCCGTCGAGGAAGTGACCCGGCTCGCCGAGGAGGCCGAGGCGACGGACCTCTCGAGGCGCGTCTCCACGTCCTCCGGAGGCGAGGAGTTCCGGCGGCTCGCCGGCGTCATCAACTCGCTCTTCGAGCGGCTCGAGCGCGCGTTCCGCGCGCATCGCCGCCTCGTCTCCGACGCCGCCCACGAGCTCAAGACGCCGACCGCCGTGCTGCTCGGCGAGGCGCGGGACGCGCTGCGGCCCGAGGCGACGGACGGGGAGAGGCGCCGGTCCCTCGAGACGATCGCCGACGTTTCCAAGGGCATCGCGCGCGAGGTCGACGGGCTGCTCGCCCTCGCGCGCGGCGACGCGGCCCCTCCGCCGCGCATGGAGGAGCTCGACCTCTTCGAGCTCGTCGAGGAGGCGATTGCCGCCGCGGCCGCGCTCGGCGCGCGGCGAGGGGTGGTGTGTGCGCTCTCGCGCGAGGGAGCGACGCGCGTCCGCGGCGATCGGCCCGGCCTGCTGCGGCTCGTGTCGAATCTCGTCTCGAACGCCGTCCTCTACACGGCGCCGGACTCGATGGTCGAGGTGCGAGTTCTCGGCCGCGCGTCCGGCGTCACGCTGGAGGTGGCGGACCGCGGCCCCGGAGTCGCGCACGCCGACCGTGGACGCATCTTCGAGCGGTTCGTGCGGCTCGACGAGGCGAGGCGGAGCTATCCGCTGGGCTCGGGCCTCGGACTGGCGATCGCGGAGCAGGCGGCGCAGACCCACGGCGCGAAGATCGACGTCGAGGAGAGGGAGGGAGGAGGGGCGGTGTTCCGGGTGACGCTGCCGGCGTCGTAAATCCCATCACGAGAATCCCTCTCACTGTCATCCCGAGGAGCGCAGCGACGAGGGACCGCTTTCGAGCAGAGGTGTCCATTCTCGATTCGTTCGGCGATGAAAGGGGTCCCTCGCTTCGCTCGGGATGACAGATCAGAAGATCGCGTCTCTACCGCAGATACCCCAGCGACCTCAGCTCCTTGACCACGTCGCTCTCGTCGTTCAGGCCGTAGTGCCCCATGACCTGCTTCATCCACGTCTCGTAGCTCGGCGGCTGGCCGGGGCCCGACGCGAGCCACTTCCCCGGTCCGCCGAGGTGCTTCATCAGCGCGTGGTACAGAGTCCGGACGGCATCGCGGTCGCCCTCCCGAGTCGCGAGGTTGACCTTCTCGGCCGGGTCTTTCGCGAGGTCGAACAGCATGCGGTCCTGGGGCGTGACGAGGATGAACTTCTCGTCCTCCGTCGTCACGCTGCCGATCCAGAACGTCCACGCGCCCTCGGTGAACGCGCGGCGGCCGCCCGGCTCCTTCGGTTCCTCGCGGCCGGCGAGCGCCGCCGCGAGGCTGCGGCCGCTCCAGCCGGCGGGGCGCGCGACGCCGACCATGTCGGCGACCGTCGGCGCGACGTCGATGTTCTGGACGAGCTCGCGCGACTCCGTTCCACCTCGCGGCCCTCCCGGCGCGGCGATCACGAGCGGCGTCCGCACCACGCCGTCGTAGTACGTCTGGCCGTGGCTGATGACGCCGTGCTCGTCGAACTCCTCGCCGTGGTCCGAGTTGAAGACGATGATCGTCCGGTCCCACAGACCAGATTTCTTCAAGTACTCGAAGAGTCGCGCGAGGTCGGCGTCCGTGGAGTGGATCCCCTCGTCGTAGTCGGCCACCGATTTCGCGATGTCGTCGGCCGAGGGCTGGAGGCGTCCCTCCCGCACGGCCGTGATCGTGTCGAGGTCGAACTCGAAGCGACTCTGGAACGTACCGTACAGCGAGTGGCGGCCGTGCGCGTGTCCGAAGGGATAGTGCGTGTCGGTCGAGTAGACGAACGCGAAGAACCGATTCGAGCGGTTGGCCTCGATCCACTCGACGACGTGAGGCACCTTCTCGGCCAGCGTCTCCTGCCGGTGGCGGAAGACGTCCCAGCCCTGCTCGAAGCCGAGCGGCGCGGACACCCAGCTCTGGACGAACGCCGCCGTCCGATAACCGCCCGCCTTCAGCGCTTCGGAGAGAAGCACGTCGGCGGGAGCCGGGGCGGGAGCGGCGCCGAGCACCTTCGAGCGGTCCTTCTCGTCGCGCTGCTCCTGGACCGAGAGCTCCGCGACGTAGCGCGACGTCATCATCGACGCATAAGACGGGAGCGTGTACGGCGCCTGGGCGACGCAGCGCGGAAAGCGCACGCCGCGCGCCGCGACCTCGTCCAGGACCGGCGTGGTCTTGCGCGAATAGCCGTTGAAGGAGCAGTGGTCCGCGCGGACGGAGTCGAACGAGATCCAGACCACGTTCATGCCGCGCCATGCGTCCGCCGGATCGCGCCGGCAGGCCCCCGCGGCGGCGGTCCCGCAGAGCGCCGCGGCCGCCAGGAGCCGCGCCGCTCGCCTCAGGACGCTCTCCGCGCGAGCACCATCCAGAACCCGGGAGCGTAGTCGAGCAGGAACCGGTGCCTCTCTTCCTCGGTCCGGCGCGGAGCCGCGTCCGCGCGCTCGAGGTAGGCCGCCAGCCGCTCCGCGACGAGGGCGCGCGAGCACTCGGGCACGCGGGCGAGGCCGTCGGCCGCGGCGGCGCGGAGCTGATCGAGCTGCGCCTCCACGTGTCCCACGTCCAGGGAGGGGATGCGGAGCGTGTCGTCGAGGACCTCGAACGTCAGCCCGGCCGCCCGGAACGCCGCACGGTACTCGTCGATCGTCGGATACCGATACGTATCGAAGACGCCCTTCGGGCTCAGCGCGAGGAAGTACTCGCGGGCCCGGTCGAACTCGAGGAGCGTGATCCCGAAGAGCGCGTAGTGGCCGTCGGCGATCACGTAGTGCGGCTGCGCGCCGTTGGGGATCTCCAGGTAGGCCACGCCGCCGGGCGCCAGCCAGTCGCGCACGTTCGTCAGGAATCCCTCGAGGGAGATGACGTGCTCGACGACGTCGTTGGCGACGAGCAGGTCGAAGCGGCCCCGGAACGAGCGCTTCGGATACGTGGCGTCGCCCTCCACGAGCTCGGCGTCGACGCCCTGCTCGCGGAGGTTGACCTGGGCGAGGTCGAGGTAGCGCTTGTCGACCTCGATGCCCGTGACCCGAGCGCCGCGCTCGGCAAAGGCGACGAGGAATCCTCCATAGGCGCAGCCGATGTCCAGCACACGCGGCGCCCGGCCGATCCAGCGGGATCTCGTCGGGAATGGAGCGGCGTGGAGGATGCGGTCGGCCGCCCGGCGGCCGCGGTCGTTCGCCGTGACGGCATACTCGAAGTGCATCGGCAGGCACGGATGGTCCACGAGGTGCGCCTTGTGCCGGGCCAGCGCCTCGTAGAACCCGTCGCCGCCGGATGGACGCAGCTCCTGGAAGCGGGCGGCGATCTCGCGCGCGGCGTCCCGCTCGACCGACTCCCATGCCGCGTCGTTCGCGGCGTCTCTCTCGGCGGCCTCTCGCATGGCGACTTCTCGCGCCGCGTCGCGGGGCTCCGCCGGCGAAGCCGGGGGCTTGGGATCGGCCATTGCGCGCGAGCATACAAGCGCGGACACCGTCTCCCGTTGCCCGCTCGCGCCGGACGTCCAACGGGTGGACGGCTGCGGCGTCCTGCGAGACACTGATGCCACGATGAAGCGCACGGCGCTGCTCGCCGGCTACTACGGGTTCGGCAACACGGGGGACGAGGCGATCCTCGCGGCCCTGCTGTCCGGGCTCTCGCGGCGCGAGCCCTCCGCGCGTCTCGTCGTTCTCTCGGGAGACCCCGAGGACACGAGCCGCCGGCACGGCGTCCCGGCGATCGCGTGGCGCGACGTGGAGGCCCTGGCGGCCGAGGTCGCCCAGGCGGACCTCGTGATCCTCGGCGGCGGCGGGCTCTTCCAGGACTACTGGGGCTTCGATCCCGAGGCGCTCCTCACGGTCCGGGCCGGAGGCATCAGCTACTACTCCGGCCCCGCCGCCCTGGCCGCGCTCTCGCGCCGGCCGCTCCGCCTCCACGCGCTGGGGTTCGGACCGCTGTCATCCGCGCCGGCCGCTCGGTTCACGCGCGCGGTGTGCCGCGCCGCCTCGGCGATTTCGGTCCGAGACGCCGAATCGCGGGATCTGCTCGCGTCGCTCGGCGTCGACGCTTC